>Ga0209420_1000192_pt1 | contig 38301 bp, 32 predicted proteins | sample BlaSpr_A8_OM1_O1_FD_187972 | JGI IMG/M metagenome (GOLD analysis project Ga0209420, IMG submission 187972) | Forest soil microbial communities from Thunder Bay, Ontario, Canada - Black Spruce, Ontario site 2_A8_OM1_O1 (SPAdes) (version 2) | ecosystem: Environmental > Terrestrial > Soil > Boreal...
CTTCTGGGAGTGTTGACGCGCCGTGCCAATCAACGCGGGGCCATGGTAGGAATGGGGTGCGGCTTCGCCATGGAGCTGTACCTATGGCTCTGGTCGCACCTCCCCTGGACTTGGTGGGTGATGATCGGCACGACGGTAACGTTCGGTGTGGGATGGATCGTGAGCGTCTCCCTGGGCAAGTCCGCGAAACCAGAAAGTGTTCCCGGCTGATCTTTTCCTGGTTGATCGAGGTGACGGACTTCGAAATAATGGGGCCTGGGGCGAGACAAAATGGTCAAGAATGGGTTTGATCCGCAGTGTTAAGCAGAATCGACGGTGCAAAATGTCCAGGGTTGCCGCACTCTCGCCACGGCTTTTAGCACTTCTTGCTTTAGCCTTTTTCCCCCTGGTCCCAACCGGCGCTCAGTCGCATGCGGCGCAATCCCAGGCCCAGGCTTCCTCACCGACCGGGACGCAGAATACGGGTGCCGCGCAAGCCCAACCGGAGACGGCACCGGGGCCAACGCCCGCCGCCGGCCCCGACGCTCAGTCGCCGACTCTCACCATTCGCCAGACCGTGCGGCGCGTGGTGGTCGACGTCATGGTACGGGACGCGAACGGCAAGCCGGTGCACGGGCTCACCGCCAAAGATTTCTTGCTCACCGAAGACCGGCAGCCGCAGCGTGTTCTTTCGTTTGATGTCTATGACTTCGATAAGCCGTCGATCTCGCGCGGCCCGAACGCGCCGGCGCTCCCGCCCAACGTTTTTGTAAACGTTCCCCAGGTTCCGGAGCGAGGGCCGCTCTACGTGATGCTGTACGACCTGGTGAACACCGAAGTTGAAGACCAGATGAGGGCGCGGCAGCAGATCTTAAAGTTCATCAGCACCAAACCCGAAGGTACAAGGTTTGCCGTTTTCATCAACTCCGATGAGCTGTACCTCGCCCAGGGGTTCACCGCTGACCAAGACCAGCTCTATGCCGCCCTGGATCCGAAACATCCCAAATCCCATGTGCCCAGAATTTTTCTGTACGGTCGAAACTACGGGTACCGCAACCCGTACACCATCATCGATGTGTTGACTCACATCGGCCAATACCTGGATGGCGTTCCCGGCCGTAAGAATCTGATTTGGGTGGCAGGAACCTTCCCTACGGCTCTGTTTGCGACGGAAGGTAACGCTGTCGATGCCGGGGATCAAATCAGGGCGGAGACGAATGCGCTCGCGCAGGCTCAAGTGGCGGTTTTTCCCGTGAATGTTCGCGGAGTTGTCGTAAGTCCTGAGGGCGCCTTAACGGGCGGCGCGCCGCACGGTGGAGTTGGAGGTGCCTCGGTGGGCACCGAACTTGGAGCAGGACCCGGCGCTATCACGACCGTGAGCGGGGCCAGCGGCGGGCCTGTCGCCACGGGCCCGCAGATGGCCGCAAGCGCGGTCGAACAAGGGGCCGACTCCCTGGCCGGCGATTACAGGTCGCAGGACGCCATAGCCATCGCGACCGGAGGCCGGGCGTTTTATAGTGATAACGATTTGAGCGGCGCGCTGGCGGAGGCCACTGAAGACGGCGGAAATTATTACACGCTCACCTACTCTCCCCCAAGTCATATGGATGATGGAAAATGTCATAGCATTGCGGTGAAACTCGACCAGGGAAACTATCAGCTTTCCTACCGGCGCAGCTACTGCCGCGTTCCTCAGGTTTCCACCGCGGCGGATGTAGATGAAAACGGAGGGAATTCCGGGGCATCCACGCTCGCAATTCCGTTGCAGGCGGGCGACGTACTGCAGGCAAACATGAAGCTGGGTGCACCCATGCTGCATGATCTGGTGTTCTCCGCGCATGTGCGCACCGAAGGTGGAGTGGTGACGGCGACTGCAGCTCAAATGGAGCAACTGCAGGAGCAGGCCGCATTCTTCCGCACGCACCGCCGAAACAAGCCGGTAAAACCGCTACCTCCCGTACGAATTCAAACCTACATCATCGACTACCGCGTGCTCGATCCCCAGTTCAAAGCGCAGGCGGAACGCAGCGGCAAACAGCCGACTCTCGAATTTGCCGTGGCGGCGTTCGATAACGCTGGCAGAGTGCTGAACGGTGTGGTAAACGATGGCGTCCAAGAGGCCTCGACACAGGCATCAGAAAACAAGGCTGGATTGTTTCGGGTGCGCCAATCACTGGTAGTCCCGATCGACGCCAAATCCATTCGGGTCGGCGTGCGTGACCGCACCAACGACCGCATGGGCACACTGGAAACCGCGCTTCCGCTAGCCCCGGAAGCCGTGAGTCTGAGTCAAGGACCCGCGCCCCGACACTAGTTCCCGCGGAATGATCTTCCTCGGGGTAACGATTGAGGGGCGAAGCATTCATGGAGTACGCATTCCGTATCAACATTGCCGGCCAACCCTCTTGATCCTCGCGTATACTCCAACTCCAACATGGCTGATGGCACCCATCTTGCGCCCTCGAGGCCTGAACTCTCCCGCGACCTGGGAGTAAACCACGCCTCGGCGATAGTTGTCGGAACCATCATTGGCAGCGGAATCTTTCTTGTACCTGCAGAAATGATGCAGGCGGTCGGCTCGGCGAAGCTCGTCTATTTGGCCTGGGTCGTGGGCGGCCTGCTGTCATTTTTTGGCGCCCTTACGTACGCCGAACTCGGGGCGATGAAGCCCGAGGCCGGTGGTGAGTATGTCTATGTCCGCGACGGATACGGACCAATGACAGGATTTCTTTACGCGTGGACTTGGTTTGTTATTGCGAAGCCGGGTTCCATCGCGACCGTGGTTACGGGGTTGGTCCGAATTCTGGGAACTTTTTCCCTATTCTCCTTCTTCTCGGTCAACCTGCTGCGGGCGCCGTTTGTCCTGAACTGGGGACAAGTGTTTGCCATCGCCGCTGCCATCCTGATCTCATTGCTGAACTACCTTGGCGTAAAGAGAGCCGGTGAGTTTCAACTTGTGTTCACGCTGCTGAAAGTGGCGATCATCCTGGGAATCGTGGTGATCTGTTTCAGCGGAATGGGCAACGTGCCCGGTCGGGGATGGAGCAACTTCGCCGGCACCTTCAGCGCTGCGAAGGGTGGAGTCGCCGGATTCATGGCCGCCCTGGTGGCCGCGCTCTGGGCCTATGACGGATGGAACGACCTGAACATGGTGGCCGGTGAGGTGAAGCGGCCGGAGCGTAATATTCCGATCGCTCTGATCGCCGGCGTGGCCACAGTAGGCGTGCTCTACATTCTGGTGAATGCGGGCGTGCAGTATGTGCTTCCCGCCGATGCGATCGCAGCTTCGCCGCGACCCGCATCGGATGCGGTGGCGCTGGTGATGGGCCGCATGGGCGCCAGCATTGTTTCGGCAGGCATGGCGCTGTCGATGCTGGTGACGCTCAACGGCACCATCATGAGCGGTGCCCGCGTGCCCTTCGCAGTGGCTCGGGACGGATATTTCTTTCCTGCGCTGGCCGAGGTGCACCCGCGTTTTCACACTCCTTCGGTCGCGATTGGGGTGCAGGCAATCGTATCGATTCTTCTATTGCTGATCGGGGCAAATTTTCGGCAACTTTTTTCGCTAACGATTTTTGCCGAATGGCTTTTCTACATGATCGCGGGCAGCACCATCTTTGTGTTCCGGCAACGCGAGCCGCAGGCGGTGCGTCCCTATCGCATTTGGGGCTATCCCTACGTGCCCATCATTTTCGTAGCCATTGCGGCCGCTCTTCTCTGTTACACCTTCAAGAACGACTGGCCCAACTCCGGCTATGGCGTCCTCGTCATCCTGGCTGGGATTCCTGTATTCGCCTATTTCGCACGCCGGCGTAATTCCCACGCCGTTTTCGACAAACGCTAGAAGCCTTCCCGCCGCTGCTTCTGGCCGAGGCTGCTTCGAGAGGCAATCGGGAAAAACCCGAGTGACACACCGCCAGGGAAACGAGGCCCTTTCGCGGCCGCGTAAGGGGCGTAAAGCGGAGCGGCCTTGAAGCGGGTGACGGACTCGCAACTATTTACGAGAGCCGCAGACCGTGAAGGTTACTTCGTGAAGGTTACTTAAGGACAAGAGCCGTTGACACGTTTACCCCCTGTCCTATCTCCCGTATTTTTAAGACTCCAGTCCCGGCATCTCTCCCCAGCCGGGTCCCAATGGAGTGACATTGCATGGCGGCTTACGGCTTTCAATTAGGGATACTGCCCGAGCGCAAGATCAACAAACGGGCAATGGTGACCAGCTACGGACTGGTGACGCTGCTGTTGCTCATCGCCTTCAACGTGGGATTGATTGTGCCGGAGAAACTGCAACTCATCGACTACCACGTGACCGAGTTGATTCCCACGCCGCCGTTGCGTCGGGAGCCAGCGCCGCTCAAGGTGAAGACAGCCAAAGCCAAGCTGCTTGCCGCAGCGAAGCTTCCCGTATTTGAACAGCCCAAGCTTCTGGTGCCGCGCGAACTTCGCCGGCAAGCTCCGCAACCGGTGGAAGCGCCCAAAGTGGTGGTCAACCAGTTCGCGGCTCCGGAGTTGAAAATAGCGAACGCCGTGCGTCCGCAATTGGTGCACACGGGAGACTTCGGCGGCAGTTCGCAGAAGCCGACCGTCAACGCTGCGGTGGAGAAAGTGCAGACCGGAGGCTTTGGCGATCCTAATGGCTTGCCAGGCACAGGTCGACAGGGTGCAAAGCTGTACAGCGCCTCGACCGGATCGTTCGACTTGCCCGCCGGCGCCGGACAAGGGAATGGATCGGGCGGGGCAAACGGGATTAAGGGGACGGTCGCCAGCACGGATTTCGGCAGCGGCGTTGCGACCGGCGGCAAGGGAAACGGGCGCAGCAGTGGCAGCATTGCGACCGGCGGCTTCGGAACGGAGCAGGTCGTGCACGGCGGACCGAAGATCGCGTTGGCGGACTCCGGACCAGCCAGCACTCCGGTAGAAATCACGTCTAAGCCGAATCCGGTCTACACCGACGACGCACGCAATCTGAAGCTCGAAGGCGAAGTGCTTCTCGAAGTAAGTTTTTCGGCGAACGGAACCTTGCATGTGAATCGCGTGGTTCGCGGTCTGGGCCACGGACTGGACGAGGCCGCCGTCGCGGCCGCGAACAAGATCCGGTTCAAGCCAGCGTTGCGCAGTGGAGCACCGATCGATTCCACGGCGATTGTTCACGTTACGTTCCAGTTAGCGTACTAAGGGGTTTGGCGAAGTAATCTGGCGATTCGGCAAGGTACAGAAAATCGAGTCACTGAAAATTGGCTCAAAGAACTGGGTCAAGAAACTTGGAGAAAAGAGTCATGCGTACTTGGAAAGCGATACTTACTGCGGCTCTACCGGCCGCTCTTCTGATTTCGATGAGCGCAGCCGCACAGCAGACGACAGATTCACAGCCGTCCGCACCGTCCGCTGCGTCCGACGCGGCGCAAACGTCTCAGCAGGTTGCCCCATCAGCGGCAACTCCGGCACCCGCGCCAACCACCATGGACCAGGTCGTGACTCTGTTCATTGCACGCGAGCATGCTCTGATCCAGATGCTCTCGAGTCGCACTCCGGTGGTTGAGACCTACCTGCAGAACCTGACCGCCGACCCGCAACTCGGCCCGGTTCCGAGCGGCGATCATTACTTCCTCGGCCGCATGGATATGGGGGAGACGGCCGACCGCCAAGACTATCTGAAGGACCAGAACACGAGCATGCAGACCCGCATGATGGGCGGTTTCCAAAAGCTCTTCAAGGTGCAGTATCAGCCCCTGGGATTCTCCTGGATGGTCTATGCCGACCGCACCGACTTCGACCGCGACCACTATGGCTTTAGCTACGTGCGCCGCGAATTCCTGGGCGACGTGCGCTGCCTGGTGTTTGACGTCACGCCGAAGAAAAACTCAGGAAAAGGTCGCTTCATCGGCCGCATCTGGGTGGAGGATCAGGGATTCAATATCGTGCGGCTCAACGGTACCTATGCCCCGGCGCCACGCAACTCAATGTTCTTCCATATGGACAGCTGGCGCTTGAACTTAATTCCCGGCTACTGGGTGCCGTCCTACATTTACAGCGAGGAAGGCGATTTCAGTGCCGGCGTGAAAAACAAGGAAGCCTTCAAGGCGCAGACCCGCATCTGGGGATATGACCTGAAAAAAGGCGGCAAGGACGACGAGCTGACCCAGATTCGCGTGGACAGCGTGACCGACGAGAGCGCGACCGCACAGGATGCCTCTCCGCTGCAAGCCGAGCGGGTATGGCAGCAACAGGCGGAAGACAACGTTGTCGAGCGCCTGACGGCTGGAGGTTTACTCGCGCCCGAGGGCGATGTCGACCACATTCTCCAGACGGTGGTCAATAACCTGGAAGTCACCAACAACATCGACCTGCCACGCCCGGTACGTACGCGCGTGCTGCTCACCGCTCCATTGGAAACTTTCAGCGTGGGCAACACGATCGTCATCAGCCGCGGTTTGGTGGACGTGCTTCCCGACGAAGCCAGCCTGGCCGCTGTGCTGGCGCACGAACTCGCGCACATCGTGCTGGGCCACAACCTGGGCAGCAAGTTTGCCTTCAACGATCGCATGCTGTTCAACGATGACTCCACCTATCAGAACCTGGGATTCAAGCACATTCCGGAAGAAGAACAGGCCGCCGATAAGAAAGCCATCGAACTCCTGAAGAACTCGCCGTACGCGCAGAAGTTGGACAATGTCGGCTTGTTCCTGAAGGCGTTGCAGCTGCGGGCGCCGCAACTGAGCGCACTGCTGACCACGCACCTGGGCAATCCGCTGGCGGAAAATGGAAGCGTAACGCGTTTGTCGGCTCTGGCCACGCAAGGCCCGGCGCTCGACAACTCTAAACTCGATCAGATTGCGGCCCTGCCTTTGGGCGGCCGCGTGAAGATCAATCCCTGGGACGACAAGGCGGAAATGGTGAAGACGGCTCCGGTCGCCATCACTTCGGCGCGTGACAAAATGCCGTTTGAGGTCACGCCCTTCTTTCCGCGCTTATCCCGCTACGGTACAGGCGCCGCTTCCTCTCCGGCTCCAACCACCGCCGCCGCCAATTCGGGCTCGGGTAACTAGGTCAATTTAACACCTGGTCAATTTAAACCAGGGCTTCTGCTCCAAGTTGAGGTAAGACGTGGGCCGGGATCCGGAACTTCCTTCCGCGATGCCCGGCCTTCGTTCTTTGCAGCGACGTTCCCAATCGACGCCGCAAAACCGACCAACGCAGTTTCGCGGATCGCCAGTCGGTGTTGGACTCCTATTTCGCCGGCGCTAGTATCTCATCCAGCCGATCGGGCGTGGTCTCGACTCTCTCCAGGTGCGGATAGCGCATTCCGCCGTGGTAGTCCAGGGAGACAGTGACGAACTCGTCGCCGCGCTTTAGCAAGAGCTTGATCGGCTCCTTGCTTTTCTCGGCGGCGAAGATGATTTCGCGCAGACCCGCAGCCGTATACTTCTGATCGTTGACGGCTTGCAGTTGCATGTCCGGAGTCACGCCCGCTTTGTAGGCCACGCTGTCCCACCAGACGTTCTCGAGGCTGCCATCCGGCTTTGAGGAGACGCTCAATCCCAGCGAGGTAGCGAAGCTTGCTCCCCGAGAGCTGTCGGCCTTTTTCAGCCACTCCGGTTCGTTATCGTTGTATACAAGTCGATAGCCGCCCTGGGTAATCCCATTCTCCGGAACCTTCGGGTTGACTTCGTAAACCCGCGTGCGGAAAAACCCTGCCCAATTGTACGGCTGCACCGTGTTCAACGCTTTCACCAGATCGTCGAAGGTATAACTCTCGGTGATGTAGCTGCCATCGGCGAAACCGAAAAACAGCTTCGCGAAATCGTCCAGAGACTTCGTTCCGCCGCTCAGTTCCCGAATCTTCGTGTCGGCGTCGAGCCAGATCAGGTCGGACTCCGAGTAGTAGTCATACGAACGCTGCCAGCTTGGCCAGGTTTCCGCCTCGGCTCCGTGAGACGAAATGATGGGCTGCCTGGTGGTATCTTCCAAAGAGCGCCACGTGCGTCCCGGGCTAATTTCAAAGCTGGCAGCCGTCTGTGCGAACATATCGCGCGCCTGCTCGGGAGTGCGCATTCCGGAACGCGCCGTGAGCAGGTTGCCGTAATAGTCCGTTAACCCCTCATACACCCATAGCAGGTCGTTGCCCATCGGCACGTTGAAGTTGGGGGTCCACAGATCTGCCGGTCGGCGAAATTTGCCGTTCCAGGAATGAGTATATTCATGAGGCAGCAAAGCCCGGCCGGCAACTCCCGCACTCCAGTCCGTAAAGTAGTTGGCACGAGAGCCGTCTTCACTGGATTGGTGGTGCTCCAAACCTTTGCCGCTGACGATGTCGCTTACCGAAAAGAGAAAATCATAGTGGTCATAGTGACGCGACTTGAAAAGTTTCTGCGCCTCTATCACCAGGTTCTTATGGTATTGCAATTCTTCCGGAGTGATCTCGAGATCGGCAGGTTTGTCGGCAAAGACATCGAGATACACCGGGTTATCCGGCCCCGTAGACAAGTCCAAACGCTCGGAGTGGGCGCCGGCATAGAGCGGTGAGTCGATCAGGGTATTCAGCGTCGTGTCTTTGAATTGAACCAGGTTGTCGTTCTGCGATTTCACATCCAGCGCGCAGGCGAATTTCCATCCCTCGGGCAAACGCAGCGCAGCTCCGAATTTGATATCCCGCGAAAAATATCCCGCCGGATAGAGCAGTACGCTGTTCCACGTAAGGTCGGCGAACTGCGAGGAAATTCGACCCTGTTTGGGATCCAGAGGGGCCAGGAACTGGAAGTTTACCTCCAGCGTCGTTGTATCCCGCGGCACCTCGATATGAAAGGCGTGCATGTTCACTCGGTCGCGCACCCAGGAGACTCGCTTGCCATTCGATGTGACCATAAGGCCGGCAAGTTCGCTCACCGGATTCGATGGTGAGTGCGTCCCGGGAAGCCATTCCGGGTAGAGCAGCGTCAGGTCTCTGCCCTTTACCAGAATCGTCTCCTGCACATTGAAAACGCGCCCGGCAATGTTGGTGATGTCGACCAGCAACGAAATCGGGGCAGGATACGGCGTATTAGCCGGCGCAACCACAGGCGGAGGCAGGGGTACCGGCTGCGGGCCCGGTGAATTCTGCGCACACACGGTTGTGGGTACCGCCATGCATACAGCCGCGAAAGCCGCGAAGGCACCCTTACGACGGGAAAATAAATGTGGCATGCAGATCCTCCGAAACTGCGCCGCCGAGCTTTCGACGAGCGATAGTCGGAGGCAGAATGCTACCGTCTGCGAAACCGTCAAGTCAATCGGAGCCGCCCCAAGTGCCCCAGTGCCCCAAGTACCCGACGTTGGGAGCACGTTAGCCCTATCGTCGGGAACATCCCCGTGGCACCTATTGACATCGACTGGCCTCTCTATTCCGTTCGGAGGGCCTGCATTGGTTCGATCGAAGCAGCGTGGCGCGCGGGGAGAAAACCGGCTGTGGTTGCGCAAAAGCCAAGCACTAAGCTTGCAGTGACCAGAGCCAGGGGATCGTACGCGGCCACAGCGTAGAGCTGGGGCCATTAGATGCCCAGCAAAGAGCGCGGCGGGAATGCCCAAGCCAAGGCCAATCAAAATCTGACCGAGAACGCCATCGAGCACCATGGCCACTACGCTGGATCGCGTGGCGCCTAGCGCCATGCGGATGCCGATCTCGCCGGTACGGCGGGCCATGAAGCACGACATCACACCATCGAGACCCACCGATGCCAAAATTAGCGCCTGGATGCCAAACAGGCTGGTGAGGCGCGCGATCAGACGATCCTACGTTGAAGTTGCCGGACACACTGGCAACGAGCGCCGCAAAATGCCATGGATGAGTGTGAGGACCGCAGTGTTGGTGCCGATTTCGAGCCCCAGCGTGATCACGGCAGTCAGGGTGAACCCGGGCGACTTGTGCAACTGCCGCAAAGCATAACCTAGATCCTGCAACCAGGTCCCCATGGAAGCCTCCACGTGCACCAGGGCGGGCTCTTGGCAAGGCAGCTTCTCTGCCAAACCGGCTCGAGCGAAGCGATTCGTTTGGACGGAAATACGCTCCAGGCGCCGATTCCTTCGAATACTAGTTTGTCCGAAATTGAGAGTCGCTGTCCGAGACCGAACAACACTGCGATTGAGCTTCCGATCGACTATGTTTTTCGCAGCTTGTTCTTTCCCGGAAGGCTCGCCGGATTCTCCTGTACGCGCTCCCGGAAAGCTCCGCGCAGGCCCGCCGCCAGACTCACGCTGGACTCGCCGAATTTGTCGCGCAAGCGGTCCGCCGCTGCCAGCGCATCTTTCCAGCGTTGCTGGCGATTGCCCTCCAGCAGGTTGATCTGATCGGCCCGCGATGTGAACGACGATGCGTGCACTCCCAGAAGGCGCACCGGGACGCCCTTTTTCCAGTTCTTGCGGAACAGTGCGCGGATCGCCTCGAAAATCTCCGTATCGAGCTGAGTCGGGGCCGCGAGAGTGTGAGCACGGGTTAGCGTAGTGAAATCTTTGTAGCGAAGTTTCAGTTGAATCGTCCGCGCGTAAAACTGGGATTCGCGCAAGCGGCGGCCTACCATCTCAGAAAGTCGCATCAGCGTGGCTTCCAGCTGGCTAACCTCGGCGGTGTCTTCGTTGTAGGTGTGCTCGTGGCTGATAGACTTGGCTTCGGTATCGGCTCCGACTTCGGAGTCGAACCAGCCTCCAGCGTCCTCGCCGCGAGCTTTGCCCGCCAGAGCCAAACCCCATTTTCCGAAGCGATCGCTCAATTCGGATTCTTCGAGGCGGGCGAGGTCTCCGACTTTCTTGATGCCAAGGGCGTGCAAGTGACTCTCCATCACTTTGCCGACGCCGGGAATTTCGCGCACGTCGAGCGGAGCGAGAAACTTGGTCTCTTCGCCGGGAACGATGTAGAGCACGCCGTTGGGCTTAGCCTGAGCCGAGGAAACTTTGGCGATCAGGCGGGAGGTTCCGATTCCCACCGAGCAGTTCAGCCCCGTATCGGCTTTCATGCGCAGGTGTAGAGCGTGCGCAGCTTTGAGCGGCGGACCGTGCAGACGCTCAGTCCCGGTCATGTCGAGATAAGCTTCGTCGATCGAGGCCATTTCGACTTGCGGCGAAAACGTGCCCAGAACTGTGTGCACCTTTTCCGAACATTCCCGGTAGCGGTCGGGATGGCCGTCGACGAAGATTGCGTTGGGGCAGAGCTTCGCCGCCGTGCGCAGCGGCATGGCGGAATGCACTCCGAATTTCCGTGCCGCATACGAAGCCGCGGAGACAACCCCGCGTTCCTCCCGCTGTCCCCCGACGACCACAGCTTTTCCTCTCAGCGACGGATCATAGAGTTCCTCCACGGAGACGAAAAATGCGTCCATGTCGACGTGGAAGATGGTGCGGGGAAATGCGGCCTGGTTGGCGACAGCCATGCTAGGCGAATTTTAACAGTCGCTGCGGTCTGGGATGAGTCCAGCTCGACGCGCCTGATCGAGCGTCGCCGTTGTCTCGTGGTCCTCGTCCTTGGCCGTCAAGTACCACACGGGTATTCCATTTTTCCGAAGAGCGGCAACCATCGCCTCCGATTCGCTCAGTGGAACCATGCGTTCTTGTGCTCCTCCAGCGTCAGTCGCAGAAGCTACGCCAGCACTTTTTCTGGCGCTGGCGTGATCGGTGCCCCGCGCAACTGACGCACCTTCTCATAGATCTTTCCGTACTCTCGCGCCGAGGCGTTCCAGGAAAAGTCTTTGTTCATGCCGTTGCGCATCAGCGCCTGCCACGACGTTTGATCGCGATAGGCGGTCAGTGCATGCTTGATCGTCAGCAGAAGCGACTCACCGTTGTATTCGCTGAACTTGAAGCCAGTTCCCTTGCCGGTTCTGGCGTCCCAGGGCTCGATGGTATCGTCGAGGCCGCCGGTAGCACGAACGATGGGAACGGTGCCGTATTTCAGGCTGTAAATCTGGTTCAGTCCACAGGGTTCGTAGCGCGAGGGCATCAGGAACATATCGGCACCGGCTTCGATCTTGTGGGCGATGGCGTTATCGTAGGCGACCTTGACGGCAATCTTCTTGGGGAACTGTTTGTTCAGGCGCTGGAACATTTCTTCATACGTCTTGTCGCCGGCGCCGAGAGCGACCACGATCATCTCTTCGCGCGCCAGTCGGTCCGCAATCTGCGCGATCAGATCGAAACCTTTTTGAGCGGCGAAGCGGGAGACGACTCCGATTACCGGCAGTTTGACATCGGCGGTGGGAATGCCGAACGCCGCTAAAAGATCATGCTTGCACATCGCCTTGCCAGAAAGATCCTGCGGTGAATATTTGGCGGCGATAAACTTGTCGGTTTGCGGACTCCATTCGTCGTAATCGACTCCGTTGAGAATTCCGGTCACCGTCGAGGCGCGGTCGCGGAGAACGCCTTCTAATCCGAAGCCGTATTCGGCGGTTTGGATTTCCTGGCTGTACTTCCGGCTGACCGTGGTAATGAAGTCGGAATAAGTCAACGCGCCCTTCAGGAAGTTCACTTGGCCGAAGAATTCCATCTTCGATATGGTAAACAGATCCCAGGGCAGCATGAGCAGCGGAAGCGTGTCGGGCGGGAACAGTCCCTGATAGCCCATGTTGTGGATGGTGAAGACCGTGCCAACGTCGCGGAACGCGGGATCCTCGGCGTAGACGGTGCGAACCAGAACGGGGATCAAGGCAGACTGCCAGTCGTGACAGTGAAAAATCTGCGGGACGCCGAGAATCTTTGAAGCTTCAAGGACAGTGCGGGAAAACAAAGCGAAGCGCTCAGCGTTGTCGGGATAATCTCCTGCCGGTGTCCCGTAAAGGGCATCACGGTCGAAATACGGGGGATATTCGACGAAATAAAAGCGTACCCCATCGAGACGTCCTCCACTCACCACCGAGGCGAATCGATACTGGTCATCGAAGGGGATAGTGACGCTGCGAACTTCAGGGACGGGCTCGGTGAGCTTCGTCTGGCGATAACGCGGCAAGTAAACACTGACCTGATGGCCCAGGGCCGCCAAGGCGCGTGGCAGTGCCCCGACCACGTCGGCCAGTCCGCCAGTCTTGGAAAAAGGAACGCCCTCCGAAGCAGCGAATACGATGTTCATGAGTGGGGAACCTCCAGAAGCGCGGACGTTTTTAGCGGCGCACGCTATGATGAATGTGTCTCGGGACCTCGAGGGGTCCGGCGGTTCGGATGCCAGGACCAACTGGCAAGTCTACTTCCCGAGGCAGTGAGGGTCAACGTGCCAAAGGTCGCTTCCACCCGCCGTCCGCAAACCAAGCCTGCATTGGGACAGCATTTTCTGGTCAGCGAGGAGTTCGCGGCCCGCGCGGTCGACGCTTTGGGGGACGTCTCTCAGCAAACGGTGCTGGAAATTGGCCCGGGACGTGGCATCCTGACGTCGTTGCTCGCCCGGCGCGCGCGCCGTCTGATCGCAGTGGAACTTGATCGCGTGCTCGCGGCCCAGCTTCGGTTGAAATTCGGAATGTCACGCAATGTGGAAGTCATCGAGGGCGACGTTTTGGCCATCGACTTCGATTCGCTGTTCGGACCGAAACCCGGGCTCAGTCAACCCGGCATCCAGCTTAAGCCTGAACCGGTGAAGGTGGTGGGCAATCTTCCTTATTACATCACGTCCGACATTTTGCTCCGGTTGTTCGAGTTTTCGAAGTATTTCGACACGATTGTAATCATGGTGCAGCGCGAGGTTGCGGACCGCATCGCGGCGGAGCCGGGCGGCCGCGATTACGGAATGCTCTCGGCCACGGCGCAGTTATATTGTCGCGTGGAAAAGCTCTTCACGCTGCCGCCGCAAGCGTTCGTGCCACCGCCCAAGGTGCACTCGACGCTGCTGCGTTTGACCGTTGACCCGCAGCAGGAAAAATTAGGAGTGGCAGGCGACGGGTTCATCGATTTTCTGCGACTTTCGTTCGGGCAAAAGCGCAAGACGTTGTGGAATAACTTGAAGTCGAAGTACGAGGGACCCGAGCTAAAGCGTGCTCTCGCCGACGCCAAGGTGAAACCTACGGCTCGTGCCGAGACGCTGAGCCTGGAAGAAAGTGCGACGATCTTCCGCGCCTTGCGCCGGGAGGAGACCGAGTCTTAGCATTACCTTGTCGACCGTGTCTTGTCGGCCGGTCGTGGGCAACCATTCAAGGAGTGGGTATGGCTCCTACCATCCTACGTCGCTCCGCCGTTGCGGGACGCTTCTATCCTGGCGATCCTGACGACCTGCGCGCCGAAGCGCGCGGCTATCTGTCGCAGGCGAGCGCAGCGGATCAGGCTCCGCTGCGAGCCTTGGGGTGCATTGCGCCCCATGCAGGATATATGTATTCCGGGCACGTGGCGGGCGCGGTCTTTGCCCGGTTGCAAGTGCCGAGGCGCTGCATTGTGCTATGTCCGAACCATACCGGAATGGGTCGTGCGCTGGCCATCATGAGTGAAGGCGCGTGGCAAACACCGCTGGGCGACATTCCCATCGACGCTGAACTCGCGGAAGATATGAAGCGAAGCTTTCCTGCGTTGCAGGAAGACTCCGCAGCGCATCGTGCCGAGCACGCCGCCGAGGTCGAGCTTCCCTTTCTGTTGCTGCGTCAGTCAGAGCTCAGGTTCGTGCCCATCGCCGTGGGGACAGGACAATTCGAAATGCTGGAACAACTCGGTGAGGCCCTAGCCGATGTCATTGCGGCGCAGAAGGATCCGGTGCTGATCGTCGCTTCGAGCGATATGAATCACTACGAGTCCGACGCAGTGACCCGAGTGAAAGACCACAGGGCGATTGAGCGCATTCTCACGCTCGATCCGCGTGGGCTTTTCGACGTGGTTAGCCAGCAGAACATCAGCATGTGCGGGTTCGGGCCGGCGGTGGCGATGCTAACGGCGGCTCGACGGTTAGGCGCCCGGTTGGCCGAACTGGTGAAGTATGCCACATCCGGGGATGTTTCCGGCGACCGTGAGACGGTTGTTGGGTATGCCGGGGTTGTAATCTCGTAATCGCAGTTGGGTTATGACGATCAGCCTTGCGATGTCGCACCATCGCGCGTATTCGCGGCGGCCTTCGGACCTCAGCCGGTCTCCACTCTTCGCGGACGAAGTTACGTTGTTGGTCGCTATTTGTAACCACGGATTAATCTGGCCGGAAAATTGCGCGGCTCAGATCGAAATAAGTGAGTGTATCCTGCCCGTCGGCAATGACAAGGTTCCGGAAAATCTCGCGCAAGGGCTGCTCGAACTCAAAACCATGACGATAAACATTGCGATGTCGTACAATCGCGCGGGTGTTCGCAGCCGCCTTCGGAAACCTAATTTGCAATTCGACTTCTTGCCCCTCACCGAGTTCGACGGGTAGAATCGCCGACATCCCGGACTCGCTGATGTCATGAGTTCGGCCTGGTAGCAATTCGCTGTCTGTACGAACGATCACTTCGACTTCCAATTGAATTCGCTGGTGACGCCGTTTCTGTTTTGCCTCCCCTGGCTCACTCACGGGGTCCTGTCTCCATATCGACCGCTCCTGGGTTTGGGTTACCGAGTTCTGCTTTTGCTCACTGCACAGAAGTACGGATGCACGAAAAGGGTAACGCTCCTGTTTCTCGTCATGGTCTTCGGTGTGGACGGATGTTCGGCCGCTGATCTCTGCAAATTCATGCTGAGCGTTTCCAGTTTTGATCTATGCAATCTGTCGTCGCTGTTTGTCGGAGCGGCTTCAAGAACTGGGCGGCTTCATCGGCGCTACAATTCTTGCGGTCTGCCACGTATTTCTTAGCTTGTTCTAGGGTTAATTTTGTTAGGACAGGAGCACAATAGGGCTTTCTCTTCTGGTCTTCCGATTCCATATATTCTCTTGCCTCCTGGAAGGAAAGTCTGCCAGGTTCAGATTCGTGCCGTTAAGGTTGTCTGATTTCTGTTACGAAATCCGAACGTAGGGTGTCAAACAGACTGTCCAAACCCAGAAGTGTAAGCTAACGGGGTCACAAAACTTGCTGCCGTCAGCGGCCTCTTGTGCAGAAGTTGCGTTGCGCTTCACGAGAGGTTATTCAATGACGCAGGACAGCCTCCTTTTGCAGTCCCTCAGGGACTTTCTCCAAGCTGAATCCCTCAGACGCCCGATCACACGCCAGTGTCCCGCTTGCGGCTCGGTCGTGGAATATCTAGACGCCACTTTTTTCATTGGGCAGAGCGATGGGAGTTGGGATGTACGGTTGCCGATATGTTTCAAGTGCGCAGGAGCAACGAAACCGAGGTGACCTCAGCAGTCCAGGACCGAATGCCAGTCATCCTCGATCGAAACGATTACGGTCTAGGGCTCGATCCGGGCATGAAAAATGTTGAAACCCTGTCGGAAATGTTGAAGCCCTACGACGCCTGGACGATGCGGTCCTATCCCATCAGGAATCGAGTCAACCCCGTTGCGAATGACGATGCCGAGTGCACGACTCCCATCGAGCTAGAAGCGCCGCTACAAGCCCAGTTGTTTTGCTGAGACGAATATGCCGCCACGTACCAAGAAGCGCGCAGCCCCAAGGCTCAGCCCGAAACGCCGAAAGGCTGGGAGCAGATCGCCGCGTTTTGGGTGACCCGCATCTGTGGTCCAGCAACGGGCGTCAGAGAGAATGCCCGTGGGTAAGGAAGATGGTTACCTTGAGAAACTTTGTCTTGCGTGGCAGGCTCGACGGGTGCTCGTAACGGACAAATGAGAGACCGCGTTTCAATTCTTCAGTTAAATCCGTACTCTCCGTTGCTACGTGCACAGGCTTGCCGGATTCCTTCCCGAGCCAAGCGTTAAGTTCATCGGGAGGGTGCAGATGAAGGTTGGGTCGTTACGAGCGGCGCATTCACTGCATCTGCAAAGGCACTGGCACAGGCAAACAACGTGAAACTGATTGACGGTTATGGGCTGCGCAATGGTTCGTCAAGTTGAACGCCCTTTCGCCGACGTGCGTCGCTTCGATAGCCTGACAATCATCTGGGATGAGCAAAGCTTGACGTGGACCAGCGATTGAGTAGACTTCGTGGCAAGCTAGAGGAACATCATGCAACCACTTCAGAAGGCTGCGATTCTTGGTTCCTTCGTTGCAGTTCTCGTGTCGCTCTTCGCACAATGCAACTCCAGTAAACCTCGGTTCGCCGTTAGCGACAACTTTTCCGTGTGGCTGCCAGAGCACCCACAAAGACCGCAGGGGAGCTATCCGAATGAAATTGTTTCCCATTGAGACAAAGAGGGATCGATTGAACAACAGCAGCCGTTTGTCGAGACCAAAAAAGAGATCCTGGATAAACAACCGATTGACGTTCGCGTTGATTTGGGGGACGGTTTACGTCTGCCTTCTCAACGCTCCCATGCTGGATATCCATTCGCCAAGCGACCTGGAGAATGCGTTCATGTCATGGATGCTGACCTGCCTGTTATTCCTGATTGCCTGCTACAGCGCCGTGTTTTTTGTTTTCTTGGTTCCTTTCGCTTTTCTCGCGGGCACCCTCGCGGAATATTCGGAACGCGTTCTCAGCGTCCGTCTTTCCGAGCCCATCATCGCCTCCCTATTTGAAATGGATATGACGGCCATGGGACAAGGCATCATTGCATGGCAGGCTTTGCCGTGGATAGCCGCGGGATTATGCCTGACCGCCGTATGCCTGTTTCATCGCACCCGTTTTGAGGTCTTCCGACCCCTCAAGACACGATTGTTGATCATTACCGGCTATTTAAGTCTCGTCTTCTTCCTCGTAGTCTTCCTACCTCTGGGATTAATAGTCCAATTCGGCCATCCTTATGACATCTTCGCCGAAGTGGGAGACTATTGGAACAGCAAGATGCAGGTTACATTCGCGCATGCCAGAAAATTCGATATTGCGTCCCTTCCCGCAACCTATGAGAACCCTGTTTCCGCGCAGCCGTTGCAGGTGATTCTGATCATCGGGGAAGCCGCGCGGGCGGACCATTTCTCCATTAATGGCTATGTCAGGGAGACCACACCCCTGCTGCAAAAAGAAAACCATCTTATTTCGTTCTATAACGTTTCGTCCTGCGGTACCTCTACTCACATCTCCGTGCCATGTCTCATGACGCGCGCGACAAGAGAGAATATGGCGCCAGCCACGTCGGAAACGAGCTTCATATCCTTGTTCAGGAAAAAGGGATTCTATACGTTGTGGGTGTCCGAGCAGGGCAAGTATGGATTGGGAGCGCAGCGCACGCAGATATCCAGCATATCGGGCGAATCCGAAGTGGAGGTATTCAACGATAAGAATTTTTCACTCGCCGCCAGCAGACGAAATCTGAATTCTCACGATTTGTCTCTTTACGTGAATGAGTTGGAAGCCTATTTCCAATCACAGACGCGCTCTTCAAGCCGGAAGATGCTGGCGGTGTTCCATATGGCCGGAAGTCATTTTCCTTACCATTGGCGATATACCCTTCCTTTCAGGAAATATGCGCCGACATGCCCCGACGTTCTGCCGCAGCTATGTCCACGCGAAGCGCTTATTAACTCTTACGACAATTCCATCGTTTATACGGATTTCTTCATTGCCGGTGTTATTGACACGTTAAAAGACAAGAACGCCATACTCTTCTATGTATCCGATCATGGGGAGTATCTGGGAGAGCATGGCAGGTTTTTGCACGGGCAGGAAACCGGCGATGCTGAGCTGCGCCACGTGCCGATGTTTGTTTGGACATCCGATACGTTCAATCGCCTGTACCCTGGCAAGGTGCGCCATATGCGGGAGAAACAGGCGCTGAGATTAAGGCAGGAATTCCTCTTCCACAGCATACTCGATTGTTCCGACATAGAGTCGCCGGTGATAAATAAGAAGTCGAGCGTGTGCGCCCAGTGGGGTGAATAGCGGGGGTTATGTGCGCTTAACCAGCCCCCACCGGATAGATGGGCTGTCGCAACTGAGTGACAAAACAGGAGGCAGCACCTTCATCCTGAGCGAATTTGACCATTACCTTACCGAGCTATTTGAGCGCAAGGAGACCAAACTCTAAGGACGAAACATTCTCTGTACTGACAGATGTTTTGTATGACGCCGCCGTGCTCGGCTTGACGGTGGATGAGCAGCTCAAGAAACAGGCGAGCTATTACTTGTAAAACTATGTCTGGCTGGCGGCTAGACCGGGAATTGGCACGAGCCTCAGCAGCAACGCCACGCTCGACGGATATCCCGGACTCATCACAGATTTCAGCCCCACTTAACACGACCTAGGCAACATTCATGGCGTGCCGGGATTGATGCTGACGTCGTAGGGAAGAGTTATGCCCCTTAGCCGTGCTTCCGACCAGGCTTCCTCGCCGGCGTTGCAATCGTTATGCGAGAAAGTGATTCCGTCGGTCGGTCTGCGGCGGTGAAAAGAGGGCGGCCCGAGGGCCGCCCTGATTTTTTCTCAGCGAATTCTAGTGATGCCCGGCAGCGCCACTGGAAACATGTCCGGCCGATATGCTGCTATGGGCCGAGGAGGAAGAGGACATCGAACTTGACGGCGAACTGTACCCTGAAGGCAGCGACGAACTGAAAGCCGGAGCCCTCGCCGAAGTCGTCGAGAATTGCGGCGCCGGCCGCACTTCAACAAATCCGGACTTGGCCACCTGGTGATTCAGGTTGTGGAGATTCTCTAGAGAACCACGTGCGATCCCCAAACCTGCCGAGCCTGCGTTGACCACCATGCGCGAAGAAACTGAAGCCGAGACCATGCCAGCCCTTCCGACAACAACGGTCCTTGTGGTGCCCGTCGGAGGCGCAACCAGAGGATGGAAATTGACCGGCAACGTGCCCCCATAACTCGGTACGCCGAGCCAGTTGTTAAACCCTCCGGGCTGCCACATCCAGCCCATAGCGGGCACGAACATCCAGTTTCCGTAGCGATACGGCATCCATCCCCAAGGATAAGCCGATGCAAACATGTAACCGTAGCCGGGGTACCAGGACCAGGCCCCATTCATGAATGGATCCCAGCCCACCCCGGTAAAGTAGGGCTGCCACATCATCCCGTAGCCGGGGACATTGGAATATGCGCCGTAGTAATTCATGTCGCTCACACCATATCCGTACGGCGAGGAATTATTCTTCGCATATTGATCGTGATAAGCGCTGGCGTCTTTGTCCCAGGAATCGAGCGGGGCTTCTTGAATTTGGTTAGCGAGTGTGTATTTGTCGTCATCCCGCCCGTCAAAGTTGGCCGTCTTCTTCTTCGCGACCGTGACCTTGCCGCCCGGATTTTCGACGTCGACATCCCCTTTGAAAACGGCCAGACGGGCAACTTCCGGCGTGGTTTCCACGCGGAAATGCGCGCCCCGGTCGAGGGCGATTGTTTCGCGGGAAAAATTGAGGCTGAATTCATCTCCGTTCTTGCCCAGCCAGTTGACATAGGCCATGCCCGCGACGAGATGGATCGCCGAGATGCGCTTGCCCGACTCGCTCAGGCCGAGCGTGCGGAACTCTACCGTCGTGTTCGGAGTTAGGCGCAGCGTGCTGCCGTCTTCAAATTCGATTTCGGCGCGGCCGCGGTCGTGCGTCCTGACCTCGGATCCCTGGGTAATCGGGAGATTGAGGAACGCGCTCTCAAATCCCATACCCGTGTTTTTGTTGATTTGAACCGAACCCTGCACGTCGCTCAGGCGAACGATGCGTGCCTGCGAATCGGCCAGAGCGGGCAGCGCCAGGAGCGCGCAGGCAGCGGCCGTGAGAACAACCATGTTGGATCTGGATTTGGATCTGGAGAGAGAGATCTTGTACATAGCAACCTCCCAAATCGACGTGCTGCCTATTAGAGCACGATTTCGCACTGGCAATTGTAAAATTTTGCGCCCTCTCTGGCCTGGAGCAGCATATTGATTGCTAAGCCGATCAGCGTCCCGCAGACGGAGTCGGGCCCATTTCCATGATTCGTTGCGCCCGCGCACGAACCACGTTCAAGACCGACGTATCGTCATAAATCTCCTGCAGAACCGGCTTTACGGCCTGCAGTTCGACGAGATCTCCCTGCCGGGCCTGATCTTCCATCCGCTTAAGCTCGTCGTCAAGAGCAAGCTTCTGGTAGCGGTGGATGTGAGCCAGTCGCCGGCCGAATTCCAGCGTGGCCGACGTGCTTTGAAACAATGCGGTCAACTGCTGAACGGCCGGCAGCGAGGAAAAATTGTAAGCGGCGGTGAATTCCCGCTGCCCGTCTTTGAAAGACAGTTTCTTGACGCCGGTGTTTGCCAGGTTGCGTTTGCCGGAGTCAATCGCGCCGGAAAAATAATGGGCTCGCGCCGCCAGTTCGAAGATGCGGGTGCGTGTTGCATCCGAGAAGCTGAACTCGGTCTGGTAGGTCTCGTGATCCTCCGAGTCTGGCGAGATCTTCCCGGAACACTCGTAGCGGGCGCGTCCATCGGACTCGAGCGAAAAGGAATAATGGTCCGGATCGGAGCCGGGAAAATCCAGCGAGAAGGTAACGGTGGCGGGCTCGGCGGCGCGAGCCGGGAGAATCCAAAGCAGGGCGATGCACCCGGCGAGAACGGTCCACGAATTACGGTCAAATCGCAGTCTCGATCTCGCGCGATTCGATTTTTCCGGTTCGGTCCCGATTGTCAGCCTCAACTTCGTTTTCGTAGCAAACTCGCGCACAAGTTGGACAGGAAATTATGCCAGAAGTGGATGGTCGATGGAACTTCATGGTGCCACGGCTCGCTGCCGGCTGAGGGTCCCTGCCGTATGCAGATGGCAGATGGCGATGGCCAGCGCGTCGGAAGCATCCATGGGCTGCGGCACTACGGCAAGTTCAAGCAGCCGCGTCACCATGTGCTGCACCTGCTGCTTTTCGGCCCGTCCGTAACCGACGACCGACGACTTGATGGTCAGCGGAGAATATTCGGCGACTTCCAGCCCGGCGGCCGCGGCAGCCAGCATGGCAACTCCACGGACCTGGCCCAGCTTGAGCGCCGACTTCACGTTGAGAGCGTAGAAAACATCTTCAATCGCGACTTCATCGGGGTGGTGCTGGATAATGATTTCTCCGAGTTTTGTAAAGATGCGGGAAAGGCGCCGCGGCAGCGCCTCGCGCGGAGAGAGCTTAATCGCGCCGCACGTCAGACAGCAAAGCTTGCCGGTTTCCTGCATCTCGACCACCCCGTAGCCGGTGTACTCGCCGCCGCAATCGATACCCATGACTCGCATGTGAGTGCAGTGTATCGCGGAATTGGCGGAGAACCTAAGGAACAGATTCCTGCGGAACCGAGCTGTGCAGGGAAAGCGGACTTAGGACGCCCAAAGTTTGCGGTGCTGTCGAACCCGCGATTCGACTCCGGCGCGCGAAGACTAGCCTGGGCGTAGAGTCCGAGCAAGGCAAAAGCCAAGACCGCGAGATTTGTGGAATCCCACCTTTGGTCGAGGACGCGAAAGCAGGGGCATCCGCAGTGCGCCAGCTGAATAACCACCCTCAAAGGCAGCGGACCGGACTGTGGCCCCATATGCGGAAGCGGATTCGCTAACAGCACCTTGGTCGGCGGGTCTTAGCCTCTTCAAATTCCTGGCGGAACGCGCCATACGCTTCGGGTGACGAGGCCACTTGGGTGCGGCGCAAGAAACGCTCGTAGGCGTTCTCGTCGAAAATCTCACGCAGCGTCGCCAGCAGAATTCGGCCTGCTTGCCATAAACGGTTCATCCTCTGTCCTCCGCCAGACGTGTCATTACGAACGGTGATTCCTTCACACTGGCCGGTTCCCTTCCGCTCAAGACCAGGTTCCATTGCCGCACGGACTCGATCAGAACCAGCGTGACCATTCCGACTAGAACCGCGGTTACAGCGGCATCCAGCCGGTTGTTGAAGACGAGTTGAGCGGTGGCGCTGGTGGCTGGAGCCGCTGCCAGCGCACGCGCCTGCGCCAGGAATCCCACTCGCGGGTTGGGATCGAGAACTTTATGCCACGATGCCGTGAACGTGACCGCAACCAGCCACGCCAGCGGCACGAGCGTGACTGCGGCATAGCGGGCTCGGTGCATCTTGACGATGATCGTCGTGGCGACGCATAGAGCTACGGTCGCCAGCAGTTGATTGGCGATGCCGAATAGCGGCCACAACGAATTGATGCCGCCCAACGGATCTTTCACGCCCTGCCACAGGAAAAATCCCCAAGCGGCCACAATGAGAGCGCTCGTGGCCAGAATCGACGGATACCAACTCGTCCGCCCTAACGGTTTGTAGAGATGTCCGAGCGCGTCCTGAATCATGAAGCGGGCCACGCGGGTTCCGGCATCGAGGATAGTGAGAATGAACAATGCCTCGAACATGACGGCGAAGTGATACCACAGCGCCATCACTGCCGCACCTCCCAGGCTCTGCGAAAAGATGTGCGCCATGCCGACGGCGAATGCGGGCGCGCCGCCGGTGCGGTTGAACAGAGTTTGTTCGCCTACGGCTTGGGCCAGGGTCTGCATGTCAGCGGCTGTGACAGGAAATCCCCACGAGGAGATGGTCGCGGTAGCGGCGGCAGCCGTCTGACCAACCACCCCGGCGGGACTATTGATCGCAAAGTAAACGCCGGGCTGGAGCACGCAGGCGGCGATGATTGCCATCACCGCTACGCCGGACTCCGCCATCATAGCGCCGTAGCCCACCATCCGGGTTTGGGTCTCGCGCGCGATCAGTTTGGGCGTGGTTCCGCTGGAGATTAGAGCATGGAAGCCACTGATCGCTCCGCATGCGATGGTGATGAAGGCAAAGGGAAAAATCTTGCCTGCAAACACCGGGCCGGAACCGTCCACAAAGCGGGTGAGCGCGGGCATGTGCAGCGTGGGATGCAAAGCCACGATGCCAACGGCGAGAAGTCCAATCGTCCCTAGCTTCACGAATGTGCTGAGATAGTCGCGCGGCGCCAGCAGCAACCACACGGGAAGAGCCGAGGCCAAGAATCCGTACACCATGATGAGAATCGCGAGGGTAGGAGCGCGCAACGTGAACACGCGCGCCATTGCAGGATGTTGTGAAGCCCATTGCCCGCCCCAGATCGCCAGCAGGACGAGTATGAATCCAAGCGCCGAGATCTCCAGCACCTTGCCGGGACGAATGCGGCGCAGATACAGACCCATCAGCAGGGCGATAGGGATCGTCATCGCGATCGTGAACGTGCCCCACGGACTATCTTTCAGCGCATTGACCACGATCAGTGCCACCACGCCCAACAGGATGACGAGAATCGCGATCACCGCCGTGTAGGCCACAAACCCGCCGACGCGCCCGATTTCCTCTTTCGCCATTTCGGTGAGCGACTTCCCATCGCGGCGAACGGAGAAAAGCAGAATCACGAAGTCCTGCACGCAACCGGCGAAAACCGCGCCTGCCAGCACCCACATCGTTCCTGGAAGATAGCCGAACTGCGCGGCCAGCACCGGCCCGACCAAAGGTCCCGGCCCCGCAATGGCGGCAAAGTGATGGCCAAACACGACCCATTTATTGGTCACCAGAAAATCGCGACCGTTCTCCAGTCGCTCGGCGGGAGTAGCGCGCAGGGCGTCAAGGGCGAGAATCTTCGCGGCAATGAATTTGCTGTAAAAACGGTATCCCAGGGCATAGCAGCAAGCCGCAGCCACAACCAGCCACAGTGCGTTAATCGGTTCTCCGCGATGAACGGCCACCACCCCGACGGCCGCGGCTGCGAGCAGACCCACCGCTCCCCAGGCGAAAATCGATGCCGTTTTGTTCATGTCCGTCGAGCATTGTGTCTAATCTTGCGCCGCAGCGCAACGCTAATGTGAGCCGGGGCGGCCGGTCGCACCCGAACGATTTTCTCCCGGCTCTTGGCTTTGGCGCCTCTCGATTTAGTGTTACTCTATCTTTTCCAACCGATTTTCACCCTCGCTCTTGGATTTCTTCATGCGCTGCACCCAGGGTGCATTCGGAGGACTTCATTCTGAACTCTTAAGTGGAACCGGGAGCACACGATGAGAATTGGCATATTAACGGGCGGAGGCGATTGCCCTGGGCTGAATGCGGTTATCCGTGCCGTTGTGCGTAAGGGTGTATTTCATTATCACGACCAGTTTGTCGGCTTCATGGAGGGATGGCGCGGTCTGATCGAAGACAAGAGCATGGCACTCGATCTGGACGCGGTGGGCGGAATCCTGCCCCGCGGCGGAACCATCCTGCGAACCTCGCGGACCAACCCCTCCAAGCGTCCGGACGGCATCGACCGTTGCATGGCCACCATTGAAAAGCACAAAATCGACGCCCTGGTCGCGATCGGCGGGGATGATACTTTGTCGGTCGCCCAGAAGCTGCATGAAAAAGGAGTTCGAGTGGTTGGCGTCCCCAAGACGATCGACAATGACCTGGGGGGAACCGACTACACTTTCGGATTTGATACCGCCTGCAATATAGTGTGCGAAGCGATTGACCGCCTCCATACCACCGCCGAGGCTCACAACCGCGTAATGGTGGTAGAAGTGATGGGACGCGACGCGGGCTGGATTGCGTTGTACAGCGGCATTGCCGGCGGGGCCGACGCGATTCTAATTCCCGAACGGCCGTTCGACGTCGACAAGGTGGCTGAATCGATTCGCCAGCGCCATGAGCGTGGGCGTTACTTCTCCATTGTCGTCGTGGCGGAGGGCGCAAAGTTTTCGTCCAACGCCGGCTCCGGGGCTCCCATCCTGCAAGACATGGGAAAAGATGAATTTGGTCACGCCAAACTCGGCGGCATTGCAAATATTCTCGCCCGCGAGATTGAGAAGCGCACAGGCTTCGAAACCCGCGCGGTAGTGCTGGGACACATACAGCGGGGTGGCTCCCCCAGCGCTTTCGACCGGGTTCTGGCGACGCGATATGGGCTGGGCGCGATCGACATGGTGCATCGCGGCGAATTTGGCTGTATGGCCGCATTGCGGTCGAACAAAATTGTGTCCATCCCGCTGCAAGAGGCGATCTCTAAGAATCGCGTTGTCGACCGCGAGATGATTCAGATCGTAGACGGCCTATTCGAGGAAATCGGCGTTAAGGAAACTGCAAACAGCTGAGGCGCCGGTGATGCGCCTCGTGCCGAAACGTGTCGGGTAGAGGCCGTTCTTCCGGTACCACCGGCCCGGTCTTTACTTCGTAGACGGTACGGGTACACTTCTAAGCATGCAGCACGGCTTATCGGACCTGCTCTTGCTTGCACTTGCGCCGGGGCTGCCGCTGATCCTTGAATCGCTTCTTGTGATAGCCGCGGTGGCGTTGACCTTCCTGTCTCAGCGAAGAAGCAAGCCCGCGGTTACGTATCCGGTGTTTTTGTCCTCGCAGAGCGCTTTTGCGCGGCTGGCGCGACGGAAAACACTGGCAATCTTCGCAGTCGGAATTTGCACCCTCGTCATCCGTGTAGCGATGATTCCGGTTTGGGGTATTCCTCAACCCATGTGGCATGACGAGTTCAGTTTTCTGCTGGCCGCCGACACCTTTGCCCAGGGCCGGTTGACGAACCCGACCCACCCCATGTGGATCCATTTCGAAAGCTTCCACATTATCCAGCACCCTACTTATATGTCGATGTATCCGCCCGCCCAAGGGCTGATGCTCGCGGCGGGTCAGCTCCTCGGGCATCCCTGGATCGGCCAACTGCTCACCACTGCACTAATGTGCGCTGCCCTGTGTTGGATGCTTCAGGCGTGGCTCCCGCCGTCCTGGGCGTTGTTGGGGGCATCGCTGGCGATGTTGCAAGTGGGACTTCTGGGCTATTGGATGAATAGCTACTTTGGCACCTCGCTGCCGGCGTTAGGCGGCGTGCTGGTGCTGGGCGCATTACCTCGCATCAAGCGCCATGCCCGTTTGCGCGATGCGCTGCTTATGGGACTCGGCCTCGCCATCCTTGCGAACACTCGACCGTTTGAAGGCTTCGTTTTCAGTTTGCCGATCGCCGCTTCGATGCTCGTTTGGCTGATGAGACCGAAGAGGATTCCTGTCGCGACTGTTCTTGGCCGCGTGGTCCTGCCCCTGATTCTCATTCTCGGCGCAACCGGGGCCGCGATGGGCTACTATTTCTGGCGCGTTACGGGCAACGCGTTCGTCATGCCGTACCAGGTGAACCGAGAGACCTATGCCATGGCCCCCTACTTCGTCTGGCAGAGCCCGCGGCCAGAGCCCGTTTATCACCATGCCGAGATGAGAGACTTTTACGTCAACTGGGAACTGCGCGGTTTTCTATTAAACAGAACCCCGCTTGGGTTTGCCCGCCGGCTCCGGCATAAGTTCCGCGTGCTCTGGACGTTTTACGTTGGTCCCGTCTTCACTTTGCCATTTCTCGCCTTTCCCCTCCTGTTTCGAGAGCGCAAGATGAGGTTCCCACTGCTCCTTGCGGCAGCCATGGCGATTGGGGTGTTAATAGAGACTTGGACTCTCGATCACTACCTGGCTCCAGCTATTGGGCTGTTCTATCTCTTCCTCGTACAGTGCATTCGCCACTTACGTTTGTACCGATGGCACGAACGGCCGGTCGGGCAGGGACTGACGCGGGCGATTCCTTTAGTTTGTGTAGCGATGATCGTGCTCCGGCTAACCGCTGCTGCGACTGGCACCCAGATCGAACCTCTTTGGCAGAGAGGGAATCTGAAGAGGAACGCTATCGTTCGCGAACTCCAGAGTATGCCGGGCAAACATCTGGTCATCGTGCACTATGGTCCCGAGCACGAAGTCCACGTCGACTGGATCTTTAACCGCGCCGATATTGACGCCTCCAAAGTAGTTTGGGCCCGTGATATGGGCGCAGCCCAAAACCAGGAACTTCTGCGGTGGTTCGCGAATCGGAAGGCGTGGGAAATCTTCCCCGATGATCCGGATCCGAAGCTTGCGCCTTATCCCCCTGCCCGCGCCGCTAACCTCCCATAGTCCGCGAGTTCACACGCAGCGTATCCTGCGAGAGTGTACATGAGTGGCTCGATGGGGTGACGATAGCGGGCAAATGTATAAGTCACATAGTAGACCAGGGGATAAAAAGCGAGAATCAGGAGAAAAGGGAAAACGGTGCGGCCGCGAAGAAAAGCTACGACAATTCCAGACACGGCAGCCAGCGAGGCGATCATTCCGTACGGTCCGAAGGGCGCGGGTTGAGTCCAGAAGGCGTAGATCCTTTGACCAGTAAGGACTGCAAAGTCACGCAGGTGGGAGCGGACGTGGCCGACCACTTTGCCGCGCAGATCAGCAACGAAAGCTATTTCTCCCTCTTTCTGATAAACCATGCTGTTGCCGGTCGGGTGAAGTGAAAAGCTGACGTTGCCAAAGTATACTTCGGCCCAAAAATTACTGCGCACCGGGACCAGTGTATGAAGACTTATCCAGTTGCGTGCCGTCCAGGGCATAATCCCTAAAGCACAAACGAGAAGCATTATTACAGGCCCGGTCCAGTAACGTCGCGCCCATGCTGCTCTTGCGGCAATGGCAGGCAACGGAGCCAGGAGCGCGGGATTAAGCAGTGCTGCAAAGCTCCAGATACCACCGCAGATCGCCCACCGCGACCAACTTGAGGTATGGTTGAGCCTTAATGTCCGGTGGAATGCGAAGGTCATCACCAACGCAGACAGAGACGTCTCCCAGGGCAGCCAGGGCATTACCACAACCGGCGGTGAGATGGCCCAAGCCCACGCCGCGACAAGACCTGTAGTTTCGCCAAAATGTTCCCTACCCAACTGAAGAACGACGATGGCCGTGGCGGAAGAAAAGAGCACGTTGAGGAGAACTGCGACCCAGACCGAGGTCGCCGTCTGCACGCCAAACACAAGAAAGATGCCCGCCAGTATCCCTGGATAGACCGGCGCTAACCAGGCTGTCGGTCCGGCAGCATCATGAAATGGCGAGGCAAATCCGTGGCCAAGCAGCAGTCCTCGGGCAATGCCGGCGGCCTCGTTCACTCCCCACGAAGGTGGGTTGTGCGTCAAGAGCACGCTTACCACGGCCAATCGCAAGACGATTGCGGTTAGAAAGAGCCACCCTACGCGCCGCAGCCATGCCTGTTGCGGTCTCGCCCTATTCTTCGACAATGGTTTCTGTTCGTCGGCCATTGGGGTCGATTAGATTAATGCGACAACTCGATACCCTCCATATCTTCTATTTTGAGATTACGAGTGGCAGCTATTATAGGCTGACCTTATGTCCAGCCGTTCCCCGTCTTGGATCAGCGAAAATCGCTTGCGTGCTCACGGCACAATCCTTGCCGTGTGCTTGTGGTCGTTTTACGCGTGGAACGCAGCCACTCCGGGTCTTCGGGATCGCAACGGAAATCTCAAGGGAACGGACTTTCTGCATCTCTACACTCTGGGCTCGCTCGCCGCTGCTCATCATGGCGCAGATTTGTACGACATGAATGCTCAGGCAGCGCTGGTGACTCGGCGAGTGCCTGAAGCTTCGGGCATCCGGTACTTGCCTCTGTATCCGCCTCAAGTTTCGATCTTGTTCGCGCCGCTAGCTCATTTCTCCTACGGCTGGGCACTCATTTTGTGGTGGGGATTCAGCGCGGTTGCTTATGGCATTTGCTGCTACGGTGTATGGCGAGCATGTCAGAGCCTCCGTAACTATGGGAGAACCGTTGTTATCCTCGCCGTGGCGTTTCCCGCTTTCTTTCATCTGATCGCCTGGGGTCAGACCTCTGCGATTGCACTGGCCTGCTTCACGCTGACATTCTTTTTGCTGCGTGACCGGCGGGAGCTTCTCGCCGGCCTGATCCTCGGCTGTCTGATTTTCAAGCCTCAGTTGGGACTCGCCGCGGCCATCGTATTCACATTCATCGGCGCTTGGAAAATTGTGGCGGGAGCGGTTCTTTCAGCCGCGGGTCAACTGTCCGTGGGAATTCTCTACTACGGAATCGATCCCTTCCGTCACTGGCTGCGCACACTGTGGAATGTGCGCACACTGTTGCCGCTGCTCGAGCCCAAGCCTTATCAAACCCACTCGCTGCGAACATTCTGGTCCATGCTGGCGCCCATGTTCCTGCCTTGGCGGTCTGGAGTTTCCCTCGGTCTTTATGTCGTGAGCGCCGCCATCGTACTCGGATTAACGATCGCATGTTGGAAGCGCAGCCCGGCCCTGTCCCTGCCCCTGCGGTATTCCGCGCTGCTGTTCGCGACTGTGCTGGTGTCGCCCCACCTCACGGTTTACGATCTAGTGATTTTGGCGCCTGCATTCATTCTGCTAGCCGACTGGCTCCAGGTGCAGGCCCGCACGCTCTCGACTCGCCGATTGGGTACGCTTCTTTACTGGGTGTACGCGCTCCCCTTGATCGGACCTTTTACCAGATTTACGCATGTTCAGCTTTCGGTGATCGCGATGGCGGCGACGGTCTTCTGCCTCTGGCAGATCAGTCGTGAAGGCGCAGCGCCCGCCGAAGTTACGATCCCCAAAAGGGAAGGAGCCGGCATCGACGGAAAGTAGAAATCTCGCCTCCAAGCCACGCTATTCCGATTTGGCGAACAAAAATGTAAGCGCGTCGGGAAAGCGCTTCGCCCATGCCGACTCGTGGTGCAAAGCGCCCTCGTCAACCACGAGTTTAAGACGCTGGTCGTCCAGCCCTGCGCGGCGCAGGATCGCAGCCAGTTCTCTGACGTCATCAACCATGCTTTGATCTTTGTCTTTCCGCCCCGCTTCGGCAGTTCCCGTCGCCAGAAAAATCCGTTCCGGCCAGCGTTTGATCTTGCGACTCTGCCGGATAATCTGCCGGTTTGAGGCCCACAACGATGGGCTCTCCAGAAGTAGACGGCCAATCACATTCGGACGGGAAACCGCAGTATAAAGCGCAATCAGCGCACCCAGCGAGGATCCTCCCAGCCCGGTGTTCTGCGCTCCGGGGGCTGCTCGATAGCCTCGATCGATGAACGGCATCACTTCCCTGATCAGGAAGTTGGCATAGCGGCTGCCCTGTGTTCGCAACCTCATTGGCTGCAGCGAGCGGTACGGCATGTACTCCCGGAGACGGTCTTTACCGCCGTTGTCGATGCCCACGATAATCATGGGTGGAACCACGCCCTCGCGAATCAAGCGATCGCTGGTCTCATCCACCTGCCATTCCACTCCGGTAAAGGAAATCGCAGCTTCGAACAAATTCTGACCATCATTCAGATAGAGGGCCGGGTAGCGGCGGTTTCGGTTTGCGGGATCGTCATATCCTGGGGGCAACCACACTCGCAGAAATCGCGTGTTGTGAAAAATGCGGCTGTAAAATTCGTGGAGGCGCAAATCTCCCGTCGCTGCCTGCACGCGGATTACCTCGGGCGCCGGGCTGGGAGAAGCGTTTTTCTGGAATTCTTCCATCGGAAAAGACACAACGGTGGGGTCGCTCTACGCTCTCACGCTTCTCAGTTTCACTACGATTGTGAGAACACTGATCAGAGAAATCAGCACCAGCGAACTCAGGCACAAAATACACCACGTCCGCAGTTCGTACGCTTCGATGTACGTCAGGCAGAGGGCAAAGGCCAATCCTGCGAGAGCGGCTCCCATCAAGCGATTCGGCGTCTCTACGCGGGCTCGCCAAACTGTAGCCAGGAAAAGCAAGGCTGCGTATCCCGCGACCCCAATCGCTGCTACCGGAATTCCTTCAATGCTCGAATATTCGCTGCGGTTTACGATGTCACAGTTGAACGTCTGGCTGAAATCGCAGTACGCGGTCGCCGATTTCGCATAGTGTCGCTCGAGCGAAACGGCCGACACGATCACACCCCCCAGCGATAGCATCGCGACGACTCCAAACAGAACTCGCTGGGCTCCCGGCACTACGTGCGCCTCCGCAGATCGAGCTGCGCAGAATTCGTCATGGCAGGCTGCATCCGGTTTTATCGCTCAGGGCTTCGAGAGACAAAACTCCCTCCTTCGGCGGTTCAGTTCCAAACTGCCAACTGGGAAACAACTTGACTCCGGCCACCTTACATTCGGGCGCCTCTTCCTTGGATCCCTTGATCGCACACTCCACATAGGGCACGTAGTGAAACGATGCAGCAAACATTTCTTTCTGTTCGATGCAGTGCGGGCACCAATAGAGGCCGTACATCTTGGCCTGCTTGCTGGCCAGGCATTGCGCGAACGAATCGTATTTGTGATCTCGGTAGTGCCGGCCCGCGATGAATGCGCCCGCCAGCAGAATCAGAACGCCGCCGTAAATGAGAGTCTTCTTGGTCTTACCCTCAGCGGAGCCGCCTCTCTGCTCCTGTTGCCGTTTTCGTCGTGCTTCAGACATGATTCATTTTTATATCACGGAGCTCTATCGAGTCACGGCTCGTCGAATCGAGAATCACGCCACCACGTTGAGCGCCCCCGGGAGTACATCCAGTTCCTCGCAATGCAGCCTCAGCACTTCTCCGTCGACCATCACATCCGCCGGAGCCTCCAAGTCGAATTCGACGCGCCGGACCGAGGTGCGCTCCGCCCGCGGATGTCTGATATGCGTTCCGTCGTAAAGGCCAGGCAGATTGCGGATCAACCCCCATCGCCCAATGGGCCCCCAACGAACGTACTCGACCAAGCCGTCATCGGTCTCAGCTTGCGGAGCAATCATCATGGTGCCGCCGGTAAACTTGCTGTTATTGAAGGTCAAAAATAGACAGGGCCGGTTGTCAAACTTTTCTGAGCCGGCAACTCGAACCGGAAAGGGACGACGTTGGAATCGAGCGAGAGTCAGAAAAATCGAGCTGAGATAGCCCAACTCCCCCCAGCCGCTGAAGCGACGGGCACGCAGAGTGGCGACGTCGGCGGTAAAACCCATGCTCAACAAGTTAATGTAATAGACAATCCCGGTACGGTGGCGCAGGCGCAGCACATCGCAAGGTCGGCGCTTCTCGGCAAGCAGAGATTCGATGCCATATTCCACACCACGATTGCTGAAGTCGCGCAGAAAAGAATTGCCAGTGCCCAACGGCAAGAATGCCAAGCTCGGGCGCTCGCCGCCTAGCGCCTGGGGGTACAGACCATTCACAATTTCGTAGGCAGTTCCGTCGCCACCGACCGCCATAAAGTTCCGCACTCCGCGCCCATAAGCCGCGCGCGCCATCTCAGTCGCTTCCCCCGGCATGCGCGTCTCCGACACCTTCACCTCGATGCCCCCAGCCTGCAAGCGTTCCAGCGCCGGGCCCAGCAGTTTGCGGCTCCGTCCGCCTCCGGCCGCCGGGTTCAGGATTGCAAGAAAATTTTGCCCCAAGGTCTCAGGTCCATTTCTCCAGGAAGGTGCGAGGCAGGATCTCGCGCGGCGAATCCCAAATTCGGTGGCCGGTTACAATTCTGCCATTGCTTCCCGCTCCACCGACTTGCCCATTTCCTCAGCCAGTGTCTGTCGCTTGATTTTCATCGAGGCCGTCCGGGGAAAATCTTTCTCCCAGATCCGATATCCCGCCACCCGTTTGAAATCGGGCAGCCGGCGATTGCGAGCGGAGATTTCTGCGAGCAAGGTGCTATCAAGTTTCTGGTTCTCGTCCAGACGCAGCACGAGAACTAGCGTTTCGCGCCCAAGTTCTTTCTTGGGCCAGATATAATTGGCTGCAAACACGGCGTACTCTTTCACCGGCAACCCCTCGAAAGCAGTTTCAATATCTTCGGGGTAGATATTTTTCCCGCCCTCAGTGACGATCATATTTTTCTTGCGTCCGAAGAGCTGCAAATGGCCGCCGCTCTCAAACCGGCCGAGATCGCCGGTCAGAAGCCAGCCATCGACGATGGTCTCCAAGGTGAGTTCCGGATCATCCAGATAGTGCGACATCACCGTCTTGCTGCGCGCCGCCACTTCCCCCACACCTTCAGCATCCGGACTCAGAATTCGCAGTTCGACTCCTGGCAGCGGCTTGCCGACCGTATCGGCGCGGAACGGTTTGAGGTCGTTGAGCGTGAGGGAGGTGCCCGCTTCGGTGAGACCGTAACCGTTGACCACGGGAATGCCGAGATCGTAGAAGAACTGCAGCGTCGAGGGTTCCAAGAATGCTCCGCCGGTAATCAACGCCAGCAGCTCTCCTCCAAATCCCCGGTGCACACCGGAAAGCAAGATACGGCTGAGCTTCACATTCGGCCGGCGGCGCGTCAGGACCCGATTGGCCGTAATCTGAGCATGCAGAAGCGCCCGCTTCCAGGGCGGCAGTTCGTCGAATTTCGCCCGCAGGCCGCGTTCCAGGTTCTTTACGATCATGGGAACCAGCGCTACATAGGTGATGCGATAACGCACAAATGCATCGCGCACGAACTCCGGACGCAGCGTGCGCAGATGCACCACACAAGCTCCGCATACGAACGGTCCGATAAAACCCACCATGAAATCGATCGCGTGATTGGTAGGAAGAATGCTCAAATACCGCACGCCCGGCCAAAAGGGATACCACGCCGTCAGCGCGCGACACTGTTCCAGATAGTTCTCGTGGGTGAGAACGCATCCCTTAGGCCGGCCGCCCGTGCCCGATGAATAGACGATGCAGGCGACGTCGTCGGGCTGGCGCATGACGAAATCGGGAGCGCCTTTGCGCTTGAAATCCTCCCAGCGGAATCCTCCAGCCAGATCCGCGCCCAGCGGCGCTTCCGTAACCAGCACCAGTTTCGTCTTAATGTTGCGAAACTCCGGCGATTGCGTGATCGCAAGCCATAGGTAATACTCCACCACCAATACCTTGGCCTTCGAGTGCTCCAGCAGTTGCAACTGCTCGGCGGCGGTCAGCTTGTAATCCAGTGGGACGAGCACGCCGCCGCTGTAGAAAATCGCGTAGGCAGAAATCAGCCACTTCGACTGATTGGTCATCAGGATCGCAGCGCGATTCCCTGCATCGAGGTCCGCATCCTCCAGCGCCCGCGCCAGGGGCAGACTGATTTCCTTGAAATCGGAATAGGTAAGCCGCGTCTTCTCGCGGTCGCGATCCGCCTCGATCAGGCAGGTCTCGCCGGAATAGCGATCCAATGCATCGCGCAGCGCAGCGCCCAGGCAGCTATATTTTTGGAGATCGAGCATAAGGGAATTGCCGATTGTAGATTGACGATTGTTGATTAACAACCCGGACTTGGCCCATTTACAATCATCGATCAAAAATCAGGAATCAACAATTGGTGAGCTAGAGTCGCGCCTGAATCTTCCCCGCCAGGGTGCGAAAGTCGGAAACTCCCTGCAATTCATAATCCGGAAGCTCGACATGAAAATGATTCTCCAGCTTCGTCAGCAGATCAAGCGTCTGCAGGCTGTCAATGCCCAGAGTCTTGAAGAAATCTTCGTCAGGAGAGAGCTTCTCGCGTGGCACCTTGAAGTGTGCTGCGGCCAGAGTCAGTATTTCGTTGAGCGTTTGTTCAGCGGTTGGCATTTTGCCTCGACTAACATTTTTTGTCTTCCCGACCGGGCCCAAACCCGGTGAGGAATCTGTTTTGCTCTCGGTACTCAGTACTCGCAATTCGGCGCTCCCTACGGTAGATAAGGCAGCGCATCCGTGCTCTCTACAAACTTTCGCAACCCAAGCTGCACCGCCGGACGCGCAAACAATTCACAGAAAATGTCGATCTCCCGCCGCAGTTCTTCATACGGAATCGGCTTGATAAACTTCTTCGCAGCCACAGCCGTGGCGCGATCAAACTTTCCCAACTGCGCCGCCGTGGCTCGCGCCGCCCGCAACGCCTCGCCTTCGCCCACCACCTGGCTTACAAGCCCGATCTGCTGCGCCTTGGTCGCGTTGATGCTGCGTCCCGTAAGCAAGAGATCCCTCACAACGCCATTGCCCAAATCCCGCTTCAGGCGCGGAATCCCGCCGAACCCCGGAATCAATCCCAACCTCAGCTCGGGAAAACAGAACCGCGCCATCTTGTCCGCGATAATCAAATCGCACGCCAGCGCCAGCTCGAATCCTCCTCCGAAAGTCACCCCATGAACCGCCGCAATCGTAGTCAGAGGCGCGGCATCAATCAGATTCAGCACGCGATGAATGCGCTCCAGAAAATCTCGCACACCCTTCACGGCTTCGGTTTTGTCCATCGTCTCGGATCGCCGATACAATTCGTGCAAATCGGCGCCCGCGCAAAACCCCGGCTTCAACTCGCTATAAATAATGAGCGCGTGCGCTTGCTCCTGCATAAGCTGCAGAGCCGTTGTGAACTTCTCTAGTTCTTCGAGCGAAGCCGACCCCAGTTCGTTGCATGGCCCGCGATGCAAGGCCAATTCAATCACGCCGTCGGCAAGCTTCCACGACAAGGCGCTTTCAGCGGATTGACCAGCAAGCTGCATCCCGGATTCTCGTTCGTGCACCTTAGCGTCCTTAGTGGTTTCCAGCATTCCTCGACTCACTAAACAGCCTGTTTCACCCGGTACATCTCTTCAATTTCATTCTTCATCCGCGCGGCAATTACATCGCGCTTTAGCTTTCCGTTCACGGTTAGCATGCCGCTTTCGATCGAAAGCGCTTCCTCGCGCACGTAAAAGGCCCGCACCTGTTTGTAATGCGGCAAGTCAGGATTTACAACATCCAGAGCAGCTTGCACATGCTCGGACGTAACGCTACCGGTGACAATCGCCGTCAAGTAGCCGCGCCCGTTCCCCATAACCACCACCTGCTGTGCTTGCGGCAGGTTCTTGGCAATCGCAACTTCAATCGGCTCCGGAGAAATCTTGTGTCCCGATCCCAACACAATCAAGTTCTTGATCCGCCCTGCGATCCGCCAGTTCCCCGACGCGTTTACTTCACCCTGATCGCCGGTATGAAACCAACCGTCGCGCAGGGCCTCCACGGTTTGTTCCGGCCGGTTCCAGTAACCCGAAAAAATATTCGGTCCCCGCACCAGTATCTCGTCATGCTCCCCCAGTTTCATCTCCATACCTGGAATCGCGGGCCCTACGCGCCCCACTTCAACCCGGTTCGGGTCGTCCATCGTGCAAATCGCAGTCGTCTCTGTGAGCCCGTAAACCTGCAGCACACGAATTCCGAGCATCATGAAATAGAGCTGCGTTTCCGCACTCAGCGGCGCTGACCCGCAAATCAGCGCCTTCAGATTTTTCCCAATCATCTTCTTCCGGATCGCTGGAAACACCAGCGCACCCGCCAATCCCAGCCACAGCGCATCGCCGGTCCTCGGCTGACTCTCCTGCCTTCGCGCCCAAGCGCCTTTCGCGCGAGAATAAATTGCCTGGGCCACTCCGCCGGCCTGCCAGAGTTGTTCATCCACTGCCCGCCGCATGCGTTCCAGCAATTGCGGCACATTGAGAAAATAATCGGGAGCCACAACCCGCATGTCAGCCGCGATCTTCGCCAGGTCCATATTGATCGTGACCAGGCTTCGCCGCTTTAGAAACGTAAGCAACGCGATCCACGACGCCGCAAAAGTGAACGGCAAGTAATGAAAGATGCGATCCTGCCCAGCCCCCCCCGAGGACGAACTTGACATCAACTGTTCCAGACGCTCCGCCGTCCGATCCAGCATGAAGCCCACATTCGCCGCCGTGAGCACTACGCCCTTGGCTTCACCCGACGTCCCAGAGGTGTAGATAATCGTTACCGGACTGTCATTCCCAACCTGCGGCTCATCCAACTGCACGCCATACACGCTTGCGAAAATCTCGTCAAACAAAAACTGCGGAGGGGCCTCAGGCCAGATCTGCGCAATTCCATCGCGCAACCCCGCATCCCCACAGCACACCAGTGACGGCGTGCAATCTTTCATCATCGCCACCAGTTCCCCCGGCGACTGCCGCGAATAGAGGGGCACCACAATCAGGCCTTCGGCCATGAGTGCCAGGTCCATCGCCACCCAGCGAATGCTGTTCGCGGCCAGAAGCCCGCATCGGTCGCCCTTCTTCAGCCTCTTCGAACTAATAAACGTTCGAGCTTTACGGACCAACTCCAGCAATTCACCGCCGGTCACGCCGGTGATTTCGCCATCACGAATCTCGGCAAGAATGCGCGTATCCGCAGCTGCTTGCAGTTGCGAAAATATCTCTCCGACGAATGGAACGAGCGTGCTCAAAGTATGATTTCCGAACGAAATGCTCTGAATCGGTTAGCCATAAGCCGCCACCAACTCCTGCAGCCCCGTGCCCATCGGCGGCAAATAATCCTCCCAACTCCACTCTCCGCGGCGCGTCTCAAACTCCGGATACCTTCTCTGCACTTCCTCCTCAAAATACACGCCCATTCGCGCCATCACCTTCAAATTCCTCACCACCGTTTTCGCAATTCCCGCAGCAATCGCTTCGCCTTCGCAACTCAACTTCTCCAACGCGGCCAGCAGCTTGCCCTCAAGTTCAGGATCATCCACCGTCATCAGCAAATCCTGATGTCCCCGCTCTCGCATTAAGTTTCGAATGCGCTCATCCATCGTGATTCCCGCCGACGGCACCAGCCCCGGCATCGAGGTCACAATTCCGTGATACCTCGAGGAAGCCATCATATGGCACGCCCGCAGCACGCTGACCA
>Ga0209420_1000193_pt1 | contig 38264 bp, 17 predicted proteins | sample BlaSpr_A8_OM1_O1_FD_187972 | JGI IMG/M metagenome (GOLD analysis project Ga0209420, IMG submission 187972) | Forest soil microbial communities from Thunder Bay, Ontario, Canada - Black Spruce, Ontario site 2_A8_OM1_O1 (SPAdes) (version 2) | ecosystem: Environmental > Terrestrial > Soil > Boreal...
GGAAGGCTTGCTACAGGATCTCTACCGGCGCGGACTGGAAGGCCGATCGCTCGGTCTGATTCTCACCGATGGCTGTGCCGGGTTAGCCGAAGTTCGTCACGAAACAGTCCGGAAACCAGCTAAGCCGTTCAGAATCAGTTCAGGCTGTCGCGCGGTCTGCACTACATTTTGAAAGTGATTTCAGCCGTTCCGGCAGGCTGAGGCCGAGCTGGTGCAGCAAGGATTTCTGTTCGGTCGTCGGTTCGGTAATCCGGCGTAGGCGGATCTCGCGTCCATCCGTGGTGGGCAGCACGATGTCGGCGCTCTGCAGCGTGGAGAGCAGAGCCAGCGCCTTCATCGGGGATAAAGGCTGAGCCTTGTCCACTCCACCGGCCGAAGGTTGTGGGACGATCGCCAGCTGTCGCTGCAGCAGATGCTTCAGTGTCACCCAAAGGGCATAACCCAGAAAGGCTACCAGGACGTGAGCCTTCACCCGCGGCTCCTTCTGGTGGAACAAAGGCCGAATCGAAAGCTCGCTCTTGAGCGCGCGAAACGAGGCCTCCGCTTCGGTGAGCTGCATGTACATGGACCACATCTGCTCGGCCGAATCCGCCTGCAGATTGGTACGCAGCATGTAGGCGCCTTCTCGCAAGTCCCGCCACGCCTTTCGATCTTCTTTCATTTCCCACACCAGACGCACGCCGGCGGGGGTGTCTCGCAGAGTGACTTCGAACAGATCATTCACCTGCGGGTGCCGCGCCTGAATCCGTCCCAGTCGCCGCTCCATCTTGTAACGGTCCTTCAATCGGCCACTGGCAATGTTTTTCTCTAGAGCTTCCAGAGCCGCCTCCATGCGCGTGGAAAATCGCTTCCGGATCGCCTTCTCTTTCTCCTTGCGGCTCGCCGTGCGGCACAAGATGTAGGTCTCTTCTCCCTGGGGAATCGCGACCTGCTTGACCTCCACGTCCCCGCGCACCTGGGTCCAGTCGTCACGCATTAACTCCTCTTCAAAGCGCTTCATCTGTCGGCGTGGCGTACCTACCAGATACTGTCCACCCCGCCGGCGAATTGCCGCCAGGTTCTCCTCACTTACGATCCCTCGATCCATCACCCAGATCCGCCGCGCCTTCCCGTACTTCCGTTCCACCATCCGCAGGATGCTTTCCATGCTCGACACGTCGGCTCGGTTGCCATCGAACGTCTCATAGCTGAACGGAAATCCCTCCCGGTTGACGATCAGCGCGATCACCATCTGTTCACAATCCGGGCGATGATCCCGGGAGTAGCCTCGGCTCATCATCGGGTTGTTCTCTGCCGCTCCTTCCACGTACGTGCTGGTCAGGTCGTAGAGCAGCACATCAAACTCGGTTCCGAATAACTCTCCATACCGCTGCTTGAGATGTTGTTCCAGTTTCGTCTTGTGCGGCAGAATCCGGTCCAGGCAACGATACAGACGCGTGTCGTTAATCTTGCCTTCCTCGATTTCCAACAGATCATCCAGCGCTGTCGCGGGGTACCAGCGCTGCTCTACGGCCAGCTCGCTGCCCGGCGCACACAGCCGATTGATGGCCAGCACCGCCGCTACCCGCGACCACGGCACCTCGGCCGCTTCCTCGTCCATCGCCTGCTCAAAGAAGCCATCCAGTCCCAGACGCTTCCACAATTCCCAACCCAGAAAACAAGCGCCGAACTGACGTGTTCTCTCCAGGCGGACTCGATTCACTAACACGCGAGCTACCTGCGGATCATCGTCGGGAACCTCCACATGGGAAGGAAACAGTTTCAGTTGCTGGGCTTCGCCCTGCTCGTTAAAGACCTCGACGCTTTTCAGCCACCGGGCCTGCGCCGAACCGTTCAGCTCCCCCAAGTAGCACAGTGTCCTCTGGCGAGGACCGTCGATCGTTCGCACCGTCTCCACCAACGACCAGTAGGTGTGCTCCTTACCATCCTTGTTGCGCTGATGCGGTCGCAAAAACATCTGCGCCGAGTTTGTCATCAGCTGCTTTAGCTTTCAAGAGGGTAGGTCTGCACTACATCGCGTTTTCTGAACTCGCGATTGCAAAAACAAGACTTGTCTAGCTTCCAGCATCAAGAATTGCAGAATTTGGCACTTCCACGACGAACTTCGGCTAAATGCAGAATACGAAAGAGCCGGAAGATGACTTCCGGCTCTTTTTCTTTCCCAGAGGCTGCTTCTCGCAGTTGGATAACGGCTAGTGGCGGAGGTCTTCGTCGGACGAGACTCCATCTACCAATTTCCATGAGTTTTCGATGTAGAAGTCGCCTGAAACGGATTTTCCCGGTCCGACGTTCAGGGTTGCGCAGCGCTGCCGCACGTCGATCTCTTGCCCGTTCGACTCAATCGAAAGGTCCACGCGATAAAGTCCCTGCACAACCGGAAGCATGGGGCAATGGAACTCGACTGCGCCCTCGCCCGGCCCCACCTGAACGCCTCCCTGCAACGAGTCGGTACTGAGTTGGGCGCACAAATAACCGCTCGGCCAATAGAAGGTAACTCGAAACACAACCCCAGGAATAGTCTGCCGTATGCGATAGCGGAAGCGAGCAACCATCGGATAGCCGGTTCGAACGCCAAGCGTACAATCGGGTGCGAAGAAGGAAATGCTGGTGCATTGCGCCGGTGATTGTGAATCGGCGAGGCCGGACAATTCCGGATTCGCGTTGAAGCTCATTTGCTGATATTCGTCGATGACCTGTCGAGGCGGCCCTTCGGCAACCACGCGGCCATGATTCAGTAGGAGTGCGCGATCGCAGAGACGATACACGGAAGCCAGGTCGTGCGAAATAAATATGATCGTGCGGCCGGCACGTCGGAGTTCGGCCATGCGATCCAGGCATTTCGCCTGAAATGCAACGTCTCCAACTGCCAGCACTTCATCGAGCAACAAAATATCGGGATCCAAGTGGGCGGCGATGGAGAAACCCAAGCGGACATACATTCCTGAAGAGTATCGTTTTACGGGCACATCAATGTACTGATCGACTCCCGCAAATTCGATGATACTGTCGAGTTTCCGGCGTATCTCGGAGCTTCGCATCCCGAGCATCGCGCCGTGCAGATCAATGTTCTCTCGTCCTGTTAGCTCAGGATGAAAGCCAGAGCCTACTTCCACTAAGGCAGCCAGCCTTCCGCGAATCGTGATCTCACCCTGGGACGGAGTTGTAATGCTGGAAAGAATCCTAAGGATCGTTGTCTTCCCTGCACCGTTGTGTCCCACGATGCCTAGGGCTTCGCCTTCTTCCACCTGAAAACTGACGTCGCGAAGCGCCCACATCGGGGTGGATCGCTTCCTGACGGGAATCGAGTACCAGCGTTTCGGGGAATTGCTCGGGGTTCGCAGCCGGTATTGCTTCGATACTCGATCCAACTTTATGTCAATCATGAGCTCAAATTACGTCGGCCATGGTGGATTCCGAGGACTTGAAGTAAGCATAGGCGATGACAAGACATGCAAAAGCAATCGCGGCAGAGAGTGCAAGGCTGGTTCCGTCGGGTCTGCCCCCGCGGAGTAATACGATACGGAAGTTTTCAATCAGGCCGGCGATGGGATCCAGCAAATAGAGTTTGCGAAAGCGCACCGGCACGGACTGGAGCGAATAAACGACGGGAATGGTAAACATCCAGACTTGCAGCAACAGCGGCAGGGCCAAGCCGATGTCGCGGAAGCGAACGTGAATTGCCGAGAGCAAAAGGGCGACGGCGGCAGCAAAAGCGGCCAGCACAATCACGATCGGAATCGCATACAGCAGATTCCAAGTCGGTGAAACCCGGTAGTGGACCATGAGCGCAGCCAGAATCAAGCATCCGATAAGAAAGTCTGCCAAGCCTGCGGCAAGATAAGAGAGAGGAATGATCTCGCGCGGAAAATACATTTTGGTGAGCAGATTGGGGTACAGAACCAGTCCGTGGACGGCGGTTGAGATCGAACTGGAAAAGAAAATCCAAGGCAGTAGCGCACACAAGACAAACAGAGGGTAAGGGATGCCTCCTGTCGTTACTGTGGTCACGCGGGTGAATACGATGGTGTAGATGATCATCAAAGCGAGAGGCTGAAAGATGGCCCAAAGCCAGCCCAGAATGGATTGCTTATAGCGAACTTTGAGGCGGAACCGGCTTAGCACCCAAAGAAGATCAGAGTAGCGCTCGAGAGTCTGCAGGCCGCTGAAGATCGTACCAATAGTGAAGGCAGGCGGACGAATTACTCTTAGCGGGCGCGCATGCCCTCGAGCCACCGATGCCGATTGCCGCGCCTCGGATGACGCCAGCGTAGGGGCGGAGACTGCCGCGGATGAATCCGATGCCCCCTCGGAACGCTCCGTTATCCCTAGTTCTCCTTTATTCAATGTGCTTCCAAGGTTTTCGACAAGGATTGCATCGAATAGATGTTCTGCTCGGGCGGAGCCTGCTGTTGCTGGGTTTCGAGATCCCCAATTTCCTGCAGCTTGTTGGCGAGGAGTTGGCCGACGATGCCAACCTGGGGTTGCCGTAAGAACTCTGCGTGCCCGCAATTCAGTTCGCAGATCTCGACACCGCCGCTGGAACGGTTTCCCCATCCCATTTTGCCATCGCGCCTGTAGTAGTAAGGCTGCCGCGCCCGCTTGAACAGCAGGACTGGAGCCTGAAAGCGGGGCTCCAGGAAGTCTCTGCCGGGCCAATAGGCTCGACCCCACTCCTTGTTTCCAGAGTCGGCCTGCTTCCCATTGCCGAGCAACAGGCGCTGGCCAAATTTTTTCATCAGCGCAATCTTTTCCGGCAGCAATAGCCTGCGGAAGAACTGAAATCTCTGGCGGTAATAGTCGATCGCCCACAGGGAGCGGATCTGAGAGTTCTCCAGCACCCAAGTGTCGAAGATGGCGAAGAAGCCGACCTCCTCGCGCTGGGCTTCCAGTTGGAGAATCACCTCCTGGGCGATAAGAGCCCCTCCGCACATTCCCCCAAGACAATAGGGTCCGTGCGGCTGTACCGAACGCATCGCCGCGATATATTCCTGAGCCAAAGTCTGCAACTCTTGCTTGGTAAATGGGCGGTCCAGTACCGCCGGTCCCGAGGCTTGCACCTTGTACACGGAGTGATCTCGGCCCAGGTGCCGCGCCAGCAACGCCCAGCCAAAAGTGTCCACGACCGGCGCCGCAATGGCAAAGAAAGGAATTCGGTCATCGCCCGCTTGCAGTTTCAGCAGAACCGGATCCGATTGAGGGACTATATCCTCGCGAATCAGTGGGGCGAAAGCTTCAATCGTAGGCGCGCGGAAGATCGCCGACACGGGAATCTGCTTGCCCGTGATCTCGTGAATTTGGGCAACCAGTCGGGCGGCCATCAGGGAGTGCCCACCGACATCGAAGAAGCTATCGCGAATTCCCACTTCCGGAATGCCCACAACATGCTTCCAGATTTCGACCAGCAGTTTCTGCTCCTGGTCAACGGGCTCGGTTCGGCGTTGAGAAGGCTTACGGGTTGAAACCGCAGGCGGCTTCGTGGTTTTGCTTTCCTTTGTGCTCCGCCCGTCTGCCAAAGACACATCTAATCTGTCGGCAGATTCTGGCGTGCTCGGCAGCGGCAATGTCAGGATGCGTTCTTCCGGAATCGACACCACGCCTTCAAGAAGGGTTGTGTAATCCGCCAGCATGCGACGAATGCGCTCCTGCTTGAAGAGGTTCGTGTTGTATTCGATCTGGACCCACCAGTGCTCATCGATGTCCTCAATTAGAGTCAGGCTGAGGTCGAAGATGGAGGTTGCTGCGCCGATTATATATGGGTATGCGGTCAAGTCACCAAACGCGTGAGATCGTACGGCGGCTTTGACGGTAGCGAACATGACCTGAAAGATCGGGTTGAAACCGAGATTCCGCTTAGGCTGCAGAACCTCGACTATCTTTTCAAACGGCACGTCCGCATTGGAGAACGCGTCCAGAATAGTCTCGCGTACCTGAGCGACGACGTCCGCGAACCGCGGATTGCCCGAGAGATCATCGCGCAATACCAGGGTGTTGACGAAGAACCCAATCAGCCCCTCCGTTTCCATCTGGTTACGGCCGGCGACGGGGATCCCGACGACTATGTCACCGTGTTTGACGTAGTGATGAAGCAGGACCTTGAACGCGGCTAACTGCACCATAAAGGACGTAGCCTGGCATCGATCTGCGACCTTCTTAATTCCGTTGATGATGTCGCTGGAAATAGGTGTGACTTCCACCGCACCTTGGAACGTTTGCTCTGGAGGCCGAGCGGCATCAGTAGGCAACTCGAGGAGAGCCGGTGCTCCTTCAAGTTTGTTTTTCCAATACGCCACCTGCTGCTGGACTCTGTCGGTCTGAAACCTTTCCAGTTGCCACTCCGCGAAGTCGCCATACCGAATGGGCAGCACTGACAGCGAAGGTGTCTGACCCCGGGAAAAGGCGGTATAAAACAGTTCCAATTCTTTCGCGAAGATCTGCATCGACCAAGCATCCGTAATAATGTGATGCAGAGTGTATAGAAAAACATGATCGAGCGGCGTAACCCGGATCAGGCGTACGCGAAATAGAGGGGCCTTGCTCAAGTCGAAAGGTTGGCCAACTTCGCGGCCGGCCAACTGGTAGGCCTCTGCCGTCGGATCCGCGGCACCGGTTAAATCGGTGATGGCGATTCGGACATCGCAGAGATTCTCACTCTCCACAACCTGCTGAAGCGTATCACTCTCCAGCCGGAAAGACGTCCGCAAGCTGTCGTGCCGGTTCACCAACTCGCGAATGCTGGATTGAAGAGCGGCGAGATCGAGCGCACCTCTCAGCCACAATCCCAGGTGGACGTTGTACGCACTGCTTCCTTGCAGCAGTTGTTGTAGAAACCACAAACGCTGCTGCGCCGGGGATGCGGAGTAAATCGTAGGACTTGCCTGGGCAAGCAAATCGGCAAGGCGGCTCTTATCTTGCGCGTCCGTCCCGAGAGGTTGGCTTCCGTAAGGCATGTTGGTTACTTCCATTCCAACCCGAAGGCTGCCGTTCCCATGTGGAAAAAGCCGCCTCGAGCAGACGAGCAAGTGCAAAGCCTTGACTGGGGGCAATATACAGCGATCTTGGCGCGAGATAAAACAAGCCGGGTGCGAGCAGCGCGGACCCTTGGGACAGCCGACGATAGTGACATCTTTAATCCTGAACTACGCCCACTTCGCGGGGAGGAAACGGTCTGGCTCCTACGCCAGAACTCAGGGGGACTCGGCCAGAAGAGCCACCTGAGGCCAAATTTTGCCCAATTATATACTTGAACCGAACCGGCGGATAGGACAATATAAGCGGGTCCCATTCGCGCCCGATCCAGCTCCGCAGCGGACAAATATAAGATGGCAAAAGCGGGAAAAAGCGGAATACAGTGAAATACCTATATTCCTCAGTCACTGGTTAGAGCATAGTCTTTTACGCTACTGATCTCTGGCCTTCCCCCCCAGTTGAGTAGAGTTTGAATGACCGTGGAAGTACCGGGGGAACAGCATGTTAGCCAGAATCTGGAACCAAGGTCAGAATGGCAAAAGATCATACAATGTGCTGAGAGGTGAGTCGGTGGCGCATTGAAACGGCTGTTTGCCACAAGATCCAGGTGCCCCTGGTTGACATCAAGCAGCCCTGTCAATGTTTTCCCCTTCCGACCCACCAACCCTCTCTAAGGAACGAACAAGATGAGCCAATCCGTGTTCCCAGCCTCGTTCGCGCAGCAGAGATTGTGGTTTCTCGATCAACTTGACCCGGGGACGGCCGCGTATAACCTTCCTCGCGCCTTTCGCATCCTGGGTCCGCTGGACGTTGATAATTTGACTCGGGCCTTCCAGATCGTCATCCAGCGGCACGCGGCATTGCGGACTGTCTTTGATTCCGTAGAGGGCGAAGGCAGGCAAGTTGTTTTGTCCGAAGTCGAAGTAGAGATCCCGATTGTGGAGCTGGGTGAATTTCCGCAGAGTGAGCGCGAGACTGAGGCCCTGCGCATCGCCGCAGAAGAAGGGACGAAACCGTTTGATCTAAGGGAAGGACCGTTGATCCGCCCGGTTCTCGTCCGACTGGAGCCGGAGAGACATTTTCTCGTCCTGACGATGCATCACATTATTGCGGATGGTTGGTCGATCGCGTTGCTCTTCCGCGAAGTGACGAAAACCTACGCCGCTCTGACCAAGGGCGAAGCCCCGAACCTTCCGGACCTTCCCTCGCAGTACACCGAATACGCGCAGTGGCAACGGGAGTACATGAGCGGCCAGGTGCTCGCCGGGGAAATTGAATTTTGGAAGGGCAAGCTGGCCGGAGCGCAACCCTTGTTGGAGTTGCCGATCGACCATCCGCGCCCGGCCACCGCCAGTTGGCACGGAGCGACCGAACAATTGGACGTGTCGGTTGCCACTTTGACGAAACTCAAGGCACTGGCCCAGGCTGAGAATTCGACTCTGTTCATGGTTGCAATGGCGGCGTTTCAGTCCTTGCTTTGGCGCTACACCAACCAGGAAAGCATCCTGATCGGAACGCCGATCGCCGGACGGAACGACGTCGAACTGGAAAACGTGATCGGCCTGTTTGTGAACACCTTAATTTTCCGAGGGGATATTTCTCCGAAGCAGACCTTCCGCGATGTAGTGCGCCAGGTGCGTTCCTTCGCGCTGGAGGCGTATGCCCACCAGGATCTTCCCTTCGAGAAACTGGTCGAAGAGTTGGTTCCCCAACGATCGCTGGACACTCATCCGCTGTTCCAGGTGCTGTTTACCTTCCAGAATATTCCCCAGCAGGTTTTTAACATTCCGGGGCTGACCGTCCATGAGATGCCGTTTGAGGCCGGGATCGCGAAGTTCGATCTTTCGGTGGTGATGTGGGAGGCCGGTGAGTTGCACTGCCAATTCGAATACAACACCGACCTTTTTGAGCCCGACACGATGAAGCGGTTGTTGCAACATTTTGAGCGGATCTTGACGGGTGTGGCGGAAAATCCGGATCTAGCTGTTTCCAAGACTCCGCTGATGAGCACCGAGGAGCGGGAGCAGGTGCTGCACGAGTGGAACCTAACTGCCATCGACTATCCGAAGGATTTGACTATTCCGAGCGGGTTCGAACGTCAGGTGGAACGCACCCCCGATGCGACCGCGTTGCTGTTTGCGGGCAAGAAATGGAATTATCGCCAGCTCAACTACGAGGCCAACCGGCTGGCGCACCGGCTTATCGAGAAAGGCGTGGGAGCGGGCTCGCTGGTCGGAGTCTTTGTGGAACGCTCCGCAGAAATGGTGATGGCATTGCTGGGCATACTTAAAACCGGGGCGGCCTATGTTCCACTCGATCCCGCCTACCCGGTGGAGCGCTTGAACTTTCTGATCGAAGACGCTTCGCTGGCGAGCGTGGTGACGCAATCCTCAATCCAAGATCGGTTGCCGGAGAAGGTGCGAAACGTAGTGGTTTGCGATGGAGACGGCAAGCGTGCGGACGCACAGTCCGCGAATCCTTCGAGATCGGTGGCCAGCGATCAACGCGCTTACGTGATTTACACCTCGGGCTCCACGGGAACTCCAAAAGGCGTGGAAGGAACGCATCGCGCCTCGCTGAATCGTTTCTCCTGGATGTGGAGAACTTATCCCTTCAAGGCGGGAGAAATTTGCTGCCAGAAAACGAACCTGGGATTCGTCGATTCGATTTGGGAAATCTTTGGTCCGTTGTTGGCCGGCGTTCCAAACCTGATTATTCCGCATGAGGCGGCGCGCGATCCCGAGGAGATGCTGCAGCTTCTGGCGCGCGAACACGTGACTCGCATGGTTCTGGTTCCTTCTTTGTTGCGCACCCTTCTCGACCGGGCTGCGAACCTGCAGCGGCGTGTGCCGGAGCTGAAACTGTGGACGTGCAGCGGCGAGGTTCTGCCCCTGGATTTGGCGAAGCGCTTTCAGCAGGCCTTTCCGGAAGCAACTTTGCTAAATATCTACGGTTCGTCTGAAGTGGCTGCCGACGTTACTTACCACGAGGTTGCCAAAGGGGAGTCGACTTCCTCGATCGCGATTGGAAAGCCGATCAGCAATACGCAAATCTACCTAGTGGATGAGTATGGAGAACCAGCACCGCTCGGAATGCGCGGCCAGATTTTTGTCGGCGGCGACAACCTGGCGCGCGGATATCTGAACCGGCCGGAGCTGACGGCGGAGCGTTTTGTCAGTAATTGGCTGGCGCCGGATCGGTCGCCGCGGTTGTATCGCACCGGAGACCTGGGTCGCTTCCGCTGGAACGGCGACATCGAATACCTGGGCAGAGTCGATAGCCAGGTGAAATTGCGCGGGTTGCGCATCGAGTTAGGCGAGATCGAGTCGGTGCTGAGCGCGCACGCGGGAGTGCGAGAAGCGGTGGTGATGGTCAGCGGAGAGGGTGAGCAGCAGAGGTTGGCTGCCTACTTGGTGCTCAACGAGGATACGAAGTCGGCGCCTTCCGCGGGGGAATTGCGGCGTTATCTGCGGACGAAATTGCCGGAACACATGGTGCCGGCGAGTTACTGGCAAGTGGAAGCGTTGCCGCTGTTGTCGAGCGGGAAGGTGAATCGAGGTGCGTTGGCGGGATGCGGCGGGAAGCCGCTGGTGGACCAGGAAGAACTGGCGGCTCCGCGAAACCAAGTGGAAGAGAAACTGGCGGAGATCTGGCGGGAGTTGCTGGAAGTGGAAAAAGTGGGGATCGAGCAGAACTTTTTCGAATTGGGAGGACATTCGCTGCTGGTGTTGCAGGTGACGGCACGAATCCGCCGGATGTTTGACGTGGAGTTGCCGGTGCGGAGCGTGTTTGAAGCTCCGACGATTGCGGGTTTGGCGGTCGAAGTCCAGAAGGCGGAAGCCATGGGGCTGAAGGCTCGAACTCCGATTCTGCAGCGCCGTCCGCGGACTGCCAGCGTGAGCCGAGAGGCTTTGCTCGCGCAATTGGACGGTCTGTCTTCCACCGAGTTGCAGAATTTGTTGCAGCGGGTGACCGACGGAAAGCAGCCGGCTTAGCAGGGTTGTGGCAGAACGATTGATGGAGCCAGTCAGCGCAATTTGCATGTTGAGTGAACGACCATTCCTTTTTTAGTGGGCGATATGTTTATCCATGAACTAGTAGCAATGCAGGCCGAGGCAACGCCCGATGCGCTTGCCATCGTGGGCGACAAACCGCTCACCTATGGCGAACTGAATGCCCGCGCGAATCAACTCGCTCATCGCTTGGGTTCGCTCGGAGTCCGGAGCGAAGTTCCCGTCGCGCTTTTTCTGGAACGCTCATCCGAGTTGGCCGTTGCCGCCCTGGCCGTGTTGAAAGCCGGAGGGACCTATGTGCCGCTGGATCCGAGTTATCCGCTGAGTCGGATCGCCTTGCTGTTAGAGGATTGTGCCGCGCCGGTGGTCTTGACTCATTCTTCCCTAGCCAAGAAACTTCCCTCGGGAAATTGGCAGACGATGGTATTGGATGGCCCGCCGGCGGAGGGTGCGGAAGCCGATTCTGTCGCTCCCGGAAATGCGATTCATCCAGAGGACACGGCGTATATAGTCTTCACCTCGGGTTCAACCGGCCGACCGAAGGGCGTGCAAATTACGCACGCCAATTTGGCGAACCTGGTGCAGTGGCACCAGCGCAGATTTCAGATTGCCGCGACCGACCGGGGAACGCTGCAATCGAGTCCCGGCTTTGATGCGGCGGTTTGGGAGTTGTGGCCGTACCTGACAGCTGGAGCCAGCGTCTACGTGGTGGACGAGTCCATTCGCCCAGCGCCCGAACCTCTTCGCGACTGGATCGTCGAAAAGGGCATCACGATTACGTTTCTCCCGACGGCGGTGGCCGAGTGCATGGTCAATCTTGCATGGCCTGCTCAAACCGCTCTCCGCGTCTTGTTGACCGGCGCCGATACGCTCCGGCGATTTCCGCGCCCCGATCTGCCTTTTCGCTTGGTGAACAACTACGGACCCACGGAATGCACGGTGGTTGCCACGTCCGGAGAAATTCCAGCCCATGGGGAGTCCGAGGGCTCTCCCTCCATTGGACGTCCCATCGACAACGTTGACATCCATATTGTCGACGAGCAATTGACGCCGGTCGTGAACGGCTCTGCTGGAGAATTGCTGATCGGGGGCGCGGGAGTCGGACGAGGATACCTGAATCTTCCCGAACTCACGGCTGAGAAATTCATCGCCGATCCGTTCAGCAAAAGGGCCGGGGCGCGTCTCTACCGCACCGGCGATCGGGCTCGCGTGCGATGCGACGGCCAAATTGAATTCCTGGGACGGATCGACGAGCAGATCAAGATCCGCGGCTACCGCATTGAGCCGGGCGAGATCACGGCGGTTCTCAGCCGGCATCCCGCAATCCGATCCAGTTATGTTGCGGCTTGCTCCAACCCTGCGGGAGACAGTAGCCTGGTCGGATATTTGGTCGCGGCATCGCACGGCCGCCCGAATGTGGCCGAGCTGCGCACATTTCTCGGCGAGCAGCTTCCTGATTACATGGTGCCATCGACATTTGTAATGCTTGCAGAGCTGCCGATGACCGCGCATGGAAAAGTTGATCGGGCCGCGCTGGCGAAACCGTCAGCGGAGAATCAACTGCACGAGGAGCACTTCGAAGCGGCGCGATCGGAAGTTGAGCAATGGCTGGCCGGCTTCTTAGCGGAGCTGCTGAAAGTATCTCGCGTTGGTAGGGACGACAACTTTTTCAATCTGGGTGGGCACTCGTTAATGGGCGCGCAGCTGATTGCGAAAGTGCAGCAAAGATTCGGAGTGGAACTGTCGCTGAGAGGTCTTTTTGATCATCCCACCATTGCGGAAATTTCCTCCGAAATCGAGCGCTTGATCTATGCGAAGTTGCAGACGATGAGCGACGAAGAAGCGCAACGCCTCCTTGAATCTTCCCCTGGAATCCACGCATGACCGCAGCCAGCGTGCCTCCGTCGGTGCAGCCTGCCGAGAATCGAGCGCTGAGCCTTTACCAGTTGCTCGATCCGGAAGTGCTGGCGAACCCCTATCCGCTGTATCACCAGCTGCGGAGCCAGGACCCGGTGCATTGGGATCCTTTTCTGCACGCGTGGGTGGTAACCCGCTATTCCGACGTGGTTCATGTGCTGCACCACTTCTCCGCAGATCGCACGCCGACGCCTGAGCAATTGAGCGCGCTGAACCTGTCGGCGCTAAATCCAATCGCCGAGGTCATGGTGCGGCAGATGTTATTTCTGGATCCTCCCGATCACACTCGCTTGCGCGCGCTCGCCTCTGCCGCGTTCACGCCGCGCCGGGTGGAACAGTTGCGCTCGCACATCCAGGAAGTAATGAACACCCTGCTGGACGCGCTCGTGTCCAGGGGATCGATGGATGTGATTGCCGACTTCGCGAGTCCAGCCCCGGCGATTGTGACCGCCGAACTGCTGGGAGTGCCGGCCGGCGACCATGCTCAGCTGAAGGCGTGGTCGCAGGATTTTGCCGAGATGTTGGGCAATTTCCAGCACAACCCCGATCGATTTCCGCGGGTGTTGAGCAGCGTCGAAAACCTGTGCTCCTATTTCCGTTTGGCCATGAAGGAACAGCAGGTGCACCCGCGCGAAGGATTGGTCCAGGCAATGATGGGAGCCGAGATCGAGGGCGCCCGGTTGAGCGAAGAAGAAATCATCGCCAACTTGATTGTAACCATGGTGGGAGGACTGGAAACCACCACGAACTTAATCGGCAACGGCGTACTGACTCTGTTGCGTTATCCCGCCGAGTTAGAGCGCCTGCGCGGGGATTTTTCTCTCATTCCTTCCGCGGTGGAGGAGTTGCTCCGCTACGAGAGTCCCAGTCAGCACACCGCGAGATTGGCTCCCACCGACGTAGAACTGGGAGGAAAGATCATTCGAAAGCGTCAAGCAGTAATCGCGGTAATGGGAGCGGGGAACCGCGATCCGGAACGATTTCCTGAACCTGATCGGCTGGATATCACGCGAAAAAACAATCAGCACCTGGCATTCGGTTGGGCCGCACACTTTTGTTTCGGCGCAGCCCTGGCTCGGCTGGAAGGTCAGATCGCCTTCGCTACGATTTTGCGGCGGCTGCCTCAATTGAGGCTGAATGCGCAAGGACCGCTGGTCTGGCGTCATAATCTCGGCCTACGGGGATTAACTTCGCTGCCCGTTGCGTTTGCTCCCAGCGATCCGACGCGAAACCTCGGTTTTGCGAATTAAGGACGAGACGAGATGGGCCCTGAATACTCCGACGCGAAACGGAAACTGCTGGAGAAGTATCTTCAGGGTGAGTTCGGACTGCGTCCGGAAGCTCAGCGGATTCGAGCTCGTCCACCGGGGGAGCGAATTCCTCTCTCGCACGCGCAGGAGCAGGTGTGGGTGCATGCGCAACTGGCGCCTGAGCTTCCGCTTTACAACGAACCCGTAACCATTCATTACTCCGGGCGATTGGACGTGAGCGCCCTACAACGCAGCTTCAACGAAATTCTGCGGCGCCATGAAGCTTGGCGCACGAGTTTCGTGATGCTGGACGGCCAGCCCTTTCAGGAGGTCAAAGACCATCTTTCCGTCTCGCTTTCGGTGATCGATCTGCGCAGCATTTCGGATGAGCAACGGGAGGCGACCGCAGTAGCGATTGCGACTGCCGATGCTAGGATTCCGATTGACATGGGCCAGACCCCGCTGTTCCGGGTCAGACTGATTCGCCTGCGGGATGAAGAACATCGCCTGTATCTCACGCTCAGCCACATCATTTTCGATGGCGTGGCCATCTACCGAGTCTTTCTGCCCGAATTGGCCGCGCTTTACAAAGCCTATTCGGCGGGGGAACCTTCTCCCTTGGCCGATCTGGCAATTCAATATCCCGATTACGCGGTTTGGGAACGGAGAACCTTCACCCACGAGACGTTGGCGAAAGACATTCAGTACTGGCGCGAAAAGCTGACTGATAGATTCCCCGAAACATACCTACCGACCGATCGCCCAGAGGAGAGATCGCGCTCATTTCGCGGTTCGATGTATCCGTTCAAGCTGAACACGGCTCTCAAAACCGCATTCAGGAATTTCTGCCGCAGCGAAGGCGTTTCCTTGTTCCACCTGCTGTTGGCCGGCTTCGCGGCGTTGCTGTACCGCCAGTCAGGCCAGGAGCGCATTCCGATCGGGAGCGTGACGGCGGGCCGCAATCGTCCGGAAACCAGCGCGCTTCTCGGCTATTTTCTGAACACCGTGGTGATGCCCGCGGATCTCTCGGGCGATCCGAGCTTTCGCAGCCTGGTTCGACGCGGTCGAAATTGGACCATCGATGCGCTCGATCACGACCGCGTGCCTTTCGAACATCTGGTGCGCGAACTCAAAGTCGATCGCGTTCCCGGCCGTAATCCATTGTTTCAGGCACTGTTTTCGCTCGAGCCGCCGATGCCGGAGGTTGACCCGGCATGGCGCCTCACGCAGATGGACGTGGATACCGGAGCTTCAAAATATGACCTTTCCCTGGAATTAGATGAGCGCAGCGAAGAAGTGCTGGCTCGCTTCCATTACAACACCGATCTGTTCGACGCTGCCACCATCGTTCGTATGGCGGCCCAGTGGCAAAGACTGCTCCAGGGCGCGGTCGCGGACCCGGACCAGAGGATCTCCCAGTTACCGCTATTGACATCCGATGAGCAACGCCAAATTGTGGTCGACTGGAATAACACCGAAGTGGATGTGCCGGGCGAACAGATCATCCACAAGTACTTTGAGGAACAGGCGGAGAGGTCTCCCGGGGTCCAAGCCGTGGCGTTTGACGGCCAGTCCCTGACGTACGACGAACTTAACTGTCAGGCCAACCAAGTTGCGCGCTATTTAAGAGAGCTGGGAGTCGGTCCGGAGGTTGTGGTCGGGCTCTATTTTGAGCGGTCCCCCGAAATGGTAGTCGGAATACTCGGTGTACTGAAGGCTGGTGGCGCATGCCTGCCGCTCGATCCAACCCACCCTGCCGGTCGGCTGGCCTTCATGCTGGCAGAAACGCAGGCGCCGGTTCTGCTTACGCACTCGCGGTTCGAGAGCCAGTTGCAGAGCCAGGTGGCTGGTGGCAAGGCTCAGATAATCTGCGTCGATGCCTTTAGCTCAAGTTCTGAGAAGGTCCACTCGTCGCCACCGTACGAGGTAAAGGCAGACAATACCGCCTACGTTATTTACACCTCGGGTTCGACTGGTCAACCCAAAGGCGTTCGGGTTCTGCACCGGGGGATGGTGAATTCAACATTCGCTCGCATCAGGTTTTATCCCGAGGCTGTGAAGAGTTTTTTGCTTCTCTCATCATTCACCTTTGACAGCTCTCTGGCAGGGATTTTCTGGACTCTGAGCGTCGGCGGCACTCTGATTCTTCCGCCCGATCAGTCTCGATGGGAGTTGGACTCCCTCAGTCGCTTGGTCGAGAAGCACAAGGTGTCTCACCTTCTGTGTGTGCCATCCTTGTACAAAACCCTGATGGAGAGCAGCCCTAGCGGATGCTTGGCTTCGCTGAAGGTTGCGATCGTCGCCGGAGAGTCTTGTCCCGTTACTCTAGTCAAAGATCATTTCCGTCGATTACCGCATGCGGCTCTCTACAACGAGTACGGTCCCACCGAGGCCACTGTGTGGTGCTCCGTTCACCGGTGTGAACCGAGGGACGAATCGAACCGGGTGCCGATCGGACGCCCCATCGCGAACACCCAATTGTATGTCCTGGATTCTCACCTGCAGGTCGTGCCCGTGGGAGTGCCGGGGGAATTACACGTTGCAGGCGCGGGCGTGACTGGCGGCTATTGGAACCGCCCGGACCTCACCGCCGAGCGGTTCATTGCGAATCCCTTCAGCCCAACTCCGGGGGAAAGCCTATATAAGACGGGCGATTTGGCCCGCTTCTTGCCCGATGGAAATATCGAGTATTTAGGACGTATCGACCATCAGGTAAAGGTCCGGGGCTTCCGGATCGAGCTAGGAGAAATCGAAGCCGCACTGGTTAGCCATCCCGCCGTAGGGGAAGCGGTGGTGATCGCACGGGAAGATACTCCCGGCAACCAACGGCTGGTGACGTATTACACGGCAGTGGAAACCAGCGCACCAGATGCAGCAGCGTTGGATGCGGAACATTTGCGGGCGCATCTGCTGGCGCGTCTTCCGGAGTACATGGTGCCGGCGGCGTACGTGCGGCTGACGTCGATGCCCCTCACTCCGACCGGAAAGCTGGATCGCAAGGCGCTGCCAGCGCCGGAAGCGGATGCTTACGCGGTACACGGCTACGAAGCACCACGGGGCGAGATTGAGAGCGCACTGGCCGCCATCTGGGGCGAGGTTCTCAAACTCGACCGGGTAGGGCGGCATGACAACTTTTTCGAACTCGGCGGACACTCCCTGCTGGCCGTGATCCTGATCGAGCGCATGCGCCGCCAAGGCCTACAGGTTGATGTGCGTGCTCTATTTGCGGCTTCGACACTGGCTGAGTTGGCGGCCACCGTCGAGGCGAAGGCCAGCGTCATCGCGATCCCGCCGAACCAGATTCCGGCCGAGTGTACGCTACTCACGCCGGAGATGCTGCCACTGGCAACCCTTACCCAGGACGAGATTGATCGAGTGGTGGGAAGCGTGCCGGGGGGAGTGGCGAACGTGCAGGATATCTATTCCCTGGCGCCGTTGCAGGAAGGGATTCTGTTTCATCATCTGATGGGCGGCGAAGGCGACCCTTATCTATTGGCCACTCTCCTCAGCTTCGACACGCGGGAACGATTGGACGGGTATCTGAAGGCGATGCAGTCGGTGATCAATCGCAACGATATCCTGCGCACCGCGGTGATGTGGGAAGGTCTCTCCCAACCAGTGCAGGTTGTCCAGCATAGGGCGCCGTTACCGATTCAAGAGATTGAGCTCGATCCGGCCGACGGCGATGTAGGCGAGCAATTGTATGCACGATTCGATCCCCGGCGATGCCGCCTCGACCTGCGCCAGGCCCCGTTGCTGCGGGCTTATATTGCATTCGATCAAGGTCAGGATCGCTGGCTGATGATGCAACTGCTGCATCATCTCCTTGCCGATCACACCACGATGGAAGTGATGCAGGAGGAGATCCAGGCGCATCTGCTGGGACAAGCAGAGCTGTTGCCGGCACCATTGCCCTTTCGAAACCTCGTGGCGCAAGCCCGGTTGGGGGTGAGCAAAGAGGAACATGAGGCATTTTTCCGGAAAATGCTGGCCGATGTGGAAGAACCCACGACTCCGTTCGGATTGTTCGATGTGCAGAGCGACGGAACGGGGATCGAGGAAGCACGCGTGGCACTGGAGGCGGCGCTTGCCGAGCGAGTTCGGGTGCGCGCACGCAGACTGGGGATAAGCGCGGCGAGCCTGTGTCACCTGGCCTGGGCACGCGTCCTCGCCAGAGTTTCGGGACGTGAAGATGTGGTGTTCGGCACGGTTTTGTTTGGACGTATGCAAGGCGGTGCGGGTTCGGACCGGGTGATGGGACTGTTCACAAACACGCTGCCAGTGCGGATTCGTATTGGCGAAGAAGGCGTGGAGAGTTGTGTACGACAGACCCACGCGTTGCTGGCTGAGATGATGCGCCATGAACACGCCTCGCTGGCGTTGGCTCAACGTTGTAGTGCGGTGCCGGCGCCCGCGCCCCTGTTCTCTGCACTCTTAAATTACCGTCATAGCCCGGGAGCTGGGCGCACCGCGCGTGCATGGGAAGATATCCGCACGATTCGTGTTGAAGAACGCACCAACTATCCGGTCACGCTGTCGGTAGATGATGTAGACGGCGAGGGTTTTTGGCTGACGGCCCAGACCGTCGCCTCGGTCGATCCGAGACGAGTCTGCCAATACATCGAGACCGCACTGGAATCTCTGGTTGCCGCACTGGAGACGACGCCGAGCCTGGCCGTGCGCAAACTTGAAGTGCTCCCTGCGTCAGAACAGCATCAACTATTGTACGAGTGGAACGATACTCGGACCGAATTCCCCAGCCAGCGGTGCATTCATCAGTTGTTCGAAGAGCAGGTACGCACTTGCCCGGATGCCACGGCGGTGGTCTACGAAGAGGCCTCTCTGACTTATGCCGAACTGAACCGGCACGCCAACCGGCTGGCGCATTATCTGCGCGGGCTAGGTGTGAAGCCGGACGCACGAGTGGCGATTTGCGTGGAGCGCGGCTTGGAGATGGTCGTCGCCCTGCTGGCAGTGTTAAAGGCGGGAGGAGCGTATGTACCCCTGGATCCAGCCTATCCTGGCGAACGGCTCCGCTTCATGCTGGAAGACTGCGCTCCAGTAGCGCTCCTCACCCAAAAGCACCTGCAACCACTCTTTGCGGAACCTCCTGATGCGGTGCGGCTGGTGGATGTCAGCGCCGACACAACCGCATGGAGCCATCAGCTGGACAGCAATCCGGACTGTGCCAGTGTTGGCCTCACCCCTCAACATTTGGCCTATGTCATCTACACTTCCGGATCCACTGGAACTCCCAAGGGGGTCATGGTGGAACATCGGAATGTGACACGGCTGTTCGTTGCCACTGATGCCTGGTTTCACTTCAGCAGGAGTGACATCTGGACTCTATTTCACTCCTACGCTTTTGACTTTTCCGTATGGGAAATTTGGGGAGCATTGCTTTACGGCGGCCGTCTGATTGTGGTTTCCAAGAGCGTGGTGCATTCGCCGGGAGATTTTTACAAGTTGCTGTGCCAGACCGGAGTAACGATTCTGAACCAGACTCCCAGCGCGTTTCGACAGCTAGTTACGGCGCAGGAAGCAAGCCGGGAACTACACCAGTTGCGGCATGTGATTTTCGGTGGAGAAGCGCTTGAGGTGGCCACGCTCAAACCCTGGTACGAACAAAACAAGGAGCAATGTACTGGCCTCGTCAATATGTACGGTATTACCGAGACCACAGTGCATGTGACCTATCGGCCATTACCGAGGACCCAGGCGGAAGGAGGCGAAGGAAATCTGATTGGTTGCCGCATCCCCGATCTTAGGATCTACATTCTGGACGAGTGTGGAGAACCAGCGCCGGTGGGAGTGGCAGGAGAGATGTACATCGGAGGGGCGGGGGTAGCGCGAGGATATCTGAACCGGCCGGAACTGACAGCGGAGCGTTTTTTGGCGGATCCATTTGCAGCCGACGCGGGTGCGCGGATGTACAAGACCGGGGATTTGGGGCGGTGGCAATCTGACGAGACGATTGAGTTTGTTGGACGCAACGATTTTCAGGTAAAGATTCGCGGATTCCGCATTGAGTTGGGAGAGATTGAAGCTCGGCTGGCAGAGCACGCCGGGGTGCAAGAAGCGGTAGTGATCGCACGAGAAGATACGCCTGGCGACAAGCGACTGGTGGCGTATTACACGGCTGCGGATACGAATGGACAGCGCAATGGAGCGGTGGAGTTTCGTTCTCATTTATCCGGCAAATTGCCGGGTTACATGTTGCCGGCGGCGTACGTGCGACTGACGTCGATGCCCCTGACCCCGAACGGCAAGCTCGACCGCAAGGCACTGCCGCTGCCGGAAGGGGATGTGTATGCCGTGCGCGGATATGAAGAGCCACAGGGTGAGATCGAAACGAGACTGGTGAAGATTTGGGCGGACCTTCTGAACGTGGGGCGGGTGGGGCGGCAGGATAACTTTTTCGAGCTGGGCGGGCATTCCCTTTTGGCAATGCAGCTGACGGCGCGCATCGGGCGGACGTTTGAAGTGGAGCTAACAGTACGGAGTGTATTCGAAGCGCCCACGATCGCCGGACTTGCGATGGAAGTCGAGAAGGCGCGCGCCATGAGTCTCACAGCCCACGCTCTCGGCCTTAAACATCATCCTTTTACGGTCGTTGCGGGCGCAGACCAGGAAGCATTGCGCATCCAACTCGAAAAGCTTTCAGTCGAAGAGGCGAGAAAATTGCTAAAACTGCTGCGGGATGGGAAACAGAGTGTTGAATTTCGAGCCTGACGCACGACGCTCCGGTCCTGCATTTGACGTGACCAGTGGCCCATTTCTTACTGCAGCAAGCCATACACAACTAAACTGTTTTGCGTGCCCATGAAAACCTTTCCATCAATAGCCATGGGCGTCACAAAATGCGCCAGCGCAGGCATGGTGTCGCGGCCGTTCGCCGCCTGGCCGGTGGTATAGATTGTCTGCAACGTGACTGCATTCAGCGCCAGCATGCCCGCCCCGGCGCTTGTGAACCACAAGACCCCGTTGGAACTTCCGTTTGCCGTAAGAATGGCATGGCCGCCACCACCCAGGCTCTGAGGCGATTGCGCGGGTGGAACGACCAAGGTCCCGTTCAGAAGAGAGTAGGCATAGAGGGGGATCGAGTCACCCGTGAAAAATACCGTATTGTTCCAATAAACAGGAGCGCCGCTACCCTTTCCGGCACCTTGTGGAATCTCCTGCAGGATCTGGGGATCCCCGGTGGTGCACGTCGCACACAACTGACCCATATTATCGCGGTTCAAAAGGTAGATTGTGCCTTCCTTGCCGATCGCGATCAGTTCGTGGGGATAGGTGCCCGGCTGATCCGGCAAAACCAGAACGCCATCGGCCAAGTCCCGATCGTTATCGGAGAGGTACTGGTGATTGTAGGGAGTAAACCAGTCCGTCAGCCACAGACTCGTGCCGTTCTGGCTGAACTTCATCACGCTGATCGATAGATTGCCCATCGATAGATTATTGATGGGCGCTTGATAGAAGCCTTCGCCAGTCTCGGCATAGATGTTGCCATTGCTGTCTGCAGGTATCCCAATTCCTTTATGCCATATCGAAGCCAGCGTATTACTAATGTTTCCGGTTGTGGCCTTACCCGGTTCGGTGGTAATCGCGCCTTCCTGCTGCAAGGTTGTCTCGTTGTAAGAAAGCATCCACCCTTGGCTATAGTCATTGCAGCAATTCGATCCGAAGGCGACGTAAATATGGCCATTGGCGAGCAACAATCCCGGCCGGTTGAGCTCAAAAGTGTCGGCGAATGTGGTCGTCCATCCATTCTGTGTAAAGGTTGCGGCAATCGTAGTGGGCCCGCCGAGCGTTTCCAATCCGGTGGTAACGTCGAGCGCATGCAGCCGATGTATCACGCTGCCGTTCTCATAGGTCTCTGCAACCAAATAGAGTGTTCCCGTAGAAGGATCGATGACAGGAGTAGAAATAATTCCTATCTCGGACCATCCCGTGGTCCCCGCATTTTTCTGAACGGTCGCTGGAACCGACGTCGCTCCTGCCGGGCTGTAGGTCAAAATGCTTGTCATCCACAAGGGCGAAGGATTGGTACTGTCGGCGTCAAAGGCGTACACGCTGTCATGCATGGTGGCTACGTAGACGACGTTGTGCACACCTTGGCCGGAGATGTACACGCCGCCCAGGTACAATGGCTGCGCCTCGACGAAACCATCGACTGGTAACGTAGCTAACTTTCCGAAAGTGGCGCTGTTCACATTGGAAGGAGTCAGCGTGGTTTCGGCAGTGTTCGCGCCCGTCTTACCATTGTCATAGTGCGACGTGATCACCGTGGACTGAAGGGGTGGCACAATGGTTAAGTCGAGGGGCGCGGATTGGGTTAAGTTTCCGGAATTTCCAGTCGCGGTCACGGTATAGCTGCCGCTGGGTACGGTCGTCGACGGGGATAGCGTCACCATTTGACTACTACCTGCGGCCACATTGAACGGGGAGGCAGGAGAAGTCGTGGCTCCGGTGGGCAAACCGGAAAGGGTCACAGCTACTGCACCGGTGAATCCATTCTGCCCCGCAATCGAGACAGTGAAGCTTGAGTTCGCCATTCCCGCATTGGCCGTAATGGCGTTCGGGGAGAGAGCAATGCTGAAGTTCTGGACAGCATTGACCGTTAATGTCAGTACAGTCGAGTGGGTTAGGGATCCTGAACCCCCGGTCGCAGTGACCGTGTAGCTGCCATTCGATGCGGTCCCGGGAACGGATAGGGTTACAGTCTGGCTACTACCGGCGGAGATATTGAACGGGGAAGCGGGAGAAGTTGTCGTCCCGGCTGGCAACCCGGAGAGCGTTACCGCTGCTGAACCGGTGAACCCATTCAGACCCGTAATCGAAGCGGTGAAGGTTGAGTTGGACGTTCCCGCGCCGGTCGTTATAGCGTTCGGGGACAGAGCAATGCTGAAGTCCGGCGCAGCACTGACCGTTAAGGTTAGCGCAGTCGTGTGAGTTAGAGATCCTGAATTCGCAGTCGCCGTCACCGTGTAGTTGCTACTCGATGCGGTCGCCGGAACGGATAGCGCCACAGTCTGGCTGCTACCGGCGGCCACATTAAATGGGGAAGCGGGAGAGGTCGTAGTCCCGGTTGGCAACCCAGAGAGCGTTACCGCTGCTGAACCGGCGAACCCATTCAAACCCGTAATCGAAGCGGTGAAGGTTGAGTTGGACGTTCCCGCGCCAGTCGTAACAGCACTCGGCGATAGAGCAATGCTGAAGTTCTCCACGAGTGGTGGAGTGGAGCTCGGTCCGTTGCTACAGGCAATCAGACTCGATAAGCCCATGCAGAGGATGAATGCGGTATTAGCCGTCTTTAAGGACTGCGGCTTAGTTTGACCTAGCACGAACTTCAACCCCCACCCTTGCACACGATGCCCCTGACCGTGAATGCATTCCGGATGCCAACCGACATCCTCCTTATGATTTCTGCTATGCTACTGTAACAGATGAAGATAGCGTTCGATCGATTTCGTGAAAATTCGACGCCTCCACGAGCTGCGTCCGTCGAAGATTGCAATTGTTTGCGTTTCCTGTGAACTGGGGTGCCTTGGGGACGATGTCGATCTTTTTTCCTGCCTCAGAGTCTAAGTAACGCTTCTGAAAAACGGCTGCCCGGGGCGCTCAGGAACGATTCTTTGCGGCTTTCGCTCGCCCAGGCGCCGGAGATGTCGCCCGTCGCCAGGCGGGCTCGTAAAGACAGCAATCCAGGCCCCACCAAAAGATGCCGACCCGCCAGTAATGGCTTGTAAGTTTCCGCTAATCTTGGCAATCTAAACCTCGCTGTTTCACTCAGCCGTCCAAGGATTCATGAAGTTCAACAAGGGCCAAATCCTCAGAAACATCGGATCGAGTTGGTTTGCTTTAGGTGTAAATGTCTTCGTAGGAATTTTTCTCTCCCCTTACATCCTCCATAGCCTGGGCGATGAAGCCTTTGGTCTCTGGATTTTGATCTTTTCTATTACCGGATACTACGGTCTGTTCGACCTCGGCATTCGCTCTTCTATCGTTCGCTACGTCGCCAAGTACTCGGCTACCAACGAGCATGAAGAACTGAATCGCCTGGTGAACACTGCCCTCTTCAGCTATGGCGGCATCGGCGTTTTGACCATGCTCGTCACCTTGATCGTCACCTACTGCTTCAATTCGATTTTCCGTATCCCCGCAGAGTTCGTAGTGACGGCGCGCTGGCTGCTTTTTATGGCGGGCATTGCGGTCTCGTTGGGTTTTCCGATCGGTGTTTTCAGCGGCATTCTGGAAGGGCTGCAGTATTTCTACCTGATCAATACGGTGAATGTTGGTTCTACTCTTCTGCGAGCGCTGCTTATTGTGATCGCATTGCGGCACGGGGGCGGACTGCTGACGGTGGCTTTCATCACCGTCAGTCTGCCGTTGCTCGGCGGGCTTATAAATGCCGCTACAGCCTTCCGCCATTTGCGCCTGCGACTTGGCAGCCAATACTTGAGCCGGTCGACTCTTCGCCGCATTGCGGGCTACAGCAGCACTACATTCGTGATCATCGTGTCGGGGCGCCTGCGCTTCAAGACGGACGCTTTGGTAATCGGCACATTCATGTCCGCCGCGGCGATCACGTATTTCACGATTGGCTCCCGTTTGGTGGATTATGCGACTGATTTTGTTCACAGTATGGCACAGATTTTCGTGCCCATGTCCAGCCAATCAGACGCGCTGGGAGAATTGAAGTCCCTACGGCAGATTTTTGTTTCGGGGGGTCGCATGTGTGCATTGGCTGCCCTCCCGATCTCTGCGATTCTGATCATTTTCGGCAAATCCGTGATCGAAATCTGGGTCGGTGCGCGCTATGTATCCGCAAGTTACCCGGTTTTGCTCATTTTGCTGATTCCGTCCACCCTGTCGTTGATGCAGGCGGCCTCCTCACGAGTTCTGTTTGGCATGGGAAAACACCAGATGCTTGCCAAGGTAACTTTGGCCGAAGGAATCGCCAATCTTGTGTTAAGCGTGATTCTCGTACGTAAGTTCGGCATCGTGGGAGACGCGGTGGGGACGGCAATTCCGTTGTGTGGCACCGTCGTGTTGTTTCTTCCTTACCATCTTTGCAAGGTTCTGAAGATTCGTTTGGTATCCTATGTCCGACACGCCTTCCTGTTACCGTTTGTCTTGGTGATTCCGCTGGTGGTGGTTCTTCTGCTGTTGCGACGCTGGTCCGTACCGCATCATTTATTGCAATTGGTGGAGCAAGTTGCGATTGGGATGGCAGTGTACGGCGTCGGGATTGTATGGGCAATAAAGGCGCGAAGGGTTTGGACGATGGATGCATTGTCTTACAACGAGCAAGACGCGGAAATTGGTGTCGAACTGGTTGAGACCTCACGGCAAGAGGCCTGACCCCGTTCCTAACGATCTCTGGCACGGAGACATAAGACTGAATGAATGAACGTTCCGAACATCGTGCTGTGCTGATTCTTGGCGCCTCACCCCGAATCAGCATCTCGATTGCGCGTTCGCTGCACCGTCATGGCATTCCGGTCGACATCGCGTCATTTCAGCCAGAAGAACCGGAAATCCGCTCCCGGGCAGTCCGGCAGTTTCATCGCTTGCCGACACGAGAAAAGAACCCCGAAGAGTTGGCCGACGCTTTACTAAGCTTGGTGCGAGAAGGACAATTCGATCTCATACTACCGGCTGGAGACGCAGCGCTGGCCACTCTGGCGGAGCTCTATGATGAACTCGGTTCGTTGCTCCAGGTTGGCTGCCCTCCTCCTTTTTCGGTGGAAAGAGTACTCAACAAATCGCTGACGCTCGAAACCGCGCAAAGCTGCGGTATTCGAGTGCCCTTCACGTGTACAGTCGCTACCGTCGCTGCACTGGAATCGATCGCGCCCCAGCTTCGCTTTCCGGTTGTGGTTAAGCCTGAAAAGAAGGGCGCGTCGACTTTCCGTGTTTTCTATTTCAGCACTCTGCCGGAGCTATCGTCGGCTCTAAAGAACCACGATTGGGGCAGCGTTTTGTTGCAGGAATACTGCCCTGGGGTAGGGTGGGGTGTTGAAATCTTGATCCACAAGGGCGAATGCGTCGCGACGTTTCAGCACCGGCGTCTGAAAGAAGCCCCGGCCACCGGAGGCGTCGCCATCCTCGCCGTCGCCGAAGAACCCGATCCGGAATTGCTTCAATCTTCGATGAAGTTGCTTCGTGCCCTGGACTGGGAGGGGGTAGCGATGGTCGAATTCCGGGTCGACCGGGAAACGGGAAGCTCGGTATTAATGGAAGTAAACGGCCGGTTTTGGGGCTCGGTTTCGTTTCCTATCGCGGCTGGAGTCGATTTTCCGTTCTATTACTGGCAACTGTTGCATGGCGAGCAGCCCCGGGTGCCGGTTCAGGATTCAGTGGGCTTGCGCTGGCGCTGGAGCCCCGGGTATCTGGATCGCATGCAGAGCATCTTGTTCGAAAAGGCGAGGGCCGTAGGGCCTAAGCGATCGATGTCGCGAGAGCTGCTGCAGACCGTGGCCGAGTTTTCCCCCTTCGTCAAAGAAGCCCTATGGTCTTGGTCAGACCCATTCCCTTTTTTTGCCGAGGCCGGCAGAATGCTTTGGTCTTTCTGGGCTGCCATTTTCAAGGCTGTTTGGCGAAGAGTAGCGCCACGCCGATGGACCACTTATTTCGGTATCTGGTCGAGAATCGACCGGCAAGCTCGACGTACTTATGCCACCCTTCGCATCCGCAGCGCGTTGGGGATGGAAGCGCGAAACGGTCTCGCGGTCAAGGAAGTCCCGCTGGGGAATGCGAGATCCTTTCTGTTTGTCTGCTTTGGCAATTTGATGCGCAGTCCCATGGCGGAGGCCATGTTAAAACAGGTTCTCGCCGAGCGCGGAATCGATGGCATCGTGGTCCGGTCTGCGGGGTTGCACGCCGTAGCAGGCCGCGAACCTCACCCTTGGGCCTTGGCCATTGCCAGGGAGCTTGGCATTGCGCTCGATGGGCATCGGGCGCAGCTTTCGACACTGGAACTGGTTTCCGGCTCAGACCTCATTCTCGCCATGGACTTCGAGAACCTTGCTGAGTTAGAGATCTTTTATCCGGAAGCGAGAAACAAGACTTTCCTGCTGAGCCGTTACACGAACCGAGAACAAAGGAACCGCGAAATACCGGATCCGTCCTTTGGCGATGTCGATGCCACACGCCGATGCTACGCTGAGATCGCCGGGTGCATCGACAATCTCGTGCACGAGATAGAGTTTGCCTTGCAGGCGAAAGGCGCGCTGTCGCCCTCACGCTAGATGGCGGACGTCCGACATGCGGGGAACCCGCACGAAAGCCGCTGCTTGTCGTTACAAAACCAATGCTCGGGTGGCCAGATTCTCGATAGGTCACGTTCCCATCGGGAGCCGGCCGGTTTATAGTCAGAGAGAGGAGATGGAATGAACATTGTCGCCCGACGAATCCGTGGGTTGATGAACCACCTGGGAAACGTGACGGATACAGCGCTTGACCGGCACCCTGCTGGCCGTAATGTAACCGTGCTTCCGGGAGACGTTTTTATCGTTTCCTATCCGAAATCTGGAAACACGTGGACACGCTTTCTCGTCGGGAATCTGATTTATCAGGACCAGCCGGTCACCTTCGCCAATGTCGAACGCCTTCTGCCATCGCTCTACGTTCATTCCGATCGAAAACTGCGAAAACTTCCTCGTATTCTGAAGAGCCACGACTGTTTCGACCCGCGATACAAGACGGTTATTTATATCGTTCGAGATCCACGAGATGTCTTGGTCTCGGCTTACCACTATGCTCTCAAACTGGGTATTATCCCGGAAAACCAGGGAATCGAGAAGGTCATTCCTTCTTTGCTGGACGGGACCTTCAATTCAGGGATGTTGGTCAATCCAAGTTGGGGATCGTGGTATGACAACGTTGCCAGTTGGCTTACCATGAAGGATAACCGCAGGTTTTTGCTGCTTCGCTATGAAGACATGCTATCGGGTCCGGAGCGTGAACTGGTGAAAGTGGCCGATTTTCTCAGCCTATCCGCGACCCCGGAGCGGTTGGCACGTGCCGTCCGACTCAGTTCCGCAGATCACATGCGCGACCTGGAAAAAACGCAAGGGGCGGAATGGTCGCTCACAAAGAACACCCGGCCTGATATACCCTTTGTGCGCAAGGCTCGGGCTGGAACCTGGAGGTCCGAACTGCCTTCACAGGCGGTGACCGACATTGAAAAGGCTTGGGGATCGCTGATGGTCACCTTGGGGTACGAATTGTCCCCTGTGCCGCCGAAGGCGGCCGAAATTCCGGCAGTCTTGAGATAATGGGCAAGTCCGAGCTACCGCCAGCAGAGTGGGACGCTGCTCGTTTCCCCGAACTCGACCAGGAAGAGCACCGCGGCAGCGGTTGAATAGAAGAAAGTAACGGCGAAACACATCGATCCGGCAATTCTGCCTGGATTCTATCTTGCAGTCACCTTACCCCAGCCTGCGACAAAAACTGGTCGATGAGTTCGCGCCTCGCCAACGCATAGCGCCAAACCGTCTCATTTCGTGGTAGGTTTCTCGTTTCTTCACCGCTCGAAGATCCCATATCGCACCCCCGAGTTCCTGAACTGGTTAGAAAGATGAATCATTGCAATCGTTTGCACTCCAAACGCCAAAATTGCCTGGCTCGCCAGTGAGGGCTTGTAACTTTCCAGCAACGCTGGCAATGTAGATGTAGTGCTTTTAAGGTTCGCGGATCGGCGATGCGGCACTTGGGGATGGCCCTCCCGAATGGCAACCAAGCCTGGGCACAGATTGCGGAATGAATCCTAGCGTGACAGAGCGAGACGAGTTGACGGAAGGAAGCCCTCTTTCCATTGGGCAAGAACGCCTCTGGGTCCTGGACCAGGTTCATCCCCGTAACTCTGCTCAGAACATTTCAAGGGGGCTGCGTCTCACGGCCCTCGACCGGGGAGCATTGGAGAGTGCGCTGTCTGCGGTCGTGGAACAGAACGAAATTCTGCGCACAGAATTCCGCACGATGGATGGAGCGCCAGTACAGTTAGTGCTTCCTGCTGCACGATTTAAGGTGAACGCTGTCGACCTGCGCCGCTTGCCCGAGCAAGATCGTGAGACCGAACTTCGCCGGCGGACCCGGCAGGAGGCGCAGAATCCTTTCCGCCTTTACCGCGGTCCCCTGTTGCGCGCGATACTGTTCCAGCTGTCTGAGACAGAGCACGTACTCCTGGTGGTAGTTCATCGCATTGTCTGCGATGAGGCATCCCTCGGGCTTTTGCTAAGCGGAGTGATTTCGGGCTATCAAGCACGTCTCAACGGAAACTCAGAAGAAGCAGTTCCCGGGGTTCGGTTGCAATATCGGGAGGTTCTCAGTGGGGACGCGGCACCGCCGACACAGCTTGCTTACTGGAAGGAAAGGCTTGCGGGAGGGCCGTCGAGCATCGATCTCCCCACCGATCGGCCCAGACCCGCGATACAGACCTTCTCCGGCGCAAGGCAGAGAATTTTGATCGAAAGGCCCTTGCTGGAACGGCTTCGAAGCCTTAGGGAGGGGCAGGATACAACGCTTTTTTCGACTCTGCTTGCCGGGTTCAGTGTTCTTTTATTTCGCTATAGCAGACAGGACGATGTCGTCATAGGCACGCGCGTTTCGGGGCGTGAGAAACCTGAGTTCCAGAAGTTGATTGGGCCCTTGGAGAAAATGCTTGCGCTTCGGGTGGACCTATCGGGTGAGCCTAGTTTCACTCATCTGTTGACCCGAGTCGACGAAGTTACTCAAGGGGCCTTCTCCCACCAAGACGTCCCCTTCGAGACCCTGGTCAACGAACTGGGTCGGGCGCGGGACATGAGCCGTCATCCGCTTTTCCAGATCATGTTCACCATGCACGACGCTCTGGCGCGACCAGAGTTTGCCCCAGGTGTGAGTCGGTTCACAGTGGAAAATGACACGGAACAGTTCGACCTGTCAGTGGACTTGGCACCGAACCGGGACAACCTGGAAGCCACGTTCAGCTACAACCCCGATCTATTCGATGCTTCGACCATCGAGCGCATGACGCGCCACTTTCGCACTTTATTGGAGTCGGCTGCACAGGATAGGGACATCAAGATTTCAAGCATGCCTCTGCTCAGCGAGGCCGAGCAACACCAGTTGTTAGTGGAATGGAATGACACTGGCGTTTCTTATCCGACCGATGTGCCGCTCCACCGGTTGATCGAAGAGCAAGTGGCCAAGACACCCGAATCCGTGGCTGTGGTCTACGAGTCGGAACAGCTTACCTACGAGGAGCTGAATTGTCGCGCCAACCAGCTGGCTCACCGTTTGAAGAAAATCGGCGTAGGACCGGACATTCTAGTGGCTGTGTGCGCGGAGCGATCGCTGGAACTTGTGATCGCCCTTTTGGCGATCCTCAAGGCGGGCGGCGCCTACGTCCCCTTGGACCCGGAATATCCGAAGGATCGGTTGGAGACGATGTTGCAAGACTCGTCTCCGCCAGTCGTGTTGACTCAGGCGCGTCTGTTAGATCGCGTACCAAAAGGCGCTGCAACGGTGTTTTGTCTTGATCGCGACTGGCCGTTAGTGCACACGGAAGGTACGGACAACCTGCCGGCAGCCCTGAGTGGACAAAATCTGGCGTACGCAATCTACACGTCGGGCTCGACGGGCAAGCCAAAAGGTGTCGCCAACGTCCACGAAGGCATTGTGAACCGTCTGCTGTGGATGCAAGACATGTACAAGCTAACCGGCCGGGACCGCGTCCTGCAGAAGACTCCTTTCAGCTTCGATGTTTCGGTGTGGGAATTTTTTTGGCCGCTGATGGCCGGCGCCACGCTCGTGGTAGCGCGTCCGGGCGGTCATCGCGACCCGGCCTACCTGGTGGATTTGATCGCTGAAAAAGGAATCACCACTCTTCATTTCGTGCCCTCAATGCTCAGCATTTTCCTGGAATCCCCTAGGCTCGAACGCTGCCGTTCCGTGAGACAAGTTTTCGCCAGCGGTGAGGCGCTGCCATTCGATTTGCAGCAGCGCTTCTTCGACCGACTGGGAGCTGAATTGCACAACCTGTATGGTCCGACCGAGGCAGCCGTCGACGTTACTTACTGGGCGTGTCGGGCGAACAGTCAGCAGTCGATCGTTCCGATTGGCCGGCCGATCGCCAATATACAGATCTATATTTTGGATTCCCACCTCCAACCGGTGCCAATCGGAGTCTCCGGTGAGCTGCACATCGGTGGGATTGGCCTGGCTCGCGGATACTTGAATCGCCCCGATCTCACGGCCGAGAAGTTTATTCCAGATCCGTTCAGCGAGATGCCCGGAGCCCGTCTCTACAAGACTGGAGATCTGGCTCGCTTTCTTTCGGATGGAAATATTGAGTACCTGGGCCGCATTGACCACCAGGTAAAGCTTCGCGGCTTTCGTATCGAACTCGGCGAGATTGAAGCAGTTCTGGGAGAGTGCGCCGGAGCCCTGCAGGCCGTCGTGGTCGTGCGCGAAGACAACCCCGGAGATAAACGCCTCGTCGCCTATCTTATCGCCGCCCCGGCACAGGGTTTAGACGTGGACCGTGTGCGAAACGAATTAAAGAGGAAATTACCAGAGCATATGGTGCCGTCTCGATTTTTGCTGCTCGATCGATTCCCCATGACTACGAGTGGCAAAGTAGACCGCAAAGCTTTGCCTCCTCCTCCGCTGGAGGAGAAGAATTCAGCGACAGTCATCGCGCCTCGCAACGAAGTTGAATCCTTGCTTGCTTCGATATTCGCACAAGTTCTGGGCCTGCCGTCCATCGGCGTAACGGACAATTTTTTTGATCTGGGCGGACATTCGTTGCTGGCTGCGAGGTTACTCTCTCAGATCCACGAGGCTACCGGCCGCCAAATTCCCCTCTCCGCCTTATTTCATGGGGCAACAGTTGAGTCGTTGGCTGATGCGTGGGAGCAAGAGTCAAACAGCAGCGATCCTTTAGTGATGGAGATTCAACAAGGAGACAGTGACCGGTTGCCTTTTTTCGCCATTGTTCCGCCGGGAGAAGAGTCTTTGGGTTACGCCATGCTGGCCCGGCACATGGGCCAAGAGCAAACCGTGTACAAGATCCAGGGGCACTCACCAATCACGAGAGGAAGGCGTCCCTATTCCGAACAGGAGATGCGCGCTTTGACTGACGAGTATATCGCGGCCATGCGGACGGCGCAGCCAAACGGACCGTTTTGCCTCGGTGGTCTCTGCGATGGAACTCATATCGCCGAGCAGATCGTGCTCCGTCTCGAAGCCCAAGGAGAAGAGGTGGGGTTGTTCGCAATTTTCGACACTTGGGTCCTTCAACACAGTCAGAGACCATGGTTATGGACGGTCCATTATTATGGCGAACGATTGCGGAGTCTGAGAGGACTGAATCTTACGAGAAAACTTGCTTCCTATAAAAGCTTCGCAGAAAACAGGGTACAACAGTTAGTCGGCAAGAAGCCGGCACGCACCGATTGGCAGCAGGCATACTGGCCGGAGGGGTTTACCCCGCCGCATTTCCGGGCGCCGGTGGTTCTCTTCAAGCGGCCAAAACAGCCTTTTTATTATGTCAACGATCGACACATGGGCTGGGGCGCGAGAACGGCGAGCGGAGTCCGCACCTTCGAGGTTGATTTTAATCACCTGGAGATTCTGCGCGAGCCACACGTTCGCATTTTTGGCGAAAAACTGTCGGAGTGCGTAGCGGGAGTTAGCCGGCGTACCGCTGTCGAAAAAGCAGGCCCGCCGAGCCCGCCGAATCTATGACGTTCGGCCCTAAAGCTGATTAGCCTTGGACCTAGCGACCTCCCGGTTGAGCTCGGCTATCACCCCCATTTTGCCGTATATAATATTTTGACATCCGGCGAAATGGAGTCGAGGTTGTGAATCAGGACGATTTTAAAGTCTCAGTGGCGATGTGTACGTTTAACGGGGCGGCTTACGTCGAGGCACAACTCGAAAGCATTCTGTCCCAGTCGAGGCCCCCGGACGAGATCATCCTCTGCGATGACGGATCGACCGATGGAACCGTAGACCTTGCAATAGAGATCGCACAGAAATATCCCCACAAGATTCGACTCATTCAAAACCAGCGAAGGCTAGGCCACTGCCGTAATTTTGAATCCGCCGTCAGCCTGGTGACCGGTGACGTCATCTATCTGAGTGACCAGGATGACGTCTGGTTTCCAGACAAAGTTGCCTCCATGCTTCGCGTTTTTGCCGAAGATCCCGAGGTGGTCCTGGTTTATTCCGATGCGGTGATTACGGACCAAGAACTCCGGCCGACCGGGACCGTGTTCAATCGAAGGAAGGACGCTCAGCTGCAAAAAACGCCCACGCTCCAACAGCTCAGCCGAGGACCCGCATTCAATGGCCTTATGATGGCTTTCCGCTCACGATTGAAGCCGTTTGTGATTCCATTTTCACCACTGTCGTTGCAGTGGGGCCACGACCATTGGATCGCCTTCATTGCCTACGCCGTAGGGGAGATAAGGCTGGTCGACCGCCCGCTTGTATATTATCGGCGCCACGGGACAAACAGCGGAGGCGATGCCGAGCTGGACGGAGGCCTTTTGTATCAGTGGCGAGTCGTCAAAAGAAAATATACCGGCTCGACAGAATATGGCGAGCGGCGGCGCGGATGGGAAGATATGGTCGCTCGACTGCACGAGATCAAAGACGGCCGGTTACTTCCCGGCAATCGCGCGAAACTGGATGAGTTGCTGCAGGCATCTGAATTGTGCTTGCAATTTGCCAAGGCCCGACAGATGTATAAGACCAGGCCTCGCTTGACGCGCGCGCCGGGTGCCTTGCGGCTTTTGTTCGCGGGAGAATATCACCAATACGCTCGCGGTTTTAAGAGCTTTGTTCAGGATTTGGTGATCCCCTAGAAGTAAAGCAGGGGACCTACGCTACCGTTCTTGCTGCCCCGCGACTGTTCAAAATCGGACCCTGTGGGCCAGAGCGGGCGGGACCGCAAGACCAATCGATTCGCGGCGCGACTCCACGTTCGCGAAGCATGTGCCTCCAATCAGCTTTCTTACGTCGGATTCTGTCAGTGCGGACGACATTCTTTTGCCCCTTGGCGGCTTGGTACGAGCCCCACCCCGCATGGGGAACGCTGGTTATTTTCGGGTCGCACCTCCGCCGCAGGAGCATCGATTGAGTAGTATGCCAAGCGGCAACCCGCTCGATCGTTCGTTCTTGACATCGGCTGCGGAACCGAGGAGGAGAGGTGCCGAGGTCGTGTTGGAGGGTCGCACTTCGCGGGTGACGCAGCCCTTGCGCGCGGCGAGCGGCTCCGGCTCAACCTCAAACCGAAAACCGATTTTTTGGCACTGCTCCAGGCCCGCTCACGAGTTGAGTTAGGGAACACTTAAGAAGCCTTCTTGGTCGCTGCCAGCTGCAATCGGCCGGGATCCAGAAACGCCCAAAACACTCGGTTTACACTGCCAGCATTTCCGGGAACCCACCGGCAGGCCGGGGGTTACCCTGGTGCGGACTGTAAACCATTGAAATAGTTGCCATGATCGACCGTAATGGAGTTTCCGCGATGACCAACGTGGTTCCCGGCTAAGGGGGCTAAGGGCTTGGGAACCAGCCCAAGTTGTTGTGTCTGATATAATCCCGCGCGGGGATTTTCGGAACTTGCTTGGGGCCTAAATATGCGCTTTTCGTCGGTGTCGCACCTGGTCTTGGCGATGCTGCTGGCTTTCGCCCTGTCGAACTGCGGCGGTGGCAACTCAACACCAATCAACACAGTCACAGCCCCGGGAATTGCGACTCAGCCGGCGGCTCAATCAGTGCAGGCTGGACAGACTGCGACATTCGCTGTCGTGGCGACGGGTACTGCCCCGTTGAGCTACCAGTGGCAGAAGAATACCGCCCCCATTGTCGGGGCTACATCGGCCAACTATACAACCCCTCCGACGACAACAAACGACAATGGTTCCCAATTTACGGTTGTCGTCAGCAATTCTGCTGGACCGACAACCAGCAAGGTTGCACTGCTTACCGTCACTCCGGTCTCAGCTCCATCCATTACGTCGCAACCTGCCAGCCAAACCGTCAGCGTGGGCCAGACCGCAACTTTCAGTGTAGTTGCTTCGGGGACCGGACCGTTGAGTTACCAGTGGCAGAAGAATGGAGGCACGATTGTTGGCGCTACGTCGGCCAGTTACACAACCCCGCCGACGACGGCAGGCGATAATGGCTCCCAATTTGATGTTGTCGTCAGCAGTTCTGGTGTGGGAGTCACCAGTAGCAACGCTTTACTGACCGTCACCTCTGTCACCTCTCTTCCTTCCATCACCACGCAACCCGCCAACCAAATCGTCAACGTCGGCCAAACCGCAACCTTCGTGGTAGTCGCTTCAGGAACCGCGCCGCTGAGTTACCAGTGGTCGAAGAATGGCGGCACGGTAACCGGCGCAACCTCGGCGAGCTACACTACACCACCCACCACGGCGGTGGACAACGGCTCCCAATTCCAAGTGATGGTCAGCAGTCCTTCTGGAAATGTTTCCAGCACTCCGGCCACCTTAAACGTAAACAACCTGACCAGTTCGATGAACGTGGTGACCTACCACAACGACAATTTTCGGTCCGGCCAGGATCTGAACGAAACTGTACTGACGCCGCAGAACGTCAACACGAACCTGTTCGGAACGCTGTTCTCGGATTCGGTCGACGGCCTCATCCTCACCCAGCCCTTGTATCTGGCCAACGTCACCGTGTCTGGCGGAAGCGTCCACAATGTTGTCTACGTGGCGACGGAACACGACAGCGTCTATGCCTTTGACGCCGATTCCGCGGGTGCGCCCCTGTGGCAGGTCAGCTTCATCGATCCCGCGAACGGCATCACCACCCTAAGCACAAGCGATGTGAGTTGCACGGCAGTTTCGCCCGAAGTAGGAATCACCGGAACGCCCGTGATCGACCCAACAACCGGCACGCTTTACCTCGTAGCGAGGACTAAGGAAAACGGCGCGTTCGTGCAGAGGTTGCATGCGCTCGACGTGACGAGCGGGGCGGAGAAATTCGGCGCACCGGTAACCATTCAGGCGGCGGTGGTGGGAAACGGGGCGGGATCAGTCGGCGATATGCTCAGTTTCAATCCGCAACTGGAGGGTCAGCGTGCAGCCCTGTTCATGCAAAATGGTTTGATATACATCGGTTGGGCTTCGCTGTGCGACATCACGCCGTTTCATGGCTGGCTGATGGCGTATGACCCACAGACCCTGATGCAGGTCGCTGTACAGAGTATGACACCGAACGGTACGGACGGTGGGATCTGGGACAGCGGTTCCGGCCCAACGGGAGATGGTACGGATCTGTTTTTCGCCACAGGAAACGGCGATTTCAAGGTCGTGGCCAGCGCTGCGGCCAGCGATTACGGATCAAGTATCCTTCGAATGGCCGCACCGAATGCGGGCGCGTTTTCCGTGTTGGACTATTTCACGCCTTACAACTACATCGCGCTGAACGCAGCCGATACTGACTTGGGCTCGGGAGGCGTTATGCTGGTCGACCAGCCTGTCGGTTCGCTGCATCAACACCTGTTATTCCTGTGCGGCAAAGAGGGAACGATTTACGTTGTCGATCGCGACAATATGGGGCATTTCAATGCCAACGGGGATATGGTTTTGCAGTCGATTCTCAACGCCAATTCCGGATCGTGGAGTTCGCCCGCTTGGTGGAACGACGCTTTTTATCTGGGCGGCAAGGGCGACGCGATCGAATCCTTTGTCTTCGATCCCATTGGCGGAACGCTGTCTCCCACGCCCAGTTCTGAAACCGCCGTTCTTTTCGACTACCCCGGCGCTACGCCCTCAATTTCCGCCAACGGCGCCACCAACGGTATTCTCTGGGCGCTGCTCGAGAGCAACGTCACCAACGTCACCGGGCAAGCCGTGCTCTATGCCTACGACGCCACCAATCTCAACAATCTGCTCTACAGCTCCAGTCAGAACCCCACCCGCGACAACGCTGGACTGTCGGTAAAATTCGGGGTTCCGACCATCGCCAACGGCAAGGTCTATGTTCCCGGCAGAAATGCCGTGACCGTATTCGGCCTGCTGCCCTAGGCACGGCTTCTAGGATGGCTGAGTGACCTGCGCGACCTAAGCATTCGGCCCAGAACCCATTTCACAAGTCAGCCAGTCTGCCATGCGCGCCATTATCACCCTGCTCCTTTCGGTTGAGACTGGACCTGATTGCGGAGTAGTTTTCCACCAGAGGCCTCAGTAATTGGTTGCGGTGTAGGAATTCCCTTTCGCCTTACAACTGTCTCCGTCAAAACCGGAAGTGAGTGTTCCGTTGGTATGTACTAGTGTGACCTGGGGGGTCTTGTCCCTGCGTAATCTGCTCTCCTTGCCTTCCTTTCCCTACAGTTGAGGACTAAGGGCTCGAACGATTAGTCCCCCAAGTCCGTTCTGAGGATACCTAAAATGTGCGATGTCCGGCACGCGCAACTGGCAGAACGCAATCGCAGTGATGGAAGTCTTATCCCGAATTTTGTCGTCTCTTTCCTCTTGTTCTGCCTCATCTGTCTTACCTCGCTGATTACAGGATGTGGCGCCGCTTTGCAGAACGGGGCTGGAGCCTCTGCGGCCGTTGCTCCAACCGCGCTCTCGCTTTCACCCGGGACTGCGACCGTGACATCGATGAAACATCTGCAATTCGCCGCACGCATCAGCGGAATTACGAATACGTCCGTGACCTGGTCGGCAAGCGCGGGGACCATTTCGAGCAGCGGATTCTTCACGGCACCTCAGGTGACCGGCACGACCAGTGTCATCATAACGGCGACAAGTCCCGCCAATCATGTGGTCAGAAAGGGTTCGGACCCCGACGGGGATTCCCCCACTTCAGCTAGCGCAAGGGTGACAGTCATGCCCTTTGAGACTTCTCCTTTGGCGATTACGAACTCCGCCCTTCCGACAGCGGACGCGGGCGGGCTCTACACGGCCTCGCTCTCCGCGATCGGTGGCGCCGCACCTTACCAGTGGAATCTTGCCAGCGGGATCTTGCCGTCCGGAATCCAGTTGCAGACCTCCAGCGGCGTCATCGGAGGAAAGTCTGCGCTTTCTGGATCGTACCCTTTTTCCGTCCAGGTGACCGACGCTTCCGGGCACAGCGCTACCGCTGC
>Ga0209420_1000194_pt1 | contig 38218 bp, 31 predicted proteins | sample BlaSpr_A8_OM1_O1_FD_187972 | JGI IMG/M metagenome (GOLD analysis project Ga0209420, IMG submission 187972) | Forest soil microbial communities from Thunder Bay, Ontario, Canada - Black Spruce, Ontario site 2_A8_OM1_O1 (SPAdes) (version 2) | ecosystem: Environmental > Terrestrial > Soil > Boreal...
CCTCGTCTTTGCGCGGGTGAATGCAGTCCACCGGGCAGACGTCAACGCAGGCGGTATCTTTTGTGCCGATGCAGGGTTCAGCGATTACGTAGGCCATTTACCGTTCTCCTCAAAGAGATCACCTACCCCGGATAGTCCGGGAGTATTGCCAACAAACGTTATACATTTTTTATACCATCAACGAATCGCAACAGCAAGGCGGAAGCTGTAACCGGCTGACGCGCCTATGCTTGCCTCGCCGTCGAATCCTCGCCACGGTGCTGGTGCCACTTAAAAATTACTTTACCGCCTCCGCCGTAGTCTACGTGTTTATCGGGACTTTCGCTGCGCCCCGGCTTTGGTTGCAAATTTATTTTGTCTAGCGCGGAAGAAGCATAGGATGCGCGAAAGGAGTCCAAACCGGTAAATTCTGGGCTAGGAGGGATGAGCATGAAGCGGACATTCGCGACCGTTGCCTTCATTGCTGCTGCGGTTGGTTCAAGCCAATCATCAAATGCCCAGACCGGAACTGCGCAGCAGAAGCCACTTCAGGGCGATGTTTGCTGGCAAAATACGGCGACGGGCCAGCCGGTCCCGAAGAAAGACCTTGTGCCCATTATCATGTTTAAAACAATGCCGTCGCGGCCGAGATTTCGTTTTGTTAGTTGTACTCTTTCAATGAGTACATCTTGACAAAGGCTAAAAATCATGTACTCTTTAAATGTGTACACGATGAAAGGAGACGACCATGCCCAGAGTAGCCGTTGACGATAACAAGCGGATGCAGCTTCGCGTCCGGCCGGAGCAAAAGGCGACGCTCATGCGGGCGGCCGCGCTGCGGAACACAGACCTGACAGATTTCATCGTTCAGCTCGCCATGCGCGAGGCCAAGACCGTGATCGAGGAAGCGGAGCGGATCAGGTTATCGGAAAGAGACAGCCTGCTGGTGCTGGACCTGCTGGAAAACCCGCCTGCGCCGAATGCCAAGCTGCGCGCGGCCGTTGCCGCGATGCCCAAGCCCACATGAGGCTTCCGGCCTGGCACGAAGAGCCGATCTCCAAGAAGCACGACCGCAAGGCGTTCGATTGCGGCGATGCGGAGCTGAACGATTTTCTGCAACGCTACGCACGTCAAAGCCATGACCTCGGCGGGGCGAAAACCCTTCTCGCTATCGACAACGGCGATAACAAAACAATCTTGGGCTTCTACAGTCTGGCGCCGGGCGCGGTCGCGTATGCCGACACGCCGGAGATTTTGCGGCGCGGCCTTGCACAGCACGATGTGCCGGGGTTCCGTCTCGCGCGCATTGCGACGCATGTCCGCGTGCACGGACAGGGCCTCGGCGGTCAGCTTCTGGCTGTGGCCGCGCGGCGCTGCCTGCGCGCCGCGGCCGAGGCGGGCGGCGTGCTGCTTATCATCGATGCGAAGAATGAGCGCGCGGCCAAATGGTATGCGTCGTATGGCGCGGTGCCGCTGAACAACAGGCCGCTGACGCTCGTGATGTCGCTTGCAACCTTCGCCGCTGAACTGAAAGCGGCGGGTCAGCTTTAGCTGTTCTCACGTGCTTTGCAGACGCGTGGCGGCTGGCCGTCTGGGCGATTCCCGACGGCTCGCCAATTCGGCAGTGCAACGTGAAGGACGGGCTGGTTGCTTAGGAAACCATGTTGTGCGAAACCGTCGCATAGCATGAAAACCTGACTTCTTTATCCCTAGCCCGTTAAGGATTGGCACTATTTCAGTAGCACATTCTAATTCTGTACTCAAGGGATTACGTCCTTTGCAGCGAAATCCCCTTTTCGGTGGACGTAAATGTGTTCGACAAATCGAAAACTACTTTTCTGAACGGAATCGAGGTTACTGAAGCGTTTCGGCATACGGAAGCCAAGAGTTAATTGCTTTTTATCGAGGCGTAGACTGCCATTGGAATGAATGCGAAGAGGATGACAGGCTGAGAACTCCGGGGGTATACTCTCTGGTGACCGGGGAAGCGAAATCGAAACTCCGGCAGCCCCGAAACCCCAGCTTCACATCAACCTTCACATCGACCAAAGGCTTCACACCGACCAAAAGGAGGTCGTAATGCCTATTTACTCGAAGTCCCAAATTCCCACACAAGTTGAACGCACCAAGCTGGAACCCGAGATCGCAGCATGGCTCCCGACCGGCCCTGTTTTGGGAGCGCACCTACCTATACACGTACAACGCCGCGAGCACGACGCGTTCATTGATAAAGTAAAGCCACCGATTGGCAGAGTCGAATTCATCGGAATCGAAGGCCCGCATGGAACGATCCCCATACGGGTTTACCATCCTTCAAAACCAGGCCCCGCAGAGGGAGGCGCTATGGTGTATATGCACGGCGGTGGCTTCATTGTCGGGTCGCTCGACCAGTTCGAGTCCGTGATGCGCTTGCTCGCAGAGCATAGCGGTGCCCAGGTGTATTGCGTCGATTACAAGCTCGCACCAGAGTACCAATGGCCTGTCCAGATGGAGGAGGGCGAGGCTGTGGTCCGCTGGTTATTCAAGCACGCTACCGAGCGCGGGGTTGACCCGAACCGCATCGCTCTCAGCGGTGATTCCGCAGGTGGAAATATGACCTGCACCATCTCGTTGAAATTGAGGGACGAGAAGGGACCGAAGCTCGCGTTACAGATGCCCCTCTATCCCGAAGCGGCGATGCCGTTCAATACGCGCGCAGGCGTTGAGAATCGTTCCGGGTCCTACGTAGATACAGCGGGAGTTCTGCTGTTTGTGTGGTCGCTGCTTCCACAAGGTACAGACTACTCGCAACCATACGTGACTCCACTGAACGCGCCGAGCCACGCGGACCTACCGAAGGCCATTCTTGTCACCACGGGTTTCGACATGCTGCGTGACGTGGGCCATGCCTATGCGCAAAAGCTGGCGAAAGACGGCAACGACATTACCTATGTCCACTACCCGGAGTTGCCACACGGTTTCATTCAAATGACAGCGCATTCAAAGCGCTGTATGGAGGCGACCCTGGAACTGGCTCGCTTACTCGGCGAGGGCTTGAAGAAGCCTGCAACTAGGGCCGCAGGAGCCTAATCGGAGTCAGCAACGACTAAATTAGCCAGAGGGCGGGGTGCGAGCAAAATCGTGAGCGCCCCGCTCATTGGCGCAACCGAAAAGAGACCGTAAACGTTGAACCGTTAACAGTCCAAACACCGCTCCGGTAAGTTCTCTTCTTGGTCGGCCTAACATAAATTACTCCTTAGGGAATTTATTTAGCTCGTGAGGTTAACGGAGAGGTTTTCTTGCGTGGCTAACGTACTTCGCACCTCTTGGCTTCTTTTCAAGTGGAGATTTCCTATCCTCAATATCTTGTTCCTGGTAGTGGTTGGCGGCAAGCCCGAGACCCGTTAGAATGGCGGATAGAGGACGCTGGCATTTGAAACCCAGACAGCAATTTCCATCCCTAATCTTCGCTTTAGCCTTGCTATTTTTGTTTACCTCAGTCGATCCGGCGCGTACACAAAGTTCGCCAACGAAATCCTCGACGGTCACCGCTCAGTCCGCGACGAAGACACCTGATCCGCAAGTCATCGACCTGGCGGGATATCAGCAGCTGGTCGCGAAGTACCGCGGGAAGCCGCTGGTCGTAAATTTCTGGGCTACCTGGTGCGAACCTTGCCGCGACGAATATCCGCTAATCGTGGAGCTGGCTGCGGAATTCAAAGCGCAAGGCATCAGCGTGATTGGCATAAACATGGACGATGATTCCGACATGAATCTGGTTCGCCGGTTCATTGCGCGCACGCAGCCGCGCTTTCCAAATTACCGTCAGAAACCAGGAATTGATCTCGATGGATTTTACCGCGGCGTAAATCCGGCCTGGAATGGCACCATGCCGCAAACGATTTTTTATACGCGGGACGGCCACATCAATCTGTATTTTTTAGGTACGCGTCCTCGCCCAGTCTTCGAACAAGCGTTCCGGGACCTTCTTACAAAATCCGCGGCGCAGTCGGTTGCCAGCCTCCCTATAGCCGGCCAAAGTTAAATTCATAACCAGGGAATCATTCATGCTCGAAACACGAGGGAACAAACTGACGTGCGCAAGTTGTGGGAATCTTTGAAACCTGCGCGTGGTTGGAATCAAAAGGCGTGCGCAATACGCATGCGATGAATAAAGGCGGGACGCAACGGGTAGGCCAGAGGGAGGCCATCATGGTTCATGCGATTCATTCCTGCGGAATTCAGGGCGGCAAAAAAATCGTTTACGGAGGAGAAGCGTGCGGGTACATAGTTCGTCTTCCGGGCGGATTTACGGTTTATCATGCCGGTGACACAGCCGTCTTTGGTGACATGAAAATTATTGGTGAACTCTACTTGTCGGACGTGGCGCTCTTGCCGATCGGTGACTACTACACGATGGACCCACGGCAAGCAGCCATGGCCAACTTGGGCGGCTGACGAAAGATATTTCCTGTCTTGAGATTCACGACATGAAACCGGGAGATACGCTCGGTTAGACGTTTCATTTCTTTCCTGGGAGAGAAACGAATGCCTGGTATTTTGAATGCAAAGGTCGAACAGTACCTCGCGGATTTGTTGCCCAAGCGTGATGCAGTTATTTCAGAGATGGAGCGCTACGCCAAACAGCAGGACGTGCCGATTATCGGCCCCGTTGTTGCGCGAATGGTTTATCTAATGGCACGAATTTCCGGAGCCCAGCGAATCTTTGAGATGGGTTCGGCCATCGGCTATTCCACGATCTGGCTGGCACGCGCGGCCGGCGCGGACGCGGAAGTTTATTACACCGATGGCGACCCCGCCAACGCTACCCGCGCTCGTGGCTACTTTAAGCGTGCCGGAGTTGAAAATTGCATTCAGATTATGACCGGCGACGCCGTGAATTTAATTGACCAAGTGCCCGGCGTGTTCGATCTAATTTTCATCGATGTAGATAAACATCAATATCCAGAAGCTTTGCGCAAGGCCGTTCCGCGACTGCGCTCGGGCGGATTGTTGCTTACCGACAACGTGCTCTGGTCCGGCAAAGTTACGCGGAAAACGAACGATTCGCGGACGCGAGCGATCCAGCAGTTCAACAAGCTCATATATTCGTGGCCCGAACTTTTTCCGATCATTATTCCTCTGCGCGATGGCGTAGCGGTTTGCCGCAAATCTTAAGCCTCCACGCCTGGCAAATTTTATAAATCGTAAATGACTTCGCTTGCGACCCGGAATTAGGAAGACGGAGGTCGTGAACTTCTGGAGAGCAGATTGCGCAAGAAGAAAGTTAAGTTTGCAGGGCGTTCGGCCAGGCGGCGCATGAAGTAAGGAAACCAGTCGGTACCATAGGGAATATAAATTCGAAGACGGTATCCTTCTCGAACGAGTTGTTCCTGCAAATCTGTGCGAATCCCGTAAAGCATCTGAAATTCGAATTGTTCGCGGCTGATATGGTTCTCGCGAACGAACGCTTTGGTCGCGTCAATCATGCCGGGGTCGTGAGTGGCAATGCCGTGGTAAATTCCGCTCGGCAAAATTAGCTTCATCAATTTCACATAATTAGCGTCTACCTCGGCTTTTTTCGGAAATGCAACGTCCGGCGGCTCTTGATACGCACCTTTGCACAAGCGAAGCCGACAACCCACCGCCAGTAAGTCCAGGATGTCTTTCTCCGCGCGGTATAAATAGGCTTGCATCACCGTACCCACGCCCAAATACTTGGCACGAACCCGCTTGGTTATTTCCACCGTGCGTTCGGTGTAGGCCGAACCTTCCATGTCAACGCGCACGAAATTCCCGCGGGTCGTGGCGTGCGCGACGATTTTCTCCAGAAGTTCCTGGCACAGGGCTTCGCTCAAGTCGAGGCCGAGTTGGGTGAGCTTGAGCGAAACGTTGGCATCGAGCTTTTCGCGCTCAATCCACTCGAAAATCGAAAGGTAGTTTTCCGCCGCTCGACGCGCACCGGCTTCGTCTGAAACGTTTTCTCCGAGCAAGTCCAGGCTGGCCAATCGCATTTCACGATTTACATTTCGGGCAGCTTCGACGGCGTCATCCAGAGTCTCACCCGCGACAAACCGGCGCGCCACACGGCGGCTCACTGAATTGTTCATAATCAACGGCGCGAGACGCTTGTTGTCAGAGAGATGTAAAAGAAATGAGCGCATCAGAGAGCGGCTTGCCCCGCTATGCGTATAGGGAACGGTCGAAAGGCTGTGGCGTGGAAATTATGCTGCAAACCAAGCGAACTCACTATTTCTCTTGCCGGGCAAGGAATTTTTCGGCATCGATAGCCGCCATGCATCCCGAACCTGCCGCGGTGACAGCCTGCCTATAATGATGGTCCTGCACGTCGCCGGCAGCGAAAACGCCCTCCACGTTCGTCTTTGAGCCATCGTGGGTACGCAGATAACCCGCTTCATCCATCTCTAGCTGGCCTTTGAATACCTTTGTGTTGGGGTCGTGCCCAATCGCCACAAAGACTCCCTCGGTAGCCATGGTTTTCTTCTCGTTGGTGTCCACGTTTCGAAGAATCACCATCTCGACCGATTTTTTATCCACGTCATGAACTTCGTCAATGACATAGGGAGTAAGAATCTTGATTTTCTCGTTTGCGCGGGCGCGATCCAGCATGATTTTGGTGGCGCGAAATTCGTTGCGCCGATGCACGATCGTTACGGTCTTGGCAAATTTTGTGAGGAAAGTAGCCTCCTCCATTGCCGTGTCGCCGCCGCCAATTACTAGAATGTCGCGTCCGCGGAAGAAGTAGCCATCGCAGGTGGCGCAAGTGGAAACCCCGTGCCCGAGCAAATGGCCTTCGGATTCGATTCCCAGCATTCGAGCCGAAGCGCCAGCCGCAACGATCAGCGCCTCGCATTCGTAGCTTTCTTTTCCTGCCTCAATTTTAAAGGGGCGCTTGCTTAGGTCCACCGAAGTCACCGCGCCTGAGCGAAACTCGCTCCCAAAGCGCTGCGCTTGTTTGCGCGTATTCTCGATGAGTTCCGGTCCCAGGATGCCATCCGGGAACCCGGGGAAATTTTCCACCATGGTAGTCAAGGCCAGCTGCCCGCCGGGCTCATAACCATCTAAAACCAGCGGTTTCAAATCAGCGCGCGCTGCGTAGATTGCGGCGGTCAGGCCGGCGCATCCGCTTCCGATGATGATCACTTTATGCACTAAATTCCCCCTGAACGATAGCGGGCAGCCGGCGGTGCGACACGCCAAAAGTTCAATTGTATCATTCCATGTCCACGGCGCCATGGCCACGGTTGCTCGCGAGCGACCGTGTGACTGCGGTATATTCGACCATATGCTCGCTCGGTAACGCTACGCTAGGCGAGAAAACGTATGCCGACAACCGCGAAGCTCTTTCAACTTCTCAATGAAGCCATCGTTTTACTTCTAGGAGCGCTTTTAATACTGCTAGCTATTTCCGGACGCGTGGGGCTGCCCACGCGCCCTGTGGCTTTGATCGCTCTCGGAGTTATCTTCCTTTACTGGGGTGCGCGGGCCTGGATGCGGCGCGAACCACCCTCGAATCGCGGCCCAGCCAAAATACGCGCCGGCTCGCTTGTACTGGTTGGCTTGCTTGTTCTGGGTATTCCGCTTCTTCCTCTGCGCTATATCCCAACGCTACTTGGGAGCGCGGGAGTGGTCTTAGTGTTCCGCGGGATTCTCGGCGTCGTGCTCTTCGCCCGAAGGTAAGAATTAGGGCCGCAAAGGTGAGTCCTCTGTTATAAGGATGAATAGATTCGCTTCGCTCTTGCAACTCGGGCCGCTTACAGATAACGTCAGCCTCATAAATTTAACCCCCGGCCTGTCTAAGCCAGGAAAATGGGCGCTTGACCTAGACGACAGAAACATCAGCGTCAGAAGGATTAGACCATGCTGAAAGAGTTTAAAGAATTCGCGATGAAAGGCAATGTGCTGGACATGGCGGTCGGCATCATCATTGGCGCCGCTTTCGGAAAGATCATCACCTCGCTGGTAAGCGACGTGATCATGCCGCCGATTGGACTTATTCTCGGACGAGTAGATTTCTCCAGTCTGTTTGTTAATCTCTCCGGCGCGCATTACGATTCGCTGGCAGCCGCGAAAGCGGCAGGGGCTCCTACGATTAATTACGGTTTGTTTCTGAATGCGGTCGTGGATTTTTTGATCGTGGCCTTTGTGATTTTCCTGGTAATCCGACAGGTGAATCGCTGGAAAAAACCGGTTCCGGCTGCGGCGCCGGCGACCAAGGAATGTCCCTACTGTTATTCGGCAATCCCGATTAAAGCCACACGCTGTCCGAATTGCACTTCGGAACTTCGAGCGTGAGGATTCTGAACGCGGCCGAGCTTGATTCCGAAATCCGATCAATTCGGCTTGGCGGGTAAATTCAGCTGGCCTTCTGGCGGATTCAACCGGCGCGACTGAATTTCACGGAGATGCTCGCGAAGCCTTTCAAGGACTTCGTCACCGTGACCGGCTGCAATTTCCCGCTCTAATTCGGTAAGAGCGAAATGAATGATGTCGTGGTGGTGCAGTTCCTCGCCCGGCAGTTTTTCGCTGAACTGCAGCCACATTTTGTGAAGAACATCGATTTCTTTCGGCGTAAGGCGCGGCGCGTGGGGCCCGAGATAGAAAATATATTCTTGCCCCGCGGGCGTAAAAATTTCCAGAGTCAGCCGAGGCCGCGGTTCCGGCATACGTTCCCAGGCTAACCCAATCTCGCGCGCCTGCTCGGTAACCGGCATCTTGGACGAGCTTCCGCTAACGATCGTGCTCGATTGAAGATTCATCGCCGTGCGCAGAATGCCTTCCCACAAATCGTTCGCCGCAGCCACCGCTAGGCGGACGGGCTTGCCTTCTTTTTCCGCGATAGCCAGAACTTTCGTGAACAGTAATTGCTCGATGGTGCTGAAGAGCTGATCGGCATCCAAGTCGTATTCACCGGAAGCTGCGCGGCGCAGCATGCGCACGTGCAACACTACGATTTCAGCGTCCAGGCCCTTCACGCGTTTCAAAGCAGCTTCTAGGTGATACAACGCGTAATACGTGCTCACGGGAACAAGAATATTGCCCGGCGCAACGCCCACGCTCGTGGGAGTGAGCTCAGCTTCTTTCGTGAGGTTGAATTGATCGAGCTCCACGTGCGCGGCGCCCGCTTGGCGCTTGTGCATGCGATGCTCGGAAATTTCGAACACCGTAAAAAGTATCAGAGTAAATGTGATTCCGGCCATGGTCGCATCGGGTTTCGTAAATAAATTGATCACGGCTATAGCAAACAAGACCAGCGTGATAAGTCCCAACCCGATCGGAACCTCCACACCGAAAATCACCGGATTAAGCGGCACGCGGTATTCGCGGTCCTGAGGATGCGTATAACGCAATACCAGAACTGCGATACCCTTCATCGCAAAACTCCAAATCACACCGAATGCGTAAAGGTTTCCCAAGAAAGTTACGTCGCCGCGGCTGGCCAGAATGGTGATGATTTGAAATGCCACCACCATGTTGATGATGCGATGGGTAGTTCCAAATCGCGAATGCGGGTGACGGAACCAATCGGTCAGCACGCCGTCTTCCGACACACGGTTAAGCACGCCGTTGGAACCGACAATCGCAGTATTAACAGCCCCCGCAAGAATCAGTACGCCCACAACCACGACAAAAACATGGAACGCCAGCCGCACGGGAAAGCTTCCGACCAGATGCATCGAGAGCCCGCCAATCAGATTCTCGGTGAATTTTCCGCGCACGTTGTCGGGAATAATCATTACTGCAAAGAAGGAAACCAGGGAGGTGAAGACCAAGCTGTAAATGAAGATGATCAGTCCGGCCTTTTTCAGATTACGCAGCTTGGGATGTTCGATTTCCCGGTAAACCTGCGCAAGCGACTCTTCACCGCTCATGGCCAACACCGAATGCCCCAGCCCTACAAAAATTGCGATCAGCGTAATCGCGTGCGCCCATTGATAGCGATCGAGCCAGCCAAGCGATCCCTTGTCGAGCTTCATGTTCTGCGGCAACGGTGCCGGAGGAAGGTGCCAGCCACCGCGAGCGTACAAGGTGTAGAAGCACCATCCGATCAACACGATCACCATGACGGTGGTGAGCTGCATGATACGCAGCGCCTTCCCGCTCGATTCCGGAACACCCTTGATATTTTCCCACCAGAAATAAAGCGTGATAACGATGGCAACTGCCGCTGCGGTACCGTTGACGTGAAGATGAATGGGAATATGCGCGAAGACAAATAATTCGTTGAGCACACCCACGAGATATTGACCCGCAGAAACACCGCTGATCGGTCCGGTGAGTACGTAATCAAACATCAACGCGGAAACGGAGAACTTTGCCAAGGTTCCGCCCAGTGCCTCTTTCACCACGCGGTACACGCCGCCGCGGACAAACATGCTGCAGCTTTCAACGTAAATCGCGCGCACAGCATAGGAGAACAGCATGATGCCGAGGATGAACCACGGAGCCGTCTTGCCGATGAATTGCTCTGCCTCGCCGCCGGCGTAATAGGCCGACGACGCGAGGTCATTCAGAACGATTGCCGCGGCCCGCCAGAAAGAAATAAAGGCCAGCATGGCCGTAGTGGCCACGAGCACCTTCGCTACGGGGCGTATCCTGCCTGGAGTGAAAATGTGGCCGGTAGAGTCAGATGACATACGTTATGAAGTGAGGTGAAGAACTATACGTTGTGTGGACGCCCCATTACAATCATAGACTTGCAGTCTTTTCGGTGACTTATCAACCCAACAGCAAAAGGGGCTTCCGCACAAAAAGCTGTTGCTCGTTCCAAATTTCTTTCCCTCCAAAGTGCCGAAAAAGCGCGTACTCGTGATCAGCATCAGGAAGCGTTTTCTTTTGCTTGGGGACGAAACTCACGCTGACACGCTTCACAAGGACAGATTTCGCGCAAATGTTCGAAGCTGTAGATTCCAGTCGCATGGCTATCGGAAAACTCTATCTGCACAGCATAGTTGCCCACGGCCGTAGCGCTCTTGGCCGTTACGCGAGGCTTAAACATTGGCAGCACCGCACGGGGAGCATTTCCGCCGCTCGAAGAGGCTACTCGCGCTTTTTTCTCGCGCTCGTCATTGCACAGAGCGCAGGGACAGTTTTCCCGTAAGTAAGGGAAATCGAAGTGGCTCGTGTGGCCGTCGGACCAGGTAACGTCAACGCCCTCACCGGTTGTGACGCGCACTTTTACCTCCATCGGTTTCTTTCGCACATCGTGTGGTATCGGCATTCCTTCAATTCTAGCAGACTCGTGCCAGTACCTTTATCGCTCCCACCCATTGGAACCGGGGAAGGCTTTTTGCGATAATTCCCAAGCCCGGGATGGTACGCATCCCTGCTACCTAACCGGCTGGGGCGGAAGAGGCAAAATGGACTCGCTAGGAGAATGCGTTCGCCCTGATTTTGTGATTCGGTCGCTACCGCTTCACAGGTCCGCTAGCATTTGTCGAGTGCTCTTAATATTTAGTCTTGCGGCTGTGCTGGGGCTCAATCCCGGTCTCATCAACGCTCAGTCAAATTCTGCGGACAAGAAATGTCCTCCGCCGACACGCAAGGATGACCTGGTGGAGACAATCCATGGCGTCTCGATCGCAGACCCCTATCGATGGCTCGAAGATCAGAACGGCCCGGAAACGCGTGCGTGGATTGAAGCACAGGACCGTTGCACCGCGGCGCTGCTCGATGCCGTGCCGAACCGCGCAGAAATCGCAAAGCGTCTCAATGAATTAATGAAAGTTGACTCCTTCGACGTTCCTGTCGCGCGCAATGGATATTATTTTTTCTCCAAGCGTCGCGCGGATCAGGATTTATCAGTTATCTACCGTCGCCACGGTCTTCAGGGCGCTGACGAAGTGATGGTGGATCCTAATCCGCTGAGCGCGGACCACTCGCAGAGCGTCGAACTGCTCGACGTTTCCTATGACGCCTCACTTTTGGCTTACGGCGTGCGATCCGGCGGCGAAGACGAAGTAGTCGTCCATTTTCTCGACACCGCGGCGCACCAAGAACTTCCCGAGCAGCTTCCCAAAGGACTTTACGGAGACCTCGGCGGGGTTAACTTTCAGCGTGACAACGCGGGAGTCTATTACTCGCGCATGCAGGCCGAAGGCATGCGCATTTTCCACCACCTGTGGGGCACTCCTGTCACCGAGGACAAGGAAATCTTCGGCAAAGGTTATGGTCGCGATCGAGACATCGGGCTGCAGCTATCCCAGGACGGCCGCTATCTTCTCATCAGAGTATTGTTCGGTGCGCAATCCGAGCTTCATTTTCAGGATTTGCAAACTGCCGGGCCGATACGAACGGTGGTAAAGGACCTCCCCGCCCTTTTCTATGGAGAAATTCAAGGCGGCGCATTATATGTTTCCACCAATTGGAAAGCTCCCCATTGGCACGTCTTCCGCGTGGATCTACCAAATCCCGCTCCGGAAGCTTGGAAAGAAATTATCCCTGAAACCGACGCCGCCATCGAAAAGGTGAGTCTGGCTGGCGGAAAAATTCTGGTGCAGTACGTGCGCAATGCTTCTTCGCAACTGAAGGTGTTTGACACAGACGGCAAGGCCGCCGGTGATATTCCACTCCCTGGCATTGGAGCTGTGGCCGGTTCAAGCGGCGACTGGTCCCAGCAAAACGTTTTTGTATATTTTCACTCGTTCAATGTTCCTGAGACAATTTATACCTACGACCTAAAAAACGAAAAGATGGAATCTTGGGCCAGTCCGCGTGTTCCTTTCGACCGGAAAGCCTACACCGTTGAACAAGTTTGGTATGCATCCAAGGATAAAACGCGCGTGCCCATGTTTCTTTTTTACAGAAAAGGACTGCTTCGCGACGGCGCGCGTGCTGTTTGGCTCACTGGTTATGGCGGAGGTGGCTACAACCTCACTCCGTATTTCTTCGCAAGCGCAACCGCTTGGGTGGATGCCGGGGGAATATTTGCGCAACCAAATCTCCGCGGCGGAGGAGAGTTCGGAGAAGAATGGCATCGCAACGGAATGCTAGAGAAAAAACAAAATGTCTTTGACGACTTCGAGTCCGCGGCGGAATGGCTGATCGCAAGGGGGTACACCAATCCGAAAAAACTGGCCATTGAAGGTGGCAGCAACGGCGGTATTTTGGTGGGGGCAGCGCTCACGCAAAAACCGGAACTGTATCAAGCCGTCGTTTGTGCTTACCCGGTGCTGGACATGCTGAGATACCAGATGTTCGAAGACGGGCCTTTTTGGGTACCTGAGTTTGGTTCTGCGGATGATCCCGCGCAGTTCAAATATTTATACGCTTACTCGCCCTATCACAATGTGAAAGCTGGGGTGAAGTATCCTGCCGTCCTTCTAATCACCGGCGATGGAGATACGCGCGTCGCACCGCTACACGCGCGCAAGATGGCCGCGCGCCTGCAAGCCGCCACTGCTTCGGATCGTCCAATTTTATTGCTCTACGATACGAAGCTAGGACATTCGCAGGGAGGTTCTCTGAGCAAAGAAATCGAACAGCAGACCAACGTGGTTAGCTTTCTCTTCCTGGAACTCGGGGTAAAAAACTAAAGAACTCGGCCGCTGGCGAGCAATCATCTGTAAGCGTTTCGCGACGCATCATGCGGGGGCGTGATTTTCACCAAGCGGCCATGGGCGAATTCGATGCGACGATCCGCAAGATTTCCGATGGCGGGATCGTGCGTCACCATCAGGATCGTGTGTCCCTCGATGTGCAACTCCCGAAAAAGCTGGATCACGGTCTCTTCATTCGCCTCGTCGAGATTTCCGGTAGGTTCGTCGGCCAGAATCAATTTCGGATGATTGATCAACGCGCGCGCGACGGCCACGCGTTGTTGCTCACCCCCGGAAAGCGCGCCGGGAAGATGCTCGATGCGATCGCCCAAGCCCACCCGTTCCAGCGCTAGCTGTGCTTCTTTTTCATCCGTGGTGCTATGAAAATATTGAGCCAGCATCACGTTTTCAACCGCCGTCAGATACGGCACCAGATGAAATTGTTGAAAAATGAATCCAATCTTCTGCGCTCTGAAACGAGTGAGCCCGGATTCGTCCAGCCGCGCGACGTCCACTCCGTCCACGATCGCCTGTCCCGCAGTAGGTGTGTCCAGTCCGCCTAAGATATTGATCAATGTCGTCTTTCCAGAGCCCGAAGGTCCCATGATCGCGATCCATTCGCCCGCTTCCACCTTGAACGACACGCCCGCAAGCGCGCGCACCTTACCGAATTCTTTGCGCAGATCCTCCAGCTGTACGAGCATCGCCACTTATGGCCCCCGAAAAATAATGGCCGGTTTCACTTTGCCCAACAGCCGTAATGGCAGCGCTCCGGCAAGAGCGATGGCCACCATAAGAATGATGGTGCATGGAAAGATTTCCCAACGCGCGGAGATTGCCTGCCCAAAAACACGTTGACCCATCCAGCGAGAAAGCTCTAAGCCTAAGATCGCACCAATCAATCCGCCAGCCGCACCCAGCACTCCCACTTCAGCCATGAATAATGTGACGATGTGCCCGATCGATCCGCCGAGCGCCTTCATCAGGCCCACGTCCTGCCGCCGCTCCATGGCCAGCGCCGCCATCGTTCCAAGAACGCAAAGGGCCGTCAACACGGAGATCAGCACAATCATGGAAACGATGAGCAGGCGGATGCGGCCTAGCAAGTCGCCCTCCGCTTCCGTGATTTGGCGAATCGGTTTTACTTCATAAGCCGGCAGAGTCGACGCGAGCCGCTCGGCATAGTGCGAAATAGCGGCGGTCGTTCCACTCACGCTCAGTTGCGCAAAGCTGATTTGTCCTGGAAGGCCTGCGAGGTCTTGCACTTCCGCCAGCTCTAGGAAAACCTGGTTATCTTCCGCACCGCCCGCATCGATGATTCCGTCGGCCTTAAGCTGCACATTTTTTTTCAAGTAGGTCAATTTCAGCGAGCTGCCTACCGCAAGCTTTAGCTGCTCGGCGACGTTACGTCCCACCAAGCACGCGTTTTGCTGGGCCTGAGACGGTTGCCACTCGCCCTCAATTCTCCAGGCCGGCTCAAGCTTCGGCAATTCTTCAAGATTGGTGCCGGCGATAACTACTGGCGTGTTCTGCGCGCTCCCGACCAGGTAGAGGAAGGGCGCCGCGGCAACGACATTGGGATCTCTTAGGCTTTGAATCGCGGCCGATACTTCGCTCTCGCTCATCACTTCGGCTGGGCTGCTGCCGGTGATTTGCGCGTTGCGGGGCGAAATCAACAGGTTCGCTCCCAAGGTACGAAATTCCTGCGTGAGTTTGCGCTCGATGTCAAATTCAAGGTTCAACAGAGCGGATACCACCATAGCGCAGCTAACCAGCGCAAGAATGGCCACTACTAATCTTCCGGCGCTTCCGCGCAAAAGTTTCCAAAGCAGGCGCCAAAACATTATTCGCCCCGCAGTATCGGTGCGGGATTGAAGTGCGCTGCGCGTCGCAGAGGAATCAGGCTTCCGGTAAACGCCACAATCGCGGCCAGGCCCAGGACCATTGGAAATAAAATCAGGCGTGGCGACGCGGGCGTGCCAAAAATGCTGGATCCGAGACTCCTGGCTAACAGCGCGCCTAGAACAAAGCCCAGGGAAGCCCCGGCCATGGCCAGGAGGAGTTGTTCCGCCAAAAATATTCCGGCGACCAGTGTGTTGGTAGCTCCCAGAGCCTTCATTACCCCGACTTCCCCGCGCCGTTCGAGCACGGTTGTCGCTGATGTCGCCGCTACCGCCAAAGCTGCCGCTATCAGAGCTGTGAGCGTAACAATCCACAGCAAGGTACCCACACGCGACAGAATGTTTCCTTCTGTGTCGGCCACGCGACGAATCGCGCGCACCTCGGTGCCGGGCAAAACGGTCTTGATTTGGAAGGCAATCGAAGAAATATAGGGGGAGCAAAACCAACGGTCGTATTCCGTCGGCGTCATCTTCAGCGGATCGCGTTCTGAGAAAGCATCCGCAGGCTTCGTCAGCGCGCTCACGAATAGCTGACGAAACTTTCCGGGATGAGCGGATATGTCTTGAGCAATTTCCAGCGGTGCGAGAACAGCTTTATCTTCCGCGTCGTCTGTGGAAACGATGCCTACGACTTCAAGAGGAGTTCCTTTCGCGCGCGTGGAGCGGTCCTGGGCTGAATCCCCGGCTGTTTCATTGCGAACGTAAATAACTTTCCCCAGAACTATTCCGGTCATCGTTTGCGCCAGCGCCGCTCCGATTACGCATTCTTTCGCGCCATCGCGAAACCAGCGGCCGCGAATTTTCCACCAGGGATGCGTTACGCTCACCCCAGTCTTAAAAGTTGTTCCATCCGGCACCGGCACTTCTTTTGCATTCCATGTGCCGATCAGCATGGTGCGCGCGGGTGCAGTGTTTTCAGATTGTTGGATCGAGATCGGAACATCCAGAAAGGGAGTGAACCCCAATACGTTGTGCCGCCAGAATATTGTTTTCAGCTTTCCAAGATCGGCTTCGCTCAAATAGGCGCCTTCATTCACCGGACGATAATCCACCCCGCCAATCTCTACGGGAAGCGTGTCCGACTGAGGAGTGACGAGCAAATTCGCGCCAAGGCTGCGGAACTCTCGGGCCAGCCTGTCGCCCACTTCCAGCGCGATGCTCAACGTTGAAGTCGCTACTGCCATACCCACGACCAGCGCGGCCGCGGTAAGCAATTTCCGGCGCGGATTACGAACCAAGGATTCTTTTACCAGGCGGCCGAACATTTGTTAGGAATGAATCCTGGAGGCGGAATCGGCCAGCGCCGATAGATCCACAACCACTTCTCCCGCTTGCACTCGAGATGTGACGGCGATTGGATTGCAACCGCCCGATTCACCAAGGGAAGGGATATAAATCGCCGCAGCGCAATTCCGGCAGATTACGTTCTGACCTTCCTGACGATACCCTGCCCGGCCGCAAATCTGGCAAGCATCCAGCGCCGTGGCATAGTCGCCATTCTGCTTGTGAATCACCATAAAACGTATGACGTTGCCATGGACCTCCGCGGTATAAAAATGCAAGCTCGAATCGGTGAGTTCTGAAAGCGGGATGCGCACCTGGCCATTCTGTGCGACCAGTGTCTGCGCTGGCGAAGGCGCTGCCGCCGAACGCGCGTACACATACTCTGCTGCAAACGACAAAACAACCGCCACGCACAACACAGCCGCAGCGAAACTCCAACGCCGCTGTCGGCCAAATTCCCATTCCCGCATGCGCCGCTCCGCCGGATTCGCAGGCTCTGAGAGCGCAGGCTTTTTCGCGCTGAACCACTCGCGCAATACTACCAGCGCCGCGACTCCCAGAATTACGACGAAAAAGAAAACCTCGTTCCGCACAATCGGCCCGATCGTCGACATTTCTGTCTTGCTCGACGGAATCCACATAGCCTCGCTCAATTCGTGCACACCCGTAAGCAAAAGCTGAAACGCTACTACCATCAAAATCGCGCTGGTAGCTGCGAAAAATCGATGAAGAGGAATCCGCAAAGTACCTTGAAAAAAGAAGAGACCCACGGCCATGGCGATCGCAATTCCAAGTCCGGTGCCAATCCACACTTGCACGCCCGCGCTCGATAGCTCCACGGCGCGCAGGATTAAAACCAATTCCGCCCCCTCACGCACCACCATCAGAAATACAAAAAATCCGATGCCCCAGCCGGCGGCTCGCGTGGACTTTTGCGCATAGCTTTCCACGCGCTGCTCGATCTCTTTCTTCAAGTGGCGCGCAACATGATTCATCCACACAATCATGGTGACCACCAAAACTGCGGCGGCCAGCATCAACAAACCTTCAAAACCGTCTTCGCTGATGTGCCAGCGCTGTAGCAACAATGCAGCAGCAATGCTGGCAGCTGAGGCGAGCATCACCCCGCCCCAGACGTATGACGCCAGCGCGCGGCGCCCCGTACGATTCAGGTAAACGAGGACGATACCGACGACCAGCGCGGCTTCCACGCCTTCACGAAGTGCCACAAGAAGTGCAGATAGCATCAAAATCCCAGTTGTAAACGTGTTTCAACTAGCATTCCCAGTGTATCTCTGCGCAAACGCAATAGCAAGCAATTCCAGGCCCGCTCGACAGCGCTTAATTCGCTGTACAATATGTCTTTAGCCCAGCATTTCATACGTCGGTTCTTGCTAACGAACAGAGGGTTCGCCGCATCTGAATGCTTATGCCACCTGCACGCCGAGCGCGACTGTTCAAACTAGCCATCGCCTCCGCCTTGCTCCTTACAATTTCTGGGGTCGCTACACTGGCGGCGCAGCCGCAATCGCCGGCCGCGACCCAAGCTCAGGCGACGACAGCTCCGCAGCCGCAAGAGAAACGGCCTCAGCCCGCAGACTCTGCCTCGGGATCGCCGGACTCTGCCACCGCTTCGAAATCGCCGCCCATAAAAGCCGATCTAAAGAAAGCAAAGCAAGCCGAGAAACAAGGTCTTCGCGCACAAGAGAACGGCGATTGGCCAGCGGCTTACGAAGCCTATGTCGATGCGGTGAACTGGGCGCCTCACGATACGGATTATTTTGCGCAACGGGAAATAGCCAAGAGTCACGTTGTACAGATGAAAGCCGATCTCGCCGAACGCCACGCCATATCCGGGGAAATTCCGGCAGCCTTACGAATTTTGCGCGAAGCCCGCGAACTCGATCCCTCCAACAAAGTCATACGCGAACGGCTGATCGAACTGTCCGCCCTGGATCCGAGGCGCGAAAAAGAACTCGTTGCCGCCCCCGAACTTCAACACGAAATGCACCTGGAGCATTTGCCCGGCAAACAAAACTTCAAGCTGCGTGGCAAGACGCAAGCAGCCTATGAAGAAATCGCGCGGCGCTTCGGCGTGCAAGTAGCATTCGACGTGGACGTACGTTCCAGAGAGGTTCGTCTGGATGCAGACGACCTTGACTTCGCCACCGTGATGCGGCTTCTGGGTGAAGAAACTCACACTTTCTGGCGGCCATTGACCAAGCACCTCTTCTTCGTGGCCGACGACACACCGCAAAAGCGCAAAGACTACGATATTTCAATTGTGCGCACGGTCCTCTTTTCCGGAACAGAAACCAACGAACAGATGACCGAGATGTCTCACCTGGTCCGCGACGTTGCGGGCATCACCCGCAGCCAGCTTGACACCCAAAGCCGAACGCTCACTATGCGCGCCTCCCCGCAAGCCATTGCGCTGGCTAGTGGAGTGATCGAAGACCTCGATCATCCGGTGGGCGAACTCGTCCTGGAAATTGAAATACTGGAGATGGATCGCGATGCCGAGCGCCAGCTCGGCATCACTCCGCCCAATACCGCGAAGATTTATACCATCCCTTCCAACGCCGTCGCGGAAGCAGAGTCGGGCCTTCCTGGATTGATTTCTGTACTCACGCAAATCTTCGGAAGCTCCGCGCTCGGTGGACTCAATCCAACTCAGCTAGCTGGATTGCTGGGATCGGGCCAGGTAAATGTTGGTTCGCTGATTCCTCCATTGCTCGCCTTCGGTGGAGGAGCAACTACTTTTCTGTACACCCTGCCCGGCGCTGCCGCGAGTTTCTCGGATATGCTTTCACTGGTCCGTCACGGCCGGCGGATTTTGCTGCGCGCGGAAGATAATCAGCCTGCCACATTTTTCGTGGGCGAACGCTATCCAGTTTCGCTCGCTCAATATTCCAACAGCTTGGGAAGCGGTACTACGACCCCGTCCGGCGTCAGCATTCCTGGCCTGAGCTTCGGCAATTTGCCGGAAACAAATTACCCTACGGGTAACGGCCCTTCTTTCGTGACCTCGGCAGATGTAAACGCGGATAATTTTCAAGATCTCATCGTGGCCAACTCAACAGACAATACTCTGTCGATTCTTTTGGGCAATGGCGATGGCACCTTTCAAAATCCGCTCACGCCCGCGCCTGCCACCGGGGCCGGACCCGTTTCTATCGCGACCGGCACGTTTGACGCGAAGAACAACACGAATATCGATCTGGCGGTGGCCAACCAATTGGGAAATTCGCTCACCATTCTGCTCGGCAATGGCGACGGCACTTTCACTACAGCTTCCGGGTCGCCTATTAAAACCGGAAACCGCCCTACCTCCGTCGTTCCGGCTACACTAATCGCGGGGGGGCAAACTGACTTGATCGTGGCGAATCAGAAAGACAACACGATATCCGTCTTCATGGGAAACGGTGATGGCACATTCATGCCCGCCGTAAACTATCCGACGGGCAATGCGCCTACCGGGCTTACCGTCGCGGATTTCAATAATGACGGCAAGTTAGATCTAGCGGTCACCAATCAGAACGACAATACAGTATGGATTTACCTGGGGAATGGCGACGGCACCTTCGGTAAGCCCGTTAGCTTTGCTACCGGCCAAGCTCCGGTCTATGTGGCGTCGGCTGACTTTAACGGCGACAACATCCTGGATCTTGCGGTTGCAGACAATGGCGCCGCGACATCCACCAATGCGGGAGGCTCCGTCTCAATTTTACTGGGCAACGGCGATGGCACCTTCGGCAGCACGACGAATTTCCCGGCGGGAACTGGCCCCACATCGATCGCCATTGCGGATTACAACGTGGACGGCTTTGCAGACTTGGCGGTTACCGCGCAGTCTGACAATTCTGTGGCTTTGCTCCTCGGTCTTGGAGACGGAACATTTTCCCCGTTCTTCGAATTCCCCGTTCAAACGAATCCGCTTTCATCGGTCACCAATGTGTTTTCAACTTCCGGGCAGCCGGATCTGGCAGTCGCCAATGAGGGCTCCAATACCGTATCGGTGATCCTTAATTCCTCGGCATTTGCCAGTGGCGGTATCGGTACCACTACTCCCGGCACGCAATTTCCGAATGCCGAATATATCGACGTCGGCGTTAAGGTGAAAGCGACTCCGCGCATTCATCAGAACGACGAGGTTACGTTGCAGCTCGAATTCGACATCACTAGTCTCACCGGGACCATTCTGAACAACATACCGGTTATTTCAAACGAAGAAGTGCATCAGACCGTTCGGGTGAAAACGAATGAAACTGCGGCATTGGCGGGATTTCGCTCACCGCAGTATCAGAAGAGTCTGAATGGCCTGCCGTATTTGGGAGAGGTTCCCAGCGCGGGATTGTTAGGCGCTACAGAAGACGTTCAGAACCAGGACACCCAGGTGTTGATACTGGTCACGCCGCGAATGGTTGCGCTTTCTCCGCGGCGAGATCATGTTATCTATGCCGGGCGCGGCGCTCCGGAAGGTCCAGGCACGCAAGGCCCAACACGAGAGGAACGCCAGCTTCCGCCCGCGCTTCAGCCGCAAGCTCCGCAAGCACAGCCTCAGGTACAGCCTCAGCCGCCGCCGCAACCGCCGCAACCGCAGCCTCAACCGGAGCCGGAACCGGAGCCGCAGCCGGAACCATCCCAACAGCCTGAACAGCCGCAATAGACCAGGCGTCGGCCGGTAAGAGGCTTCCGGCAGATCTAAAATTAGAGTCGCTTCTAAGAAATTGCTTCGAGTACTACCACTGGCTGGTACGTGCGTGGAACTACCGGCTCGGCGATCGCCATCAATTCTCCCTGCTGATTAAAAACGCGGAGCCGCGCAGGCTTCCAACCTCCCGAATCTAATTCGGAGGGAGCTCCTTGCGCCGAAATCGTCTGGCCCGGCTGGATCTGAGCTAATGTCACGTTAAATTTGGCTCCGTGCCGAACGCGCTTTTCAACGATGGGAAGTATGGTCACACGAGGTAATTCCGGCAACAGACTCTCCAGACGAATTATGCGTTTGGCTAAACGGCCGGTCTTGGCATCCTCGTCGAGTTCGGAAAGCTTAGCGGCTTGATCCAGCGTGAATTCTCCAACTGCCGTGCGTGTGATTTCCGCCAGGTGCGCGCCGGAACCATGCCGTGCGCCGAGTTCGTGCGCCAGCGACCGAATGTAGGTGCCAGCTCCGCATTCCACCACAAAGCGCGCTAGCGACCCTTCCACGCTCGTCAGCCTGAACTCATGCACTTCCACTTCGACCGGCTCCAGCTTTACGGGCTTGTGTTTGCGGGCCAGTTCGTGCGCCGGGCGTCCATGAATCTTTTTTGCGGAAAAAGAAGGTGGAGTCTGCTTAATCTTCCCGACAAATTGCGCGGCGAAACCTGCAAGCTCTTCCGCATTCAACGCAGGCGCGGTATCCGGCCCCGTTGCTTCACCGTCTGCATCGTAGGTATCGGTGGAAAATCCAAACCGGACCGCGCAAGTATAGCGTTTTCGCCGTCCCCCATAGAACCGCGCAAGACGCGTGGCCCGGCCCAGCGCAAGCACCAGCACCCCCGTCGCAAGAGGGTCCAATGTCCCGAAATGCCCGATTCCTCGAAAACCTACCAGACGGCGGACTGCTTCCACTACGTCGTGCGAAGTTTTCGCGCGCGGCTTATCAACAACCAAGATTCCGTCGAATGGCAGTGCTTGTATTTCTCGAGGCATCGCGTTCACTCTTAATTCTGCAGTTCTCTTACTTAGGTAAGAAAAATGTCTTGGGTTCTATACAACTCCGAAGCATGTAGGAAAAACGCGCCCAGCCTGGAGGCGGTTTGGCGCGTCGCAGCCTACAAACTTTCTGAAGGTTTGGCCTTTTTCAAAAGCTGATCGATGTGCTGGCCATATTCTTCCGATTCATCCAGCAGAAATATCACTTCCGGAGCTCTCCGCAGACGTAGCCGTTCCACCAGCTCATGACGCACGTAGCCGGAAGCGGCCTTAAGTCCCGCCATCGTTTCTGCGCGCTCCGTGTCGTCTTCCGCAAGTTGCACAAACACACGCACGGTGCGCATGCCCGCTCCCAAGCGGACTTCCGTAACCATCACCGGGCCCGCCAGGCGCGGATCTTTCAGCTCACCGGCGAGCATTAAGCTCACTTCATTGCGAATTTCTTCTGCGATGCGTTCCGAACGATGTCCGCCGAGCATTATTCGCCGTCCTCAAAATAATCTATTTCATGCGAAACCAGATCGCGGCCCAGAAGCCGTTCCGACTCCGCCGCAATCGCTGCGAAAGACTCTTCCAGATGTCTGCTATCACCGGAAATGCTCACGACTCCCACTTTCGACCGTTGCCATAGCTCCTGGTGTTCTAGCTCGGCGACCGCCACATTGAAATGCGCGCGCAAACGGTCTTTGAGGCTGCGCAAGACTTGCCGCTTGTCTTTGAGTGACTGAGCGTCGGAGATATGTATTTCGAGAGTGAGGAGGCCGATTTGCATTTTCGCCCCCGTAGATTCAACCAGAACGGGCGAGTTGAAAATTACCTGAAAATAAATCCCTGCTTACGCGCTTTCCTGCCGTCCTGCGCGTTCCTGGCGCCGCGGACGCTCGCTGGGCGGTGGCATCTCGAGCGCGATGGTCTTTTCCATCTTGAAACATTCGAGAATGTCGCCCACTTTCACGTCCGAAAAATTCGACACGCCGATACCGCATTCAAAACCCTGGCGCACTTCGTTAGCATCTTCCTTGAAGCGTTTCAACGAGCTGATTCTGCCGGTGTAAATTACAACACTGTCGCGCAGAACGCGAACGTCCGCGTCGCGCTTCATGATGCCGTCCTGCACCGAACAACCTGCAATCGTGCCCACGCCCTTCACTTTGAACGTGTTGCGTACTTCCGCGCGGCCCAGATAGGTTTCCTTAATCACCGGCGCGAGCAATCCGGACATGGCCTTCTTCAATTCATCCTGCAATTCGTAAATGATGGCGTAGGGACGAATGTCCACGCCTTCGCGCTGGGCTAAATCCGCAGCCTTGCGCTCCGGCCTCACGTTAAAAGCCACGATCAGCGCGCCGGAGGTCGAGGCAAGCAGGACATCGCTCTCATTCACCGCTCCAACGCTCGCATGGATGACTTTTAGTTTCACCTGGTCGTTTGAAAGCTTCGGAAGCATTTCGTTCAGCACTTCCACCGAACCCTGCACGTCCGCTTTTACCACCACGGGCAGTTCCTTCACTTCGCCCACTTTCAACTGCTCGTGCAATTGATCGAGCGTCAAGCGGCCGCTGGCGGATTTTGCGAGCGTAGCTTCGCGCTGCTTACCCTGGCGGTATTCCACGATGTGGCGCGCTTTCGCTTCATCCGCCACCTGGAATTGATCGCCGGCTTCCGGCACGCTCTGCAAACCCAAAACTTCAACAGGCGTGGAGGGCCCGGCCTGCTTGATTGCGGCTCCGTGATCGTCAAACATGGCTCGAACTTTTCCGTAAACCGCGCCGACAATGAAGACATCGCCCACATGTAGAGTCCCGTTCTGAACGAGCATGGTCGCCACCGGGCCACGGCCTTTATCCACGCGCGATTCCAGTACCGTTCCGCTCGCCGGTACATCCGGATCAGCTTTCAATTCGCGAAGGTCGCCGACCAACAGAATCATCTCCAGCAATTTCGGGATGTTCGTCTTCATCTTGGCGGACACTTCCACCATTACCGTGTCGCCACCCCATTCCTCCGGCATCAACCCCTTGTCAGAAAGCTGCCGCTTCACGCGTTCGGCCTGAGCGTCGGGCTTGTCGATCTTGTTGATGGCCACCACGATCGGAACGCCCGCAGCGCGCGCATGCGAAATGGCTTCTTCCGTTTGCGGCATGATGCCGTCGTCCGCTCCCACCACCAGCACAACGACGTCCGTTACTTTCGCACCGCGTGCGCGCATGCGCGTGAAAGCCTCGTGGCCTGGCGTATCGATGAACACGATACGCTTGCCTTGCACATGCGCTTCATACGCTCCGATGTGCTGCGTGATCCCGCCGGCCTCGCCCCCTGCTACGTCCGCCTCCCGAATTGCATCGAGCAGGCTCGTCTTGCCATGATCGACGTGGCCCATCACGGTTACCACGGGCGCGCGCGACACTTCATTGCCGGTGCGCTCTTCTTTGATTTTCTCTTCTTGAACGACTTGCTCTTCGAACGTAACAACCTGGACAATTCCGTTGAACGCTTCCGCCAAACTTGTGGCCGTCGGCACATCCAGCGCCTGGTTGATGCTGGCGAAAACGCCGCGGTCCAGCAGTGTCTTCAACAAATCCTTGGCGCGAATATCCAGCTTCTCCGCCAACTCACGGACAGTAATTCCTTCCGTCACGGTAACTGCGCGCGGTTCTCTTTGAACTGGCGCAACCGGCTCGACCTGCGTCGAACGACCCGGGCCTGCTCCTGCGCGAGGTCGTACGGGATGGAGTTTGCGCTCCCCTTCCGCGTAACGCTTCTCGATGAGCGGACGTCCGCGCGATGCAGGAGGCTTGCGCGCGTATAAAGGCTTGCCTGGCTCGGCTTTCGGAATGCCTGCGCCGGGTCTTTGGGCTCCGACGGGGCCTTGGCCCGGACGTCCTCCACCACCGCTACTTGGGCGTTGTGGGAAACGTGAGGCTGGTCCACCGGGACGTGGTGCACCAGGCCGTCCTTGTCCCGGAGCGCTTCCAGGACGGGCTTGCCCCGGAACTGAGGGTCGAAATCCCTGCGACGGGCGGCCTTGGCCTGCTCCCGAAGGAGCGCCAGAACTTGCTGGATAGCGTTGACCCGAGGGCGTTGCGCCGGTAGGCCTATACGCCCCAGGCGCTGCGGCCGGACGATGAGCTGGCGGTGCGCCAGTGTGTCCAGAAGTGCCGCCAGACGCTGCAGGTCGCGCAGCCGAAGGAGCTGGAGAGCCGGCCGTGGGTGCCACACCAGGCCGCACTGGACGAGTTGCTGGTGCTGCGCCGGCAGGTGCAACTCCGGGTTTGGCCGCAGCAGGTGTTGCTTTCGTTGCTGGATGAGCGGTAGTCGGCGCACTAGTTGGCGCGCCAGCAGTGGCTGGCCGCGCTGGAGCTCCCGTTGGCGCAACGGCAGCCGGACGAGCGGCAGCGGATGGAGCAGCAGCAGGTGCCGCAGGCGCTGGCCGTGCAGCCGTGGGTTGCGCCGCCACAGCCGGTCGCGACGGTTTCGATTTCGCCGCAACAGCCTTGGTCTTCTCTGCTTCAGCCGCAGCTTCCTGCGCCGCCAAGCCTAGAAAATGTTTCCGCACCAACTCGGCGTGAGAATTATCGATCGAGCTTGAGTGCGTCTTCTTTTCGGTGACGCCAATTTCGGGCAAATACTCGATCAGGACTTTCGCCTTAATCTCGAGTTCCCTGGCGAGCTCGTTTATTCGGACTTGATTAGAATCTGCCATCAGCCTCTTTCGTCACAATTCTTTGTCATCGACTTCGGTACGTTATTTCTCTACGTTTTCTTCCGAGCCTTCCGTTTCTTCGCCACCTTCCATAGAATGGCGTCGTGTTTCTTCGCCCGGCAATTCTCGCGTGTCCGCGCCGCTGGGAGAATCCAGCGGTTCCACGTCGCGCACGTTCGTCATATCCGAAGTTTCAGAGGCTTCGCCCTTCTCCGGCGAATCAGGCAACTGAGAATTCTCCCCGGTTTCCGCTTCCTCCGAAATTTCCGGCGCTTCACCAACTTCAGGCGCTTCCGATGGGGGGCCCTCTTCGGGAGTCTCTTGCACTTCGCCAGGACCCTCGGGCTTCTCCGCACTCGGCGCCGTGCCTTCCCCGCCAGCTTCCAGAGCGGCCTCAGCGGTTTGTTCCGGTGCAGCCAAAGCCAGCGCTTCAAGCGCCTCGAAGTACGCCGCAACAGATTGGTGAATCTTCTCCACCATTTTCTCGCCGATTCCGGGAATTTCCACCAACTGCTCGGGAGTCATATCAGCGAGCTTCTCCACAGAAGTGATCCCCGCAACTTCGAGTTTCTCAATGGTCTTGGGTCCGACTCCCTTCAGCTCGCTGAGCGGCGTGCCCGGGGCCGTCAATGCGGCCATCTGCGCTTCGATCTCCCGGCGCTTCTCTTCCTCGCTCTTGATGTCGATATTCCAGCCAATCAACTTGCTGGCGAGCCTGACGTTCTGCCCCTTCTTGCCGATAGCGAGAGAGAGCTGTGTATCCTCGACGATCACTTCCAATCTTTTTTCTTCCGGATCGACAACCTGCACGCGCGTAACCTTGGCCGGGCTTAACGCTTTCTGTGCGAACGCGATGGTCTCTTCGTTGTACGGAATAATATCGATCTTCTCTCCACGCAATTCGCGAATGATGGACTGAACGCGCATGCCCTTCATGCCCACGCAAGCGCCCACCGGGTCCACGTCCTTATCGCGGCTCTCCACTGCAATCTTCGTGCGCTCACCGGCTTCGCGCGCCACGGCCCGTATCTGTACCGTGCCGTCATAAATTTCCGGCACTTCCATTTCGAACAGCCTTTGTACCAGAGCCGGATCAGCGCGCGACACAACCACCTGCGGCCCCTTCGCGGCACGCTCCACTGCGCGAATCGTCACGCGCAGGCGGTCTCCTACGTTGTAAGCCTCCAGCCTTGATTGCTCCCGCTTCGGCAAACGCGCTTCCGTTCGCCCCAGGTCCACGATGATGTCCGGACCTTCCATGCGCTTTACCACGCTGTTAATCAGCTCGCCGACTCGTGTGTGAAACTCGTTATAAATCGTGTCGCGTTCAGCCTCGCGCACTTTCTGCAAAATCACTTGCTTGGCTGTTTGCGCCGCGATGCGTCCCAGCACGTCTGTGGGTTTCGCTTCGATCACTTCGCCGCCCACTTCAATCTCAGGCTGGCGCTTTTTGGCATCGCCGAGGGAAATCTCACGCAGCGGATCGGTAACTTCCTCGACTACCGTGTGGACTGAATACACGTCCACCTGGCCGGATTCTGGATTGAACTTCGAGCGGATATCCTCCTCGGTGCGATAATATTTCCGCGCCGCCACCACCATCGCGTCCTCAATCGCCGCGACGATGATCTCCGGTTCAATGTGTTTTTCCCGGCTGATCTGCTCGATTGTCTGGTACAGCAGACTCGCCATTTGCGTTTCTCCAGGACAACATTCCTACAAAGTTTAGATGCGTCTAGCGCGTCAAAAATCTCGCTCGCTGCTGAGCCGCTTTGCAAATTCCTATAGCTCAACGACCAGATTCGCTTTCTTGATTCCACTGAACGGTACGGCCAGCTCGCGATCCCGCACCTTGAGCTTCACCATTCCGTCCGCATAGCCCGCCAAGCGCCCTTCGAAATAATTCTGGTTCTCGATCGGTTCGGTCACCCAAACCTTGGCCAGCCGCCCGACAAACCGCTCGTAATCCGTGGGCTTAATCAACTTGCGATCCAGCCCCGGCGAACTAACCTCCAGAACGTAGCTCGGTCCCGGTATCAAGTCCTCTACGTCCAGAATCACGCTCAGTTGCTCGCTCACCCGCTCGCAGTCCTTATGGGTGATACCGAGCTCCTCCGGGTTCTGCGGGCCTGGCAAACGGTCAATATAGACCCGCAAAAGCCTCTGTTTGCCGATCTTCCATTCTACGTCGAAAATCTCGAGGCCCAGCGAACCCGCTACCCTCTCCGCCGCCTCTCGAACCTTTTCCAATTGCATTCAATTCAACCGGCCGGCCAAGAACCCCATCCTTCAGGCGCCGACACCATTAGCTTCTAGCCCACGCTCACAGACAGTCCGGCCAGGCGCTATTTCCTTGCGCCAACAAAAAAGTGGGCTCGCGCCCACTCGGACATGCGACCGTTCTAGAAGCACTCCAGTATAATTTCCCAGCCTGGAAAAGGCAAGGCCGCCCTAATCCGGCCTAATCCGGCCGAAAAACGAATTCCGGCCGACTTTCAGCGACCGGCGAGACCGCGATTCGAAATTTTCACTAAACCAAGTAGACAACCCTCCCTGCCACCTGTTGCCTTACCGAAGATCCCCGTTATCAAATACTTACCCGATACTTGGCTTATGCCTTAAGGTGTTATATATGAGCCACCCAAAGATTCCCGGAGATACGTAAGGAGATCTTCTATGTCGTTATGCCCATCCATTCGGGCCGCGATCGTCGCAGCGATTGTCATTATGGCTATGCCAGGAACTGTTCTGCGTTCGCAGCAAACCATGGATGCGATCAACCTCGATCGGTCACGAGGGATTTTGCGCGATGCCTACGAGAACGTTAAGAAACACTATTACGACCCGAAGTATCACGGCCTAGACATCGATGCTCGTTATCACGAGTTCGACGCCAAGATTCAGAAGGCTTCCTCGCTCAGCCAAGCGTTCGGACTCGTAGCCGGTTTTCTGGACGGCTTAAACGATTCGCATACCTTCTTCGAGCCGCCCTCGCGCCCATACCGGGTTGACTATGGCTATCGCATGCAAATCTTCGGTGAGGATTGCTTTATCACCAGAGTCCGCCCTGGCACAGATGCCGAATCCAAAGTACATCCTGGTGATCAAGTGCTCGGCTATAACAACTTCGCGGTGAACCGCGGGGACCTGTGGAAGATGAGCTATTATTTCGACTCTCTGTCGCCTCAAAAAGCTTCGATTCTGGCTCTGCGAGATCCTCACGAGAAGAACGCAAGATCACCGTGGATGCGAAATATCGCGAACTCAAAAAAGTTTTGGACTTTACGGGCCAAGGCGGAGCCTGGGACATCTGGCAGTATATTCGGGACGAGCAAAACCAGGACCATTTAGTTCGCGAGCGGTATGTCGAAATGGGCGACGTGATTATCTGGAAGATGCCGGAGTTTGAGCTTGATGACTCCGCAGTGGACCACATGTTTGGGATCGTGCGAAAGCACAAGGCGCTGGTATTGGATCTCCGCGGTAATCCTGGCGGTGCGGTCGTTACGCTCGAACACATGCTGGGCAACGTGTTCGATCACGACGTTAAAGTCGGCGATCGAGTCGGCAGAAAAGATCTAAAACCGGAAAACGCGAAAACGCGCGGTAGCAATGCGTTTTCCGGCAAATTAATCGTTTTGGTGGACAGCGGCTCGGCTTCCGCAGCCGAACTCTTTCCACGAGTCATTCAGATCGAGAAGCGCGGCACCGTGGTGGGAGACCGCACCATGGGTGCAGTAATGGAAGCCCGGGGCTATAGCGGTTCCCAAGGAGCGGACACCAAGATCTTCTATGGATTTTCTGTCACGGAAGCCGATCTAATCATGAAAGATGGAAAAAGTCTCGAACACGTTGGGGTCACACCCGACGAAATTGTGATCCCTACGGCCCAAGATCTCGCAACCGGTCGCGATCCTGCTCTCACACGCGCAGCGGAACTCGCGGGCCTGAATCTGGAGCCCGCAGCGGCTGGAAAAATGTTTCCGTTCGAGTGGTTGCCAAACTAACTGCAAGCACTTCGCCCTCATCGCTAGGAGAGCCGGCAAAAGCAAAAAGGCCTCGTTGCGCTTCGCGCTACGAGGCCTTTCGGTTGAATAGCCCAAAACTAGTGAGGAGCTGGTTGCTGTTGCGCCGGCGCTTGCGGTTTCGGCGCCGTTGACCTCGGAGTGGACGGTCGTGCGGCTGCGGCGTTCTTCACGGGATAGCTCTGATCGTAAAGCTTGATGATGTCTTGCGTGACGTCCACTGTATTGGCAGCGTAAATCACTGGAGTATTCTGTGCCGAAGTATCCAGCACTACGCTGTACCCATTCTCCTTCGAATACTTGTCGAGAATGTCGATCATCTTCCGTCCGATGCGGTCCACGATTTCGCGCTCGGCTTCGTTAAAATCATCCTGCGAATCCTGCTGCTTGCGCTGATAAGTGCGCGTCAACTGATCGCCTTCGCGCGCCAGCCGCGCCTTCTCTTCGTCGCTCAGCGTATTAGACGTGGTCCGCAAACGCGTCTGTAAATCCTCAATTTGCTTGCGCAGATTGTCCAGCTCCGTCTGCCGCGGCGCAAACTGCGATTGCAACTCGTTCGCAGCTTGTTTGCCCTCCGCCGTGCTCTGTATCGCTACCTGCACACTAATCACACCGACTTTTGCGGGGGCGGCGCCACTGGATTGCGCCCAAACCCCAGGCACAAGCAGCAGCGCTGCGAGGGCCGGAATTCCAAATCGAATCTTCATTCTCACTCCTTGTTCGAATATTTCGCTTTACGCAAACCACGAATTATAGCCGTCCTCGCAGAAACAGGTCAATCGGATTTCCTATCTGCGCTCGTTACTTCGGATGCCCCCACACGCAGGTAGGTTGGCCCCTTCCCTGCAGCTCTAAAACGATGCAGGTCTAGTGCGGAAGGGGAACCAACAAAACGCGGTTATTGCTCTGATCCACCAGAACGCCTAAGTTCATCTTCAAATCGATGGCTATCGCGTTGGGCCCCACAATTACCGCGGAAGGCTCGACCAGACCTCCTATGCCCAGCACGTCCCGGACTTTCGGGCCAGCGCAAGTTGACGGAGCATTTAGTAGCGGAGGACATACGTAGCTGACAATCGAAATGGTATTGCTTCCTGCATTATCGGTCGCCAAGGTACTGGTCTGATAGTTGTAGTCCAATGAAGTGGGGTCAATGCCTACCCTGAACGGCGTGGCGATGAAAGTATTCGGATCGATAATGTCCACATTATTGACCACGCTATCGGTTACCAGAAAATCCTGATTTACCGGATCGAACACAACTCCCGTCGGCAGCTGGAAAAAATTCGAAATGCCTTTTACCACCGAAGCTGTATCGGTGTTGAGCAAATCGACGGTGCTCGATGAAGTGCCGTCTGTGGAAGACGCGGTAGCAACAGCAGCGAAGTTATTGGTTGTGGTTAACCCCGGTACAGGCGGTGAGGCTATCACGGGTGCCATCGCAATCGCTTCGGGGAACTGGTCCACCGTGACGGTCGCGCCCAAGGTCCCGATTGTGCCGGTGGTTGGCAGAGTAACAAAACTAACATCGCCGGGGTTGCCGCTGCCCGTGCTTGGGTTTATGCCCGGGTTCGTGTCCGCAATGCCGGCGGTGCCGGTATCAGAATTTGTCCCCACTCCTGCGGGTTGAACGCATGGCGCGCAGGAGATTGTGGTGGGCGATGCGAAAGTGCCGTTGTTCCCCACCTCGTCAAGGATTGTCACGTTGTTGCTTCCGTTATTTGCCACCACCGCGAGGCCCAATCGCGCGATCACCGAGACTCCCTCCGGATTGGATCCCACCGGCATCGTCGGTTCGGTCAGAATGGGCATTCCCGTGATCAGATTTAGAATCGATACAGTGTTGTCCGAGAAGTTCGTCACGACTGCTTGATCGAGATCCTGATCGATCGCTACTGCTATAGGCGTATTTCCAACTGGAACAGCCTGAATCATCGTCAGTTCGGTAGTGTTCGACCATTGGCCGCCGTTCTGTACGTAAACAATATAGTTGCGCGCGTTCGTCAGCAGGGACGCGGGAACCGTGGCGATGATTTGTCGGTTGCTCACAACGGTTACGTCGCCTGACGGCAGCGGCGTACCATCCAGCACCACTTGTGCGGATCCCGTAAATCCAATTCCATTGATCGTCAACGTCAGGCCGGTTGGGGGATTAGTTACAAACGCCACAGCGGGACTCGACTCTACGATCTGCAATGTCCGGAATTGCCCGGGAGTCCCCAGCGGAACAACCGAAACTGTATTGTTCCCTTGGTTCACCACATAAGCCAGGTTCGTTACCGCATCGATAGCTACCGCTTGCGGCGTATCGAGACCGCTGACGGTTTGCAATACGTTGCTGTTTTCCATATCCACAATCGCCGCTGTATTAGCCAGACTGTTAACCGCGATACCTACGTTCGACAGCGGATTGATTGCCGATGCGACGAAACCCGGCTGATCAATGGCCGTCCCGTTCAGCAAAAATGGAACGTTGCTCACCGTGTTGTCGAGCAAGCTGTAGGTCGTGAGGGTGTCATTGTTCGAAGCGCTGCTATTGGGGTCGGTCAGAAGGGCTTGATGTGTTTGACTGTTAAGGCCTACTCCCTGGTTGGATGTCGAGACGGTCAGATCGCCAATCACTACCGGAGGCCGGCCAACATCTCCCGGACTTGGATCGCGCCCAAGATCCACGATATTGATTGTTCCGGATCCGCCCGGAGTCACAAGTGCCCAGTTTAATCGAGGATCGATTGCCACCGATGGCGTAGGTCCTGTTCCATAAGGAGTCAAACTGCCGCCAATTTGTTGCACCAGTACAGGCGCGCCGCTGGAAAGGTCCAGGATCCAAGCTGTGTTGGTTAGTTGCTGGGTCACGATCGCGCGATGCGTCAGCGGATTGATCCCAATGGAGTAAGGCAAGGCCACCGTGTTGGGCGGGACGGAAGTGTCCGGCAGTGTCAGCGTGGTTATCGCCAGCGTAGTCAGATTAATCGCCGTCACGCTATTTCCGCCATTCGCTTCCGTACCACTGTTCGCCACCACCGCGAGGTGCTGAGGCAACTGATCGTCGATAGCCACACTCGTTGGACTTGGACCCGGAGTGCACGGCGTGGTACAGAGACTAACCGGCGAGCCTGCCACTTGTGTATTCGTAGCCAGATTAATGATGCTGACGTTGTTCGATCCGGTGTTCGCTACCACCGCAAGACCCAACGCCGGATCAATCGCGATCGCCGAAGGAGTCATTCCTACTGTGATCGACGTGCTCGGCGCTGAGGGAAACGACGTCGGCTCCACGCCGATGTTTAAGCCGGAGATACCCGGATTCGGCGGCACCACATCTGTGTTTTCCACCACCACCGGGTAGAGTCCCGGGGGGCCCCAATCAGCAGCCGGAATCGTAATCTGCAGTACGCGCGTGTTTCCTCCGGCGCTCTGGCTCACCTGTTGCGCATTAAATAAAACTTCCGTGGACGGCGAAAAATATCCGCCGGTAAGCGTCAGACCTACGTTCGCGGAGTTTCCGACGAAGCTATCGGGCGTGGAAGCCACCAGTGCCGGACGAGATGGATTTACCGTGAGCGGGACCGGAAGGGAAAGATCTCCATTCTGCCGTTGCACCAAGATTTGAACGGACCCCATGGTAGTTAACTGGGCTGACGGGATCGTGGCGCGCAACAGCGAAGTCGTCAGGAAAATCGTCGGAACTGGAACTCCGTTCGCCAGTACCGTGCTGGTGGACAAGAAATTTTGCCCGTTTAAGTAAATATCCTGCTGCACCGAGCCTTCCTGCGCCGTAGTCGGCGCGATTGAACTGAGCGTAGGATCGCTTCCCGCTGCAATCGTCACGCTTGCCGTCGCAGACTGCGAGGTGTCCGCCGCCGAGGTTGCCGTGATCGTAACAGCGCCCGGTGAAACCAGGGGAGCAAAATAAGTCCCCGCAGGCTGGTTCGTGCACAAGTTCTGCGTATCGTTACTGCTCGGGCAGATGATTCCGATGGTCGAATTGCCACCCACTACGGTCATGCTGTCAGCCGTCACGCTCCAGGTGACAGCCGAATTCGAGGAGCCGCTCACGGTCGAACTGAATTGAAGCTTTTCTCCAGGAGCGATGGTAGCTGTCTTCGGTTCAATGGAAACGCGCACGCCAGTTCCGACCACGACATAACTGAGCCCGTATATATCTGTATTCACGGTACTCTGCGCTGCAACCACAAAAACGCTGGGGGCCGGCGTCGGTGGTGCCGCGTAAAGGCCCGTCGAGCTTAAGGTTCCAAAGCCCGTCAGCAGACCGCAATTTACCGGTATCGGGTGCGTAACGGTGGTATTTGTAGGAGGAAGACAAATAAACCAATTTACAGTGGATGTCGACGTTCCGGTTACCGTAGCTGAGAATGGTTGCTGGCCGCTAATCAGCACCGTCTGCGGTGAGGCCGCCGTTCCAGTCGGAGTCACCGTAACGCCGACCGGCGTGGAGTTGCCGCCGCATCCCGCCACCCAGGCGGCTAGAACGATTGCCGCGCCTATTTGCCAAACTCTCATCCTAATCCTCCGGCGTTCCCCACGCCCTGATCTTCACGCGCCTCAAATTGGTTATTGGCGCGCCATGCCGACATGATTGAAAATGAAATGTCATCTCAGAAAGTCTTTCCCACCGTGAATCGGAAGGTTTGTTTCGGTTCGATCAAGCCGGCCGGAATGTGCTGCTGCTGAATCGTAAGGTCGTTCAACAATTGCGGGGCAATCTGCGTCTGCAGGACACCGGGAGGTAGCGTGTTCTTCACCGCATCACTGAGATAATAAGCGCCCTCCGGCGCAACGATGGTCCCCGTCAGGCGCAGATAGTTATAAGCATAGTAAACGCGAAACGGCGCGTTCACGATCGGCAGTATCACCTGCAACTCGATGCCCGCAGACGTTCGCGGATAAAAATTCGTACCGTTTACGATCGGCAAATCTTTCGTGACATGTACGTTCGGGAAATCCGGATTCGGATACTGTTCCTGGAAGAGCGACACCGCCGCAGGATTTAACGACAACTGCGACTGTCGAAGAATTCCATTCAAACCCAGATCGTTGAAGAACACCAGCGTCACAGGTCCCGCGATGGGAATTCGATACTCCAGGTTCACCACATTCTGATAATCGCCGCCGGGTCGCGTGGGAATGAATTCCAACAACGGAACTGTAATTTGTTGCAGCACGGGACTTCCGGTTGAACCAATTTTTCTGGGGTCGAAATAATCAACCGGCGCGCTAGTCGAAAACGGAATAGCCACGAAAGGAGAGATGGTGTAGAAGTTGAATCCCCGGACGTCCTGCTCTCCACCCAGATAAAAACGATTGTAGGGAGGAATATCTTTTCCGCCGTAGCCAGAGATCATGGCGGTCTGATATTTAATACCGATCACGTTGCGGCGCTTGTTGACCTGGTGAAAGTAGGTGGTTGAAAACGTGTTGCTTATGGTATTCACGTTGCCGCCCAACGGGCCGCCCTCCAGCGACACACCGTAATAAAAACTTTTTCCGTGCGTTGGATTTTGCGGATTATTCACCGTGCTATAACTGATCGTGGGCGTCACCTTACTCGAATGAATCCCATTCAGCGCCGACGGCCCGGCCAAGCTGGTGAATTGAATGCTATCGAACAACAATTGCGCCGACTGGCTGAAGGTGGTGATGTTCGTACTCGAGAATCCATACGTCAGACCCACACGCGCGAAAGAGAATCTTCGCAGCGGCGAACTTACGAACAGCGTGAATCCTTTGGTGTCCGTGTTGTAATTTTCCTGCAACGCGGGGTTCAACGCGATTTGCTGCCCTAACAAAAGTCCGTACTGCTTGGCCTGGTTGAAATCGTACTTGTTGGCGAAAATCGTGAATCCGGTGGTAATCGGCCGGTCAAAAAGAAATGGCTCGGTAAATCCGAAGGTGTAGCCGCGTTGGAAATCGCCCAACTGCGCGGACAAGGTCAGCGTTTCGCCCAGTCCAAGAAAATTATTCGTTTGGTAGGAGGCGCTCACGAACGTGCCGGCGATGCCGCTTACGCCGCCCGAAAAGCTGATCGACTGCTTCCCTTTTTCCTTCACCTTCAATTTAATATCGACCGTTCCGGCTTTCACGTTGCGCTTCAGCTCCGCATTCTCCGGCTTAATCACATCGAAATAGCCTAGTTGATTCAACCGCAATATGCTGAGTTCCCACAGGCGATTGTTGTAAACCTGTCCTTCATCGAGCAGGATTTCGCGGCGTATCACTTTGTCGCGCGTGGTAGTGTTTCCGGAAAATTCAATGCGCCGCACAAAGAATTGCTTCTGCTGATCGAACTCCATGGTCAAATTCACTACCTTCTTCTTGTCGTCGATGTCGGTAAGCGGCTCTGCGACAAAATCGATATATCCATATTCCCCGTAAAGTTTCTTGTAGTTGTCCAGCGCCTTGCGGATTTTCTCGGCAGAAAAAATCTCCCCTTCTTTTATGGGAAACACGCGAGCCAGGAGCTCGGACTTGAAAACGAGCCCCACTTCCGGATCGCTGCTGCGAAACTTCAGCGCCCCCATGCGGTACTGCTCGCCTTCTTCGATCGGAACCGTAATGTCCACCCGCTTCCCATGCTTGGACCCCAATACTGGCCACGGCCCCTTGATGCCGCTGCGATCTTCGTCATGCGTGTTCAGAATCGGATCGCCCACCGTGGCCTTGAAATAACCGTGGTCGCGATACAGTCCGCGAATTCCTACTTCCAGGTCTTCGTCGAGTTTCTGGCGGTCGAAAGTCTTGTCCATCACCGGAATGTTCGTTATGTAAAGCGGAATTGCATACGGCCGATCATGGCGCATCGCGCGCAGGAGTTTTCCGTCGGAAAAAACTTTATTCCCCGTGAAGGTGACCGTTCCGACTTTAACCTTCGGCCCTTCGTCAATATTGAACACGAGCTTCACAGCATTGGTCGCCGCGATGCGCTCATAGGTCGGCTTCACGGTCGCAAATTGACGCCCGTGTTCGGCCAACAGTTCCTTGATCACCACTTCCGCGTGCTTGATTTTCGTCGGATCGAATTGGCCTTCCACCGAAAGGCCCACTTTCTTATCCTTGAACGCATCGAGAATATCCGATTCGGTGATCGATTTGTTTCCCTTGTACTCGATCCTTCGAATAATCGGCCGCTCTTTCAAATAGAAAACCACGATTTTGCCGTCTGGCTGATCCGGGCTGTCTTCCACTTCCAGCCGCACATCCTCGAAGAATTGCGTGTTCCAAAGCGCTTGGAAATCGCGGCGCACCGCTTCCTCGCTATAAGGGTCCCCTGGACGCGAAAAAATCCGCGCGCGCAAAGTATCCGACTGGATGCGGCGATTCCCAATGAATTCGATTCGCTGAATCACATACTGCCGGCCGCTAGGTCCCTGCGTTTGCTGACCCCAAAGAGGATACGCGTACGCCACGATGCACAAGCACACAACCACAGGAATTTGAAACAGACGCACAAAATTTTTCGTGCTCGCGGCCTCGGTCAAGGCCGCAGATTCCCGCCCAAGATTATGTGCTCCCCCGCCGGAACCGCTCCCGTCCGGCTTGCGCGTAGGATTCTTAGTGGGCCACTGGGGTTGCTTCAACTGCGGGTCGGAACGAAAGTCCCTCTTCGCCGGAAAGGAAAACTTCCAGCGTCGCTGGCCGTTGCAATCCACCCTGAATCAAAGCTTCCGACAATGGGTCTTCGACGTACTTCTGTAACGCGCGCCGGAGCGGCCGCGCGCCATAATTTCGATCGCTGCAAGTTTTCTCTAGAATCCACTGGCGCGCTTCCGGAGTCAGTGCGATCTGCACTTGGCGGTGCACCAATGTTTCATTAATCTGCCCGACCAGCAAATCGATGATCCGCAACAGATCGTCGTCCGTGAGCGAGTTGAACAATATCACTTCATCCAGACGATTGAGGAACTCTGGATTGAAAACGCGCCTCACCTCGCTCATCACCATGTCGTCTTGACTCTTGGCCATGGAATCGAGCTCTTTCGACGCGAAACCGAGGCCGGCCTGTTTTTGCAGTTGCCGCGCTCCCAGGTTCGAAGTCAGTATGATAATTGTGTTGCGGAAATCTACCGT
>Ga0209420_1000195_pt1 | contig 37715 bp, 27 predicted proteins | sample BlaSpr_A8_OM1_O1_FD_187972 | JGI IMG/M metagenome (GOLD analysis project Ga0209420, IMG submission 187972) | Forest soil microbial communities from Thunder Bay, Ontario, Canada - Black Spruce, Ontario site 2_A8_OM1_O1 (SPAdes) (version 2) | ecosystem: Environmental > Terrestrial > Soil > Boreal...
CCCGCCCGCCAGCCGTATAAAACGCCCCATCCCGCTTCGAAGTCCCTGCGTGAAACACCTTCCCTCCGTCGATCGCCGCAGCCTCATCAAGCCCCGTAATCTTCTTCCCCACCTCAAACGTCCCCGGATATCCTTCCGAAGCCATCACCACGCACACCGAAGCATCCTGCGACCACTTGAAATCCCCCTCGCTGACCCGCCCTTGAATCGAAGCTTCCAGCGCGTCCACCAGATCGCTCTCCAGCCGCATCAGAATCGGCTGCGTCTCCGGATCGCCAAACCGGCAGTTAAACTCCAGCACCATCGGACCTCGCGCCGTCATCATCAGTCCGCAATACAGCACGCCCTTGAACTCCGCACCCTCCGCCTTCATCCCCTCAACCACCGGACGCGCAATGTGATGCACCAGCCAGTCCCGCATCTTGTCGTCAACAATGTCTGCGGTCGAATACGCCCCCATCCCCCCTGTGTTCTGCCCAGTATCGCCATCGCCCACCCGCTTGTGATCCTGCGCCGCCACCAGCGGAGCGACCCGCTCCCCGTCGCTTAGCACCAGAAACGAAAGCTCTTCACCCTTCAAACATTCTTCCAAAACAACCCGCAAGCCAGCCTGGCCCACCATCTTGCCGCTCAACATCTCGGCCGCCGCGCCCGCCGCTTCTTCCTTGCTCGCGGCAATCACCACACCCTTGCCCGCCGCCAATCCATCGGCTTTCACCACCACGGGCGCGTGAAAGTGCGTCAAGGCGACACGCACTTCCTCCACCGAATCGCAGATCGCATAGGCGGCGGTGGGAATACGATGCCGCTGCAGGAATTCCTTCGCGAAGCTCTTGCTCGCCTCCAGTTGCGCCGCCGCCCTGGTCGGGCCAAACACCGGCCACCCGCGCCGTGTAAACTCATCCACCACACCCAACGTCAGCGGCAATTCAGGACCAACCACCGTAAGGTCCGGCCGCACCCGCTCACCCAAAGCCACCATCGAATCCAGGTTTTTCAGATCAACCGGCAGCAATTCCGCCTCATTCGCGATGCCGCCATTCCCCGGCGCGCAATAAAGCTTCGAAACGCGCGCAGACTGCCGCAGCTTCCACACCAAGGCATGCTCGCGTCCACCGTTGCCCAGAACCAGAACTTTCATAGCCAGAGAGAATCAAGGTTAGGTGCAGAGAAGGAATGCTGTCAAACCCTCCAAGATACTTCACCACGGAAGCACGGAAGCACGGAGACACGCAGAAGAGATAAAGAAGTATTAGAATTCGTCGCCGGACAACCTAAAGACCCAAAACCTGGCTCTCCTCAGTGTCTCCGTGCCTCTGTGGTGAACCAGGGTTAACTCCGCTTAACTCCGTCGTATAATCTTGGCAATGATCACCGTCTCCAAAGAAGACTATCTAAAAGCCATCCTCGAAGCCGAAAGTGAAGGCGAATCCGTAATCTCCGCTCGCCTAGCCGACTGGCTGAAAGTGTCCGCCCCCGCCGTCACCATGGCCCTGCGCCGCCTGAAAAAGGACGGCCTCGTCCGCGTCCAGACCGACGGCCATGTGCGCCTCACCGCCGCCGGCCGCAAGATCGCCCGCAAACTCACCCTCCGCCATCACTTGATTGAACGAATGTTATCCGAACTTTTCGGCATGGAGTGGTGGAAGGTCCACGACGAAGCCGAGCGCCTCGAACACGCCGTCTCGCCCGACTTCGAAGCCAAGCTCCTTGCCAAACTGGGCAAGTCCGGAGCATGTCCCCACGGCAACCTCAGCGAAATGGAAAGCCCCGCCAGCCGGCGCCATCGCGGACTCCTACTGCTCGCCGACGCCACTCCCGGAGCCGCCTACGCCGTCAGCGGAATTTATGAACGCGACCGCCGCCTGCTCGAGTTCCTCGAAGCCCGCGGCATTCGTCCCGGAGCCAAGCTCCGCCTCCTCGAACGCAATTACGACCAGACGCTCGCTCTATCCACCGTCGCCGGAAACGTTTCCCTGGGCCGCGCCGCCGCCGAACGCGTCTGGGTTTCCCCCGCCAACCACCACCCCACTACCCGTTAAGGTCAGTCATCCTGAGCGGAGGTTGTGCTTCACGAAGTGAAGCACAACCGCAGTCGAAAGCCTGCCCTGAGCGAAGCCGAAGGGGATCCCTTGCATCTTTGCGTCACCACGTCCCAGGCAAGGCATTTCTACAACCGTTCCGAGCCCGTGAGACCTTAGTTAACCATGGTTTATTCCATAGTGTATACTTACGCTAATCTCCACTGAAGTAAGTCCCACGATAAGTGGAGATTATCTGAAAAGACCACCGCCTCAACCGATGAAGCCTGTTGTCACCCAAGCCGAAGAGGAAGTAGTAATCACTCACGAAGACGTCGACCGCGCTCACGACCGCGTCCGTGTCTCCACCGCCCGCGCCCAGCGCGGTTTCTCCTCCCGGGCGCGCCTGCTGTGGTTGCTGACCGGCCCCGGTGTCCTTGTTATGTTGGGAGAAAATGACGGCCCCAGCATGCTCTCCTACGCCGCCACCGGAGCAAGATTCGGCATCGGATTCTTCATTCCCTTCGTCGCCCTTACGTTCTGCATGGCGATCATCGTCCAGGAAATGACGGTCCGCCTCGGCGCCGCGACCCATCGCGGACACGCCGAACTCATCTTCGAACGCTTCGGTCCCTTCTGGGGATGGTTTTCCATGATCGACCTCGGCATCGGCAACTTCCTCACTCTAATCACTGAGTTCATCGCCATCCGCGCCGGCCTCGGCTTCTTCGGCGTCCCTCCCTGGATGGCGGTCCTAGTGGCGCTCGTCGTCCTCTACGGAGCGCTCATGAGTCACCGCTATTGGACCTGGGAACGCCTCACCCTCGCCGCCGCCGCATTCAATCTGATCTTCATTCCCGTCGCGCTCATGACCCACCCCGCCTGGCAGTCCGTCGGCCACGCCTTCCTCACCTGGCAACCGCTCCCTGGTTTCAACAAAGACACCGTGCTCCTCATGCTCGCCGATATCGGAGCCACCGTAACGCCGTGGATGCTTTTCTTCCAGCAGAGTGCGACCGTCGACAAAGGAATGACCACAAGAGACATCCGCTTCGGCCGCATCGACACTGTCTTAGGCGCAGCCCTGGCAACCGCCGCCGCCATCGCAACCATCCTGGCGACTGCCCCCCTCCTCGCCCATCACATGACCGCCGACAATTACCAGGCCGCTGAGTTCGCCCAGGCTCTCCAGCCCATCATCGGCCGCTTCGGTGCATCGCTCTTCGCCCTCGGCATGGTCGAAGCCGGCATCGTTGCCGCCATCACCATTTCAGCTTCTTCGGCCTACGCCTTCGGAGAAGTCACCCACAAACCCCACAGCCTCAACCTCCCCGTGGGAGAAGGCAAATCGTTTTACGCGGTCCTCACTCTCTGTTCCATCGCCGCCGCCGCCATCGTCCTCATCCCTGGCCTGCCGCTGGTCTACGTGGTCCTGCTGGTAAACGTAGTCGCCGTTCTGGCCATGCCTCCGGCGCTGGTGTTCCTCTTTATGCTGGTCAACGACAAGGAAATCATGGGCGACCTGATCAGTCCATGGTGGGCAAACATTCTGTCCTCCGCGGTCGTGTTTATCCTCACCGCCGCCGGCATACTATTCGGCATCAGCATAATCGCCCCCAACATCTTCACGGCTCTGGGAGGATCGTAGTGGTTTGATCGCAGGTGTTCGAAAGGGTGGAGCACAGGCCTTCGAGGCCTGCATTAAAGGGCTGTTACAACGGACCAGCCGCGAAGCGGCGGCAGAATGCAGCCCACGGCGTAAGCCGTGGGTAAAGAAAAGTGGAAATAACCGAGCCCTGAAGGGGCGAAAAAAAATGCGAGCCGTATGATGAAAAACAACCACACACCGACTCTAGCTTCGGACCAAACCTGGGTCCTCTCGTCTCTGGAACACGACCAGCTCGTCAAAGCCAAAAAGCATCCCATCCCCCGCCGTCACCTCAAAGGCCCCGAACTCCTGGTCCTCTGGGCACTTCGACTCTATCTCCTGTTCATGATGGCCGTCGTGACCTATCAGGTCTGGATCGCCGCGCACTAAAACCGCCCGCAGCGCCGAGATGCCTTACTTAGTTTTCTGCTCGGCCGCCGCTTCTTCCGGCTGATCCTCAGCCTTCTGCCAACTGGAATTGGGATTGTATTCCTTCATGGCTTTGGCGAGAGCGTCGGTCTTCTTGCCGAGATCCTTCTGATACACCACTCCGTCCTGGCCCACGATGAAAGTCATCACGCCCGACGATCTGTATTCCGCCGGATAAGCCACAAATGCGAACCCCGCACTCATCTTGCCGTCCACGACGTAACTCTTAGCTCCGCCCGGCGCGGTTTTTCCCTGGCGCGTCAGGATGTGGTAGTAGTAGCCGCGATAAGGAGTCGCCGCATTATCCCCAGTCTTGGCATAGCTCTCAGTAACCGCCGCCGCCACCAGCGGTCCAACCGGGCTCAAGGGTTCGCTGCCTGCTGCTTTCCAATAAAGGCCGTCGTGCTCCCCGTCATCGCTGAAGATTTTCTGCGCGTACTCGTTGTGCTGTCCCGAGTATTCCTTTTGCGCCGACACCAGCTCCTCGCAGACCTTGATCGTCGACATTTCATTCCGGCCAACTCGCCGGAACAAAATTTCTCTCTTGCCCGCTTCCGTGTCGAAATACCACGAACCGCCTTTGTTCACCAGCGGTATGGGCGTAGGCCAATTCTTGGCTCCGATATACAAAACTGTGGTCCCGTCCGGCTCTTTCACCAGACGATGCATTTCCTGATATTTCGCCGCGAAGTTCGCTCGGCTCTGCGTATCCTCGGCCTCGTCCCCGGATGACACGATTTCCTTTCCGTTTGCCCCCAGAATGCCGAGCATCGCTTTCTCGTCGTTACTCTGCGCTGCCGTGAATAGCGCGTTGCTCGCCTCTTCTGCTGAAGAAAAAGTTTTCTGGCCCGGTTGCTGCGCCACGGATGGGAAAGTAAAGCACCCCATCACCAGAACCACGGCCGCGGCCGTCGCCAGAAGATCTGCCCGATGAGTTTTGTAGAAATTCAACTTCGCTCGCTGCATATGGCTTCTCTCCATTTCATTCTCGACACTTCCTTGTCCGCATTTCAAGGTCTTCAAACTACTCGAATACAACCCGCGTCCGAATTACCGTCGCCCGCCTCCGCCCCCGTGGCCCCCTCCTCCGCCGTGAAACCCGCCACCGAAGCTGGCGCTTCCACGCGATGAGAAGCCCCTGGTCTGTCCGCCGTGGTCGTAACCGCTGAAGGCCCCTGAGCGCACTCCGCTCTGTCCGCGCGGCGCACCATATCCTCGAGCCCCCTGCCGGTCTCCATCAAAAGCCCTGGCCCCGCCACGGTCGAAACCACCGCCCCGTGCAAATCCGCCACGAGCATAGGCGCCCCGGTTATAAAACGTCCTGCTCCCGGAGTAGTACCTCCCGCCGTTAAACCTCGCATAATGGTCGTGCCAGTCGAATCCCCAATGGCCCCATCCCCATCCAAAGCCGCCCCACCAACCGATCCCAAAGCCAAGTCCGAATGAGAGATACGGGCCTCCAAACCAGATTCCTGGATACGGATACCACCCCGGCCACGCCACCACGGGATATCCGTAAACCAGCCACGGATCATACGCAGGAACGTAAACCACATCTGGATCGGCTGGTGCAATCTCGATATCCGAATCCTGGTCCGTAACCGTTTGCTGCGGTGTGCTCTTAAGATTGCCGGCGTCTTGCGCCTTTCGCCGCATCACCTGCACCGCATCCATCACTTCCTTTTGCTGGTTGTAGTAGGCGTCGCCCAGTGATGATGTCCATGAAAGGTTCTTGTCCATGTTTCCCAGCACGGAAGGAAATGCCGTCAACGCCTTCACGCTCGGATCCCATGGTTGCTGGTCCACAGCGTTGCCCAAATCAGTCCCCTTCAAGTCAGGGTGCGCCTGCGCCCATCGGTCAGCCTCGACCACTTGCTCGGGAAACGTCGACGCTGCCAGGATCTGCGCCACTAAAGAATCCGGATACAACGCAATCGGCGCGACCAACTGCTGCAACTGCTCGGGACCCTGCTGCGTGTACGGCACCGGAGCGGGTGCGCCCTGCGCCGGAGCCGCCGCGCTCTGATCTGCCCCACCCTGATCTGCCGAACCTTGAACTGCCGAACCTTGAACTGGAGCAGCTTGATCTTGAGCCCATACATTCTGAGGCAAGGTCGCGAACACCAGAACAACCGACAACAGGCAACCCAGACCCCGCTGGCCCCATCGATGCTCTGAAAAACTTCCGATCCTTCCGAAAATGTTCATATCCTTAAACCTCCCTGCATCTTCGTCGCCTGAATCTTTGCTCACTTAGATAGATGACCAAGCCGCGATTTAGGTTTCATGAGCCCATGATGCTACCCCTCATCGAGAACCTACGCGTGTAATTTTCTGTAAACCGCCACCGCCGAGCACTTCGACGGCGTCATCGCAAAACCCGGCGCAGTTCAGCTCGGTAAGGGATCTCCCTCGCGCACACCGCCGTCCCCGCGTCGAACTGAAACGCTACCTTTGTGATTCGGGCCTACGCAATCCCCGCCGGAACGACTAAACTGACCGGTTGTGATATTTGCATCAGCCAGGGAAGACCATCATGTCATTGAATAGTTTCAACAGCCGCTCCGCTCTCAAAGTAGGCAAAAAAGAATACGAAATCTTCCGCCTCGACGCCCTCGACCAGCAAGGCATCTCCACCAAACATCTCCCCTACTGCCTCCGCATCCTGCTCGAAAATCTGCTGCGCACCGAAGACGGCCGCAACGTAAAAAAAGAAGACGTCCGTTCCATGGCTGCCTGGGGTACCGAAGGAACGAATAACAATTCCCAGCCCGACACGGAAATCGCCTTCACCCCCAGCCGCGTCCTGCTCCAGGATTTCACCGGCGTCCCCTGCGTAGTCGACTTAGCCGCCATGCGCGACGCCATGCAACAACTAGGTGGCGATCCCGGCCTGATCAATCCTCTCCAACCGGTAGAACTCGTGATCGACCACTCCGTCCAGGTCGACGAATTCGGCACCGCCAACGCCTTCGACGTAAACGCCCTGCTCGAATTCCAGCGAAACAAAGAGCGCTACTCCTTCCTCCGCTGGGGACAAACCGGCTTCCGCAACCTCGCCATCGTCCCCCCCGACACCGGAATCGTCCACCAGGTAAATCTAGAATACCTCGCGCGAGTAGTCTTCATCCAGGAAACAAACGGCAAAAGCACAGCCTATCCCGATACCCTCGTAGGCACAGACAGTCATACCACTATGATTAACGGGCTTGGCGTGCTCGGATGGGGCGTCGGCGGCATCGAGGCCGAGGCTGCGATGCTGGGGCAGCCCGTTTCCATGCTGATTCCGCTTGTGGTTGGGGTGAAGCTTACTGGACGTCTGCGAGAGGGCGCGACCGCCACCGATCTCGTTCTCACCATTACCGAAATGCTGCGCAAGCACGGCGTGGTTGGAAAGTTTGTCGAATACTTCGGTCCCGGACTGCGCGATCTTCCGCTCGCCGACCGCGCCACCATCGCCAACATGTCGCCTGAATACGGCGCCACCTGCGGCATCTTCCCCGTCGATAAAGAAAGCCTGAAATATCTGAAGCTGAGCGGCCGCAGCGCTGAACAAATCGCGCTGGTCGAAGCCTACTGCCGTGAGCAAGGACTTTTTCACGATGGCAACACTCCCGAAGCCGAATATTCCGAGTTACTCACGCTCGATCTTGCCACAGTCGAACCCAGCCTCGCCGGCCCCAAGCGTCCGCAAGACCGTGTGATCCTCTCCCAGGCCGCCGACTCCTTCCACAAAGCTCTTCCGTCACTTATAAAGCCCAAGGCCGGTGCGAAAACCAACGGGTCGGGAGTGACCAACTCGGCCACCAATTCCGCCCGCTGGGAGCAAGAAGGCGGCAGCCCCGGAGCTATCGGCGTAGAAGATCCCAACGTCCACGAACACGTCTCGCGGAGCGTAAGGGATTCACTCCAGCACGGCAGCGTAGTAATCGCTGCCATCACTTCCTGCACCAACACCTCGAACCCTTCAGTCATGATCGGCGCAGGATTGCTCGCAAAAAAGGCGGTAGAGAAAGGCTTGTCGGTCCCGCCCTGGGTGAAGACGTCGCTGGCGCCGGGCTCGAAAGTAGTCCGCGACTATCTTGAGAACGCCGGCCTGACGCCGTATCTCGAGAAGTTGAAATTCCACATCGTAGGCTACGGATGCACCACCTGCATCGGCAACTCCGGACCGCTGCCGGAAGAAGTCTCGAAGGCGATCGACGAAAAAGATCTCGTAGTCGCTTCCGTGCTCTCCGGCAATCGCAACTTCGAAGGCCGCATCAATTCCGAAGTCCGCGCCAACTATTTAATGTCGCCGCCCCTGGTGGTAGCCTTCGCCCTCGCCGGACGCATCGACATCGACCTCCGCACCGAGGCCATCGGCAAGGGCAAAGATGGCAACCCCGTCTACCTCGCCGACCTCTGGCCCATGCAGCGAGAAGTCGAAGAGGCCATCCAGCAGTCCGTCACCGCGGAGATGTTTTCGAAAACCTACGCCGAAGTTTTTGAAGGCGACGAGCGCTGGCGCGGCCTGAAGATTCCCAAAGGCCAGACTTACGCCTGGGAAAAAGATTCCACCTACATCCGCCGCGCTCCCTACTTCGAGGGCATGAAGATAAAACCCTCGCCAGTCGAAGACATCAAGCAGGCGCGCGTCCTAGCCGTGCTCGGCGACAGCGTCACCACCGACCACATCTCTCCCGCTGGCTCCATCAAGAAAGACGGCCCCGCTGGAAAATACTTGCAGGAGCACGGCGTCAAGCCCGCCGACTTCAACTCCTACGGCTCCCGCCGCGGCAACCACGAAGTAATGGTCCGCGGAACTTTCGCCAACGTCCGCCTGCGCAACAAGCTGGTCAACGTCGAAGGCGGCTTCACCCGCCACCTGCCCACCAACGAGGAAATGTCGATCTTCGACGCCTCCCAGAAATACATCGCGGAAGGCACGCCACTAATCATCCTGGCCGGAAAAGAATACGGTTCCGGCTCCTCCCGCGACTGGGCCGCGAAAGGCCCGCGCTTGCTAGGCGTCGAAGCCGTAATCGCAGAAAGTTATGAACGCATTCACCGCTCGAACCTGGTAGGCATGGGAGTTCTGCCTCTGCAATTCCCCGCGGGACAAAACGCCGAATCCCTCAAGCTGACCGGCGGGGAAGTTTTCGAGATCACCGGCATCCGCGAAGTAGTAGAAAACTTTGCCGCCGGAAGCCAGGTAAAAGTCCGCGCTAAAAGCAAAGGGAAGGCAATCGAGTTCGACGCGCTGGTGCGCATCGACACGCCGCAGGAAGCGCTCTACTACGCCAACGGCGGGATTCTGCAGTATGTGCTGAGGCAGTTGCTGGCGGCGAAGCCCAGCGCACAGACGGTGAGTGTTTAGTGAGCCATCCGCCCACACCCGGATAAAGGCTCTCATCTCGACTAATTCCTTTTGTAAAACGGATAATTGCTTGTGTAAAGCGTAGCGCCAGGAGGTTGGCCTCCCCCGTTTTTCGTTCCCGTGCCTCGTGGCACACATTTTGCTTGAAAAGTGATATTGCCTGCAAGATCATCTGCCAGTGGCTGGTTCTTATGTCCTCGACACGAACGTGATGGTTGCGGCCTTGCGAAGCGACCGGGGTGCCTCTCGCCAGCTTTTGCTGGCCGCTTTGGATCGGCACTTCGAGTTGTTGCTTTCGGTTCCGCTCATACCCGAGTATGAAGCAGTGCTGACCAGGGCCCAGCATCTGCCGCTAGCAGATTGAGTAGTATCGAAGTCGGGCGCGTCCTGGACGACCTGGCGGCAGTGGCGAGGCCCGTTCGACTTGCCTTCCGATGGCGGCCAAGGTTACCCGATCCGGACGACGACATGGTTCTGGAAACAGCAATCAACGGAAAGGCCAGCGCAATCGTGACGTTCAATCAGCGCGATTTCTCCGACGCTGGCAAGGAGTTCAACTGCGCCGTAATTCTGCCGGCTACGGCGCTTCAGCAGATTAGGAGTTGATGCCATGAGACGGAGTAATTTCGCGTTGCGGCTACAGCCTTCACTACTGGAGGAATTGAGGAAGGTCGCGGAACTGGAAGGAGTAGCCCTGAACCAGCTCATCAATGTGGCCGTGGCTGAGAAGGTCTCTGCCTTGCGGACAGAGGAGTATTTCCGGGAAAGAAGCAGCCGTGCGGATCGCTCGGAAACCCTGCGCATTCTCGAACGCGGGAAGGGAAATGCTCCTGTCGAGGGTGATGAACTTCCAGCGGAGTGGCGAAAGAAACCAGGGCGCAGAGCGGCGAACGGGAGAGAATCGGTGAGCAAGCGGGGACAAAAAAGACGCGTTGCCGGTAAATAGGGAGGAAACAGCGGGTTCCTCCACTGCGCCGTCGCCGGCGCTCCGACTCCGGCCGGAATGACAAAGGCCTAGCCTGACCGCCGAGTCCCACTTCTCGGAAAGGACGCGAGAAGTGGGGCACCCTCATTCGCGAAGATCCTGACAGGTAAACAACCAAAATCAAAGGCGACGGGCAGGAGTGCCCGCTCCACGCGGCCCGCGCGCCGCGTCTCATTTCGCAGAATTTTTACTCCATACTTTCAGAATAGCGGGCTGGCCCACCTCTTCTGTTCCGTGCAAGGTGGGGCAGCCTCGCGACGACCAGAATCCTCGCCTTACCGGCTCTCCTTCACCAAGCGTCCATTCAGCGGCTGCGGCGGCCGCACATCGTGCGGATAAAGTTTGGCGAACGCTCGAATCTCCTCAGCCGAAATCTCCACCGGAGCCTTCAGCACAAACCACGTAACGCCCTCAGTGCAAGGCGGAGCCGTCAGCGATCCCATATACATGTAATAAGCAGTGTCGCGGGGCAGCAGCCCGCCAGGATCAACCTCGACTCCGGCAACTTCCTCCTCTTTACTCTCAGTCATCGGCATGTGTTCCCAAAGCCGCTGAATCGTCGCATTAGTTTTGCCCGCCTTCAGAAAAACGGCAACCCCAGCAACCTTCCCGTCACTGGATTGGTGCATGAAGTGGACCACCATATCGTAGGGCTTGCCGTGAACGTATTCTTCGCTGGGACGGTGAAAGTGAAACTGCGTCAGTTGGTAGCGCGTGTCTCCGACGATCAGAAAGTCTCCGCTCCCCGCAGCGTCATGGTAGTTCACCCGGATCGTGTGCCCGTTGTTTATTAAGTACTTGAGCGGTCCCGCTTTGTACTCGAATCGCAGCGCGGGAAGCTCAGCCTTCTCCGTATGTCCAATGTCGATCGGGGATTGTTCCTTCCCGGCGTTGCACGCAGCGTAGTCCGGATCGAGCGCACTCCAATGTTCGGCTCCAGTCGCGCCTTCATAAGTCCACGGCGTCTTCCACTGCGCCCCCGCAGGCAGCAAAACCGCTGCCACAACCAGCCATGCAAGCCTCCAACGGTCTCTCATACTCAACTCCTTAGCGGACGGCCACGCACGTACACCTTCACGCCATGCAACTTATCACGCACGCCACGCGCTTGAGAAGTTCCCGAGGGTGCCCCGTCCTTGTCTCTCCGTTTTTTGGAGAGACAGAGCGGGGACTTTGACCTCTTGGCCTCACCATAGCGGCTATTTGCCCGTGCCTGCTTTGCCCCGGCATTGAACTCACCCCCGTTCTCGCCCGGCAACAGCAACCCCCAAGCCTCCCGATACGCCTCACACTTGTACCGCTCCGGATGTTTCGGCCTCTCCGGCAAAAGCGTCACCGCCTTCTTCGGCTTCCCTCGCAAAAGCACCTCTGCCGGAATCAAATACCACACATCCTGAGGAATCACGTAAGCCGCAAGAAAGTCGACTTGCTTCAGCGTGTAAGGCTTGCTATGAGCGTTAGGCTTGAACTGGCAAAGGTACCCATACTGCGTCCGGCAGTCGGTCGATTTCACCTGCACCCGCAGAATCCGCGCACCCGATTCAATCCCAACGTCATAAGCCGACGAATCCCCCCAAGGCTTCGACACCTTGAACCCATTCCGCACCGCCCGCGCCATAAACTGCAACTCCACAACTCCACCCACTCCCCGCGTTCCTTGAAAGTCCTGAACCCCTTACACTTAGTCATCCCCATCCCCCAAGCCCGAAGGCACCAAAAGAAAAGGCGCAGCCCATGGGCCGCGCCTCATTTTGCAGAATTCTTACTCTATACTTTCAGTATTGCAGTTTGAGATGGGTGATTGTGTCAGGTTTGCCGGAATTATATCTTCATAGCTGCAAGCAACTTAAGAGTGATCGTGCAGGTCTTGCCGATTGACAAGTTTTCTACGAACTTGGATTCTCAAACGCAAGCCTTACCCTGTGACCCCCTGTGCCCCCGGTGCTTAGGACGCCCCCGTCCCCAAATTTGCCAGGCTGCGCCCGCTGCTATAATCAAGAATTGCGCCCATGTCCACGAAGCGACTGATCCGGTCCACTACTGTTTTATCCATTCGCCGCAACTGCAGCGTGGTTCTGGCGGGCGACGGCCAGGTCACGCTAGGCGAGTCCGTCATCAAACACACGGCAAAGAAGATCCGCCGTCTCTACAACGACAAAATCCTTGCCGGATTCGCCGGCTCCACCGCCGACGCCTTCACCCTATTCAGCCGTTTCGAATCAAAACTCGAGCAGTACCACGGCAACCTCGGGCGCGGTGCGGTAGAACTAGCCAAAGACTGGCGCACCGACAAGTACCTGCGCCATTTAGAAGCGTTGCTGCTGGTGTGCGACAAAGAACAAACATTCCTGCTCAGCGGACAAGGCGACGTAATCGAACCCGACACCGGAGTAGCCGCCATCGGCAGCGGCGGTCCCTATGCGCAAGCCGCAGCCGAAGCCCTGGCAAGGCACACGCAACTGACCGCCCGCCAGATCGCTGAAGAGGCAATGAAGATCGCCGGAAAAATGTGCATCTATACCAATGACGTGGTAACGATTGAAGAACTCTAGAAGCAGTTCTCAGTTCTCGGTTCTCTTTCTCAGCAAAAGTCCTTTGCTGTCCGACTGAGAACTGGGAACTGAGAACTGAGAACTGATTATGGCCATCTACTTACCCAGCTCCGCCGAAGAAGAACAACTAGCCCTCGACGAACTAACTCCCCGCGAGATCGTAGTCGAACTCGACAAACACGTAATCGGCCAAAAGGACGCCAAACGCGCCGTCGCCATCGCCCTGCGCAACCGAACCCGCCGCCAAAAACTAACCCCCGAGCTAGCCGAAGAAATCATCCCCAAAAACATAATTATGATTGGGCCCACGGGGGTGGGGAAAACGGAGATTGCTCGGCGGCTGGCTAAGCTGGCGAATTCTCCGTTCTTAAAAGTTGAGGCTTCGAAATTTACTGAGGTTGGGTATGTGGGGCGGGATGTGGAGTCGATGGTGCGGGATTTGGTGGAGATTGCTATTGATAATGTCCGGGAGGAAAAACTGGAGGATGTGGCGGACAAGGCTGAGCTTAATGCTGAAGAGCGGCTGCTGGATATTCTGCTGCCGCCGTCTCCACCGGCCCGGCCTGGGGAGACTACTACTGCTGGTGGAGTGGTGATCGATGGTAATACTGCGCTTGCTGAATCTTCTTCACGGACTCGGGAGAAGTTGCGGCAGCAGTTGCGCGAGGGGAAGCTTGATGAGCGGCAGGTTGAGATTGACGTGCGGGAGCGGAATTTTCCTTCTTTTGAAATTATGACGAACCAGGGTGTTGAGGAGATGGACATCAACATCAAAGACATGCTGCCTAACATCTTTGGGGCGCGGACGAAGAAGCGGAAGATGAAGGTGAATGAGGCGTTTGAATATCTGATACAGGAAGAAGAGCAACGCTTGATCGATATGGATCACGTTACTCGGACGGCGATCGATCGGGTGGAGAATTCCGGAATTGTGTTTCTGGATGAGATCGACAAGATTGCGGGGCGTGAGGGTGGGCATGGTCCTGATGTTTCACGTGAAGGTGTGCAGCGGGACATCCTTCCTATCGTTGAAGGGACTACCGTTAATACTCGATATGGGATGGTGCGGACGGATCATATTTTGTTTATTGCTGCTGGAGCGTTTCACGTTTCCAAGCCTAGCGACCTGATCCCTGAACTGCAGGGGCGGTTTCCGATTCGGGTGGAGTTGCAGTCTTTGACGATGGAAGACTTTGTGCGGATTCTCACTGAGCCGAAGTCATCTTTGGTTAAGCAGTACACGGCATTGCTTGAAACCGAGGGCGTTAAGCTGGAGTTCACTCCGGAGGCGCTGCAGGAGATTGCGCACTTTGCGTTTCGAGTGAATGAGAGTACGGAGAATATTGGGGCGCGGCGGCTGCATACCATCATGGAGCGGGTGCTGGATGTTCTCAGCTTTGATGCTCCGGAGAGAAAAGGCGAGCACGTGATTATCGACGCGGATTACGTGCGGAAGATGTTGACCGACATTGTCAAGGATCAGGATTTGTCGAGATATATTCTGTAAGGGTGCTCGCTTCTGCCGTCCCTTCGGGACTTGGTTCCTGTTTTGTGGTCTTACCCCCGGGCTTACGCCCGGGGCTGTCCTATGCCGCCCCTGCGGGGCTGGGGTTTGGTGATCCGTTCTGTGTCTTTCCCTCAAGCGACGATGGCGTAAACTTTTATTTCGGTGAAAAATCCCGACGAGGGCGAAGTCAAAATCCCCGCCCCTTCGGCTTCGTTCAGGGCAGGCTCTGTCTCTCCAAAGAACGGATAGACAAGGACGGGGCACCCTCAGTGCATAGTGAAAGGCTGGGCCAGCCCCCCTTCGTCGCGGCGCTGAAGCGCCGGTCTTTCACGTCACTGCTTCCCGTATGAGATGGTGCGGCTGTAGTCCATCCCAAACGTTTCCGACATGGCGTATCGTTAGTAGCAATTAAGAACAGTTAGGCGATCAGGGAGCATTTTTGCGAAATGGACAGAAAGATTCGATTCCTGGTATCTCTTCATACCCGCGAGAACGATTTCCAAGTGGCACAAGCCCGATCGGCGGAAGATGCGGCGCGCAAACTGGAGAGCGAGCTGGAGATCATCTATGCCGGTGACGATGCGGTGCATCAGAGCACGGAACTTCTGAAGGCAATCCAAAGCCCTGCGGGGTCGCGACCGGATGCGATTGTGGTGGAACCGGTGGGGTGGACGGCGCTGCCTCAGGTGGCTGGAGCGGCTAGTGCGGCTGGAATCGGTTGGGCGGTGCTGAACCGGAGACCGGATTACTTGACGGAGCTGCGGCGGGCGGCGACTACACCCGTTTTTACCGTGAGTTCCGATCACGCTGAGATTGGCCGGATACAGGGACGGCAATTCGCCGCGTTGCTGCCGAGAGGCGGTTCTGTTCTGTACATTGAAGGACCTTCGGACAGTCCTTCGGCGCGAATGCGTACTTCGGGAATGCTGGAGACGAAACCGGCGAACATTCAAGTGACGACGCTGAAGGCACGGTGGACCGAGGAAGCTGCCGGGCGGGCGGTGCAGTCCTGGCTGAAGCTGGCGATTGCACAAGGCGCGTCGATCGACCTGGTGGGGGCACAGGATGACTCGATGGCGATGGGGGCTCGCAAAATTTTTCAACAGATCAACAATGAAGCGGAGCGTTCGCGATGGCTGAGCCTGCCGTTTACCGGTTGTGATGGTCTGCCGGCGACAGGCCAAGTCTGGGTGCGCGAAAAATTGCTTACGGCGACGATTCATATTCCACCCCTTACGGGACAGGCGATGGAGACTCTGGCAAAAGCGATGCAGCAGGGAACACAACCGCCGGAACACTCTATGACCACATCGGTGTCGATCCCTCCGATCGAGTCATTGGGTCGGCTCGGGCGATAGGCAACTTTGCCAGCGAAACCGAGCGCTGCGTTTCCCAAGTCGCGGGAAGAGTTAGAATCACGGAGTGCAGGAGGGAGATGCCATGGCGGAACGCAATCCGGCGATAGGAGAACGACGTCCTGATCCGAATGAGAAGCTGGTGAAGGTGTTTGATAGTGAAGAGGAGTCGGAGGCGTTGGTGGTGAAGGGGCTGCTTGATTCGGCGGGGATTGAGAACGATCTCACGTCCAGCAGCTTTTTGCAGGATGCATTTCCCGGGCTGGGGGGAATGATCATCCTGGTGCGGGAAGAAGATGCGGAGAAGGCGCGGAATTTGATTGCGGAGTATCGGCGGGCGGCTGAAGATGCTGCGGATGATGATGAGACGAAGAGTTGAGTGTTGTGGGGATGATTCCCTCAGGGGCTAAAGCCCGCGTCGGTGTGGTGTCACCTGAAGTCGTGCCCTTCCCGATCTCTCAGGGGCGCTGCTGAAGAGCTGGCAGCTGCGCCCAGGCAAATGACGGTCACGGTGCGTACGAGGCGGAGCGACCATTTGGTCCCGACGAAGCGCGCCAGTTGTCTTGCGAGGAGGCGGAGGTCGAGGCGGAACTGGGCGACTCGAGGAGGCAGGGACGGGCCGAAGTCGTCGGCGTCCCAGTGGGCCAGGGCCTGGCGGTAGAGGCGCGAGGTGCGCTCGATGAGCGGCACACCGATCGCGGCTACGATCAGGACGCAGAGACATGTCATCTGGATACTGGCGGTGAAGAGCTGACGGGGATCGAACACCAGCAGCCCTAGAGCGGCTGCTCCTAGCGCGTTGACCATGGCGCGGTCGCGGTAGAGCAGGCGGGTGCTGAGGTAGATGGCGCACATCAGCATAGCTCGCCAGACCGGTGCTCCTGCTTCGGTTAGAAAGGCGTAGGCAACGCAGGAGAGAATCGTTAGCAAGGTCGCTGGAACTTCGGCGAGGCGCAGGCGGCGCAGGGTCCAGAAAGCGACGAAGGCGAGGATGGTCACGTTCATGCCTGAGACCACGAGGATGTGATAGGTGCCGGAGGCGCTGGAAATCAACTCGGGTGTCGCGGTCGATGAAGGCTTCTTCACCGATGACCATTGCGTCGATGAGGGCAGCCTGCGGCGGGGGCCAGAGGGCGTGCACTTTGGCGATGATGCTTGCGTGAATGCGGGATCGCCAGAGTTCGAGGCGGCTGCCGGCAAAGCCGGGGAGCAGTTGCACGTCTTCCGCTTTCGCCGAGCCCAGGGATGAGATGCCGTTCGCGGTGAGGTATCCCTGATAGTCGAAGGTCCGGGATTGCGGAAATTGCGGGGGAGCTTTAGCTTGACTGGCAGTTGGAGGCGCTCGCCGTAGTGGAAAAGGCTCCGCGGAGTGGCTTCAGGGAGGGTTTTGTAGATTCCAAGGCGCACGCCGGAATGCACGGGAATCGGCCTGCCATTCTCTGCAACGATCGCTTCGGTCTCCACGTCGAGGCTCTGTCTGATTTCGTTTGCGGCCCCTTCGCGGAATTTGCCTTCTGTGGTGACGTGAGCTGTCATCTCGACTTCCTGGCCATTGAACGGTTGAAGGCTGGGGTCGGGAGCGTCGGTTGGGCCTCTCAGCTGGATGTGAAGCGCACCTGCCAGGAAGAATGCGCCCAGAGCTAAGGTCACCCACCATGACGCCGGGCGCCAGGCGTGGCGCCTGCGACGATTCCCAAGGAATAAGACAGAGCGGCCCATAGCATGGGTTGGCGTGGAGGCTTGAGTTGGAACTCATGCGGGCCGGAGGGAGATGGCTCCTGAATTAGGGGTAAAGGCGGCATTTATTCGATCTGCGAGCCCGCGGTGTTGACCGGGCGCCGGACGCGATGCGTGCCAGGAAAATCGTTGGCAGAGTCGAGAGTTAACCTCAGCGGCTCAAGCCGAAACTCACTCTGCGGCCTTACGGCACGACTGAAGTCGTGCCCTTCCCGATCTCTCGATTTGCCACAGCTCACAGGACCGATAAGTTTCACCGCACTAGGTGCAGGACGGTTTCCAGGTGGTAGGTTTGGGGGAACAGATCTACCGAGTGCGCTTGCTCGACACGATAGCCTGCCGCTTGCAGCGGGACCAGATCGCGGGCCAGTGTCGCGGGATCGCACGACACGTAGGTCAGCCGGGGCGCGCCGGTGCTGGCCAGGGCGCGGGCGACGGGATCTCCCAGGCCGCTGCGAGGCGGGTCTATTACTATTAGATCGGGTACTACGACGCCGGGCTTGGGAGCTTTGGTCAAGTACTGCTCTGCCGTGGCTTGAACCACCTTTCCATTCACCGGCAGATTGTATTGAAGGTCGCCGGCGGCTGTCTGTGACGACTCAACCGAAACGATGTGACCGATGTTACAGGCCAAGGCTGTGGAAAACAGGCCTACGCCGGCGTAGAGATCGAGGGCGAGTTCTCCGGAACGGCCGGCCGTGACGATGTCGACTAGTTCATCGGTGAGAAAGCGATTGGTCTGGAAGAAGGCTCCGGCGCTTACGCGATAAGTGGCCGTTTTCGTCTGATAGGTTAGTTCCGAGGCGCCGACTGTGACTAACGGCTCCAGCACTCCTTTCTGCGGCTCGCGGAACGCGACCACTCCTGCAATCTCCGGCATTGATGCGCACAAATCTTCGGCCCACGAGCGCACCGCGGCGCGGCGGGCTTCGGGAGCGCACAGGAATTCGAGAAGCAGTTTCGTTTCATTTCCATTCGAGTCGGCATTTGCGAAGAATTCGATTTCGCGCACGCCTTCTACTGCCTTTCCAGCTCGCCCCGCTTGCCACAGCGCTGCTATGCCGCGGTTGATCAGCGGTGAGCTGATGGGACACTCTTCGACGGGAAGGAGTTCGTGCGAGGCGAACTTGAAATATCCCGCCGCGAATTTGGGCTGGGTTCGCATCTGCAGGCGGGAACGATTGCGATAGTTCCAGGGTGGCGAAGGATGCAGCTTAATTTCGCATTCCAGTTCGAGCTTAGCGATGCGGCGCAGGTTCTCGCGCAGGACTTCTTTCTTGATTTCGAGTTGGTGATCGTAGCTGGCGTGCTGGTAGTGGCATCCGCCGCAGCGCGTGAAATGCGGGCAGGGCGGCGGGACGCGGTGCGGAGAAGGCTCTACGATTGTCTCGACCTTTGCCCGCGCGAAGCCGGGTTTTTCTTCGGTGAGAGCGGCTTCGATCTTTTCTCCGGCAAGGACGAAGGGAACGAAGACGGCTTTGCCGCGGCCGGCGTCTTTATGGCCGGGGGGTCCAGCTGGGAGGCGAGCTAGTCCGTCGCCGCCGTAGATGAGCTTTTCGATGTTTAGGAGCAAGACTTGATTCTACGGCATGGAGGCCCATTCGCTTGAGTTAGCGGAGTGAAGGAGGGCGTCGATTACGGCCATGTTCTTGATAGCGTCCTCGAGGGGGACTGGCACTTCGGTGTTTTCCAGAATCGCTTTCGAGAAGGCGTCGCCCTGCGCGGTGTATTGATTGCAGACGGGGAAGGTTTCCGTAATGATGCCGCCGCCGGAGAGGTCACTGCCGTCGTCGATGAAGAGGCGAGTAGGCCGGTCAAGCGGGGAGTTGAAGGGAATCTCAAGCTCGATGCGCCCGCGAGTGCCGAGGAAATGGACGCGCTGGTGGGCGACTAACTGCGTGCTGCAGGTAAAGATCGCATGGCCGGCGGGGAACTCGAGAAGTGCCGAGGTGAGCCGGTCGGTGCGCATTTTGGGATCACGGTCGATGCTGGCGACGACGCGAGTTGGTTCCTGCGCGAATCCGTAGCGCGAGGCGTGGATGAGGTAGCAGCCGATGTCCATGAGCGCGCCGCCACCGGATTCCACCTGGTTGCGGATGTTGGCCGGATCGATGTTGAAGTAGCTGAAGAAACCCACCACGGAGCGGAGTTCGCCGATGCGACCCTGATTGAGCAGTTCGCGGAGGCGCAGCCATTGGGGAGCGCTGCGAACCATAAAGGCTTCCCCAATCTTGACCCCGGTGCGGGCGCGGACGGCGAGGAGAGACTTGGCTTCTGCGACAGTCAGGCTTAACGGCTTCTCGCAGAGAACATGCTTGCCAGCCTCGGCGGATTTTATTGTCCATGGAACGTGGAGCTGGTTGGGAAGAGGATTGTAAATGGCGTCGACGTTGGGGTCGGCGATAAGCTCTTCGTAAGAACCGTAAGCAGCGGGAATGCCTTGGGCGGCTGCCGCCTGTTTCGCCTTCGCGAGATCGCGGGACGCAATCGCCACGACTGTGGAGTATTCGCCCTTCTGCATGGCGGGGATGACTTTCCTGAGACCGATGGAGGCGGTGCTGAGAACTCCCCAGCGGAGTTTTTTGGGCATGGCCGTAATGATAAAGGCAGAGGCTGGGGAAGGTGAACCTCACGTATGCGATAACGTATCTGTGGTATTAAGATAATTATTACTATACCTATAGACAAACAATGCTATGTTTGATATAGTGCCGGGCACAGCTTTCGCCGAGCAACGAACACTCTCTCCCGCTCATCTCAATTGCCCATTTCTTGGAGTGTAAGAAATGTCAGTCATCGAGTTCGGTCACTTCGTGCTCACCATTGCCGTGCTGCTTGTTGCCGTCCATGGCTTAGGCTATCTTGCCGAGCGATTAAAGCAGCCACGCATCGTAGGAGAAATCCTGGCCGGCGTCCTGCTCGGACCATTCGTACTGAAGCTTTTGGCGCCCACAGCATTCGCCAAGCTTTTCTCGTTTTCGCCCAGCTCCGGTACGGTCATGGGCTTCCTCTATCAGCTTGGCTTGATCCTGCTAATGTTCTGCTCTGGAGCCGAGACCCGGCGTCTGTTGGCGAAGGAGAATCGGCGCAATACCTTCTTGTTGCTTACCGTTTCTGATCTTTCCAGTTTTGCTCTGGTGCTGGGGTTGGGTTTCGCGGGCCTGATACCGCTGCACCTGCTGACCGGAACAGCGGGTCAGTCGACATCGACTCTGCTGATCGTGGCGATTGCTACGGCGGTTTGCTCCATTCCTGTGATTTCGCGCATCTTCTGGGACCTTGGGATTATGCGGACTCGCTTCGTAAGCCTGATCCTGGGTTACGCGCTGCTGGAGGACCTTGCTTTATGGGTGGTGCTGGCGTTTGCTACCGCCATAGCTACATCGGCGACACTGGCACAACAGCATGTCGCCAGCACCGTTTCCTCCCACGTGATCAGCACTCTGATCTATACGTTAATGGGATTGTTCATTGCGCCGCGGGTGCTGAAGCGGCTCAGCAATGCGAGTTCGAATGTGCTCTACAAAGCTTCTCCAGTCGGCTACACAATGGCCGTGTTGCTGACCTATTGCGCCATCGCGGCGATATTCGAGGTCAACCTGCAATTCGCCGCATTGCTGGCCGGGTATGGCATCGTTGGAGGACTCCATGGCACCCAGCGCGAGCGCTTCTCCGCGCCGATCGAGGCCATCTCCAAAGTCTCCTTTGGTGTTTTCGTGCCCATCTACTTTGGAATAATCGGCTATAAGCTCGTGTTCGGACGGCAGTTCTCTTTCGTGATTCTGCTGGTATTTCTGGTAGGGTCGTCGCTGATTTCGGTGTTTTCAGCAGGACTGGCAGCGTGGCTCGGCGGGTTTCGCGGGCTTGATGTGTTCAACCTTGCGATCACCACGAACGCACGCGGAGGCCCGGGCATTGTCTTAGCGAGCGTGGCCTATGATGCAGGCATCATCAACGCAGCCTTCTACACCACACTGGTCATCACCGCAGTGATCACTTCGCAGATGGCAGGAGCGTGGTTGCGGTTCGTGCTTTCGAAGGGCTGGCCGCTGCTCTCCACCAATCCCGATGAAACCTGGAAACTCGGCGAGGCTCAGTCCGGCCCGGTGCTGCCGCACGGTACAGAGGGCGTCTCGGTGTAGGCTTGATGTCGCAAGAGCTTGCTATTGCCTCCTGCCGGAGGCACAGATGCCCTTAACGTTAACCTGGCATGAAATCGCACTCAGACTAGCCCTCCCGGTCGTGGCTGGAGGGTTGATCGGGCTGGATCGCGGCGAGCATGGACGTCCGGCGGGACTTCGCACAACTCTATTTGTTTGCCTGGCAGCAGCCGTGGCCATGATTCAAGCGAATCTGTTGCTGGCGACAATTGGGAAAACAGCCAATTGGTTCGTGACCCTTGACCTGATGCGTTTGCCGCTGGGAATTCTGACGGGAATGGGATTCATTGGTGGTGGCGCCATCCTGAGACGCGATAGCCTTGTGCTTGGAGTTACCACTGCTGCTACGCTGTGGTTTGTAACGGTGATCGGTCTTTGTTTCGGGGGCGGCCAGATTTCACTCGGGATCGCAGCATTTGTATTGGGCATGCTTGTCCTTTCGGGCCTGCGGTGGTTCGACTACCGCGTGAAGCCACGAATTTCAGCTCCGCAGGTCTCACAGAGCCCGTCCGGCTGCCGCGCCCGACGCCCACGCCCATTGGAAATTGAAGCCGCCGAGGTGGCCTGTGACGTCGACAACTTCGCCGACGAAGAACAGGCCGGGGATTTGGTGGCTCTCCATAGTCTTGGCTGAGAGTTCGTTGGTATCGATTCCGCCTGCGGTTACTTCGGCTTTCTCGTAGCCTTCGGTGCCGGTTGGAGAGATCGTCCAGGCGTGCAATTGGTTTTCCGTCTCGGCAATTGCGGAATTCGTCCAAGAAGCCGGAGAATGCGCGTCCAGCCAGCGGTCTGCGAGGCGCTGGGGCAGAAACTTTCGCAGCTCAGCCCGCAGGGTGTTCAGATTCCGCGGCATCTCTGGATCGCGAAATGCGCCGGCAATCTCGTTGCCCGGCGCGAGATCGATCAGGATAGGCTGCGATTGTTTCCAATAAGAAGAAATCTGAAGGATCGCGGGGCCGCTCAGGCCGCGATGTGTGATCAGCATCTTCTCGTGGAATTGCTGTCCGTTGCAGGAAGCAGTCACCTCGGCGGAAACTCCCGCCAGGTCGCAATAGCGCGAGCAAGCCTCTTTGCTCAGGATCAGAGGCACAAGTCCGGGCCAGGGCTCGCGGATGGCGAGGCCGAATTGCCGTGCCAAGTCGTAGCCGAACGATGTGGCGCCCATCTTCGGGATCGACAGGCCGCCGGTGGCGACCACGAGCGCCGGCGCCTTGAACTCTGCATTCAGAGCGTGAGCGACGAACTCGGTCGTTCGCTCGACCGGTTGAATCTTAGTGTTCAGGAAGATGCTTACTCCGGCGTGCTCGCATTCAGCTTCCAGCATGCCGACAATGTCGCGGGCGGAACGGTCGCAGAAAAGCTGGCCTAGAGTTTTCTCGTGATAGGGGATGTTGTGCTTTTCGACCAGAGCGATGAACTCCTGCGGTGTGTGACGGGCGAGTGCCGACTTGGCGAAGTGCGGATTCGAAGAAATAAAGTTTTCCGGACGGCAATGAAGGTTGGTGAAGTTGCAGCGTCCGCCGCCGGAGATCAGGATTTTCTTGCCCAGCCGGTCGGCGTGTTCGAGCACGGCGACGCGGCGGCCGCGCTTACCGGCTTCGATGGCGCACATCAGGCCGGCTGCGCCGCCGCCGAGAATGAGAGCATCGAAGGAGTGGGTCATTTTCAGTTGCGGATCGTGATCAATTCCAGTTCCCCTCAGAGGCTAAAGCCCACGACTGTTTTTCGCGCTTTATGGCACGACTAAAGTCGTGCCCTTCCCGATCCTAATCTCCAGGAACGGTGAAATCGCCTTCGTGAATACGGTCACATGTAAAACAAGCTGAGGCGCGGCAGATTGTATTTTTCCAGCAGGCGCTTGTGGACATACTGTTTTTGCAGTTGCTGGATCTGTGACGCTGCCATCTTGCGCCGATAGGGCGCTAGCTCGCGATCGGCCTGGGCGCGCACGGTTACGACTTCTTCATCGGGAGTGGCGGCTAGCAGAGCAGCGAAAACCTTTTCCTCCAGCACGGTGAGATGGCGCTCCAGGTCTTCCAGCCTTGACTTTGTTTTCAGGGTCGTGGTTTCCTGAGCCAGCTTGCGCAGCGTGGCCGCAGACTCCTCGGCGATGGCAAGAACGGAGATTCCCGCGCTGCGCGGCAACTTCGCCGCCTGCAGCAGATCGGCATTGCGGCGCAGGAAGGCGGCGATCGCTTGCGGCTCAAAACCTTGCCCCGCGCTTGATTTGGATGACGGTTGCTCGGCAGCCGCACCCACTGCGGCTTCTTTCATGGCTTCCGCGGCGGCCAGCACCTCCTGCGAGCAGTAGGCCAGGCTGTTTACCTTCTTGGTTTTCGAGGGTCGCTGATCGTAGCGGTCGAAAGCGGCGTCGATGCCGCGCAACGCGGCTTCGAGCGGAATGCCGGCGTCCTTCCAGGTTTCAATCAATGCCCAATCGAGTGTCGTCAGCAGCAGGCCGCCGCCGCGGCGGCGAAGGAACTGTTCCTCAATTTCGGTGAAATAGTTGAAGTAATTGAATTGATTCTCCACGGCAACTCAGCGAGCGGAGCGCGGAGTGGCGCGGTCGGCGCTGTTCTTCGCTTTGGGTGAGGCCTGTTGCGCAGCTTTGGGCGCGAGCACCGGCCGCGCTGCAACGTTTCGCTCCCAGATGATGCGCAGGCCTTCGAGAGTTAGAAAATCGTCGACCGTTTTAATGTACTTCGATCCGGTGCCGATCATCGGCCCCAGGCCGCCGGTGGCGATGACGTGCGTCTCTTTGCCTAATTCGCCGAGAAGAAGTTCGAGAATGCCATCGACCAGGCCGAGATAGCCGTAGTAAAGCCCCGACTGCAGGCTGCCTACGGTGTTGGTGCCGATGACGCGCGCGGGTTTGCGGATCTCGACCCGGGGCAGGCGCGCCGTGCGCTGAAAGAGCGCGTCGGCGGAAATGCCGATGCCGGGGCAAATCACTCCGCCGAGATACTCACCTTTCGCGGAAACGCAGTCGAACGTAGTGGCGGTGCCGAAGTCGACGATCACGCACGGGCCGCCGTATTTTTCAAATGCAGCCACGGCATTTACGATGCGGTCGGCGCCAACTTCCGCGGGGTTGTCGTAGTGCACAGGCATGCCGGTTTTAATGCCGGGCTCGATCAGGAGCGGCTTGGAATTGAAGTAGCGCTCGCAAACCTGCCGCAGCACGGGATCGAGCGGAGGAACTACGGATGAAATCACGATGCCGTGAATGCCTGACGCTTCCAGGCTGGCCATCGAAAATAAATTGCGGAACAGGACTCCATATTCGTCGACCGTGCTGCCTTGCCGGGTCGCGACACGCCAGTTGGCTACCAGGCGCTCGTAGCGCGGAGCGGCATCGGAGTCTCCCTCGCGAGCTTTCGCTCGAGCGAAGACTCCCAGAACCGTATTCGTGTTGCCGACATCGAGAACGAAGAGCATACTTTTCGTTGAAGCAATTGAAAATTAGCGGAACGGAAACCCAGGGGCTAAAGCCCCGAATTCCAGAGGCCGTGGACGGCACGGCTGAAGCCGTGCCCTTCCCGAACCCATTCTTCGAAAACCGCCTGTAAGATCCGCTCTTGTTTCATTTCTCTCTTACCGTACCACTCAAAACCGTCTGCAGGCCCTGCGCGGTTCGGACCTGCAGGAAGCCGCGCGGGTCCAGGCCTTCCGTGTTTCCTTCGATTCTTGAACCATTCTCCTCGATGCGAACTTGTTTCCCTCGTACCCAGGACGAGTGCTCGGCGAAACGCCGCAGAATTGACTGCCGCGCGTCCGGCTGTTCGACTAGCAGCCGATATTCCCGGTCGAGCGATTTTAACAAAGCCGAGGTCAGTTCCACTCGCGACCATTCACTGCCGGTCGCCATCCGCAGCGACGCCGCGTCGCGCTCCAACTCTTTTGGAAAACTTTCCTGGTTCACGTTGATTCCGATACCGATGACGACATAGCGCACGCGGGTGACTTCGGCATTCATCTCGGTAAGAATGCCGCACACTTTTTTGCCGTCGATGAGGACGTCGTTGGGCCACTTCAAGTCGGGACGGGCGCGAGAGTCGACCTGCTCAATCGCCGCGCGCACCGCCAAGCCGGCTGCGAGTGCGAGCACTAGCACTTCGGAAGGCGGCAACGCGGGACGCAGCACCGCTGAACAGTAAATCCCAGTTGAACGAGCCGATTGCCAGGAGTGCGCTCCGCGGCCTCGTCCCGCAGTTTGTTCTTCGGCGAGAAAGACGCTGCCCTCGTCGGCGCCCTCGGCCGCGGCCGCCATAGCCGCGGTATTGGTCGAGCCAATCTTGTAAGAGTGATGAAGATGAGCATCGAAGATGGTGCCGCGCAGCAAGGGAGCCAGAATCTCGGGCAAGAGCAGATCCGGAACCGATCTTAGCCGATAGCCCGTTGCCGAATGCCCGGCTACATCCACTCCCAGGCCGCGCAACTGCTGAATCAGCCGCCAGACCTCTGAACGGTTCGAAGAAATTTCCTGCGCGATCTTAGTTCCGCTGGCCACCACTGTCGCGTGCTCCATCAACAGTCGCACGATGCGGCCCAGGCGAACGTCAGTGGCTTGTGCGTGTGACGCAGATGTTCCCTTCGACGAACTTGCGGCAGATTTCGCGCGCGAAGCTTGGGTCTTCCGAATTGTCGCCGTCTTCTTGATGCAGGAATTATGCGGGAATTCGCGAGAAACGACAATCACGGGGTCTGTAGTTCAGCTTCAGGCTGCTACTGATCCGATGCCGATCTAGATGATTACCCAGGCCGGCACTACCCGCAGGCTCATGTCGACTGCCTGGGGCGAGTGGGTCAGCAGGCCGACGGAAATGAAATCCACGCCGGCTTCGGCGTAGGCACGAACATTCTCCAGGCGGATGCCGCCGGAACACTCGAGCGGAACGCGGCGTTCCAGTTGGGCGCAGCGTTCAACTGCGCGGCGCACGTCATCCGGGGCCATGTTGTCGAGCAGAATCGCTTCCGCTCCGCTGGCCAGCGCCTGTTCCAATTCTTCATGAGTGCGCACTTCCACTTCGAGGATCTGGGAACCTCGCCGGTTGTGCAGCGCGCGCTCGATCGCGGGCACGATTCCGCCGGCGAGCGCGATGTGGTTGTTCTTGATCAGTACGCCGTCCGAGAGATCGAGCCGGTGATTCTGTCCGCCGCCGCAGCGTACCGCATATTTGTCGATCACGCGCAGGCCGGGAGCGGTCTTGCGCGTGTCGAGAATGCGCGCCTTGGTGCCGGAAACTGCGTCCACGAACTTGCGGGTCAGTGTAGCGATGCCGCTCATGCGCTGCAGGAAATTCAGGATCACGCGTTCGCACGACAGAATCACGCGCGCATTGTGGCGGATCACGGCAACCGACTGACCTTTGTGCAAGCGGACGCCGTCGAAAATTTCGGGATGCGTGGTGACCTCGTAATGAGAAGTGACGGCGCCGTCGAGAGCGGCATAGACATCGAGGATGCGCCCCACGCAGCCGATGCCAGCCAAAATGCAATCCTGCCGGGCGAGAATGGTGGCCGAGGCGCGCTGATTGGGATCGATGCAGGCATAGCTGGTCGCATCGCGCGTGGCCCGGTCTTCGAGCAGCGCGTTTTCCAGGATGGCGGTGATGCGTCGACTGTTAAAGTCCATAAAGCAGTGGCCAGGAGCCAGTGACCAGTGGCCAGTTTTCAGCGATTGGTTCCTGGACCATTCAATTCGTCCAACTGGCGCTTCAGCTTTTCGAGCAGGCCAGTTACTTCCTGCGCGCGACTCCGCAAACCTTCGACGACTTTTGCTGGCGCTTTTGACAGAAATTGTTCGTTGTTCAACTGTCGCTGGTTGTTGGCGAATTCTTTTTCGAGCTTCTCCAGTTCTTTCCTCAAACGCCCGCGCTCGACCGCAATGTCGATCTTCTTCTCGTAGATTACATGAACATCGAAACGCGCCGTGCTGCGTGCGCCGGGGCGCTCGGCGAGAGACCTGTCTGCAAACGTAATCTTCTCCACGTTTGCCAGCCGCTCGACCGCACCGCGATTCTGCCCAATCATGGAGCGAATTCCGGGCTCGTGCGCGAAGACTTCGATCGGCACCCTCACCTTGGGCTCGACCTTCAATTCTGCGCGAACGTTCCTCACGTTTACGATTAAATCCCGCAGGATCGCCATCTCGGTTTCGGCCTTCAGGTCGAACTGTTTCTCGTTGGCATGGGGATATGCGGCCAGGGCAATCGACTTCAGTGGCGGATGGCCCTCATACATCGCCTGCCAGATTTCTTCGGTGATAAACGGCATTACGGGATGAAGCAGCCGCAGTGCCGCATCGAACAAGTTGACCAGATTGCCGCATGCAAGGCTCGCTTGTGTTTTGTCGGCGCCATCTTCGAAGTTCAGGCGAGGCTTGATCAGTTCGATATACCAATCGCAGAATTCTCCCCAGAAAAAATCGTAGATGCGGTTGGCCGCTTCGTGGAAGCGATACGTATCGAGGGCATCGTTTACTTCCGCAGTCACGCGATTGAAGCGGGAAAGAATCCAGCGGTCTTCGAGAGTGTCAGAGCGGAACGCCGCGGCACCTCGGGGTTGCAGTCCTGGCTCGACTCGTTCCACATTCATGAACATGAAGCGGGCAGCGTTCCAGATCTTGTTGGCGAAGGCGCGATAGCCTTCGGTGCGGCTTTCGCTGAAGGCAATGTCGGTGCCGGGCGCAGCCATGGCCGCCAGAGTGAAGCGCGTCGCATCTGTACCGAAGCGTTCGATGATCTCCAGAGGATCGATTACGTTGCCCTTGGTTTTCGACATCTTCTGGCGGTCAGCATCACGTACCAGGGCGTGGATGTAAACCTGCCGGAAGGGCACGCTGTCGTTCTTCTTTTCAGCCCAGCCGCTGGCCCTCTTGATCGCGGGATCCTGTTCGTGGCCCTGCATGAAGTGGCAGCCCAACATGATCATGCGTGCCACCCAGAAGAAGAGAATCTCGTACGCGGTAATGAGCAGCGTGGCCGGATAAAAAACCGCCTGATCGCGCGTCTTTTCCGGCCAGCCCAGGGTCGTGAACGGCAGCAGTCCCGAGGAAAACCAGGTGTCGAGCACGTCGGAAACCTGCTCCAGTTTCGCGCCACCGCATTTCGTGCACTTCGGCGGAGCTTCGCGCGCGACGATTACTTCTTTGCAGCCTTCACACGTCCACGCCGGAATGCGATGTCCCCACCACAACTGGCGCGAGATGCACCAGTCGTAGACGTTGTTCATCCAGTTCAGGTAAATCTGTTTGTAGTTCTCAGGAACAATCGTGATCTCACCGCTTTCGACCGCTCCGATCGCCTTCTCGGCTAACGGCTGAATCTTGATGAACCACTGCTCGGACAAACGCGGCTCGACTACGGTTCCGCAGCGCTCGCACTTGCCGAGAGAAAGTGTGTAATCTTTTTCGGCGACGAGAAACCCGCCGGCTTGCAAGTCGACGAGCACCATCTTGCGTGCTTCGTATCGGTCTACCCCCGCAAAGCGCCCCGCGTTCTGGTTCATACGCGCGTGCTCGTCCATCACATCAATCTGCGGCAGATTGTGGCGCTTGCCAGCCTGGAAATCGTTGGGATCGTGCGCCGGCGTCACCTTCACCGCGCCGGTACCGAACTCGGACTGCGCCAGTTCATCGGTGATGATCGGGATTTCGCGATTCATCAGCGGCAGCAGAGCGTACTTCCCGTGGAGATGGGTGTAGCGCTCGTCTTTCGCGTTGACGGCGATCGCGGTATCGCCCAGCATGGTCTCTGGGCGCGTGGTCGCAACAGTGATGAACTCGTCTGAGCCAACAATCGGATAGCGAATCTCCCACAACTTCCCGGCTACTTCTTCGTGTTTCACCTCGAGATCGGAGATTGCCGTCTCGCAGCGCGAACACCAGTTCACGATGTACTTCCCGCGATAAATCAGTCCTTCTTCATACAGCCGGACGAACACTTCGCGCACCGCGCGCGAAAGATTCTCGTCCATCGTGAAATATTCCCTGTCCCAGTCGACCGAGGCGCCGAGGCGCTTCATCTGGTCGAGAATCGCGCCGCCGTAGAGCTTTTTCCACTCCCACACGCGCTCGATGAATTGTTCGCGGCCCAGGTCGCGGCGCTTTTTCCCTTCTTTGGCGAGTTGCCGCTCGACCATCATTTGTGTTGCGATGCCCGCGTGGTCCGTCCCCGGCAGCCACAAGGTGATGAAGCCGCGCATGCGATGCCAGCGCACGATGATATCCATCTGCGTCTGGTTGAGCATGTGGCCCATGTGCAGGCGGCCGGTAACGTTCGGCGGCGGCAGCAACAGCGTGAAGACCGGGCGCGTCTCGCCTTGCGGCGGCGTGGGCACGGAGAAAAGTTTTTCCTTAATCCAGTACTCGGCCCAGCGCGTTTCGATCGCGCCTGGTTCGTAAGATTTGGGCAATTCGTGTGGCATGGGTGGGTTAGCTACTGGCCAATCAGCAGCCAGCTAAACGTTAACCAGGGGCACAGAGGATCACACGGCAGATCTGCGCTGCCGCAGTGCACCTTTGTGTCCTCTGTGGGTAGAACTTTTGATCTTACAGGCGCGAGAAAAGAAGGGTCAAACGGATGAGGGGGTGAGAACAGGACGGGAGGGAATATGCACCCCGAGAGTGCCACCTGACGACGACGGGTCGGGCATCCAGGAATGATCGGTTTTTGGATTTCGTAACAAGCATTGAGTTTGCCCTTCCGAAATACCGAAGACTACGCCCGTTGCGACACACGCCTTTAGCGAGCAGGCTCGGATCCCGACATCGCTTTTTAATTGGGCCATCTCGTGTATCAATTCAGATTCCGTCATCAACCTGGTGGATGGGAAGAGCTGGATGTTACAGAAACCGGACAAAATACTTTTTTTGTTGACACTTACACAATCCAGAAGTAGCGTACGGCCCAATCAGCGAGCGGATACGCCAAGGGGGCAACGGGATCTTTGGTCCGTCTGTGATCCTCATCGCTGCTTCCCACGAAGTGTGATGAGTTGTGCTAGGCGGTCGTTAGCGAAGGGTAGAGGTGTTCTCTATCGGAGACTAGCAGCCCATCAGGTACCGGTTTTTTTCGTTAATTTCGTGTACGAGGAAATCTCCATGGACTCCGTTCGTAACGAACCCTTCCCTGTGCGCCGCGTTGCGTTTACATGGCTTAGACGTGGTGTGGGTTCTTGTACTATTGCTGATTTGTTGTGGGGGAGCTAAGGCGCAGGGCCCGAACGATGGAATCTCGCCGTTCTCTACACACGAATGGCGGATCGATATGGCATCCAGCGCCATCAATCTGGACATTCCCCTTCGTTCCAAAGCTGGCAAGATACCTTATTCTTCACACCTAATCGAGACTAACTATTACTCATCCGTTCTCAATAGTCAGAACGCACTCGTTTGGAATCTTTGGGGCAGCGGCTTTGCATTCCACGACACTGCAGTACAACCCGCAGCCTTGGGCGGCACAGCGGGTGGCATACACCAATGCCCTGACCCGACGTATGAATATACCAGCTATTCCGCGACCTTCATCACCGACGGAACTGGCGCGCAACATGCGCTCAATCAGGAAGTACAATGGGCTCGAAGCAGCAACGCACTTTGCCAGTCGCAGGTCCAAAATGGGCCTGCTTCTTCCGGCGTTTCTGACAACACCGGCTGGACGTTGTACGCGCCCACAACAGGTAATCCAGTTGTTTATGACATTGTTGGTCACCAATACACGCTACCCGTTGCCGGGGGCCTCTCAACGATGATTACCGATCCGGACGGTGCCACTATCTCGTGGGACGGAGGAGCGTCTACTGACACGCTCGGCGCAACCGTCTTAACGCTGTCCAAGAACACAGCGGGTAATCCAACCAGTGCGTCCTATACCGATGTATCGGGCAATACTCAACAGTACGTCGTAGGCTATACCTCAATACCGACATTGACGAATTTTGGCTGCTCCGGAATCGCCGAAGCTGGCGGGACTAAAAGCCTGCCCACTTCTATCCTGACTCCTACAGGCGCAAGTTACACGATCAGTTATGAGCCAACACCGGGAAACAGTGGGTATTACACAGGGCGCATCAGCAAGATCATTTTGCCGCAAAATGGCTCAATTTCGTACGCCTATTCGGGTGGGAACAATGGCATCTACTGCCCTAGCGAGACCTACCCGAGCGAATGGAATCCCTACGTTCCGACGATTACCGTAACAGTCAATGACAACAACGGAAATTCGAACGTCTATACCTATGTCCACTCCGTTCCTTCCGGCGGTAATGGGTGTGGTGTTGGGGTCTCTAAGTGTGTTTTCACCGTCACGAAAACCGATCCGGCGGGAAACGCAACGGTGTACAGTTTCTACGGTGAATTTCAAACTCAAGCCAAGTCCTACCAGGGAGCCGCTACGGGTACACCACTCACGACGGTCTTGACTTGCTACAACGGAAACACAACAAGTTGCACAAGTCCCTCGACTGCCCCAGTTTTGCCAGTCACCCAGACGGACGTGTACACCTCACTTGGGACATCTGCGAGCAACCATGTGACGACAACGTACGATGCCTACGGGAATGTAACTTCTGTCGTGCGCTACGACTATGGAGCTACGACCCCGACCTTGCAGACTTACACGTTCTTTGGCCAGTCGTGGAACGGTACGTCCTGCACTGCCTATCCTGCGGGTACCTATATCTACAACACGCCTTGTTATACACATACGGAGAATTCGTCAGGCACCGATGTCGCTAGAACGCAGATCACTTACAGTAATACAGGTCATGCCACTTCGACCGTGCAATGGACAGGTTCCACATCGCTGACCAGTACGGCCACGTATAACACTAACAGCACGACCGCCGCCAACGGCACGATTGCCACCGCCACGGACGCCAACGGGATCGGCGTTTACACATATACCTATAACGGCACAGATGGCTGCAACAACGTGCTACCAACTTCTGTTACCGTTACAGGATCAGGCTTGCCGTCAGGAGGACTGATTACTTCGACGCAATGGAACTGCAACGGAGGAGTGGCGACACAGACTGCTGACGCAAATACGCAGCCAACCCTCTACACCTACACCGACCCGCTCTGGCGTATCACGTCAATCACTGACCCGCTCGAAAATGTCACTAATTATAGCTACCCGACACCGACTACATTCGAGACCGTGATGAACTTCGGCACCATATCAACTTCGGATACTCTGATCACGACCGATGGTCTAGGCCGTCAGATTTTTTCGCAAACGCGCCAAGGGCAAGGAAGCACGACGTTTGATACTGTTCAAACGACTTACGGTTGGTCGAGTACCGGACCATTTACCACTACGTCCGTACCTTATTCCGGAACTCAGGCGCAGTCCGCTCCCAGTGGGACAGGCAGCACGACCACCCAGGATGATGCCGTGAGCCGCCCGCTCAGCGTCAGCAACACTGGAGGCGGACTGGTGAGTACCACCTATTCGCAGAACGATGTGCTGTCTGTACTCGGTCCCGCACCCACGGGAGAGCACACAAAGCAGACGCAGACCCAGTATGACGGCCTGGGTCGTGTGACTTCAGTCTGCGGAATCGAAAACAGCGGCGGCACCGCTTGCGGCCAGGCCACCGGCAGCTCTAGCGGTGTGGTGACCACGACCGCATACGCATCTGCTGCAGGGAGCCAGACTGTAACTTCGACTCGTGCCTCTCAGTCACGGAGTAGCGTGGTTGATGGCTTGGGGCGCACGACGCAAGGGGTCACGCCCGAAGGCGGGACGTGGAATTACTACTACGACTCTTATAGCTCCTGTCCGACTGGGTACACGGGAGCATCCGGGCAATTGACGGCAGTTAAGGACCCCAACGGGAACCTGCTCTGCTACGGCTACGACGCATCGAATCGAGTGACCGGTGTGAACGCGAACGGCACGACATGCCGTCACTTTTACTATGACAACTCGACGGGCTACTTAGGTTCTGTGCCGAGCGGCTACACGCTTGCCAATAATTTTGGGCGCATGGTTGAAGCAGCTACCGACTCCTGCCAAAGCACCAAGACCAGCGCGACACTCATCACGGATGAATGGATGGGCGACTATGACAAGGACGGTCGCACGCTCGTCGCGTTGGAGATGACACCGAACTCGACGCAGTATTACAAGTCGGAGATGACCTACACTGGACCAGCTCTCACGGCTGTGAACCATGCCAGCCCTAGCCTAGCGACATTTACTTACGGCTTGGATGGCGAGGGGCGCTGGAATTCGCTCAGTGACGGCGGCACGACTTACGTCCCGTCCTCGGGCGTGACGTACAACGCTGCTGGCCAGCCGACGAATATCTCTATTGGCACAGGAAGCGACTACGATGGCTACGCCTACGACAAGAACACGCTGCTGATGACCGGATGGACGTTCCAAGTCAACTCCGTCCAAGAAACAGCCGTCATTACGCCAAACGCGAATAACACGATCAAGTCTGTTGCGATCACAGACGGCTTCAACGCGAACGGCACGATCACTTACAGCTACAACTCTGGCTTGGTCAGTGGCACTGGATACGACGATTTAGGTCGTTTGATCGGCTGGAGCGCCACCGGAACGGGCGGCACCTGGAGTCAAGCGTTCTCCTTCGACCAGTACGACAACATCACAAAATCAGGGACCGGTTTCACGGCTTGGAACCCCGGCTATAGCGCGACCACGAATCACTATACTTGTAGCGGGTGCACTTACGACGCAAATGGCGACGTGACGAACGATGGTAAGAACGCCTACACATGGAGTGCCTTCAGCAAGATCGCCTCTGTGAACCTTAGCGGTACGGGATGCTCTACCTCGGGCGATTGCATCATCTACGACGCCTTCGGCCGGGCCGTGGAATTCGACGACGGCTCGACGAAGACGGAGATCTGGTACACGCCGATCGGAAAGCACTTTCTGAATGGCGCTACGTCACTGTACGGCTATGAAGCGGCGCCGGGGGGCGGAACTGCCTTCGGCGCATCATACGTACATGAAGACTGGATGGGCAACGGACGGATCATCTCTACGATAAGCTCACCTACAGTCACTACGGACCGAGCCTATGCGCCGTACGGAGAGGTGTTCAACATCTTTGGCGGCACAGGACAGAACGAAAACCTGTTCAACGGGCTGGACCAGGGCATCTTCTCCGGCATGTACGACACGCCAAACCGGGAGATGACCGCAATTCAGGGACGGTTCATGTCGCCCGACCCGGCGCGCTCAGGATGGAATCAGTACGGCTGGCCGACGAACCCGAACAGCGAGAGCGACCCCCTTGGGCTCAGTACTCAAGTTAATTACGAGCATTTGAACGCCCTTAGGAATTCTCTTATGCTGGCAAAGTGCAACGCTTCTACTGCGTACAGCGGTTGGGTGTCGAATACCAATTGCGATTTATCTATGAATCAGGCATGTTACTTAGACGGCATGCAGGTCCCTTGCCAGCAAGCTGAGGCCCTACTGGGGAGCGGTGTAGCCGCAATTTGCCCGGACAACGACTGCGGTCAGATTCGTCAGGATCCCGAAGGGGGGCAATGGGAGCAACTCACGGGATGGCAATTTGAAAATCAAGCGATTTACGGCGGCAGGGATAGCAACGGCGACGCGATCTTTACCGAGCAGCAAAATCTAGTGCCGATCTGGGACCCAATCGACGACCCTACTATCGCCGGGGGAGCCGCAAACAACGGGAGTTGGCTCCAAAACGCATGGAACTACCTCAAGAAAGTTCCCGTCAACCTCACTGTTATCGTTCCGGTCCTCGGAATTGCTGGGCCTGCCGTGACCGTCACATACCTCCCACAGACCAATAATCTGTGCGTTGCACCCGGATTAGGTGCCTCCGTAGGTAGGAACGTTAGCGCGGGGCCTCTTGTGCTTGGGAATCTTGCGAACGCACAAAGTATCACCCAAGGTGCAAGCATTTCAGTTGGTGCCCAGGCCCTTCCGATTGCTGGCGCTCAAGCAACGGGAAACCAGAACGGTATCTTAGGCGGTCCCACTGTCGGCATTCCTGGCGGCTCCGTCACAGCAACCTACGGTATCTGTTTTTAGGTGATACCGAAGGAGGAATATGCGCCTTATAGCCATAGTTCTGATAGCTCTGTTGGCGTTGGCTTTTGCCCTTGTCAACGGCGTGTTGATGTTTGCTTCACCGAGGCACCACGCTGCATTTTGGCGGTGGTATACGCGCTCCGGAAGTTCGGTATCAGGAGTTGAGTCTGGCGCGCAAATTCAGCTCAGGATAGCTGGCATCATCATCGCTGTTTTGAGCATGTTCTTTGGCTGGATACTTGCCGAGAAGATTCTGATCCGCTGAGAACCTTATCAAGGGATGGAAGGGGTTGATCCTTGCGATGACGGGAAACAGCAATTGGTTCGGCATCCTTGCCGGCGTTCTAACGATCATGGCCGGAGTGTACTCGCTTCTCCGAACCAGTTCGGTAGCAAGCTGGTTAGCAAGCCACGGACTACAACATTCACTGGCGACAGCCGCGTTTCTGCGACAAGTCAAGACACTCGGAGTTTTATTCATTCTGGCCGGGGGATTTTTTGTTGTCGTGGCGCTCTGCTGCTTGCGATCAACTCGGCTGCAACAGGACGGGACGGAATATGCACCCCTGCCTGACCCACCGATTGTACGGTCGCGCCTGATCGCGTCGCAAATGACGCAAGGCTGCCATCACATTTGGGGTGCTGATGGCAATCCGCCTCATGACTGGCAGGTGGAACCAATCCGGTTCCTGACATGGAAGCCCAAGAGCGTGGCTGAGCATCCACTCCCACCCTTCCTTGATCCACATCGGTACTTCGCATTCTGAATCGCGCCCTTCAGTGGGTCTGTAATAAAATTCCAGGCCGTGCTCGCTCACTTTGATCAGGCGAAAGCCAGAATCGTCACGCTGGTATAGACCATAGCGTTTGGCGGAGATGCCATAGCCATAGAGCTGTCGCTGACGACCTGCCTCCGCTTCACCGACTGGTGACGATTCTCGACAATCCACTTTGCCGTACAATGATTTTTCAGCGAACGGCAACTACCCCCTTAACTTCGTGTCTCAGTCCAAGGGTGCACTCCAAAAAGTCCGCCCCCCATGGTGACAAGCCAGTAAACCGGGGCGCGGTGCGCGCTCGTCGGCGGCTGTTTCAAAAATCGAGTTCACCGCGCGCGATGTTCAAGGTGTCCGATGAAGACCGTAAGCTGGTGGAGGTAAAGTTCCAGGGCGCTGCCAGGGCGTGGGTGCGGTTCGGGTTGGCCAGGTCAGAGCGACGGCGGAGGCTCCGTAGATCACGGCTGCCAGGACAATCAGCGACTTCAGCCCGAACCACAACGACAGGGATTCGAGCAGGCCTCCGGCCAGCGATCCGAAGAGATTCGAACCTAGCGCACTGCCTCGGAATTTTGCCTTGGCGAAGCTGGAGACAAAAACGATCCCGGCAAAGAACACGGGCAGGCAGAGCACAATCGTGGAGACGCCGACCCGGATCACAAACGACTCGAAGAGCAGTTTTTCAAGTGGTATTAAGAACGAAACCAGGAGAGACAGGAACAGACCGGTGTACGCCCATTGCAGCGGGATTCGAGGGAATCGCTGATATACCAGGTTGGCGGCAACGATCAGGCACAGCAGTCCGGATATGACAATCGAGTTCACTACCCACGTGGTGCCAAACAGCAGCGCCATGCGGCTGACGATCTGAGCCTCAAGAAGCATGAACCCCGCACCCAGCAGCAGAAAATGAGAATCGACACTGCCTTCCGCGCGGCTCGTCTGCCGAAGAAACCAGCCGAAGGTGAGCAGAACGGCGACCGACACGAGGATTACGCTGACGGGAAGGCCGGGCTCGTGCTGATAGAAATAAGGCCAGTCATCGGTCGTCAGGCGAGCCGGCTCCATTACCATGCTGGAGTGGTCACGAACGAAGGCAGCCAGGGTGGGATTCGACATGGCTTGCTCG
>Ga0209420_1000196_pt1 | contig 37599 bp, 26 predicted proteins | sample BlaSpr_A8_OM1_O1_FD_187972 | JGI IMG/M metagenome (GOLD analysis project Ga0209420, IMG submission 187972) | Forest soil microbial communities from Thunder Bay, Ontario, Canada - Black Spruce, Ontario site 2_A8_OM1_O1 (SPAdes) (version 2) | ecosystem: Environmental > Terrestrial > Soil > Boreal...
TTTCAAGTCGCTCGACGGGGGAAAGAGCTGGCAGAGTCTGGGGCTTGCCGATACGCGCCAGATCGGCGCGCTGATCATCGATCCCAAGAATCCCGACATCGTCCTCGTCGCCGCACTCGGCCATGCCTTCGGACCGAATGCGGAGCGCGGCGTCTTTCGGACCGCCGATGGCGGCAAGACCTGGACGAAGGTGCTCGCGAAAGACGACCGCACCGGTGCCATCGACGTGACGTTCGATCCCCACGACTCGAGGATCGTGTACGCGGCGCTCTGGCAGGCGGTGCGCCAGCCGTGGAATTTCTCGAGCGGCGGCCCGGGGAGCGGTCTCTATCGATCTATTGACGGCGGCTCGACTTGGAAGCAACTGAAAGCGCACGGTCTGCCCGAGGGAATTATGGGCAGGATCGGAGTTACCATTTCCGGCGCGAATCCCAACCGGGTATGGGCCGTAGTCGAAGCGGAGAAAGGCGGAATCTATCGTTCCGACGATGGCGGTGATTCCTGGCATCTCATGACCGACGACCACCGTTTTCGCCAGCGCGCCTGGTACTATTCGCATATTTTTGCCGATCCGAAGTCCGCCGAAACCGTCTATATCCTTAACACCGGCGTATTCCGCTCGAATGACGGCGGCAAGACGTTTACCCCGGTGCGCGCGCCCCATGGAGACAATCACGGGTTGTGGATCGACCCTGGGAATCCCAAACGGCTCATCAATGGAAATGATGGCGGCGCGACGATCTCTACCAATGGCGGCGAAAGCTGGAGCAGCGAGAATAATCAGCCCACGGCGCAGTTCTACCACGTCACCACCGACGATCGATTTCCCTACTTCCTCTATGGCGCGCAGCAGGACAATTCCACCGTTGGAATTGCGAGTGCGAGCGCCGACGGTTCGATCGATCGACCGGACTGGTACGACGTGGGTGGCGGCGAGAGCGGGTACATAGCGCCCGATCCCACCGATCCGCTGATCGTGTATGCCGGCTCTTACGGCGGCGAGATTACGCGCCACGATCAACATACGCACCAAGAACAGGCGATTAATCCCTGGCCCGTCAATCCCATCGGATGGGCCGCGGCGGACGTGAAGCATCGCTTCCAGTGGACCGAGCCGATTGTTTTCTCGCCGCACGATCCGAAGACCCTGTATTTTGCCGGGGAATCGCTGTTCAAGACAACGGATGGAGGGATGAGTTGGACGATTATCAGTTCCGACCTGACGCGCAACGATAAATCGAAGCAGGCGGCTTCGGGTGGGCCGATTACCAAAGACAATACCGGCGTGGAGGTTTACGACACGATTTTCTCGGTGGTGGAGTCGCCGGCGCAAAAAGATCTGATCTGGGCCGGAAGCGATGACGGACTGGTCCATTTGACGCGCGATGGCGGGCAGAATTGGGAGAACGTCACTCCTAAGGCCATGCCGGAATGGGGCACGGTGAGCATGATTGAGGCTTCTCCGCGCGAGGCCGGGACTGCCTATCTTGCAGTGGAGCGGCACAAGATGGATGACTTCGCGCCCTATATTTTCAAGACGACCGACTTCGGAAAGAGCTGGAGCAAATTGGTGATGGGCCTTCCCCCAACCGATTACGTACATGCGGTGCGGGTCGACCCCAGTCGAGCGGGCTTGCTCTTCGCCGGAACCGAGCAGGGCGTATATGTTTCGTTTGACGATGGCGGGCACTGGCAGGCCCTCGAAATCAATCTGCCGGTAGTTCCGGTGAATGATCTGGTGGTCAAGAAAAACAACAACAACAGCAACGACCTTGTCCTGGCCACACACGGGCGCAGCTTCTGGGTGCTGGACAACCTTACTCCGTTGGAGCAGTACGAGGAGTTGGTGCCACAGCAGGAGGCTCATCTGTTTTCTCCTGCAGCGGCCAGTCATACAGTATTCGGCGGGTCGGGTTTTCGCGCTCAGGGGAACGTGGGGAAGAACCCGCCAGCCGGAGTTGTGGTGGATTACTGGTTGAAGACTTCGCTGAAGAAATCGGACAAGAAAGAAGCGGCAGGAGTTGCCGATTCGAAGTCCAAGACGGAAGAAGCTGGCCAGGGCGAAGACGAAAAGAGGAAAGAAGAGGCGCCGAAGATCACGCTGGAAATTCTGGATTCATCCGGAAAAGTGATTCGTAAATTTCCCAAGAAAGAGGAGCCTGCGACAGACGAGGAAAGCTTTTTCGAGCGCGACCGCAGCGGCGAAAACCTGCCGGCCGACGCTGGGCTGAACCGTTTCGTCTGGGATTTGCGCTATGAAGGAGCGACGAAGGTGCCTCGCGCACCGCTGTGGGGTGGTGGCACGGAGGGTCCGGTAGCGTTGCCGGGGACATATCAGGTGCGGTTGACGGTTCTCGGCAAGAGTTACACGGCGCCGTTGGAGATCAAGGCCGATCCCCGGCGGAAGGTCAGCCAGGAGGACCTCGCCAAACAATTCGATCTGCTGATTAAGATTCGGGATAAGGTTACCGAGACGGACGATGCAATTATTCAGATTCGCGATGTGCGGGAGCAGGTGGAGGCCGAGAACAAACGGCTGAAGAATGATCCGCGGGAGAAAACTGTCGCGGATGCGGGCAAAGCGTTGGACAAGAAAATGACTACGGTTGAGGAAGAACTCATTCAGACGAAGGCCAAGAGCGGACAGGACGTGTTGAATTTTCCGGTTCGGCTGAACAATCACCTGGTCGCGTTGGGGGGCGTGGTGGGAAGCGCCGATTCGGCTCCGACGAAACAGTCCTATGAAGTTTTTGACATGCTTAGCAAGGCGGTCGATGAACAATTGGCGAAGTGGAAGGCCCTGGTCTCGAGCGATGTCGCGGCCTACAACAACCTGGTGAAGCAACAGGAGGTTCCAGCGATTATGGTGACCCAGCCGGAGGCAGGCAAATGAGATGCGAAGATCTGCCGCTCTCGAATCGATTCCGGTGACTTCGTTAGGCTGCCTACGAATTCTTCGAGGAGTCGGTTGGATTTTTCCGGGTGGTCGACGAACCAAGCGCGGCCATCGCCGTCGAATTGATCGCGGGGTAGCTTGTCCCGAGCGTCGATTTCAGGGAATCGGGCTTGGCTGCGAATCGGGCTGATCGGCAAAAAGAGCGGGATGGTTCATTTTTGCCAGGCCGGGTCGATTATTCTGCGCCACCCTGCTCGGCTTCGGCAAGCCAGCCGCGGCGTAAGCTCTCCGCTGGGATGCTCGACAGGTAAGGCTTGAGATCGAGGATCGGCGTTCCGTCCAGCATGTCGATGCCGCGAACATGTAAACCAGCGCCCGCGCGACGGAGAAGTTCGAGTACGGTAAGTCCAATTGGGTTGGGACGTCTGGGCGAGCGGGTTGCGAAGACGCCGTGGGGACGATGGTCAATGGGAGGAGTAGCAACCAAATCGAATCCTTCGGCGCGATCGAATACCCACAGAACAAACAGATGAGAAAACCCTTCGATATGGGTGAGGCCCGCTTCGAACTGGGGAAGGATTTCGAGAATACCCTCCGCGTCGTGTTTGGCGCCTAATCCTTTAGGGATCTGTTTTGAATTCTGGTACGGACTTTTCACATATCCGATGGGCTGCGGCGAAAACATAGGATCGATTCATCCTTGGTAGCAGATGAGTATGCGCCAGAATGGCCAGCGCGGTGTCGCTGACGTTCCCCCCATTGCTTAGGGGGATGGCTGAACGAAATTACTCTTCTTTCCTCTCGGCCTCTCTGGGCAAGGGCTTCTCGATCGGCTTTCGCGGTAGCATTTGATCGCGCATGGCTGCGTCGTAGACGAAGCTGGCCACGATTACAGAAATCTGTTTCAGATCTTCTGGTTGCAGACGGTCGTAGACGTCCATGTTGGAGTGGTGGGTACGCGTTTCATATTCAATGGGATCCTGAATGAACTGGAATCCGGGAATGCCCACCGCGTCGAAGGATAGATGGTCGGTGCCGCCGGTGTTGCGCGCGGTGAGCGTGGTCATGCCCAGATCCTTGAAAGGCCTCATCCAGGCCTCGAAGATCGGCGCCACGGCTTCGTTTTCCTGCAGGTAGACGCCGCGAATTTTGCCGCTGCCGTTGTCGACGTTGAAGTAGGCGGAAATCCTTGCTTGGTCCGGCTTGACCGTGACCGGACCGGCGTCGCGCCGCAGCAGAGTCGGCATCCCTTTCATGTTGGGGTCGTCCAAGGGGGGGCGCGAGCCAAAATGCTGCTCGACATAACCCTGCGAGCCGAGCAGACCTTCCTCTTCGCCGCTCCACAGACCAATGCGGATGGTGCGGCGGGGTTTAATGTCTAGGGCTTTCAAAATGCGGACGGCTTCCATCATCACGATGGTGCCCGCCCCGTTGTCGGTGGCCCCGGTTCCCGCGTGCCAGGAATCGAGATGCGCGCCCAACATGACCACTTCATCTTTTTTATCGGTGCCGGGAATTTCCGCGATGGTGTCGTACTGCATAGGATCGTCATCGTAGAAGGTGTTACTGACGTTCAGTTCGAGCGAGACATCTTTTTTCTGCTGCAGCAATCGGGCGATGCGAGACCAGTGCTCCGAAGCCATGGTGAGCTGAGGAATTGTTGTGGTCTCACCGGGCTTGAAGGAGCCGCCGGACTGAACGAACACTGTGCCACCGCCGGCGGTGCCGCGGCTGTGGTCGATGACTGCCAGAACTTTTTCATCGGCGAAGAACTGATTCAGGTCTTTGGTGAACTGCCGTCGTTTCGCGATCTCGGCCATACGAAAGGCGGGGCGCTCGCCGGGAATCTCATAGTCACTGATCTTGGCCAGATCGTCGTCGCTGAGACGCTTGAAAGGGGCCTCGGTGATGGTCTTCACTTCGGCGTCGGGCCCCAGGATCGCGATCATTCCGGTGAGTTTGCCGCGGTACTTGTCGAAGTCCTTTTTGTCTTCAATATTAACGCGAACACATTTACCGCTGACGACTCCGTTCGTGCCCGGAGTCCACGCTTTGGCGTAAACGATCAGAGGCACGATATCGGGCGAAGTCATGCGGACATTGATGTATTGATTAGCCCATCCGCGTCCGAACGGCCCCCACGGTTCCAGGTGGGCATTGTTCAGGCCCATCGCGGTCAACTGGTCGCGGGTCCACTCGTTGGCGCGTTTCATGTTGGGAGATCCGGTGAGGCGCTCGCCGATGGAGTCCATAAGGCCGGACGCCAGTTCCATCACTTTAGAATCGCGGAAGCCCTCATAACGAATACGCGAGATGGTTTCGAGATCAACTTTCTCCTGGGACCATTGGGCGGGAACGAAAGACAAAATCACGAGGAGAAAAAAGACGAGTCGCATGGACCTCTTCATGATGAGCTCCTGAGCAGAAATCAAGGGGGGATTATACCGCCGGGGGCGGGCTGAGTTGGGAAACGGAATGTAAAGTTATTTCAACCATAGACCGCGAGCAACTCGGGGACAAAACAGGAGTAGAGGGCACAACAGGATCAGGGGGGCGCAGCAACGACGTTTCTACGATTTGTGATCCGGCTTGCCTACGGGTTCTTTGCGTTTTTCTTCGGAGTCAACCGAGTACAGCATGAAGTGATCGAAACTGTGACGGCGGTAGTAGTGGTGCTTGCGGAAATCGAAATAAATTTCCGCGCTCTTCGGCAGCCAGAGTGTTGTGTTCTTCTTGAGAAACGGAACGGGCCCGTACTCCACCGTCTGGTGTTCACTGAGAAGCTGGATTTCCGGCATGGAATTAACCATCTCCGCTTCCATGCGGACGATCTGGAACTTATCGGCGGTGATCCATGCTCTTCCTTTCAGGCCGACAGAATACATCTGGTTCCCGACTTTGTAACTGTGCATACGATTGGGACGGTCGTCGCGCTGGCGGAAATGCACGAGCCAGGTTGCCTGCCCGTGCCAGTCCCCCAAGCCCTCACAGATCAGGTTGAAGTTGTCGCGCATGTCGGGGTGAAAAACCAGGGCCAGCACGGCGAAGCCGGTGCTGGCGATCTGGTCCGGATATTCGCTCAGCGTCAACTTGTCGGCGCGGTATTCATCCACCGTAAGAAATCCCGGCTGCGGCTCTGAGATCGAAGCCACGTAGTTGTACTTTCGCGTTTCGGTGCGAATGGGAATGCCGAATCTGTCGAGCGACTGATGGAATAAATCTTCGACGGCGGCGAAGCGAGCCACGTCCTCGACCAATTCCTGCACGCGTTTGCCGGATTCTTCCACGACCTTGGCCGAAGGACAGACGACGCCGAGCGCCAGGGCCGGCTTCACGTCATCAATGCTGGGCGGGTTCCACGATTTCATAGAAAACCCCGGCGCGGCCAGCGCCTCCAGAGGATCGACGCCCGAGAGTCGGGCCTCGGTCCGGGGAGCATTCTCGGGGGGAGCCGGAGCGGTTTGATGTTCCTCGATCTCGCCGATCAGAGTGCGGACTTGCCCCGCCATGGGATGGCGTGGCGATTCCTCGAGAAAGACGTTCAGGGCCTGAATCGCCTCTTCCTGCTGTCCCAGGTTGACCAAGGCTTGTCCAAGCACGAGCTGCGCGGGACTGGCCGTACTCTTGCCTTTGGCGATGGCGATCTGCGCCTCGGCGCGTGCCTTATCGTAGTTTTGCTGGTGGAGGTAGGTATCGGCGAGTAAGTTATGGGGCAGCCAATTTTCCTCATCGGCCATCACCGCTTGTTCCAAAGCCGATCGGGCTGCCGGATAATCCTGCTGTTCCAGGCCGTTTCGTCCGAGAAGGGTTAGCGTCTGCGCGTTGTGCGGGTTGAGAATGGCTGCCGTGCCCAAGTAGGTCTCAGCCCGGGCGAAATCCTTTTTCTGAAAATACAAATACCCCAGCAGAAAGTTCAGTTCCGCGCTGGAGGGAGATGACTTGTAGGCCTCGTCCAGTTGTCTCAGGGCCGCTTCCAGTTTTCCGGACTTCAGGGCGGAAACAGCACGTTTGGTCTCCTTGCGTGCCTTCGGCGGCAGAAGGGACTGTCCGATGTCGAGACTGATTGCCTCAGGATCGCGATGAAGAATAAGGTCGTTTTGCGCAGCGCGAATTGTGTTTGTCACCTGGAGTTCTTTACTGCTACTGAGATAGCCCACAGCACTGACTTCCACTTCGTAATTCCCGTAGGCAACGTTGGTAAAGATTCCCCGCGATGTATCTTCGGTGGTCCGCCAGGTGACCGAATGGTTGGTGAGGTCAATCAGTTTTAACAGCGCCTGGCGATCGAGATGGGTGCCATTGCGCTCGGAAAAGACATTGAAGATGAGCACCGCCGTGCCCGGGGCCGTTTCGTAGGCAGTAAAAGCCTCCAGACGCCGGGGATCGTCCATAGTGTCACGGCTATCACGCTGGGCGATAGCCGCCGTGGTGAACAAACCCCCAAGCAAGAAATGGAGGCAGAGAAGCTGCGCAAACCAGTGCGACACCAGAGCGGAGCGGCGGGTCATAAGCAAATCCGTGAGCAGTGTGGCACAGTCGTTCCCGACGGTCAAACCGCGCTCCCCGGACTTTCGGTCAGGGACTTACTCTTTCTCGTTCGGTTGGGCGGCGGGTTTTCCCTCAGGCGCGGCTGATTTGCCCGACTCGGATTTCGGACCGGCGTCGGCCGACAGCTTGGCATCGTCGCCCGGCCAGACGATTCAGTTCGTGGAAATGGTGAAGTTGACGGTAATCCTAGCCTGGGTTTCGACCGATTCTGCGCCCTCGAGGTGCGGCTTGAAATGCCACTGCTTTACCGCTTCCTGCGCCGCGCCGGCCAGAATGGGCGGGCCGCTGACCACGCGAAGACCTTGGATCAAGCCATCGCGGCCTATCAGTGCCTGCAAAATCACCGAGCCCTGCACTTTCATTTGGCGGGCTAAAAGAGGATAGTCAGGTTTTACTGGACGGCTGACGATCTCGGCCGTGTCGGCGGACATCTGCACGCGCTCGGCGGCCTTGCTGGTCACGCCGGCTGCGCTGGCATTATCCGCATCACTGGCGCTGCTGACGGCGGAAGGAACGGCGACGGACTGAGGAGCCGCACCGGGCTGCAGATCGACTCGCACCGAATTGGTACCGGGATGAACCGTTCGATGGAAGTCGCCGGCGACCACTTCAACCTCCAGGGGCGGCAGCACGGTTCTGGTGGTCGTCGCGGTGATCGGCGGAGCGACTAAATTGGAAGCGACGGGCGCGGCGGGGGCAGAACCTTTTGGCTGGGGCTTGCTGCTGTGGGACTTTTTATGTGCGGCCGATGTTGGTGGTGCGACCACGGTTTGCGTTTGGGTTGTGGCGGCGGGAGTGGTTTGCCGGGGTGGCTGGTCTTCGGTTTCCTGATTGTCGGGGGCCCAGAAGTCGCGATCCCGATAAAGCACAAATCCCAAAGCAACCAGCAGCAGGACGAGAGCAATGACCATCATTCGTCGTTGCTTTCGTTCCTCAGCGCTCCCAGCCTGAGGCGCGGCGGCGAGCAGATGAGTGGTCTTTGGAACCAGATTTTTAGGCTCGAACATGCCGGGACGTAAGCCGCTCCTAGAAGGGCTTCGCCGATAGTATGCCTATAAAACCGCCAAAAGGCCAGCAAAAGCGGTGGGTCGGACGCGGTACCTTTCGGGCAAAGACCGTTCCGAAACAAATCGCTCGCGCCACGCTTCGGAGACCGATGCGGACCCGAGATGCGAATGAGGAAAATATGCGGGTCAGCGCCAGGGGAGTAGGGTTGTAGAGCGACAGATTTACCGCCGCCACGGAGGACACCGGCGTACACCGAGCAGACCTTGCAAGGAAAGAATCAGCAGGCCAGTTGATCGCGTGTGATCTTCAGCCCGGGCAGGTTTCCGAGTGCGGTTAGGGCAACGGATTCGGTCTTAAAGAACTGGTTGGCGAGCTCGGTGAGATCATCGGCGGTGACCGCTTCGATTCTCTCAATCAGTTCGTCGAGGTCGTAAAAGCGGTCGAAATACATTTCCTGCCGCGCCAGGTTCGACATGCGCGCGGTGCTCGACTCCAGCGAAAGCATCAGACTGCCCTTGAGTTGGGCCTTGGAGCGGCGCAGTTCTTCTTCCGGTACCGGCTCGGCCTTGAGCTTGCGAAATTCACTGACCACAGATTGCACCACCTTAGACGCCGATGCCAGAGATGTGCCGGCGTAAACCGCCAGGCATCCGGTATCGCGGTAAGGATTCAAATCGCTGTAGATGGAGTAGGCCAGTCCCTGGCGTTCGCGGATGTTCTGAAACAGACGGGAACTCATGCCTCCGCCGAGCAAGGTGTTGAGAACGTAGCCGGCGTGCCGCTTCTCGTGCGCGATGGGATGCGCGGGCACGCCGAGGCACAACTGCACCTGCTCCAGAGCTTTCTTGTTGCGCAGGATGATGCGGGAAACGATTTTAGGCGCGGACGAATGAAAACCGTTTCCGTTTTTCCACGGTTTCATATGCTCAAAGTGGCGGGTGACGAACTCGACGAATTTGTCATGATCGAGATTGCCGGCCGCAGACACAATGATGTTGCCGGGCGAGAAGCGGTGGGCGTAAGCGTCGACGACCGGGGCGCGCTCGAAGCGCTTCACCGTTTCTTTGGTACCCAGAATCGGCTTGCCCAGCGGATGATCCTTCCAGAAATTCTGCGTGAAGATTTCGTGGACGAGATAATCGGGATTATCTTCGTCCATCTTGATCTCTTCCAGGATTACGCCGCGTTCGCGGGCGATGTCGGCGGCATCAAAAACAGGATTCAGTACCAGATCGCTCAGAATGTCGAGCGCGGTGGGAACATGTTCGTCGAGCACCTTGACGTTGAAGCAGATGCATTCCTTCGCGGTGAAGGCATCCATGTTGCCCCCGATGGAGTCAACCTGGCGCGCAATTTCTTCCGCCGTACGGTGCTTGGTCCCTTTGAAGACCATGTGCTCGATGAAATGGGAGATGCCGTTCCATTCGGCGTCTTCGTCGCGAGACCCAGTCTGCAGCCAGATTCCGATGGAGGCGGAGCGAATGTGCTGCATCTGCTCGGTGATGACAGTCAAGCCATTGGGCAGCTTTTGTCGGCGAATATTGCGGACTTCTTTTGCCATTGAATTGAATGCTTCCTCAGAACGGCCACTGAAGGGTAGAGGCCGAGAGGACACCACCATTCTGACACATTTGACGGGAGATAGGGGCTGGGAACCCGAGGACAGCGCCGATTCGGCTCGCAGAATCCAAAAGCGATATTACAGAGACTGCCCTTGGTTTTGCGTGCTGCGGAAGTTATCTGTTCCTCTACATAATCTAACGGGTTTTCGGGATGGCTGTCAACGATACTTCGGGCATCGTACGCCTTTGTCTCGGCCACCTATGATGCGTTTTTCCGTCTTTTGGCTCTATAATATCTCCTTCATTATATTGTTGTTACACATGTTTATTAATGTTTCGGCTGATATCGTCCCCTGGGCGAAGCTTGGGGCCGAAGGCGAAGGCCTTGTTCCGGTCAGAGACGAGGGTTTGCTGGCGACCTAGAAGCGCGTTGGAACCGTCCCGGATCTGTGGATCATCTCGGTAGCCGCCTGAGTGTAGGCAATCGCGGCGGGCAGATCTACGAAGGCCTTGTTTTCCCAGGGCCCGATCAAGATCCCCCGGTCGGGGTTTAGAATCGCTAGTCTAAAAGAATGTCTGATCATACCGAGATTTCTCTGCTGGGGATGGACCGAGCCGAACTGGTTGCGGTCATCGAAAGTCTTGGAGAGCCAGCCTATCGCGCGCAGCAACTCTTGGACGCGGTGTATCGCCAGCGGGTCGAGTCGATTGAAGCGATCTCGACTCTGTCGCAGCAACTGCGGTTGAAACTGGCGGAAAAGGGCGTTTCGATTGGTCTGCCTCGAATCCAAAATCGCTTCGTTTCCCACGATGGCACGGTGCGTTATCTGATTGCATTCGCTGACGGCCAGACGGTCGAGACCGTGTGGATGCCCGAGGGGGATGGCGGGGAGGCCGGAGACGGGAGCGAGGCCGGGGAGCAGGCGGAACGATTCGCGGAGAGTTTTCTGACTCCATCAGGGGCTAAATCCATTCCAGAAAAGGAGCCGATGGCGGCGCCGAAGCGCTGCCCCACCCAAAGGCAGGGACAAAATCAGGGACGTTCCACGATTTGCATTTCCAGCCAGGTGGGCTGTGCGGTGGATTGCCAGTTCTGTCTGACGGCGCTGCTCGAGATGAAGCGCAATCTGACCGCCGGTGAAATTGTCGGTCAGGTTTGTGCGGTACTCAAAGACCAGAAGGTTTCGCCGCCGCAAGATCGCATCAACCTGGTGTTCATGGGCATGGGCGAACCGCTCCTGAACTACGAGAATTTCGTGAAAGCGGCGCGTGCGCTGGTGGCAGAGGTGGGCATCGCGGAGCGCCGCATGACGGTGTCGACGGCGGGAATCGTGCCGCGCATTCATGACTTGGGCGGGGAGGCGATCCGGCCGAAGCTAGCTATTTCTCTGAATGCTTCGAACGATGCGATGCGCACCCGGCTGATGCCGCTGAATAAGAAATGGAATCTGGAAATGCTGATGGCGGCAGCGCGCGTGTATCCCTTGCGTAGCCGGGAGTGGATTACATTCGAGTACGTCTTGCTGGGCGAAGTCAACGATGCTCCGGAGAATGCTAAAGAAGTGGCGGAATTGCTGCGCGGGATGCGCTGCAAAGTGAATCTGATCGCTCTGAACCCGGGACCGGGAATCGACTTTACCACCCCCGGAGCGGAGAGGGTCGCCGCCTTCCAAAAAATTCTGAGGGAAGCGGGTATTCCGGCGTTTGTGCGGCGTCCTCGCGGGCGGGACATTTACGCCGCGTGCGGGCAACTCAAACGTACGGTCGAGATTGCCAGCGCACCGGTATCGTAGATTCCTTGCTCCGGGCCGGAGCTGACTCGGTGATCGGGAGTGCGACGCGAATTCGCATCGTGCCATCGGCCCGGAGTTCCTGCAGGATTTGACCGCCATGCTCCTGCAGAATCCCCTGACAAGCGGAGAGACCTAAGGCCTCTTCGGAATCTACCGAGGCTGCGTGGGGATCGGCGGATGCCCTGCCCGCTGCCCGCTCGATGCTGATTTGAAGAACCGAAGTGTCCCCCTGCCGTTCGCTGCTGACGGTCAGTCCTCGGCCGCTGTGCTCGCTGAGCACGTGAAGACAGTTGGCCACGAGCTGCAGGCAGACCTGCAGCAGCTGATTGGAATCCCCCAAGACCTTGGGCAGGGCGGGATCGAATTGCGTGCGCACTTCGATGGCGAGCGCCTCCCACTGGGGTTGGGTCAACTTCAGGGCCGTTCGCGCCAGCGTGTTGAGGTCGAGCGGACTCTTGGGTGCTGGTGATTGCCGGGCAACGCTGATCAGACTGGCGACCAGCGACTTGGTGCGGCGAACAAACAGGCCGATCTTGGCGGCGAGTGGCCGCTGCTCCGCCGTAAGCGGCGTGCTGAGGAGCATTTCCGAATACCCGAGCATGGCGGTGATTGGGTTGTTCAGTTCGTGTGCAGCTCCCCCGACCAACTGACCGATCGAAGCGAGTTTTTCGGATTGAAGGAGTTGGGCCTGCAGATGTTTCAGACTGTCAAACGATTCGATCGAGTGCTGTAGAAATTGGGTTAATTCTCGATCGAGCAGGTGCTGGCGCACCAGGACCATCATGCCCATGAAGAAGGCGGCGATCAGGGTCAGTGCGAGCCGAAATATGCGGACGCGAGAAGGGACGGCGCCATCCGACATTGCCCACGCGGCAAACAAGGGTAATGAAAATACTGCGATCATGCTGCACCGGGCAATCCACACGCCGTAGAGGGTTGACCCTTCGCCGACATCGGAGGTGGGCTGCTCCGCCTGGGTTCGCAGGCCAATGCAAGTGAGCCATGCCATGGCAGCGACCAGAGGTATGTCATAAAGGCTGCCGCTGTAATACATATTCCGGCCCATCGCCCAATTCGCAACCGTGGAGCTGGCGGCGTAACAGACACTCATGCCAAATAAACTGGCGTAGAGATTTCTCCAATGGCCTTTGCTGGTCATCCAGCACAGCACCAAGCTCAGCAGGAATGCGATCTCCTCGGTGACATAGAGCGCGTTCAAGTTCCGGGTGTAGCCCTCCGCGTGGGCCAGGACCCACTGCCAGGGGATCACGATCAAGACATAAAGATAGATCCACCACACTACCAAGAGCGCAAAATCAAGCCGTCCCGTGCGCGCAGCATATTCGTCTCCCGGAACGTGGGGTCGCAAACCAACCGCAGCCATGAGCGGAACAATGTGTAAAAAAAGAACGACGTCTCCGGCAAAAATGACAGGTACGTCCCGACGGAGCACCACCTCGTAGTAAGTCCAAAGCAGTTGATACAACAGCCACAAAGAAACGCCCAGTGTGATCAGCGACCAGAACAGCCGAATGCGTCCCCGAGAGCGCAGCACCAGCGGCACGAACGAAGCGGCACCCGAAAGCAACAAAAGGCATTGGACGACGTCGCTGAAAGCGGTCAGCTGAAACGACCGGGGCAGAAGCAGAGCGGCTCCAATTAAAGCCGCCCACAATCCCGCCACTGCGGCCAACCAGAGATGGGAACGGTTGCGCAAAACACTCCTCCGGCCCCATTCTAGATCAGATGGCAACAGCGCCATGGGTTACTGAAGTAATGGAAACGAAAGCCGCTGAGCTGGGACGGTTGCATGGCGTCAGTTTGGCACCAGACTCTCACTTGCCCGTAAGCTTCTTTTATTCAATAATATCCCGCGAAGCCGCCCCGCCCGTGGAGACCGACTCGATTGAATCCTCACGTTGAGCGCTATCGACAATCCTGGAGACTAAGAATCCCGCCTGATCCGGGTGAGACGCGCCGGACCGAGCGCTGGCTGGCCACGGCTCGGGTGATCCTCGCCGTGTCGGCATTGGTGGCGATCCAGATGGATCCGACGGAGCTGGGCCATTCCTGGGCAGCGTATGGCCTGTTCGTCTTTTATATGGCGAATGGAATTCTTATTCTCATGCTGCTGCGTCGGCGGCAGCAGTCGACGGCCGCATTTCGTCTGATGGTCCATGCCGGGGATATCGTGTGGCCGGCCCTTATTTCGATATTCTCCGCCGGGCCACGCGCTCCGTTTTTTCTGTTCTTTGTTTTTGTTCTGGCGGCTGCCGCCTACCGTTGGGGTTTGTGGGAGACGCTGGGCACGGCTGCCGCTGAAGTCACACTGCTGTGGGCGGAGAGCTTTATTGTTCTGCACCTGACGCTGGGAGGGGGAGGTTCACTGCCGTGGCCAGGGTTGAACGGCCTCCGCGTGAATACGGTTGATTTCGAACCCAGACGTCTGTTCATGCTGTCGGTGTACCTGCTGGTGATGGGTTTATTGCTGGGTTATCTGGCCGAGCAGCAGAAACACCTGCGGGCCGAGAAGGCGGTGGTGACCGGGACTTTGTCGCGCATCCGCGTGGAAGCCGGACTGACCGGAACGATTGAGCAGATCTTCCGGGAAGCCATGTCCATGTACGGGGCCTCCCGGTTGCTGGTCGCATCGCAGGAATCTCACAGCCAGCGGGTCTTCGTAGGCGAGTTGAACCGGGATAGCAAGAGTGCGCCGTCGGAGTTTCGCTGGTTGGAATCGGCCTCTCGTGACGCCAAAACCTATCTGCATGATTTTCCGGGGGAGGTGTATTACGCCGCGAACAACGGAGACCGATGGACCTCCCTGGCACTTGATCACAACGGCCATCCAGTGCCGGTCGAGAGCACGGCGCTGATTTCCCAACTCAGCGAGGTCCAGACCTTCGACTCGCTGATTACAGTCGCTTTTCTGTTCGGGAGCGAGTGGAGGGGCAGAATCTTTCTGTTCAACCCGTCGTGGCGGGGCGAGAAACAGGAGGAACTCCGCTTCCTACTCGATCTGGTGCGCCAGGTGGGGCCGGCTGTTTATAACGTTTACCTTCTGCACCGCTTGCGACGCCGGGCGGGAGCCGCCGAGCGAGCGCGCTTTGCGCGTGAGCTGCACGACGGTGCGGTGCAGTCGTTGATTGCGGTCGAAATGCAGGTGGACGTGTTGCGCCGGCAGGCCGATGCCGGCAAGCCGATTACAGCCGAATTAGGTCGAATCCAGGGCCTGCTTCGCGAGGAAGTGCTCAAGCTGCGGGAACTGATGCAGCAGATGAAAGCCATCGAAGTGGATGCGCAACGGTTGCTTGGCGTTTTGAACGACACCGTCGAACGATTTCAGCGGGAGACGGGGATTAGCGCACGATTCGTTACCGAGCTCGAAAATTTGGATATGCCGCAACGGGTTTGTCGCGAGATTCTCCGCATTGTGCAGGAAGGACTGGTCAACGTGAGGAAACATAGTGGCGCGCGCCATGTGCTGGTGCGTTTGGGATCCAGCCTGAAGAAGTGGAACTTGATCCTGGAAGACGATGGCAAAGGGTTCCCTTTCGCGGGCCGTTATAACCAGGATCAAATGGATGAAGTGAGGAAAGGACCTATGATCATTCTGGAACGCGTAGGTTTGATTGCAGGCGAACTCACGGTAGAATCAAATCCCGGACAGGGAACTCGCCTGGAAGTTACCGTTCCTCGCAGCGGGGAAGTGCCTCATGAATTTTAGAAAAGCGCAGTCCGTTCGACTAGTCATTGCCGATGACCATCCGATCTTTCGCGATGGTCTGCGGCGCTTGCTGGAAGCCGAGGCCGACCTGAAGGTTCTGGGCGAAGCATCGGACGGCGCCGAAGCCGTGAAGCTGGCGCGGCAGTTGAAGCCCGACATCCTTTTGCTCGATCTAGCCATGCCCAAGCATCCCGGCCTGGAAGCCCTGCGCGAGTTGAGTATGCCCGCGAACGCGACTCCGGTGCGGGTCATTCTGCTGACTGCAGCGGCGGAAAAAAGCCAAATCGTCGAAGCCTTGCAACTGGGAGCCCGCGGAGTCGTGCTCAAAGACTCGGCCACGCAACTCTTGTTGAAGGCGATTCATACGGTGATGGAGGGCGAATACTGGGTTGGACGGGAGAGTGTTTCCAACCTTGTGCAATACCTGCGCACGCTGATGCAGTCTTCGCACGACGAAGCGCGGCAAAAGAAATTCGGTCTGACACCGCGGGAACTGGAGATTGTTTCGGCCGTGGTGGCCGGATATTCCAATAAGGAAATCGCCGAATATTTCAAGATCAGTGAGGACACCGTCAAGCATCACCTCAGCAACATCTTCGACAAGCTGGGAGTGTCGACCCGCCTGGAACTCGCATTGTTCGCTGTGAATCAAGCGCTGCCGCTCAAAAGCATTGCGTGAGAGTGGATCCCTGGCCGCACCCACGCCTCAAGATCAGTGGCACTTTGGTGCTATTGGCGAAAGAATGACCCGATATTAATATTCCTAGCACAGACCTTGGGGACAGCCGCCGGGAGTTGGTCTATTCGGTGATACCCCGGTGAATAAATCGTCAGATTTAGCGGAATGAGAAAAGAGGAGCCCCGTGGCAAAACGCTTACAGCAGCTTTGGAACGATGAATGTGGTCAGGACATTGCGGAATACGCAGTGATGTTGGCTGTGATTCTGGTCATTGTCGTGGGCACGATCCGGCTCATCGGCTCCAATGCCAACAATGTGTTTTCGCAAGTCGGTAGCTCGATTCAGTAACCGGCAACTCTGCAATTCATGACAGACTGAGCGGCGAGGGTTCGCCGTTTGCGCTTTCTCCTGCCACAAGCGATTCCTGTCGCTTCTTTGTCCCTGTCCCTGAATTTCGTCTCATTTTTGTTCGGTCTCGGACGCCGACGATGTTGTGGTCCGAGCCACCTTCTCGGCACTGTCGTTTGAAAACCGGGTCAGGTAAGGAAAGAATGGACTGATCTCAAATTCCATTTTCTCGTGCGTTGAAACCAACGCTACGGGCTTGGCCTTGGATAGGTCGGCGCGATCGCTCCAGGGATCGACTTTGATGCGGCCGCCCAGCGGCAAAGCTGCGATCTGATCGAGGCGTTTGTCATCGAGCGCAGGACTCGAACTCATCAGGCTGGACATGCGAATGCTTTTGCTCCCGGCAAAGCTGTTTCCCAGGTGAGGCCGAATCAGATTCGGCAGGTCGGGCGCCCTCTCCTGCAAAGCTTTTAGAAACAATCCAGCATTGCCCAGTTTGTCCTTGTAAGGAGAGTTCTTGAGGAGTTCCAGGGCCTTGACGTCGGCCGCTTCCTCATCTGCAGAACTGCGCTTGAAGTCGAGGCGCCGGAACGACTCTTCGTCGGGAAAGAATAGCTTGTCGTTGAAGGCAAGGTTGGTATCGAAGTGATGTCCCAAAACGATGTGGCTGAGTTCATGGGCCAGAACCATGGCCAGGGACGCTTCATCAGGAAGTACGTCCAGCAGTCCGCGACTCATGACAATCGTGTGGCCGATGGTAAAAGACTCAAGAGGGGCGGTCAACAGTACTCGGCAGTGAATATCTCCCGCCAAGTCAATGTTATTGGTGACGAGCAGATTGTTCACCACGGTACAGAGAATTTTGTCTACTTCGCCAGCGGGAGCGAGTAAACCAATCTTCTGTAGACGATCGACGGCGTTTTCCTCCGCCTGGCGCTCCCACATGCGCTGCGCCACCACGGGACTGGCATCGGCGGCGGCATCGCTCTGGTCCTTCACTGACTGCGGCGAATCGATCAGAATCTGGGTGAACTCCTCACTCTTGGCCAGACCCTTCAGATCGTAGCCCCACAACCGAGTCTGCGCTTTAAAGTGCAGGGTCTTGCTCCATCCCGTCTTAAGGTTGGATTCTTCGGTGTAGACATATGCCGGCAGCCACATTCCCGGGCGCATGTTCAGGCGCCAGCTGTCGAAGTGGAAAAAGAAATTCAGCTTGGGTTGGGGAAAGTAGGTTCCGTCGAAGCGGACAATGTTGTAATCCTGATCTTCGACCCAGATCCTGCCCATGAAACGTGCGGTCTTTTGACCTTCCTTGGGCTTTACATCGATGACCAGGCAGCGGAGCTCTCCCAGAAATTCGCGCCGCACAAAAGTGAAGTCGTAGTATTTCTTCTGGAAATCCGGGTCGAGCACCACCATCTGAGCGAAGCCCAAGGGAAGGAAGTGCAGGGCGTAGACCCCCGTCATCTTGCTAAGCATCCGACGCCCGAATCCCGGTTGGCCAACGAAAGAAACGTCCTCCGGGCCGTCACTCATGTCGAGGCGGCCGAGAAAATACTGGTCTTTTACGGGAGTCGCATTCCCCGTGCTGTCGTTTTTAAGGTCCTGCAGGTAGGTCTCAACCATGGGGTGCATGTGACGCATTTGCGCCATGAACAGGTGTTCCCGCTGCACCACGCGATCGAGTACGTCGTTGAGCGTAATCGCGGCCGGGGGCAGAGAATTTGAAGGAGCCGGTGTAACCGACGGGGTCTCCGCCCCGCTCGGAGCCGATTGCGCCGGGGGAGCCTCTTGAGCCTCGATCCCGAATATGCAGAACAAAAGAAGAAAAACCAATCCCGAACCCGAACGAACCATTCGCATAAGAACCTTCTGGCGGTTGATCACGCCAACTGAAAAATGATGTGCAAAACGGCCGTTGAGTCCGAAGGTTGGCCGTCCTTCAGGGCGGGCTTGAAGCGGATCTGTTCGGCGGCGTGTACCGCAGCGTCGTCCAGACCATGCCCCAGTCCGCGAACTACTTTCAAAACCCGTAGCTTACCCGACGCTTCCAGCACGACTTCGAGGAGCACTTCACCCTCGATTCGCTGCCTGCGCGCTTCATCAGTGTAGATGGGAACCGGCTTAGAAAGGATTTCTGCCGGGACAATTTTCTCCGCCGCTTGGGCCGCGGGACGCGACTGAACGGTTGGAGGAGCGGGAACATCGGCGTCGCCAAAGCCCGCCTGCTGTACGGTGCGCGGCGACGAGGTACGCGTGTTTCCCGTGGCAACGCCGCCCCCGAATCCCGTGCTGGCGACTACGCCGCTGGCACCGCGGGCTCCGCCCGTTCCGTTACCATAGCCTGGTCCGGCAGGCATATCGAATCCGCCTGCCTGGGCAATATTCACCGCTTTGTTCTGACTCGCCTGGGCCGGTACGCCATGGGGATCGCCAAAGCCACCGGTCTGCACCTTTTGCGGGGCGCGCTCGATGGTTTGCGGCGCTGAGCTGCCAGTCGAAAAGACGTTGGTCCTCACGATTTGCTTTGGAACCAACGGAGGTGCCGAGGGCGGCAAGGGATCAAGCTTCCGAGTCGCCATCTTAACTTCGGGAGCGGGGGCATCTTCGATTTTCAGTTTGGGCTGAGGTTGCGGAGCCGGCAAACGCATGTCTACCGGCGGGGGATCGAGCTGTGCCACGATCACTGGTTTAGGAAGCTGTCTCTGGGGCTCGTGATTTACCGGGACCGGGGTGGGAACCAGTTCGACCGCATGATAGTCAGTTTTCGGACGCTCAAGAATCTCAGGGTGGAGAACGGGAAGCGAAACCAAAATCGCAATGACAACCGCCTGAACGCCATAGCTCAACAGAAGGTCAGACCAAGGGATCTCCCATGGCGGGAGGGATGTAAAGAGGCCTGATTCGCGAGACAGCGACGCCATAGTCAATTCTGCTAGTTCTCGTTCTGCTAGTTTTAGTGTCCCAAAACCCCATTCGACTGTAAAGCTTCTCCCCGTCTTTTCAAATCATGGAAACCGGGTACGCCGAGTCGCAACAGAGGGTATGGCTTATGCACGACAAAGGCCATCCCGTGAACCGAGAGCAGGAGCAAGTCTGTTCGTATCAGTAGCTTCCAGGGGAGCATTTTTCATCAGGACCGAATCCACCAGCCTCCTACCAAAAGCTACACCATACTGTGCAGAACTGTGCAGAGATTTTCCGGCGGTGTCGGTCCCAGCGCCTGGATCTCAGCAGTGCAAAATTTTTGGACTTTTGATGCCCCGGGTGGCATTGCGAGTGTCGACTACTAATTGGGACTCCTGGACGATGCGGGGATAATCGTAATCGGAGTGGTCGGTCACGATGACGACGCAGTCATACTGGCCCAGATCTTTCAACTCCGCGCACTTCAGTTGCAGGTCGTATTTCCGACCTTTGCCGATGAATGGGAAATAGGGATCGTGGTAGCTGACCTGGGCTCCATCTTTCTGCAAAAGCTCGATGATGGTGAGTGAGGGCGACTCGCGTAGGTCGTCGATATCTTTCTTGTAGGCGACGCCCAAGACCAGGACTCGCGCGCCATTCACCGACTTTTTATGGCGATTCAGGGCGCCACCCACCGAGGACAGAACGTGATAGGGCATATTGCTATTGATTTCGCCCGCAAGTTCGATGAAGCGCGTGCGAAAATCCCATTCCTTCGCCTTCCACGAAAGATAAAAGGGATCGACCGGAATGCAGTGCCCACCCAGACCCGGCCCCGGATAGAAGGGATGAAAGCCGAAAGGCTTAGTGGAAGCGGCTTCGATAACCTCCCAGATATCGATCCCCATGCGCAGACATAGCAGCTTGAGTTCGTTCACCAAAGCGATGTTGACGCAGCGGTAAATGTTCTCCAGCAGTTTGGTCATCTCCGCGGCCGCCGGGGACGAAACGGGAACGGTTCGATTGAAAATGGCACCGTACAGGACGCCGGCGAGTTCCGACGCTTGCGGGTTTAATCCACCCACCACTTTTGGAATGTCGCGGCGGGCGACCGTGGTGTTGCCGGGATCCTCGCGTTCGGGCGAGAATGCCACAAAAAATTCCTTGCCGGTGGGAGCCTGGTTGCGAGCGGCCTTGAGACCGGCCTTGTTTTCCTTTTCGAGAATCGGAATCATCACTTCTTCCGTGGTGCCTGGGTAGGTTGTACTTTCGAGCACTACCAATTGACCCGCGCGCAAGTGAGGTGCGATGGAGTGGGTGGTGTCAGTGATGTAGCTGAGGTCGGGCTCGTGGTATTCATTCAACGGCGTGGGGACGCAGATGATAATGGCGTCCATGGCGGTGATTTGGGAATAATCGGCGGTGGCGGAAAACCCATTTGCCTTGGCCGCCTGCACCTCTTCCGGCGCGATGCGGTAGATATAGGAACCGCCCTTGGCCAGCGTATCTACCTTGCGGACATCGATATCGAAGCCGGTCACCCGGAATTTCTGCTCGCTGTACAACAGAGCCAGCGGGAGTCCGACGTAACCCATGCCAATGATGCCCACACGGGCCTGGCGCTGTTGAATTCTGGCCTTGAGTTGATCAACGGAGGTATCTGCCGCAGAGTAGCTCGTCATGAAGTCTTCCGAATAAATCGTAGATGGATGGCGCGAAACGCTTCGATTTTAGCAGACGCAACTGGGAGCCCTTTCGCGGGTCAGGTGGTTGCGCAATCCGAAGAGTAGCCCAGACCCCTGTAGCAGGGGTATGTCCCAGCGGATCGCAAATTGAAGGCTGCACCTGCGGTGGACAGACGAGACCTGCACGAACCCGGTGGAAAAGTTGTAGCAGAGTGACGAACAGAAAAAGAACAGGCGAGTGGCCGCTGCCGTGATTCCCGCCTGGGGTGGTCCTCCGCGCTCCCCTTGCGCACGGGAATGTCCTGCCATCGAGGTCGACACCCAACCGTGATTACCAGATGGTCAAGCGGATCTTTTTGGTCTCTGCGGGCGGGATTCCCACTTTGCCACAGCCTCGGCGACTACGGGAGATTAACTAAAAACCGGACATTTCATTTACTTAAGAGAAGGGGACACTTCTAATGTCGTAAGAATGGGGACGTTTCCTATTGTCGGTTGACACGGCACGGCCCGGCACGGTTTCAAAGTGGACGCGGAAGGGTGGTCAGCGTATACTCCGCTCGATTCCCCAGCAACCCAGGAACCAGGAACACCGACGAGGACTGAGTTTGGTTCTGCGTTGGCCGGCCACAGTGCTTCTCGTAAGAGGTAGGTCAATGCCAAAAGCAACCATTGCATGGCTTCTCGCTGTTCTGCTCGCGGTCGGTCCCGCCTGCTATTCACGAAAAGTTCAAAAGGTGGCGACCGTAGATGTGCCGCAGCCCAAAAACGAAAAAATCGTCGGGATTACGACCATTCAGGGTGAGGACGTCGCGTTCGACCCGCCGGGAGCGTATGTCAAGAACGGGACGGTGTCCGCCTCGGTAAAAAAGAGACCCTACGAACTTCCGGTGGACCAGGTACAACGGTTTTGGATCGAGACCGACACGCTTCAAAAGGGACGCACCATAGGTCTGACCGCGGCGGTGGTCGTGGGCACGCTGGCGCTAATCGTCGGCATCGTTGTAGCCCTGAAGCAATCCTGTCCATTCGTTTACTCCTGGGACGGTTCGCGATATGTGTTTGACGCCGAACCCTACGGCGGAGCTATTTCCCGTGGCCTCGAGAAAGATGATTTCTCGCAACTGGAACATCTCCGCGAGCGGAGTGGTCTCTACCGGCTGAAGATTACCAACGAAGTCGACGAGACTCAGTTCACAAATCTGACCGAGCTTTGGGTTGTGGACCACGCTGCGGGAACTCGCGTGGCCGCGGATGTGCGGGGCAACCTGCATACGCTGGCGGCACCGCAGGCTCCGCTATCGGCGCGGGATGCCGCGGGACATGACTTGCTCCCCTGGTTGCGCGCCACCGATCGTCTGATTTGGGAAGGGCCCGCGGTACCCGACGCGAACGGTAAGTTGCAGAGTGACATTGTGATGACGTTCCCCAAGCCCGCAGATGCGACGCAGGTGAAGTTGGTGGTCAACGCTGCGACGGGTCTCTGGGGCTCGTATATGATCAAGAAGATGGTCGAACTCCGGGGGCGCGATCTGGGGGCGTGGTACACCGCAATGGACCAAAGCCAGTCGGCCCGCGACGCACTCTTCGCCTGGGAAGTGCGCGAAGAACTCTTCGCCCTGAAAATTTATGTTGAGGAACCCAGCGGATGGCAGGTGCGCGGAATTCTGCCGGGGACGGGTCCGTTTATTTCCAAGGACCGAATCGTCCCGCTGGATGTGAGTCGTGTGAAGGGAGATCAACTGCGCATTCGCATCCAACCTCCCGCTGGCTTTTGGGCATTGAATTCGTTTGCCGTGGATTACACGGCAGACCTCCCCGTCAGTCTGGAAAAGATCGAGCCGGCGACGGCGAAGGATCTGCAGGGAAAAGATGTGCTACCAGAGTTAGCGGCAATTGACGATCGCTACCTGGAGATGCCTAATATAGGTGACACTGCGGACCTCACGTTCCACGTGCCGCCCCAACATGCGGCCACAGATCGAACCGTATTCCTCCATACCCGTGGATACTACAAACTGCATATCGCTGCGACGGCCGAGCCTGATATGAAGACTGTGCAGGAGATCGAGAACGTGCCGGGAGCTGCAGCTCGCTATGCGGCAGAACAGTTCGCACAGTGGCAGGTCGCCCGGCAACAGAAACTCGAGCTGCAGAAACAATGAGCCAACTCCAACTGAATGGGGATGACAAACGGAAGTTCAGATAGGAAATTCAGATAACCCCCATCATCCGGGCAGGCAGTCTCTACGAGGGAGTGGGGAGAACCCGACGGCGAATGCTTCCCTGAACGTGGCCACGCCTGAGAGCATGCCATGACGGCGCAGGCGCGGCGAGTGGCTGTCACAGGCATGGGTGTGATCTGTGCCTTGGGCAACAACCGGGCTGAAACTTGGAATGCAGTCAGCCAAGGAAGATCTGGAATCCGAGCGATCGATTCGGTAGATACTTCGAAACTACGGTTTCGGAACGGTGCCCAGATTTCTCGGTATGACCCTGGCCAACATTTTGATGCGAATCGTACACGCTCCCTCGATCTGTTTTCCCAATTCGCGCTCATCGCAGCCCGGGAAGCTCTGAAAGATTCCGGAATCACACTTACCCCAACGCTTTGCGAGAATGCGGCCATCGTGACAGGCTCGGGCATGGGCGGGCAATCGACGCAGGACGCCGGATTCGCGAAACTTTACCAACGCAACCAACCTCGGGTCGATCCTTTGGTGATTCCTCGCGCCATGGCGAATGCCGGTGCCAGTCATATCTCCATGGAGTTTGGCATCACCGGCCCTGCTTACACGGTGTCCACGGCTTGTAGCTCCTCCAACCATGCCATTGGTCAAGCTTTCTGGATGGTTCGCAATGGGATGGTGGACTTGGCCATTGCCGGAGGCAGCGAGGCTCCTTTCAGCTTTGGTTTCTTAAAGGCCTGGGAGGCCCTGCGAATTATGTCGCCGGATACGTGTCGGCCTTTCTCGAAAGACCGGCGCGGCTTGATTCTGGGGGAAGGCGGCGCCATGCTAATACTGGAGCCTCTCGCGACGGCGAGGGCACGGGACGCGACGATTCATGCCGAAGTGATGGGTTTTGGCATGTCCTCCGACGCCCATCACCTGACCCATCTGTCCAGCGACGGTCCGGTTCGCGCGATGAGAGCGGCATTACGCGATGCTCTGCTTCTGCCCGAGCAAGTGGGGTACATCAACGCCCATGGTTCGGGCACGCTGGTCAATGATCCGCTGGAAACGCGCGCTATTCGTGAACTCTTCGGAGCCCATGCCGACCGGCTGGCGGTGAGTTCCACAAAATCACTTCACGGCCATTCTTTGGGTGCTACGGGGGCCATGGAAGCCATCTGCACGGTCCTGGCGTTAAAAAATGGCTTGCTTCCGCCCACGGCCAACTATACCGAGCCCGACCCAGATTGCGATTTGGACGTGGTGCCCAATCGCGCCCGTCCTGCCCAAGTGGAATATGCTCTCTCCAACTCGTTTGCCTTTGGGGGGCTCAACGCTGTGCTTGCTTTCCGAGCGCCGCAATAATCAAACGTCAACGCGTTGTGTGAGCACAACTTTGACGCCACGCCTGGGACGAAGGGTAATGGTGGGCAACGGCTCGACGGGGAAATCTGGCGCAAGCCGCACTTGATACCTTCGCGCGATTGCTGCCAGCACCAGGACAGCTTCCATCGCGGCAAAGGACGCGCCTATGCAAGTGCGCGGTCCTCCACCGAAGGGGAAATAAACAAACTTGCAGGCACTTTTGGCCCGCCCGTCCAACCAGCGATCTGGATTGAAGCGCTCGGGTTGCTCGTAATATCGCGGGTCGCGGTGTGTTACCCACTGGCTCATCATGACCGTCGCTCCGGCAGGCACTCGATAGCCGCCGATATCGCAGTCTTTCAGACAGTTTCGGACGATCGCCCACGCCGGTGGGTACAGTCGCATCGCTTCCTTCACGACTCGCTCGGTGTAAGGTAGTCTGGACAGATCTTTCACCCCTGGACTTCTGCCCTTGAGCACCGCTCGAAGTTCTGACCAAAGCTTTTTCTCGACCTCTGGATACTGCGCCAGTAAATACCAAGTCCACGATAACGAAACCGCAGTTGTCTCGTGACCCGCCAAGAGGAGGGTCATCACTTCATCGCGCAACTGCTGGTCTGACATCGCACGGTCTGACATCGCGTCCTCGCCCCTACTCTGAGCCTGCAGCAATCGAGAGAGTAGGTCGTCGGCGACCTGGCGGTTCGAGCGGCGCTGATGGATAAGACCGTATACGATGTCGTCCAGCTGGCGCGCGGCGCGCCGGTAACGCCAGTTGTCGGCGGTTGGTAATAGGCGGAGAATCGGAGGTAACAGCATGCGCCCGCGCGAGCCGAGCTCCATAAAGGTGTTCAGCGCGCCTGCAATTCTGTCTTTCTCCGCCGTCATCTCGACATTAAAAAGCGCCTTGGCCACAATTTCCAACGCCAGGCGCATCATGTCCTGATGAATGTCACGCATATCACCATCGTGCCAGCCCGCCATCATCCGCTCCGTATAGGCCACCATGGTGTCGCCGTACGATTCGATTCTGTCGCGATGAAAGGCGGGTTGGATGAGGTGCCGCTGCCGCAACCACGCATCTCCGTCATTGGTCAGAAGACCGTTTCCAAAGATCCGCCGGTTGAACTTCAGGGCTTCGCCCTTGATGAAATTTTGCCAGTTGGTTACCAGAACCTGCTCGATGAGGTCGGGGTTGTTCAGGAAATAGATGTGACGGGAAAAAGCGCGATAGTAAAAGATGTCACCAAATTGACCAGCCCACTTGGTATACAGCCCGAGTGGGTCGGGGCTTCCCAGCGGGAAGTTCCCGACTATGCCGCGATTCACAGGCCCGGGCGGGCGAAGCAAAGGCATCATAGGCCGGTTGTCAGTGCCTCTCTTGTCGATTTTCGGAGAAGTTGATGGTTGATTGTGAATGAGAATGACGCATGGGAATGATAAGCCACAGTCCCACGGTCCGCAACGCAGGGCCTCATTTGAATCGGTGGCGTGCCTATTCGTTGGCCGCGAAAGCGAAATTGAGCGATGAGTTTTACTCGCTGCCGGGAGGCGCGGCGCCCATAGCGAGTTGGAGGTCTTCCGACCCTAAGACGCAGCGCTGCCCAAATGTGTTGACCGCCAGCCGACAGGAGTTCACGGAACGGAAGGCTGCAGAATTGCGGAAACAAAACGCGCTGGCAATGGCGCTGGCAATGGCAATGGCAAAGAAGGTTGGACCTCAACACTCCGCCAGCATTATCATCTCAGCACGCTATGCATCCCTCACGAGTCGTCAATATCGAGGATCTACGCGCTCTGGCGCAACGCCGGCTGCCCAGGTCGGTATTCGACTACCTGGACGGCGGCGCGGAAGCGGAATGCACCTTGGCGGAAAACTGCCGCGCGTTTCGCGATGTCCTGTTTCGCCCTCGTAACGCTGTAGCCATCGGTGTTTGTGACCTGAAGACCCGCGTGCTCGGCCACGAGCTTTCTTTCCCTGCCATCCTGGCCCCGGTCGGTTACAGCCGTTTGATGCACCCCGACGGCGAAATTGCCGCGGCTCGCGCGGCCGGAGAAGCAGGCACCGCGTACATTCTTTCCACCATCTCTGGTCACAAACTGGAGAATGTGAAGGCGGGGTCGCAAGGGCCGGTTTTCTACCAGTTATATCTGCTCGGCGGACGCGAGGCCGCTGAAGGGTCCATCGATCGGGCTCGCCGCGCGGGATTTTCCGCGCTAGTAATTACCGTGGATACGCCCGTGGCGGGAATGAGAGAGCGCGATCCTCGCAATGGGATGAAGCAACTGTTGGGCACTTCCTGGTTCGCGAAAGTCCCTTACTTGCCCAACATTCTCGCGCATCCGGGCTGGCTGGCGTCGTTTCTCCGCGACGGCGGCGTACCCAAACTGGAGAACGTTGTGACTCCGGGAAAAGGTGCGATGGAACTGGTTGACGTGGGCGCTGCTCTGGCCCGCGCCACCGTGACCTGGGAAGACTTGCGATGGATCCGCGAAGTGTGGTCCGGGCCGATCGTGGTGAAAGGTCTGCTGACAGGGGACGACGCCAGGCGTGCGGTGGACGTAGGTGCGTCCGCGGTAGTTGTGTCCAACCATGGAGGCCGTCAGCTCGATTCAGTTTTTCCTTCCTTGCGCGCTCTTCCGGAAGTTGTCGCTGCCGTAAATGGTCAAGTCGAAGTGCTCATGGATGGAGGAGTCCGCCGTGGCGCGGACATTGTGAAAGCGCTTTGCCTGGGAGCGCGCGCGGTCCTCGTGGGGCGCGCTTACGCTTACGGCCTGGCGGCCGGCGGGCACGCTGGAGTTGTCCGAGCACTAGAGATTTTGCGATCGGATGTCGAGCGCACGTTTCGATTGCTGGGTTGTCCTTCCATCGCGGCCCTTGATCGGTCCTATATCGAGCTGCCTCATGCGTGGTCGATTCGTGGAGCCAGCCACGCGGTTTCCAGCTAAGACAGCGCTTCGGTAACATCGAAGATTGCGCAACGGCCGAGAAGTCTGGTCCGCAACCTCGCAGCCTAGCCGCCAGCCGGCATGCTGTCCGAGATCGTTTCGCTCTGGGTGTTCCAGAAAAGCTTCTTGCCCGACCAGTACGATTGCGCAGCCATGATGCAAGCGACGGAATGCGCGAATCCCTCACGCACCGTTGCGTGGGGCTGCTGACGCGAACGCATGCATTCGAACCAGTTTGCCATGTGTTCCGTGGTGAGGTCGTCAATTCCCAGAGGCGGTTGGGTGGTCTCTCCGGGCAGAAGCACAAATTTGGATGCTCTCTTCTGGTCAATGTCGGCATCGTCCTCGTGCGTCCCTTTCTCCTCGACCAGTCGATAACGCGGGCTGCCTTCGCCGCCATCATTGAACAGACTTGCCTTCTTCCCCATGTAGCGCGTAAAGCTGGGCGCGTCATTGCCGAAGCTCGTCGAATAACTGACCAGAAAGCCTTTCGGATATTCGAGCAAGGTTTGAAACGTATCGGCGGTTTCGCGACCATCGTGCCAGGCGAAAATCCCTCCATTGGATACGACTGACTTGGGGAAATTGTCGTCCATAAACCAGTGCACCAGGTCAATGGCGTGGCTCATCCACTGATCCGGAATCCCGCTGGAAAATTCCTTGTAAAGACGAAACTCAAAATACATTTGGGGATCGAACGGACGCGCAGGCTTCGTCATCAGCCACTTGTTCCAATTCGTGTCCTGCTCGCGAATTTCCTTCACTTCGGGACGGCCGCGCCACCGCGGACCGTGATAGTTCCATACGATTTCAACCTTGCTCACATCTCCGAGCACCCCGCTGCGCGCTAGTTTTTGTGCCGCTCGCGGATAGGGCTCGCTTCGATGTTGGGTGCCAACCTGGGTAATCGTCTTGGCTTGAAGCACCGCTTCGCGCGCCGCTTTTGCTTCCGTCAGCGCATTCCCCATGGGCTTTTCGCAATAGGCGTCTTTTCCCGCCTCGGCCGCCATTTTCAGGATCGGCGAATGGGAATGTTCTGGGGTCGAGATCAATACACCATCGACATCCTTCAGGGAAAGCAGTTCTTCAAGGTGCTGGACAGTCCGCGGGGCTCTGCCGTAATAACGCCCATTCGTGGCCGCGGCTTTCTCGCGATTGACCGTCCACAGATCGCAGACCGCAATCATCTCCACGTGGTGGCTGTCCTTCAACTTGGACGCGATCAAGTCGAGATCGCGACCCCGACTCCCGATGCCAATGTGTCCGAGGGAAATGCGGTCGTTCGCACCAACAATATTTCCGTAGGACAATGCTGTGTGGGGCAGGACTACCCCCCCGGCTATCATGGCCGCCGATTTACCCAAAAATGCTCGACGATTCATGCTTGAAGATTCAGTCATGATTTGCTCCGCTGTCGGTTGACTCAATCCTTACTCTACTCTTGCTCAATCGTTGATGGCCTGATAGGCGAGCACGCCGACTTCGCGGTCCAGAATCAAATCGCCCGTGGGATGCAGTTGCGCCATGAAGACGACGATCATCTGCTCTTGCGGATCGATCGTGAAGCCAGTATAGAAAAATCCGCCCCAGTTGTACTCCCCTGGCGATCCCAATTCAGAGAGCGGACTCTTGACCCCGGACACCCCAAAACCCAGGCCGAAACCCTGCTCGGGGCCGATCTTTCCCAGTTGATCGTGGGTCATGAGTTCGATGCTCTTTCGGCTTAACAGGTGCGGCTTGCCGACTTTGCCGTCGTCAAGCATCATCTGGCAAAAGCGAGCGTAGTCCATCGCCGTGGAAACCAGGCCGGCGCCGCCGGAAAACAATTTCTTCGGGCCGCGCGAAGCATAGTCCGCGGAATAGACAAAACTTCCGTCCCGGATAGGCGTATCCGGAAAGCGGTTCAACCCTTTCTCCGGAGAATAGGTGTAAGCCGTGGCGAGGCGGTCGAGCTTGTTATCCGGCGGATAGAAATATGTATCCTTCATACCCAACGGTTCGAAGATGCGGGTGCGAAAAAATTCGTCTAGCGGCTGGCCCGACAAAACTTCCACCAGGCGACCCAGCACGTCGACGCCCAGGCTGTATTCAAAACGGTCCCCAGGATTGAACAGCAGAGGCACGCTCGCCAGCCGCTTCACATTGTCCGCAATCGTGCCGTCATACGGCAGTAGTCCGCTGGCTACTCCGGCTGCCTCATACCTAGGGCCTAGGTCGGCATTCCAGTTGTAGGTCAGTCCCGAGGTGTGGCGGAGCAGATCACGAATCGTAATCTCGCGCGTTGCTGGAATCGAATAGGGCTCACCAGTTGCCGGCTTGACCAACACCTTCGGATTCTTAAATTCAGGCAGGTACTTGGAGATAGGATCATCGAGCAGGAAGCGTCCCTCTTCGTAGAGCATCATGACGGCGACGCTGGTAATCGGCTTGGTCATCGAGCAGATGCGGAACATTGCATCGGGCCGCATCGGCTTGCCGGCCTCGCGGTCCATCATGCCCTGCGACTTGAACCATGCGATCTGCCCGCGCCGGATCACCAGCGTGACCGCGCCGGCGATGCGTTGGTCATCGATGTCGTGTTGTACGACGGTGCCGATGCGTTGCAGCCGTTCTGCAGACAGCCCGACCGATTCGGGCTTACCCGTGGGGAAATCCTGCGCGAGGGTGCAGATATTCAGTACAAGAAAGCCGAGGAGAAAGGGAATGATCCTGCGCTTTTGCCCGGCGAAAATAGTAAGACGCATGGTTCCTCCCGACTTGCAGGTGGCGCAGAAACTCGACTTCGCGCCGGGGTTGAAAGGGCGCGGCTTTTAGCCGAAGGCTCCTCCAACTCAACGGCGGCTTCAGCCGGGAAACATCCAGCCAGAGGGCCCGTCCAGACTACGAAGACACGATGGTCTTGGAAGCCTCATCCCACACCACCGGTTTCTGGCGAAAATACGATTCGTTGGCCATGTGACAGGCGATGGCAGCGTGATTGCCGAATACCGCATCTTCGGTTACCGGCTTGCGCGACTTCACCGACTGGAAAAAGACGTTCAAGTGCGGAGTCATATCGTCCCAGTCATGTCCGCGATACACGGTGTCGTCGTGGATGGGTTCCTTACCCAGCGGCGGGTCGTGTTCCGCGTGCCACTGCTTCACGTATGCGGCCCGCATTTTCGGCGGGAAACTGGAACTGTAGTAACTGGGATCGGTATCCACGCCTGCCTGCGGAGAGTGTCGCAATTCAAACTCGCCGGCGTCGAGCAGCCCCTTCGGCCCCATGAACCGCGCCAGTTCCGGGGTCTCGGTTCCGAGTCCAAGACGCACATAAACCGGAACACCGTGATAGTCGAACAGCACAGTGTGCAGGTCAGGCATGTCGCGCCCGTCCTTCCAACGGAAGATTCCACCCATCGCGGTCGCTGACTTGGGTACTTCATTCCAACCCAGCGTGACCAGCATGCCGCTGATCAGATGCACCATCAAGTCGCCCGCCACCCCGGTGCCGTAGTTTCTCCAGCAGCGCCAGCGCGCGAAATGCAGCTTGTTGAACGGAACCCTGGGGGCATCGTTGAGCCAAGTATCCCAGTCCAGCGTTTCCGGAGAAAGATCGAGTGGAGGGGGATACTCCCATGCGCCGGTGGGGTCGTTTCGTCCCAGCGTGAGTTCCACCATTTCCACGTCGCCAATCGCTCCGCCAGCGTAAAGTTCGCGCGCCTTGGCGCACAGCACGGAACTAACCCGTTGCGAGCCAATCTGCACAACCCGATTATTCTTCTGCGCCGCCTCGACCATCGCCAAGCCGTCGGCCACGTTATGGGACATGGGCTTTTCGCAATAAATATCCTTGCCCGCGTTGCATGCGTCGACCACCACACGCCGGTGCCAGTGATCGGGAACCGCGGCCACGATGCAGTCGATGTCCTGGCGATCGAGCAAATCCCGATAATGGCGTGAGGTGGGCAGGTTCGGGTTGGCGGTGATTTCTTTGGCCAGGGTATGTCGTCCGTCATACAGGTCGGCAGCGCCCACACACTCCACTCCGGGAATTGTGATGGCGTCGGTTAGCAAACCGGAACCTTGCATTCCGATTCCGATCATGCCAAAGCGAACCCGATCGCTCGGCGCCATGGCGCGCGGAAATGGTTGAGCTTCCAGTCGGATCGTCTTCGACGCCAGCAGACCACCCGCCGCCGTCGCCGCGCTTCCCTGTAAAAATGCTCGTCGCGAAAGTATGCGTTTCATGCCAATTCCTCCCCCTGATTTGAGTGCGACCCGTTCCCGTTCCGGCTACTTCTTAAGTGGCTTAATGGCTACTTCCTTAAAAAACACGATGTCGTTGTCGCTGTGATTCTGCAGACCCATATACCCGAAGTTGGGCCGAGGACCGCGCTGCGGCTCGAAATCAAATTTTCGGTTCGGTACCGGATCGCCGTCCTTATAGTCGGTAATCTTCACTCCATTGAGCGTGACGATCGTGCGGGACCCATCCAGAGTGATGTCCATGGTGTTCCACTCGGGGCCGGGCTTCCACGCTTTCGCCAGAGGTTTGGTCAGCGAATACAACATCCCGGTGGAATGATATTCATCTTCGCCCGAGGTCTCCGGGTGGTTGTCAATCTGCACTTCGAAGCCGTAGTGCACCGGCATCCACTCCTCGCGGGGCTCCAGGGGAATGCGGATGAATACTCCCGAGTTGTCGTTCTCGTCGCGCATCTTGTACACGACGTGAATGATGCAATTGCCAATCTTGCCGCCGGTCCAGTAGAGCAGGCCCATGCCGCCGTGGGTGTGGATCAAGCCATCTTCCACCGTGTCTCCGCCTGGGCCAACGTGCTTCCATCCCGTCAGATCTTTGCCGTCGAAAAGTTGTTGCCACTGGTCGGGATCACCCGTGCAAGCGTTTTGATTTTCCTCCGCCGCGAAGGCCAACGTTACCATCCCGGCGAGCACAAAAATCGAAATAATAAATCGTTTCAGCATTGGGAATCTCCTGAGTTCCTTCCCCCAGCTCTCTTGGGACAGACCACCATACTCGCAGCCGCGTCTGGAATCAAACTAGAGGCCGCGAGAAGTGGCGCCGGCGTCTGGCCGGCGCGACGGTGGACCTCAGCGGAATCGTGATTTCACTTCGGTACGAAGATTTTCGTTGACACTACGAACATCTTCGTAGTAGGTTCTTCTTCCATGAAGCAGCCGCCGCACAAACCGACAGCCTCCGAACTTGAAATTCTCCGCGTGCTCTGGAACCGCGGACCCTCCACGGTTCGCGAAGTTCATGAATCGCTCAGCGAGAAAAAAGAGCTGGGCTACACCACGGTCCTCAAGCTCCTGCAAATTATGACCACAAAAGGCACCGTGCGCCGAAACGAAGCGCAGCGGGCGCACGTCTATGAAGCCTGCCTCCCCGCCCAGCAAACCAAGCAGCAGCTTGCCGGCGACATGCTGCAGCGGGTTTTCGAAGGTTCTGCCAGTCAGCTCATGATGCATGCGCTGGCCGGGCGCACCTCTTCCCGGGAAGAGATTAGCGAACTTCGCCGCATGCTGGAGGAACATGAAAGGAGCCGGCGATGACCACCGTGATGAATGTTGTTTCACCGACCGTGATGCAATCGTTGGGATGGGCTTTGTTGCATTTTCTCTGGCAGGGAACGGCGATCGCCGCTGTCTGCGCGGCTGCAATGGCCTTGTGCCGTCGCGCGGCCACGCGTTATCTGTTCGGCGTCGGCGCGCTGGTCTTGATGCTGCTGGCTCCGTTGGCGACTTTCTTCTTCTACTCGCGGCAACATTTTACGGCGCCGGAAATCTCCCGATCGTCAGCCCGGCACGCTCTCACTGGGCCGACGGCCAAGAGCAAAACGGCGGAGAAGGCATCGGCTCAACGTTCCCCCGCCCCGCCATCGCCCGACGCGCTTCCCTGGCTGGTCGGGGCATGGCTGCTGGGGGTGGCCTTCTTCAGTCTGCGTTCCCTCGGCGGATTTTTATTGCTGGAGCGCGAACGCCGCAGACCGTCGAACCGAGTAAGTCTGCGCTTACTCGAGATCTGCCGCGGGGTGCAATGCCGTCTCGGTCTGGGGCGCGCGATCGCCTACTGCGAATGCAAGTGGCTGCAGGCTCCTGCCGTGATTGGATGGTTTCGCCCGGTGGTCTTTTTGCCGGTAACCGCGATCACCGGACTCTCGGAAGAACAACTGGAGGCGGTGATCGCCCACGAACTGGCGCACATCCAACGGCTTGATCCCTTTGTAAATCTTTTCCAGGTCTCGGTTGAGACCCTGCTGTTCTACCATCCTGCGATTTGGTGGCTGAACAAAAAGATTCGGGCCGAACGCGAACACTGCTGCGATGACCGGGCGGTGACTCTCTGCGGAAACGCCGTCGAGTATGCGCGTGCGCTCACCCTGATGGAAGAGTGGCGGAGTGCGCCTGGGCTGGCCATGGCGGCGAACCGCGGTCCGCTCACCGTGCGTATCGTTCGCGTCCTCGGCTTGAACACACTCGCTTCAGGCATGCGCGGTATTGGCCTCATGGGCAGCGTCCTGTGTCTGGCGGCGGCGCTTCTGGCTGGCAATGCGTTGCTCGGAATGGCGCATCCAGGGCAGGTGCAAGCAGCGCAGGATTCGCAGGGGACGCCGAACCCTTCCACTGACGCTTCGCATGAGCCTGCTCGAAACCGCACCTCGACTTCCAAGCCTTCGCCGTCGCATTCGCCCATCAGCGAGTCGACCACCGGGACGGCAACGCCTTCTTCCTCCGCCTCCTCGTACATTGACGCCATGAAAGCCGCGGGCCTGGGCGATCTCACCGTGGATCAACTCATTGCTCTGAAAATCCAGGATGTCACCCCGGAGTATGTCCGGGAAATGCAGGAACAAGGTTTGCACCCTGGCGCGGAAAACTTGGTTGCCATGCGCGTGCAGGGCATCACTCCCGAGTACGTTCGCGGGCTGCGCGCCTCCGGCCTCAATCCGGATCAGAACCAGATCATTGCGCTCAAAATCCAAGGTGCGGACGGCGAGTATTACCGCGGACTCAAAGAGGCCGGCATTCAACCCGACGTGGAAACTCTCATCGCACTGAAGGTGCAGGGCGTGACTCCCGAATACGTGAGTGAACTCCGGGTCGCAGGTCTGACGGCTACCGCTGAGCAGCTGATTGCTCTGAAAGTGCAGGGCATTTCTCCGGCGTACTTGAAAGGGCTCCACGAGCAGGGAATCGATGCCGGCGCGGAGGAGGCCATCGCCCTGCGGGTGCAGGACGTCACCCCCGAATACGTTCATGAAATCAATGCTCTCGGTCTGAAGCCTTCCGCCAACCAACTCATTGCCATGCGGGAGCAGGATGTGACGCCGGAATACATCAAGGCGTTCGCGGCCGCGGGATTCAAGTTTGGGATCAACGACCTCATCAGCGCCAAGGTGCAGGACGTCACCCCCGAGTTCATCGAGCGGGCGCAGAAGCATGGCTTCAAGGATCTGACTTTGCAGAAACTGATTCAGCTGCGGCGATTGGGAATTCTGGATGCGAAGGCGGATATTTAAGAAACTCATGGAGTCCCAGCTTGCGCGGCTGTCAAAGCCTGGGCCAAGCCGGTGACCGCGGTGGAATTTGAACCAGGAGAGAAGCTATGAGAATCGGTCGAACCCTCGCGTACTTGGTCTTTGCGTCTTGCTTTCTTGGCTTTGTGGTGAAGAATCGAGCGGCGGAAAATCGCAGCGGCGACTGGACCATCCGCAAATCCGACGATGCGGGCAAGGTGGAGTTCTCGCTGATCGAGCATCATGGTGGCGGAACGTCGAGCCACGAGTCGGACTGGCCTCGGAGTTCGTTCCCGGGCGTGGACTTAGCGAAAGCGGGACGCGAGGACGTTCACTTCACCATTTCGCGCGACGCGGGCAAGATCGAGTGCGAGGGATTTCTCAACAACGGCGAGGGCGCCGGCATTTTCCACTTTCAGCCCGACCCGAATTATCCGCGCCAGATGCAGGCGCTCGGCTTTTCCTGGGACGACGAGAAGCAGTTCGACCTGGCCGTGATGGATGTCGGTCTGGAATTCGCGAAACAGATGAAGGGCGAACAGCTCAGCAATCTCGACGTCGACAAGCTGATCGCGTTCCGCATCTTTCGCGTGGATTCGGCGTTCCTCGAGGCCCTGCGGGCAGAGGGATTGAAGATTGCCGATGCCGACAAATTGGTTGCTTTCCGCATTCACGGGGTCACCCCGCAGATGGTACACAGCCTTCATCAGGCGGGCTATTCGCCGGACGAAGATATGCTGATTGCGATGAGAATTCACGGAGCGACTCCGGAATGGATGGGGGAACTCAAGCAGCGGGGTTACGATCATGTGGATCTGGAAAAGCTGATCGCGTTTCGCATTCACGGAGTTTCGCCGGAGTTTATTCAGAAGCTGCAGGGACTGGGATATTCGCATCCTGATCCGGACGATCTGATCGCCATGCGAATCCATAATGTGACACCGGAATACATCAGCGGCATGCGCGCGCGGGGAATCCACGACCTCAGCATCGATCAACTGGTCAGCATGAGGATTCACGGCATCGACTAGCGGGCGCGGGCCAGAACCAGGGTTACGTCGTCGGGTTGTTCGTTGTCGCCGATCCAGTCGTCGACCGCCAGGGTCACGATCTGGCTGATCTGGGGAAGAGGCAAGTCGCGGTTTTCGCGGACCAGATCGATGAGGCGCGGCTCTCCGAACTCGCCGAAATCGTTTTCCGGTTCAGTGACGCCGTCGCTATAGGCCAGGAAGATTTCGCCAGGATGCATTTCGACGGAGCCCTCATCGTAGGTCATGTTATCGAACAGGCCCACCACCGTGCCCCCGGCTTCCAACTTGCGAATGGCGCCGTCTTTGCTGATCAGGATGGGAGGCAGGTGTCCGCCGTTGCTGTAGGTGAGATGGTGCGAGCGGCCGTCGTAGATTCCGAGAAACAGCGTGGCGTATTTTTCCGGCGGAGTGCTCTCGTAGAGTTGATGATTGAGCAGGCTGAGCAAGGCTCCGGGAGAAACTTCCACGCCCTCGGGCCACGCCGCCATGATTCGGCCTGAGCCGGCCACCGCGCCCACGGCAACCGGTTCGCGCATCTGGGGGAGATTTTCCACGCTGTAGGCGCGGACTGCGGAATGGATGGTCGCCATTAGGATCGCGGCGGAAATTCCTTTTCCGCTGATGTCGCCGACCGCCAGAATCAGTTTGTGGGAGCTGGCGGTGAGAAAGTCGTAGTAGTCGCCGCTGACGGTGCGCGCGGGGCGGCAGAATCCATGCACCTCGAGCGACTCGAGTTCCGAGACTTGCCGCGGAAATAGCTGCGCTTGCACTTCCTGTGCGATGGAGAGCTCGTTCTCCAGACGCTGTTTTTCTTTTTGTTCCTGAATCAGTTTCTCGATGGACGCGGTCATGGAGTTGAACGAGACCGCCAGACCCGCGAGCTGGTCGCTGGAGGTCACGGGGATGCGGTGGCTGAAGTCGCCGCGATCCACATGCTGGGTGGCCTCGTGCAGTTGCGCCACCGCGGAGGTCACGGTGCGAGTCATGCGGGTGCCGATGATGAGGGCGATCAGTTCGATGATGGCGAAGAAAATTCCTACCCCCAACAGGATGTAGGCCACGCCCTGGACAAATTCTCCGAGAGCGGCAAACAAGTGACTGTACAAGACCGAGGGACGAGTGCGAACCCTTACCAGCACCATGCGTTCCGGCTTGCCCGTGTTCCAGTCCGCCGCCGAAAGGGAGGTGCCGGCGAGCGGGATCTCAAGATCGAAGTTGCCCGCCGGGAAGGGAACCGGATCTCGTTTTTGTGGCGCGACATCCTTAGGGGTTCCGCCTGGAGCATTCTTGCGCTTGGTCTAAACGAAAAGGCTGGTTTGAACACAGCCATTCCGTCGATCCCATCCCATCACAGTAACAGTAAAAATGCTCTTGCCGGCAAGGTGTATGGCAAGGGGGCGCCA
>Ga0209420_1000197_pt1 | contig 37505 bp, 35 predicted proteins | sample BlaSpr_A8_OM1_O1_FD_187972 | JGI IMG/M metagenome (GOLD analysis project Ga0209420, IMG submission 187972) | Forest soil microbial communities from Thunder Bay, Ontario, Canada - Black Spruce, Ontario site 2_A8_OM1_O1 (SPAdes) (version 2) | ecosystem: Environmental > Terrestrial > Soil > Boreal...
GGCCACTCGCAACTCCCGAAGAAGGTGTAAGGGATCCGGTAGTCACTCCTGATGGAAAATGGGTCCTGTATTTCGTGCATCGAGATAATCCCGTGGGTACCGGAAACGAGTCAAAGCCAGAGCCGCTCATGCGGGTCCCAATCGGGGGTGGTCCACCGCAACTAGTATTGACTGGGGTCCACCCAGAAAGCCAGGTCTCCTGCGCAAGGCCGACATCTGACTTGTGTGTGATTGCCGAATTATCCGAGGATCGGAAACAAGTAATCGTCAACGTCGTCGATCCGATCGAAGGACGCGGATCTGAGTTGACTCGGTTTGCGGTCCATCCGGATGATGATCGCTGGAATATTGAGCTGTCTCCCGACGCTACCCGCTTTGCGGCAATTCGAAGTCCAGATGACCCCATCTACGTCTGGTCCTTGCACGGCAAGAAAATGCGTGAAGTTCGTGTAATCGGCTGGAGCAACCTGCGGAATTTAAGTTGGGCCGGGGATGGGAAGAGTCTTCTTGTTGTGACGCGGCAGAAAGGCTACGGCACCGTTCTGCATGTTGATCTCCAAGGCCACGCGAATGTGTTATGGGAGCGCGCCACAGAGGGTGTGGCGGAATCCCCGGACGGCCGTCATCTCTGCATTTCGAGTAACACAGTCGATCAAAACGTCTGGATGCTGGAGAAATTCTGAAGTTTATTATCGCCAGGTCATGTGCGATTGCTCGTTGTCCCTTCCTGGATCCATCAGAATTGCAGTTTAGCTTTCAACTGAATCATCCGCGGAGCCGCATCACCTCCAATACCCGAACCCACAATAGTGGTGGGTGGCTGCTCCAGATTGAAGATCTGTCCAAACGTCGAGTCAGAACTGGCAGTATCAGGAAAGCCAAAATTGGGGTGGTTGAACAGATTAAAAAACTGCAATCCGATCCCCAACTCGGCATTTTCCCAACCATGGATTTTGGTGTTCTTCATGATAGCGAAGTCGGTATTGAAGTAGCCTGGCCCACGAAAGCGGTTCCTGCCTTGCGCGAACGCCACCGAGGGACCATCGCACACACCTGACGGACCCAGATTCCCGACATTGAACCCAGTTTCACAACCGGACTGCACGAAAAGCGCATTCGGATTGGGGGTTATGCCGTCTGCCAAGACTTGAGGTGGTTGGCAAGGGTGCGGAGCAAGCGGGAATGCGGCTCCTTCCCCGCACGCCGTCCCGGGCGGAAGAGGGCCGACCGGCACTGCGTATAGGAAGCCATAATAATTACTTGCCGTAAGTTGAGACGATTGGGCGACGTCCACGACGGTATAGGGAAAACCGGTGCGGGCGAAGATCGCTCCGGAAATCTGCCATCCCTTCACAAAGTAATCCGAACCGTGGCCGCGAAAGGCCGCTTTCACAGGGACATCCAAAACATAGCTTGCGTTGAGAGAATGGCGCACATCGTACTCGGCCGATCCGTAGGCGCCGCGAAGATTATTGGGATCTTGCGGGCTCGTCAAACCAACCGACGTAAAAGCGAAAATCCCGCCATTCGAGACTTCGTCGAAGGCGTGGCCGTACGTGTAGTTGACCTGAATCACGCCTTGAGTCCAATGAATGAATTGATGTTCGAACGAGATGACCATACCGTTGTAGTTGGACAATGCATTCGTGCTGTCTTCCGTAACCTCGCTGAAACGCGGATCTGCGCATGGCGGTACGGGCGGACTGGTGCACTTCGCCGGAGGAAGCGAGCCGAATCCGAAGGCATTCGCGTCTGGATCGCTAACCAATTCATGAATCCCGTGATGGCCGAAGTAACCGATGCTGACGGCCGTTTCCGCTCCGAAGGCCTGCTGCCATTCGAGGCTCCACCTTTGAAATTGCGGCGAATGAATGCTCTTTTCTGAGGCGTTGATGGCGGGTGGAGAGAAATTGGGGTCTATCGCTTGGATCTGAGCGAGCGTTTGACCGGCGGCGAAGCCGTTAACAAACGCTGCATTCGAAGCGGCCGCATCCTTAAACAGGCTGGTGGTTTCCCCCGGAGTGAGATTATCTTGGTACGGCGTATAGACATTGTAGGTCGGGGAATTGGTGTAAAACGACTCCAGGATGCCGCCAGGCAACGGGTCGTAGAAAAAGCCCACACCGCCCCTTAGCACGGTATTGTGCGAAACGCCGAACGGCTGCCAGGCAAAGCTAAATCGTGGCGACCACAGAATAGCGTCCATACTTGTAATGGGGTGTTTCTGGTCAATGAGGATCGCCTGGTTGTACGGCTGATCGGGGTCATGGTTAATTGACTCGAATGGTCCGATAAGACGGGAGTAGCAGCCACTTTCACACGTAGGATTAGAGTAATGTTCCGCGCGAAGAGCCAGGGTGAGAGTCAGGTTTGGCCGCGCATGCCACTCGTCCTGTCCATACACTCCAAAATTGAAGAAGGAGATCGGCACGGTAGTCTGCGACGTGAAGGATTGCGTCAGTGAAGTAAAATCGGTCGATCGGGACGCCGGGTCCAAACCACCCTGGTAAAAAGCATCGAGCGTCTGAGGACTCAACACCCCGATGGAATGGACTTTGTTGGGTAGGACGCTCCAATCAGTTCGCACGAAGCTTGCACCAAAACCGAACTTCTGTTCGCCCCAGCTTTTCACCAAGTCTTCGGAAAGCTGATATTGCGTTTGGCGTCTGCCGTAAGCGCCGATAAAGTCCACTCCTCCTAGTTGGGTAAAGGCGCCTGGTGCCCAAAAACCCAAGACCGTAGGGAAGGCGGACAGGGCTTGAGAAGGATCTTTCACCTCGTAGATACGCGAAAAGTAGGAACCTGCCACTAGGAATTGGCTGGCTGCCGAGGAGCCAAAGGTGTGCGTCTCGATAAGCTGGCCTTGCCACGTTGGCGCATCGTAATCAGCATCGAACAGCGGACTGATGGGGTCGGTGAAGAACGCGCCAGATCCAGCTTCATATTGGATTCGAACAAAGGCGCGGTCGCTCTTGCCCGCATTCCAATCAATACGGCCAGCCGTAAGCGTGTCCGAACTCGGCCGGCTTCGCGACGACAGGAAATTCATGGCGCAGGGCACGCCTGCAGGCAGACCCATGAATCCCGTGCAGCCGGTGGGATCGGACGTGGGGTCCTGTCCACCCGGACTGGCGTTGCTTGCGCCCGGTGCCGCATTGTAAAGACTGAATATTTTCCGGTAAAACACATCCGAAGCCGAGGTCGAGCCAAACCTGGCATCGATGTTGGTAATCGTAGCAGCCTCAAACTGTGGGCTCGGGATTACAACCGGGGAAAGATTCGGGAGTACCAACCGCATGCCCTCGCTATCGAAAAAAAAGAACAACTTGTCCTTTTTAATGGGCCCGCCTAACGAACCCGCCCATTGATTGGCGACGTCGAAGGGGCGTGGATTCCCGGATTCCTTGCTAAACCAGTCATTGGCATTCAGCACACGGCCGTTCCAATAATACTGCGCGTTGCCGTGGAATCCGTTGCTCCCGGACTTGGTGATGTAATTGATGTTCCCGCCCGCCGCACCGCCAAACTGGCCAGAGTAACCGGTGCTGACGATGGTCGTTTCCTGAATCTGGTTCTGGCCCAAGGCAAGCCCGACTGACCCGCTCTGGCTCTGATTGGTGGCATTGTCGTTTGTGTTCATCCCGTCCATAGTGTAGAGGTAGGACGTGCCCGGCATGCCCAGTATCGAATAGTTGAAGCCATTCTGGGTGTCCGTGTTCATCACCACGCCGGGAGCGGTTTGTGCAATGTAGGTGAGATCGTTGCCAGGATTTGGAACCTCGGAAATCTGCTTCTGGTTCATCGTTGTGGAGACATCGCCATTCTCTGCCTGGAGCAGTGGAGCCTCCGCGATCACGCTTACTTGGGTGCTTACTTTCGCGACCTTCAGTGTGACATTCGCGGAGACCGTAGGCCCCAGCAGAATGTTCATCGCTCGCTTTTCTTCTCGAAAGCCGGCATGCGTCACAGTCAATGTGTATCTCCCCGGCGCTAGAAAGGAGAATTGGTACACACCCTCCCGATCGGTTTTCGTTGACTGAGTCGTCCCCTTGGCGTTGTCCTTGATCTCGACATCGGCATCGGGCACGACCGCTTGGCTCGGATCTGTTACAACGCCGGTCAACGCACCAGAAATCGTTGTTTGCGCGTTCAACTTATTTGCGAGGGAGAACATAGCGAGAAGAACAGCGAGAAGCAATCCAGAAATCCGCCGCAATCGCATCGAACCACCCACAAGATTCAGGCAAAATCCAGAACGGGCTGGTTGGCATGGTACCCCTATTTGCAAGGCCGCGCACAGTCTGAAGCGTCGTTAGAGGTGGCGGGCGCCAGCCATTGTTGACGCGTTGAGGCTAGCGTCTGCTTGGCGTCCTTCAGCATGGGGATGTCGGAGTCAGCGTCTTTCCAGAGGATGAGAAAACCGTGATACGCGGCTCGGGCTTCTGCGGTGTCGCCCTGCAACCCACTTGCCTGTCAGTTGTTTCCTGATTTCTCCAAACCAGCCAATCCTTCCTGAGGAAAGCATTTTCAGAAATGCTCGAGAATGCCAAATCTTCGGGGGGGGGGTGACTCGTTGACAACGATCTCAGAGGCGGCCAAACAAATCAGCTAAGCTCTTTCTCAGCCCTTTGCCAATCTTCTCTATATTTTTCAGTGATACATTCCGGATTCCGCGCTCGACACCGCTGTAATAGGTCCGATGCAACCCGCATCTTTCCGCAGCCTCTTCCTGGTTGATCCTTTGCTCCTCCCGTATGCGGCGAATTGCGCGGCCAAACCGGATGCAGATGTCGACGGGCATCGCGTCGGATATTGGCTGCGCGCAGCCGATGCGTAAACATCCTATGAGTCACATTCTTATTGACTGTATCGATGCCCCAGTCCACCATTTCTCCCGCTGTGATTCCCGACAGTTCAACTGCTTGGGAGATTTGCTTGTTCAATCTCAAACGCGGCTTCAATCGGTTATTCTTGGTGCTTACATTCTTATGGGTAGGGTACTGCGCGGTCGTGTTCCCCATCCAGCAGAGCGGAGATGCATTTAATCAATATCAAAGAGAATCTAGCGGTTGTTACCAATCAGAAGGCTCTATCAGCGACAAAGTGTCTTGCGCCGACGTTGCATTCACAAACTGGCGAGACAGCGCTGACCAATGGACCTACAAGCGGTACTACCGCAACCTCTGGCTTCCGTTGCTCCTAGCGATAGTATTCCCTCCTGCCATCATATATGGATTGGCGCGCGGGCTAGCCGCGGTCACGATATGGGTTGGGAGAGGATTTAAGACACCTTGAGAACGAGTAACGGAGTGATTTTGTTCATGGCATTTCTTATAAATCTTGCGGGATGCGCGCCACAAGAGAACCCAGCCAATTCAGCAATTCAGCGAGAGAAGCCGGTGGCTTTACCAATTCAGAACTACCAACGATTCGTCCCTATGGCTCAGCATGCTAACGGGACACCCATGCTCGATTTTGCACTAGACACGAAGACAGGCCAGCTTTGCCGAACCTGGCCGTGGCGAATAACGTTCTCCGCCAGATACTCAAGCGTCACAAACTGTGGGCGAACCTCCAAGGCGATATCAAATTTGAGCGGGAGCACTGCGACGTCGGCAAGGCCCTGACGTGCGAAGAGGAGAAAAAGCTCCTCGCAGCGTGTACCTCGAATGCGCTCCTCAACGCGGTTGTGACCCTCGCCCTGAACACGGCACTCCGCAAGAACGAAATTCGCACATTGCGCTGGAGCCAAATCGACTTTGAGAAGCGTACGGTTACTGTTGGTAAGTCCAAGACGGCGGCTGGCACCGGCCGCGTTATTCCGCTCAATCAGCCAGCGTTCGACGCCCTAGTTAAGTGGGCTGGCCGACTGGTCGAATCGAGTGCGGAAGACTATGCGTTTCCGGCCTGCGAGGCAGCAGGCATCGAACGGAAGCACCCCGACCGCGAGCGCATTGACCCTTCCCGGCCTATCACGTCTTGGCGCTCTGCATGGCGTGCGGCCCTTAAGCGTGCAGGCCTGCAATTGCGCTTTCACGATCTGCGGCACACTTGCATTACGAAGTTGGCGGAGTCGTTGGCCAGTGAACAAACGCTAATGGCCATCTCAGGTCACGTCAGTCGCAGTATGATCGAGCACTACTCTCACATACGCATGGACGCGAAACGCAAGGCTACGGACGCGATTGTTGACGGGGGTGTGAACCAAAACGTGAACCAAGTCCAGGTAGCAAGTTCTGGAGCTTCTGCTAAGTCGCTGAATTGATTGGTGGGCCTGGGTAGACTTGAACTACCGACCTCGCCCTTATCAGGGGCGCGCTCTAGCCACCTGAGCTACAGGCCCAACTTACTGGTGGGTAATATCTTACGCGATTCGTTGCTTTCGTCAAATGCCAGCTCAACTTCCGTTTAGCGTCCGGTATGGATCAGAAATCAGCGAACACCAGTGAAATCCAAACGCTTGACCGCCTCGATTTTAGCATCAGCGTTCGAATGAGCATAGCGGGTCGTCGTTGTTATTCTGCTGTACCCGAACAGATGCTGGGTTGCAACGAGATCGACTCCGCTCCGCACGAGACGAGTAGCAAACTGTGTGAAAGTGTACAGAATGGTTCCTAACGAAAGAAGCGTTCCTCTCCGTCAATGATTACATCCGTATAAGTGTGGCTCGCGATGGCGGCGCCGGTAGCGACAAGACCTGTGCGTAGCGGGCGGGAAGAACTTAGACGGGAACCGTGACTCGGTCGCGGCCGTGGGTTTTTGAGTCATAGAGACATTTATCCGCTATGCGGAATAATTCTTCGGCGGTGGAGCCATGCTCGGGGAAGGCGGCGAGACCTACTGAAAGCGTAATTGGATCTAGAATCGTGTTTCGATGGTTTATAGATAATTTTTTGACTTCAACGCGGAGGGCGTTGGCACGTCTCTCAGCGTCCTTTAATGAGGAGTCGGGTAACACGAGAGCAAACTCCTCTCCGCCATAGCGGCAAATAATGTCTCCACCACGGAAATAGTTCACTAATGTCTTTGCAAAAACTTGCAAGACCAGATCTCCGGCATCGTGACCGAAGCAATCGTTGAAACGTTTAAAGTGGTCGATATCAATTAACATCACGGTAAAGGGGCGATTTGTGCGTCGCGCGCGTAGCAATTCGCGGTCGAGCGATTCTTGCATGAAACGCCGATTGTATAAGGCGGTTAACGGATCTCGAATCGACTGATCTTTGAGAGCTTCGCGGAGCCTCAAGCTGGCGATAGACAGAGCAATCTGGCCAGCAGCGGAACTGGCGCTTCGCTGAAGAACTACCTGGGTGTTTTCATTCGAAGATTTCGATTCCGAGGCGGCGCCGATTTGCAATTGTAAAACACCGATGGTTTCGCCTTGGGCGACCATGGGTACACACAGGCCATCGTTGGCGCCAAGATAGCTCTTCAGGTGATTGCATACGAGTTCGGCTGAAGAACCCGTACTCCAATGTGGTTTCCCGCGGCGCAGGGCCCAGCAACTATCGGGGGAAAATGGTGCTAAGGGCGTCAGGTTGGCCCCCCAGGCCCCTGCAGATTCGAGAATGTTGCGGGAAGATTTGAATACGGACAAGGATCCGGAACATTCAGCAGAAAACAATTTTTTCCCGAATTGAGCAGTGACGGAGTAGGCCTCTTCGAGGCTTGCGCAACATTGGAGCATGTCACTCAGTTCTATGAGCAGGGTCATTTCGTTGGTGCGCGATTGCAATTCGGTTAGAGAGCGTTTGAGGGTAATCCCTTGCTCCTCTCTTTCCTGTGTGGCTTTGATAACGTCGGTTATGTCGTTGTAGAGCGCGTAGGCGCCGCGCACCTGGCCGTCGATTACGAGAGGGACGGCGTGCACTTGCACATCCACGAAAGTTCCGTTATTTCGGGCGCGACGAGTACTTCCCCGGACTGATTGTCCCGCATAAACGCGAGGCGAGAATTCAAGGAGATCATCCGACAGATGGCCGGGAATCAGCGACTCGAGTTTTTTGCCGACTACCTCACTTCGCTCGTAACCAAATAGCTTTTCGAATGCACGATTGCAGAGGTCAACTCTGCCGGACTGATTCAGCACGACAATCCCGAACGGACTATTTTCGGTTAGCGAATTTAAATATATGGTTCTCTGCTGCAGTTCTTTGCCAATATGCTGCCTTTCGCTGACGGCCGAGCCCACAATCAACCCGGTGGCGGAAACCACGAGCATCAGCAAGCCAACTTTTGCCAACACGTTCGGCACGGCCGGATAAAAATGCAAGGCAGCTACGATGCCGAAATCCAGCATCAGAATGGCAACCACAGCACGCTGAATCCCATTCCGCATGGCGACCCAAATGATTGGAACGAAACACAGGTAAAACAATTGCAAAGGCGCGAAGGTCCGGCCGAACATGATCCAAAGGACGGCAAGTATTGCGATCGCCTGCGCAATTGCCTCGGGTAGATTGGAAACCTTCAACCGAGTACTATTACCGTTTATAGCGGAAGTAGATTGTGGCGCGAGTTTTTTTCGAACCCAAGGCAAAACATGGATGAGAAGAAAGGGCGCCAAAGCCAACAATGCAACCATGTCACCTGTAAACCAACCGAAAGCCGCGCTCCAGTAATCGGACCGGGTGATCGTATGATCTAAGACTAAGGCCGTGACGCCGCAGACAGTAGATCCTATTGCCGCGAGTAGTGTAATCGTCGTGTAGCGGACGACATCAATACGGCGACTCAAATCCGGATTGATTTGCAGGCGTCCCCTCAAAAGGATTGCGGCGACGGTATAGAAACTAGTCTCAGCCATGGATCCAGCGAGGCTGCCCCATGAAATCAACGGCTGGTGATAGATCGTCAAACTTGCTAGAGAGTTTGCGAAGAATATTAGCAGTGCGTACCACGGGCTCACTCCGAGCATTAAAGCAAACGCAAGACCAGTCGCCGGGTACCAGATCGTGAAACCCAGCTTTGATATGAGGAGAATTTCAGGGCGGTTCAAAAGAAGATAGAAAAGTACAAAGGATGCCGACAGTAGGCCGTGACGAAACCACGATCCCTTCCCGTCCAACCAAAGTTGCGCCGATATTCGCGGTAAAGTGGTCGGATCGAGCGCCTTAAGATCCATTTAACAGACTCGACAACGAATTAGAATCCATGTGCCGGCGGAAACTCTCAGATGACCCTCGGTTACCGTAGTACCAAGCCAACACTTTTCAATTGATCACATGTTCGACAATGGAGACGCAACGGCTAAATCCGTCCGCCGAGCCATTCCCGAAATATATGCGCGAAAAGGGCGAAAATTTACGTTCAGACCTGATAGCTCAGCTGGTTCAAGTACTTAGAGTAAACGCGATACCGAGGTCATCTCGACATTCATCGGATCCTCGAGACTTTGGTTCTCAAGATCATCCGATTTTTGTTGGGACTGAGCCGGACCGTTAAACATCGCTAGGCCGAGGAGCATCAGACGGATCAGTAGCCACGGCACGCAATTGACCCAGCAGCGGAAAGCATGGCAGTTGTTCTGGCGATCTTCGTTCCCCATCGAACGCTCTTTCACTCGACCGTCTTCATAGATCGGTGTCACGGCCGAGAATCTCGCAAAACTCTTGGGCTCGCTCGCTTAAAGGACGATCGGTTTACGTTTCTTCAAATCTCAGGCAGCTATAACGGTTGCGCCAAACAGCTCTCGAACCTTTGAAGGCAGCCAAACACCGCAAGGGCCTTTATCTCGCGTAAGTCAGGTCTACGGCGAGCCACGCACTAGGGCCAATGATGGGGTATAGATTACTTCCTTCTTCTCGAAGGTATTCTGTTAACGGAAGAGCATCTGTTCACTCTGGTACAGGTTCGTATGAGTTACTCCATATGTTTACGTTCGCCCCGGTGGTTGTGAGCCGCAGCGCACAGGACCTTATGTTCAGAATGGAACACTTTATTTTTTAACGCTTGAGGCACGTCATATTGGTTCACTGGAATTGTGAGCTTTCGAGCTAGAAGAAGTGCGTCCTGATAACTTCGCGCAAGTCGCTTTGAACCGTTAATCAGCACGACACAGAATTGTGTTGTGTGCTGTTCGGTACAGTCCCCGATCGCCAAACAGACTGAATCTATAGCGCCGATAGATTCGTTATGAAACGCCCTATCACGAAGTCGAAGAAAGACTCCCACGATCAGGACGCGCCTATGCCTTCTCCGCCTCACGGACTGGAACGATGCCACTAGAACGGCTTTACGACTTGGTACACGACCCGGGTAACGCCTCCGCGAAGGTTGCCGAGGCCCCCAACTCGGCAGAGGAAGCCCTCCGGGACAGCGAAGAAAAATACCGGATGCTCCTCGATGAGATCCAGGACTACGCAATCTTCATGTTGGACCCTCAGGGAGTCGTTGTCAGTTGGAATGCTGGCGCCGAACGCATCAAAGGTTACCAAGCTGACGAAATTGTAGGTCATAACTTCTCCGTCTTTTTTCCTCCTGAAGATATCAAGCAGGGCATGCCGGAGGAGCTGCTCCGGATAACTGCCACGAACGGGCGGCACGAATTTCAGGGCATGCGCGTTCGCAAAGATGGCTCAAGATTCTTGGCGAGTATTATCTTCATCGCATTGCGCGATCTGGCTGGAAATCTGCGGGGGTTTTCCGAGATTAGCCGCGATCTCAGCGAGAGCAAGGAGTCGGCCGCGAAGTACCGCGGGCTGTTGGAAGCGGCTCCGGATGCGATGGTGGTGGTGAACCAAGGCGGGGAGATCGTCCTGTTGAACGTTCAGGCGGAGAAGCAGTTTGGATACCGCCGCGATGAACTCATAGGGCAGAAGGTGAAGAACATCATTCCACAAGGTTTTGCGGAACGGCTGATTGCGGACGGAACTCGAACAGCGGCGGAAGCGTTGGCGCAGCAGATCGGAACAGGGATTGAGTTGAATGGACACCGAAAGGATGGAAGCGAGTTTCCCATCGAGATCATGCTGAGCCCGCTGGAAAGCACCGAGGGAATCCTGGTGACGGCAGCGATTCGCGACATTAGCGTGCGCAAGGCCGTGGAAAAACATTTGGGACAGATGGAAGGCAGATACCGGGGGCTTTTGGAAGCAGCTCCGGATGCAATGGTGGTGGTGAACGAAGGCGGAGACATTGTGCTGCTGAACGTTCAGGCGGAGAAGCAGTTCGGGTATCACCGGGATGAGCTGGTAGGTCAGAAGGTGAAGAACATCATTCCACAAGGTTTCGCGGAACGCTTGATCGCTGACGGTACTCGAACCGCGGCAGAGGCGCTGGCGCAGCAGATCGGGACAGGGATTGAGCTGAATGGGCTGCGGAAGGATGGAAGCGAGTTTCCCATCGAGATCATGCTGAGCCCGCTGGAAAGCACCGAAGGAATTCTGGTAACAGCAGCGATCCGCGACATCACCACCCGCAAAAAGACCGACGCCCATGTCCTGGAATTGAACCGTTCGAATGAGGAATTGGGCCAATTTGCCTACGTCGCTTCTCATGATTTGCAGGAACCGCTGCGAATGGTGGCCAGTTTCACGGAGCTTCTGGCCAGGCGGTACAAGGGAAAGCTCGACTCCGATGCGGATGAGTTTATAAGTTTTGCAGTAGACGGGGCGCGCCGCATGCAGCGGTTGATCCAGGATCTGCTGGCGTACTCGCGCGTCGCCACAAAAGGAAACGATCTGCTCCGCACCTCCAGTGAAGAAGCATTGCGACGGGCCCTGATGAACCTGCGCGGCGCCATCGAAGAAAGCAGCGCGCTGCTGACGCACGATCCGCTGCCCACCGTCATGGCGGACGAGCGGCAACTCATTCAGGTATTTCAGAACTTGATCGGCAATGCCATCAAGTACCAAAACCCCGGAGTCCCCCGGATACACATCTCCGCCGCCAGGAATGCCGACAAGAAATGGACATTTTCGGTGAAAGACAACGGATTGGGAATTGACCCGCAGTATTTCGAAAAGATCTTTGTCATTTTTCAGCGGCTGCACAAACGGGATGAGTTCTCCGGCACCGGCATAGGCTTGGCCATCTGCAAGAGAATAGTCGAGCGGCATGGCGGCACCATCTCGGTTGAGTCACAACTTGGGCACGGTTCCACGTTCACCTTTGACTTGGCAGGAAGTGAGGGAAAATCATGAACCACATTGAAGTAGAAAGTTCGCACTTAGATATTCTCTTGGTCGAAGACAGTCCCGGTGACGTCCGCCTGACGAAGGAAGTCTTCCGTGATACCAATATTGACATCCATTTGCACGTCGCCTCGGATGGTGTGGAGGCCATGGCCTTTCTGCGGCGAGAGGGAGAACACGTCAGCGCCCCTCGCCCGGATCTTATCCTCCTGGATCTAAACCTCCCCAAGATGGATGGACGCGTGGTTCTGGCTAACATCAAGGCGGATGCCAACCTGAAGTCCATCCCTACGGTTATCCTGACCACTTCCGAATCGGAAGTGGATATCGCAAGAAGCTATCGGCTGCAGGCGAACTGCTACCTCAGCAAGCCCGTGCAGCTCGAGGCCTTCGAGAACCTGGTGAAGAGCATCAATGATTTCTGGCTCACGAAGGTCAAGTTGCCGCAGCAGAGGCAGGGTGGATGAGCGAGAAATCGATCAGAATACTTCTCTTGGTCGAAGATAACCTCGGAGATGCGCGATTGCTCCGCGAGATGTTCAACGACCAGGACTCGCAAAACACCGAATTGACGCACGTGAAGAGCATCAGTGAGGCAGAGAAGCATCTTTTGGACCACGCGGTTGACATTATCGTCCTGGACCTGGGGCTGCCGGATGCACAGGGAGTAAGCGCGGTACGGCGGACCCATGCGGCCGCGCCTCACATCCCCCTGGTTGTCCTGACGGGCCTGGACGACGAAGTGATGGCCGCGCAAGCCTTGCAAGAAGGCGCGCAAGACTATCTAATCAAGGGCGAAATAGACGCGCGCAGTCTTCTTCGATCCCTGCGCTATGCCGTCGAGCGAAAGAATGCGGAAGAGGCGTTGTTCGTGGAAAAGGAACGCGCCCAGGTGACGCTTAACTCCATCGGCGACGCCGTCATTTGCACGGACATTTCGGGAAATATCACTTACCTCAATCTCGTCGCGGAAAAAATGACGGGCTGGCAGCTACAAGAAGCGGCTGGCCGCCCCATGGCCGAAGTTTTTAGAATCCTTGACGCCACTAGCCGCGAAACCATTCCGAATCCCATGGAGATGGCTGTCGGAGAAAATCGGACCGCGCACCTGCCGCCAAACTGTGTTCTCCTTCGGCGCGACGGATCTGAAATTCCGATCGAAGATTCCGTTTCACCCATTCATGACCGTGAAGGGCAGGTTACCGGCGCGGTCATTGTTTTCAGCGACATGAGCGTGGCCCGGGCGATGACGCTGCAGATGGCCCATTCGGCCCAGCACGACTTTCTGACCGGTTTGCCCAATCGAATGCTCTTCAACGACCGGGTCAGCCAGGCGATTATCTTGGCGCCGCGTCACGCGAAAAACGTTGCCGTGCTGTTCTTGGATTTGGATGGCTTCAAGCACATCAACGATTCCCTGGGCCATCCCATCGGCGACAAACTCCTTCAATCCATCGCAAGTCGTCTGGTGCATTGCGTGCGCGGGTCGGACACGGTAAGCCGCCAGGGAGGCGACGAATTCGTCGTGCTGCTCTCCGAAGTGGAGCATTCGGAGGATGCTGCCATTACGGCGAGAAAAATGCTCCAGACGGTGGCGGAGCCTCATTCAATCGACCAGCACGATCTTCATGTCACCACAAGCATTGGCTTGAGCGTCTTTCCAGACGACGGCCATGATGCGGAGACACTCATCAAGAACGCGGACACCGCGATGTATCAGGCCAAGGAAAATGGGCGCCAAAGCTATCAGTTTTTCAAGCCGGCTATGAACGTCCGGGCCGTGGAGCGGCAATCCATCGAGGAGAGCTTGCGGCGGGCCTTGGAACGGGAGGAATTCGCGCTGCACTACCAGCCAAAGGTCAATCTGAGAACGGGAGAGATCACCGGCGCGGAAGCCCTGATTCGCTGGACGCACCCAGCGCGAGGGCCGGTCTCTCCGGCGCAATTTATTCCCGTTGCGGAGGACTGCGGTCTGATTCTCCCGATCGGTAATTGGGTACTTCGTGAAGCGTGCAAACAGGCCCGCGCGTGGCTGGATGCAGGACTGCCGTTGGGTACCATGGCGGTAAATATCTCCGCGATGGAGTTCCGGCACGACAATTTTCTTGAGAGTGTGTTTGCAATCCTGGGGGAGACCGGTCTGGATCCGAAATCTCTTGAGCTGGAACTAACCGAAAGCGTTTTGATGAAGCGTGCTGAATCCGCCGCATCTGTCCTGCAAACACTGAAAGCCAGAGGGGTGCAGGTTGCAGTAGATGATTTCGGCACGGGTTATTCAAGCTTGAGCTACCTGAGGAAGTTCCCGGTTGACGCTCTGAAGATCGACCAGTCGTTCGTCCGCGAGATCACAATCGTGCCAGACGATACGAGCATTGTAACTGCGATTATCAGTATGGCCCGAAGCCTAAAGTTGCGGGTGGTTGCCGAGGGCGTGGAAAAGCTGGAACAGTTGAAGTTTCTTCAGGCTCATCAATGCGAAGAAGCTCAGGGGTACTATTTCAGTCGGCCGGTGCTTCCCGAGCAGTTTGCCAAATTGCTCAAAACAGGGATTCCTGTAGCAGCCGTTTGCGTTCCCAGCTGAGTATTCCTCCTTCAACCGCCTTACGGGCTCGCCAGCGAAGGCTGTCATCCCGCCGTCATACGGACACTTGTGGCCGCATATCGGGCACGTCTCAACCGCTGATCCGACAGGAGCCACCGCTAAATGGAACAAACGTCTCGCTGTGCATCTCCACTCGCAGATAGAAACGATGGAAACGGAAACCCCACCCGAAACGCGGGGGACGTGTAGTTCCGATCACTCCGCGAGCATTTCTTGCGACACGTTGGCGTTAAGTTTTTGAGGCTGGCCCTGCTTGCCATAACGAGCGAGCAACAAAATGGTACGCGCCAGGCGTTTCTCGCTGGAATTAAAGAGCTGGTCCACCAGATCCTCTTCGAGACGGATGTTTCGCGCAAGCATGTAAGAAATGAAGCGGTCAGAGAGGGCGTGTTCGGTGTGGAGCACGCGAAGCATCTCCTTCTTTTCGATGGCGAGCACTGTGGTAGGACTGATGGCTGCTGCTGACGCAATACGCAAAGTCACCCCGGTCAAGCATCCTTCACCAAAAAACTCGCCGGGCCCCAGAACTGCTACGACGGCCTCCTTGCGAAAATTGCTGACAATCGAGAGTTTGACGCCGCCTTTCTGTATGTAAAAGATATGGTTAGAAGGATCGCCCTGACGGAAAATGAATTCGAGCCGCTGAAACTCCGCAATCTTTCTGGACCCACTCGCAGGGTCCAGAAAAGCCTGGGCGTCAAAACTCCGTTTACCTAGAGGTTTTCTAGTTGTCGGGTCAGAAACTTTACTCATGATTTAGGCCCGAACTGATCTGTCAGAGGGTACTTCTCTCACGATTATGTACGGTAGCGTACTTATGTCAATCGGTAACTTTGGAAACCCTTAGAATTAGAACTTATATTCCATGCTTCAGAGTGAGAAGAGTCCTTTCGGACGCTGTGGGTAGCGAATAGAAGAATTATCGCTGCTGTCTTTACGGACAAGTTCCTTTTCGACTTTCACGTTCGCAGAGGTTCTGCAGGTTATGATCGCGGTTGCACACGGTCCCGATTGCAATTCCAGAAAAACTATGGAATTTATGCCTGCCGTCTAGATCGCCGGGGTGTCCTCATCGAAGAGCATTAAAAACGGTGCGGGTATTAAGTGATGCTTAGAGAAAAGCGATACATTCTGCTGCGTATCGCATTTTATTTCCTGTACCAACGTCCCCAACCAGGAAGAATGTCCACCATGCAAGTATCTGCACATTCATGTCCAGTTTTTCTGCCACCTCTGAAGCCACCCATAGCAATGTAGAGAATTCATGGAAATGTAATGTAGCGTGTGAGTTCTCATCCGTCTTTTTCGGTGACTCTTTTACTTTGTGAAGAAACCGCCTTATTAGAAAGGCCCATGCGCTCGTTTTGTTTCCTAAATGAGTTCTAGACGCTGACCCTGCGACATCATCTCAGCCATTCCGGGGGATAAACGCAGACTGCGCATCCCAAACGCTCTTCGCTCGATTGCTGAGGAACTCTGGATTATCGTCTTTTGGGAGGACACTTCCTACGATGTGCGCGGCGGGAAGGAACTGATCTACCCTCAGGATGCAAAACTGTGATGGCGGCCGCGTGATTCCTTTAGCGACTCGCGGTCGCAGGAACTCGTTGTCCGGTTTTGACGGAGGCCGCCGACACCGCCGGAAAGACGCGGCTAGCAGAACGTTATTCGACCTTGGAAGAACGGGCGCGGAGGTTTCTGAGAAATCCACTTTCGTATTTTCTTTCGAGTATCCTTTGGAAGATTAACAAACCGGATGCCGGCCTCCGTTCTCGACTTACTGGTCCATGCAATCTCCCCGTTTGTCTCAATCCACTCCTGAGATCCTGGCAATTGAAATTGCATCGACGTCAGGTGGTCAGCGCTCAGAATCCCGACCGAAGTCAAAGCCAAACCGCCTTCGCTGATGTTTAGGATAATTCCAGTACCGTGCTTGGCAAGTTTTATGAAGGTTTGCGGCGAGACCAGAATGCGCTTGTGGCGACGTCTTTCACCAATTTCAAGATAGTTCTCGACGTACTGAGACATGACTTCCTCTTCGCGGATTACACGCCCAAATGCTGGATTAACTTCTCGGGAGTTGAAACCAGATCTCCGCTGACGTTGCGGTGTTCTCTGTTAAGTTGTCTTACTCAGTGCTTCGCTTCCGCGGGCGACACCATGGACCAATAGAATGCGTAAGGTCCGTCGCCGGTTCGCCGGTGGTTCAGGACAGGGGGCAGCGGAAAGTTGCTTCCTATCCGTACTGCCGGCACCGGCTACTGGCTGCGTTTGAAAAATGTGGTTACCTTACGCACGGGACGGGCCGCCGAGAACCTGGATGAATCCTAGTTAGCAGGTTGGCGCTCTTCATTGAGTGTGAGGCTTGACGTTTCTAGCTCTGACGGTGACCTCGACGCGACCACCTTTTTTGAGCTTCACATCATCCCCATGTTCGTCCGTTAACGTATTTTCAATTCGGAAATCGCGATACCGTGGGTCGGCGTCGTCTACCGCAATCTGTGCTCTTTCGGGCTGGCTTGGACGTGGAGACGGAATGATTTTGTCAACTCTTCCGGGCATTGTGATACTCGGCTGTTCTGGAATTCGCGCAGTATCTAAGTTCAGTTCCGCTATTCTTGCGGACTTGGTGATACGCGGTTTCGCCATTTCCTTCTTGACGCTAGCTCGCGTCGTGTTGCCGATTTCTTTCTTGCCATTTTTATTCAGCGTCGACAGATCATGCTCCATTTGTCGCAAGGGTCGTTGAACCAGTACTGCTTTGTCAGGTCTTCTCGATGACTTTCTGTACCTGACCAATTTTCTTCTGGGCGTTGCCGACTATGTATTCGCCGACGCCTTCGGCTTCTAGGTTCGAGGCGTTCGTGAGCTTGCCCACCTTTTCCTTAATCTTGTTTTCACTTCATGAACATTACTTGCGATTTTATTCTCCGTACTTGGCTTCATCATTTTGCCTCCCATAAAACGATTTGACTCCGGGCCCCCAGTCAGGCAGAAGTGCAAGCGCCGAACAACTCAAGTCAAGAATGCTTCTTCCCTTTTGAGACTAGAGGGCGCTAGTTTCTGTGCCAACGTGAGTATCCCCAGTCTCCAGGGCCGAGTAAGAACGCAACCAGAAGCACGATGAGGTGTCCATTTTTCATCCTCCCGAGTCAGAGAGAGTTGGGTCATTCGTTCGGAGAAAAGTCACATCGCTTTCCTCAGAGATACCATACTAGGAAAGACGGAAAAAGATATCTGTACACTTAGAGACACTTTCGAGTCCTATTATCGTTTCCGAGGTGTTTGAGTTGACGTTCACCGGCGCGAGACAACTCGATTTATCGGGAGTTAGCCCATCGCTTCCCGAGTCGTTGCCTTCAGAAATCCTCGAGTGCAAATGTGTGCACAAGTGAACAGATATCTGCCGTTGTCACTTCTAAGATGTTGGCCTGTGGGTAAAGCATGAGGACCGAGGCGAAAACGGGTCCAAAAGTTTCCGCCCGAGAGTATTGAAGATCGCAGCTTCCTTCCACTTCAGCCGGGACCAGCGGCCCACAGGTCCATTCAGAAATGCGTGGAAACTTCAGGACCGGTGGAAGTGTCTCCCTGCGAAGAGGAGGAGATGAATAATGCCGTTACTTCAAATCGTAATGGTACTGATCGTGGTGGGTGTCCTGCTTTGGTTGATTAACCGCTTCATACCGATGCAGGGAACGATCAAGTCTATTTTGAATGCAGTGGTAGTTATCGCTGTAGTTTTGTGGTTACTGAATGTTTTTGGACTATTCCAAGCCTTCTCCCGAATCCACGTTGGGGCGTAGGCAAGTCTTAATAACCGACACAGAGATAGCAGTTCGTCGAACGCAAATAACAAACCGCGCCCGGCGAAAAATGGCGCGCGCATGAATTCTCGGTAATGGAGGCAACACTGATGAAAGTACTTGGAATCATTAGCACAACAGCTATGTTCTTGCTCCTCGGAGCCGCAATTCCAGCTTTCGCGCAGGAAGAGCATCACGAAGAAGCAGCCAAGCCGGCAGAGCACGAAGAGGCGGCCAAGCCAGCCAAACGGGAGGAGGCTAAACCGGAAGCGAAACAAGAGGAGGCCAAGCCTGAAAAGCAAGAAGCAGCCAAGCCGGCAAAGCAAGAAGAGGCCAAGCCCGCAAAACAAGAAGAACAAACCAAGGCCAAGCCAGAAAAGCAGGCGGAAGCCAAAACAGCAAAACAAGAGAAACAGGCCAAGCCAGCTAAGCAAGAGGAACAGGTCAAGACCGAGAAGCCAGCGAAGCAAGCCAAGCCAGTAAAGGCGGAAAAGCAGGCCAAGCCGGCAAAGCCAGAAGAGCAGGCTAAGTCCGAAAAGCAGGCAGAGGCCAAACCAGCAAAGCAAGAAAAACAAGCTAAGCCAATAACACAGCAAGAGCAGGCTAAGTCCGAGAATCAGGAAGATCACGGTAACACCGCGGAGCAGCAACATGGTCAGCCTACGCGGAGTGTGGCCGAACAGCAGAAGCAACGCTCAGAGCCGGCACTGCGGCTCAGTGCCAGAAGCAGTGCTCGCATACCTGACGCTCAGTTCAGCGCCAATTTTGGTTCCGAGCACACGTTCGTGATCAACCAACCTGTGATGGTCGGCGGCTTTTCTCGTTTTCAATACGGTGGTTTTTGGTTTGGATTCGAGAATCCATGGCCAGCGGGATGGTATTACACAGATAACGTTTACGTTGACTACATCGATGGGGGCTATTACCTGTGCAATCCGTACTATCCCGGCGCTCGCGTTGGCATTAGCGTAGTCCTATAACCGGGTTTTTCAGTCCAGTTTTGTGGGGCGGCGGATACGAATACAAGATCTCGCCGCCCCATCCAATGCTTGTGCATGTTCCAAACGGTAACAGATTCACTTCTCGTCATTCTCTAGAGCTAATCAGATTCCGATGCGTTGCATGAATTAAGGGAAAATGATGACTCAAAAAATTGAAATGAAACAGACGAGTTCAAACGAAGAAGATTCGTTTGAACAAGCCCGCCAGACGTTCTTCGACACTGAAGAGAGAATAGTAAAGCCGGACGCGTCATCTGCCGACTTCCTCAAAACGCGAAACGAGATTGGCATTTAAATATCTCGAGATTCTTCCCATCCGAGATATTTAATGCAGACGTGAGATCCAAATTCTCTATCACGTTGCGCCTCATAGCGTGGACTCCTGAGAACCGACAAACTGCTTATAGCATCCGCTATCGTATGCCGCTCTGCTTGTTTGACGAGACCGATGCACAGTTCTTTTGTACGCAAGAAATTTGCTTTTTCTGCAGTCGCTACCCAGACAGCGTGGTTCAGTGGATTTGTCCCCAGCAATACTTCTACCTAGAGCTGCTTCCGTTGTCGTGGCGTCCCGGTCATGTCTGCCGCCCCTTCGCGCGTGAAAGGAGTGTAGGAGTTGGGTTTGAAGCGTTCTGTACACTTTTACATACTTTGTAAATAGTAGTCTTCCATTGTTCTCCAGACGATGACAGGTTGAACTCATTTCGCCTTTATCGCCTTCTTTTGCATTAGCCGCTACCACCTCGATGAGGTGGTAGCTTTCCGTACGGCGCGAAGTCAACTTAGTCGTGCAGGACGACACTGAGGAGGGACGAATCTACGTGGAGCCCGCCGTTATATCTGATGAAGCCCAGCTTTCTGAATTTATTCATGAAACAATTAACTCGTGAACGTGTTGTACCAACCATTTCCGCCAGCATTTCTTGCGGTACTTTGGGAACCATCTTTTGGGGCTTATCTTCCTTGCCATAGCGCGCAAGCAGCAATAACGTGCGCGCGAGCCGCTTCTCGCTGGAATTGAAAAGCTGATCGACTAAATCCTCTTCAACCCGGATGTTCCTCGAAAGCATAAAAGAGATGAAGCGGTCGGAGAACGCATGTTCGGAGTGGAGGACGCGAATCATCTCCTTCTTTTCAATCACGAGAACGGTGGTCGCCACAATCGCAGTGGCCGATCCTATCCGAATCGGTTGACCGGCGAGGCACCCCTCGCCAAAGAAATCGCCCGGTCCCATCGTCTTCACGGTCGGACGGATTCTGCTGTTCGCTGGTTTGACGTTCGGAGTTTTCTCCAGGTGTATTCACTTGCTTAGAAGAACGTTGACCTGATCCGTTCCCACGATGAGCCGTGATCTTGTGCCCTTGCAGCAAAGCGTCCGAATCGTATGCAGCGTCGCAGTGCCTACAGGTAAAGAAAGCCGCTGCCAACGGTTGTCGCATGGCCGTCTCCTTTTGAATTCTTGTTTCTTATTTTCTCGCCAGAGAAGAAATCTGAGCTGTTTCAAGAGGTAGGCTCGCTAGATGCGCCCGAGCCAGCCGTGCGCTTTCGAGGATGAAATGCGCTAGAAGCAGGCAAATCATAACGCTAACAAAAAGCGCAAGGTAACCAACAACGAAAATCACAAAAACGGCGATCACCTGGAACGCGGAGTTATGTGTAGTAAGGAAGTTCATTGGTTAGCCTCTCAGACAGCTGCCTGCATCTCAATTCTAAAATGGCTGGTGGCCCGCAATTATCAAGGTTCCTAACAAACCGATAGCGTTAAGGAGCTCTGGGATACATCTGCGCTAGGTAATCGATCGAAGGCCCATTTTGCCTCCAAGACGCCTGCGGAGCTAAGAGGAGAGGTCGGCGCCACTATCTACCTTAAGAACACTTATAAGGCCGATGATTTTCTGCGTCTGTTCTGTTTTGCACAGCCTGGAGAAAAGTACGAGCGAATGGACAAGAAGATTCCAGTGATTGTTGTAGCGGCTCGATCGTCGCTTTGTGGCCTGTTGGACTTTTGAGTGGCGGCGTGCCATTGCGCGACACTCAGAAGAAGTTTCTGTTTGCGGTCATTTAGATCACCGAAACGAGTTTCCGCTTAACTAGTTTAGATCGGTCACATAACTGGGATTTGAATAGGACTTCACTTCCGGTTTGCGTTGATCAGGCATGTGGATCGATTTCCGAGTACGCCTTAATCCGGTGCGAGTCGTCAGAGTGGACTACACGTACTGATTCGAATAGTATCTGAACACGCTGAGGTTTTTTCCCGATTCACTACGAACGCCATCGACCGCCGCGTCATCAGTTCATGGCTAGAATTGACCTGACCGACCTCCAGACTGAAAAGCATATTTCGGGGCATACCAAGGACCTAAACCTGTTCGGTTGCTTTGTAGAAACACCGACCCCGTTCTCGCAGGATACGAAAGTAAGACTCCAAATTTCGCTAGGTGAAACGCAATTTGTCGCACAAGGTAAGGTGACCTATTCACGGCCCAACTCGGGGATGGGAATCGCATTCGCCACGATCGAACCAAGTAGCCTGCCCGTCCTGGATGGTTGGCTGGCCAGCCTGAGATCCTAGCAAGTCCCGGCCTGCCAATCCCAGCGTTTGCTATCGCAACCAGCCGTCAATACGGACCGACATGGATGATCAGACCGGGCTCAGAGCGGTGATCGGTCGTGAAGAATGTGGATTACGCGGAAGGTTCAGGAAAATTGTGGAGTTCATGGCTTCCCTCTAGATCGCCGGGCGTCCTCATCGAAGAGATTTAAAAAGGTGGGCGTATCCGTGGTGCTTAGAGAGAAGCGATGCACTTCGCTGCATTGCATTTTATTCTCTGGTACGAACGTCCGCAAACTAGTACTTAACATCGTCCTTCTCGGTTCCGTGGCCCCAGTATCCACTAAGAAACTGTGCCAAAACGAACAGTTTAAATCTGGCTACCCGCATACCCTTATGTAAACCTTAGCTAAGCAGTCAAATAAAAATTGGCATAAGACTCTGTGCCACAACACTCACTTTGTTTTGTGAATATGGAATCGTTATGCGAGAGATAAAAATATCTGCATATCCCACAGCTGTCGAGAACAGTGCGGAGCGCCGACGGTCCCACCGCATTTATATCACTATGCCGGTCATCATCCGCGGAGAGAACGGGCATCTACCCTTCCGCGAAGAAACGCACACGGCCTCGGTGAACGCTCACCGCTGCATGGTGCGAATTGCCGAAAAAGTCGTGCGAGGGCAGGAAGTCGCAATCCTCAACCCCAAGACAGTAGAAGAATTGCCTTGCACCGTAACATTTGTTGGCCAGAAGGAATCCGGTAAGGCCGAGGTGGGCCTGGAATTTACCGAGCCATCACCGCTATTCTGGCGAATGACTTTTCCGTCTGAAGGTTGGGATCTTTCCGAGCGTAAAGGCCCTACCGGCACGAGTACGCGTGCTTTACCCCGGCGCAACAGGGCCTGAGGCCTTCGCCGGAACTCGAAAAAGCGGATTCTAGCGGCATACATTGCCGAAGAAAAGAGGCTGAATCACCGGATCAAAAATGACAAAAGACAAAGCAATTGAAGCCTTACAGCATGCAGCGTTTGATGCAAGAGACGTTGGACTTAACGAAGAGCAAATAATCGAGGCAGTAAAGGCGCCGACAACGGAATATCAAGCTGGATTAAACGCGTCCTTGGGTAAGCCGCTCAACCTAGGCAAGTAAGAACCATATCCGTATATAGTTTCTGCTTCAAAAATCATTAACTCATCGAGTAAGTCCCGATTAGTTACCAGGCACAACTTCCGAGTTGCTTGCCTTTTTCATTCTGGAGGTGCAAGCCCATATCGTATTGCCGCTTCAAGCGTATCGATGTTTATATCCTTTAGAGCTTGAAACCGAATGCAATATCCGGTCACGCTCGCATTGCCTAGTTTTTTTCCATACGTTTTGGCTAAGTACTTCTTATCTTTGAGACCAAGAATATAGACAGAGATTCCGGTTTTGTTTCCGCTTACACCAATTTGAAAAAACTCTCTACTTTTTCCATTGGCATATTGTATTGTGTGAAATCCATATCCTATCGTAGGGTTGGAGACAGTATGATTTTTGCTGTCTTTACCATCGAAGAACCATAATTTGCATTCTGGTGACACTTGAAGTGTGAGCCGATGCAACTCTCGCATGTCGCTGCGTTTTGGCTCCGGTTGGCTGGCAATATACTTCTTGATTTGTTCTTGCACGTTCATATGTTCTGCTCCCCAGTTGAACGCACGAGATTATACGACGTTTAATCCCTCTCCCTCTTGCAAGCGCGGGCGGCCTGACCGTTGAGGTCACTCGACCGCAAGGGTGTCAGGCCCCGGTAAACGCGTTTACTTCCCAAGTGGGTCCTGGTACGAAGATGTCCGGGAACCCGACTAATCGGGGCCTAACCAACATCTAAGACTAATCGGGTACAGATCACACCAGTTTGGACAGTGCAACTGGGACTATTTCTTGGCTGCGTTCGCTGCCATTCGAGCGCGGAACTGTTTTTCCTTCTGAATTTCTTCATCGTTGAAAGCAGATGCGAAGTCTTCGGGCTCGAAGACCTGGCGGATCTCTATGTCGGCCTCGCCTTCGTAGAAGACGGGGCAGCGCTTGACCCACTCGATCGCCTCTTCGAGAGACTTGACTTGCCAGAACCAGAAGCCGGCGATGAGTTCCTTGCTTTCGGCGAAGGGGCCGTCAGTGACGGTGGGGCGGTTCTTGCCGGAGAAGTGGACGCGGGCGCCTTTGGACGAGGGGTGAAGACCGTCGTAGCCTATCAAGACTCCGGCTTCTAAGAGCTCGTCGTTGAATTTGTTCATGTCGGCTATGCCCTTAGGATCAGGGAGTGCGCCTTCTTTATCGGAGTCTTTCGAGGCTTTGACGATGACCATGAATCGCATTGTGTTTGTCCTTTCGGGTTGAGTTGGTCTGACGCTCAAGTTTAGAGCTTAATTGTTGTTCTACCCATACGTCGAACGAGAAGGTGCAGAATCGACACGCAGAACCGAGAAAATTCTCGGTAGCTCCTGGCAAACGCGGATAATCGGAAACTTGAATCTACATGGACGATTAGCGCGTTACTCAGGCACTGAGACCTTGAGATTGTAAAGATCAGGGACCGTTGCAGCGGGCCGAGGATTTAAGCGATGATGTGGCCATTCGTATCGAGGGGCAAACTTAAGCTCATCACGCCATGATTCTCAAGCGCACGCTCGCTATTTTTTTTTGCCTATCCTTCATACCCTGCGCCCACGCGCAAAAAGCAAAGCCCATCGACAAAAAAGAGATTGCCGAGTGGTTCAACAAAAAGCCTGACTGCTCTGAAGACAGTAGATTTTACTTCTCGAAGCTTGAGTACTTCGACTTTATAGGCGACGGCACACGCCAGGCCATCGTCGTCGCCTCAGACTGCGCGTCAGGGAGCGGCGGCCCCAATGTTCATTCCGTTATCTCGCGCGACTCAGACGGGGAGCTGGAGGAGTTGAAAATCGCCGAGGTCGATCCCAAGACCTATGACACCCTGTTCGGCAATCGTAATTACACACTTTCCGTAGAAAATGGTTCCCTCATTGCCACCTTCACAGACGACAGTGACCGTGACGCGCCGCTCGTCATCAAGTACAAGTGGAACGGAAAAGAATTTGCCGTCGCTTCCATTCAGAAAACGGGCGTATTCCCAACGAGCTACGATTGCACCCAACCCATCACCGAGGTCGAAAACGCCATCTGCCATGTCGACATCCTGGCCCGTCTGGACGTCGAATTGAATGATGTCTATAAATCTCTCCTTTCCAAGGTGACCGGCCCCGAGCATGAAGCCCTCCGCGAAGAACAACGCGAATGGCTGGCCGCTCGCGATAAATCGTGCGCGATCTACAAAGGCTGGGTGAGCTGCCTATCGGACTACTACGAAAGACGCATCCACGAACTAAAAGCGCGCGCCTGAAGCTGGAGAAGAATGAGAGAAGGAACCTAGGTCGCGGCTGAAGTTCGAGCAGATTTCACTTGGCCGGTAAACGCGGTGAGTTGCCTAATTGGAGTTGGTAATGATTGCGGTATCCCCGTTTGCAGTCAAAGCCTCAAATCCGCCCAACCGGACTCCCGTGCCGGACGTAGTACTGCCCCCACTGTCGGAAACAATTACCAACCACGGGTGACTTAAGAAGGTATCGGCTGTCCAGGTGGAATTTGCAGCCAACCCTCGATAATAAAGCACGCGATGTCCATCGTAGTTGATCCAATAGATGTCCACTGCGCCGCTACTCTGATTCACGAATTTGATTGTTGCGCGGGTAGCACCATTGGAGGACCGCAACGCATTATCAACCATGGCCGCATCCAACGTCCTAAGAGTTACGCCGGGCACGCGAGGTGCCTGAGCCATAAGGCTGGCCGGTTCAATCAGGAGTAAAGCCAGCATTGCAGTCACGGACGCGGTTCTGTATACATTTTTCATACGATCACCTCCTCATCGGGGATGGATTCTAATGCAAAACGGCCCGAACTGCCTTGAAAAATAATGTAACTTCCGAAGATCGGTGCCCTGAGTCCTGATAAGCCTTCACCGCGTCTTCGACGCGTCACTAGCGCCACAAACTTGTCCGGACCGATTCATTGATTCCATAGAACTTATCAGACAAGTTTATGGAGAGTCGGATAACGGGACAAGTTCGACGCAAGACTTTTGCGCAATCCCAAGTATTTGTTGCGGCCAGATTATCAACGCGGATACTTTTCGAGGGGCAGCACGTTGCCATCGTTTCTGCACGTCCTGTTCTTCCAGGACATGATTACAGCAATGACACCGGGGCGTTGTCCGGTGAGCGTCGCAAACGTGATTTGGATATTTTCGTAGTTGTAGAGCGTTGTATCGGTGCTGCCCACAGTCACAACTGTTCCAGACGGGTCAGGCGCGTCGTGTAACTCATGGCCACGCGCCGCTAGCGGCACCAACTCGTCAGAAATGTCGTTAGCCAACTTATCGGAGATAAGCACCGATGGCGATGCGGGTAACGGGAATGGGAGCAAGCGAAGGCTGCCCCGTAATCGGGCAGATAGAGGTTGCGCGTCGCCTCGTGGGACCAGATCACCTCGCCGGAAACTGGGGCTGACTTCCTGTTGGTGCTCCGCCTCGAGAACTCTTGAGGAACCGATTGCTGAAGCAAAGCAAATGACGATGGCGTAAGCCATTGGTGCAGCTTCACACACGACCGGTGATTTGCACCGCCGCGCGAATCGGCAGCAAGTCCGTATCGAGTAGGTCTGCTTCGTTTTGAATCAGGCCGCGTCCTCGTTTTTTATGGGGGCGTTTTTGAGTGCTCGAGCCGGATGAATGGGAAACCTTCAAGTCCGGTTCTTAGAGGGCTGGGCGCCAGCAATGGCGCCCGGCCACTCGACCATCTTCCGGTCTAGTACTCCACTTCTCCTGTACGAGCGTGGTCCAATTGTTTTGTCTTTCCTCATCGGGCATAATCGGCAGCAGGCACGAATACGAAAAAACCGAAAAGCGGCTGAGCGTCGTTTGTCGGGACTGGAGATGTCAATGAGCGGCGTACAAATCGAACAAAAGAGCTATGAGATGCCCCCGCGAGAGGGGATCAGCATCGCGCATTTTCTCACCGTCGCCGACGTCGAGCGATCGGCCCGCTACTACGAAAAGGTCTTCGGCGCTCGCATTCTGACCATGGGCGACGGCAACGCACCTCCGTACCTTCAGCTTGCGAATATCTGGATGATTCTCAACGTTGGGGGCGGGCCGACCCCGGATAAGCCGACGGTGACGCTCAGCGTCCCAGACCCGAATCACATCAACAGCTTTATGAATTTCCGCGTTGCGGATATTCAAGCGTGCTACGAATTGTGGAAAAGTCGAGGAGCCGAGTTCCTCACGGAACCGATTGCCAAGTACGGCGAGATTCGCTGCTACATCCGCGATCCTGACGGATACATTATCGAGGTCGGACAGAGCACCGACCTTAAGTACGGGTGACGCTCGGCCCCGAAAAAGCATTCTTACAGTCCAGGGTGAGTTGTGGCTAAGCGGGAAGTAATCGACTGACCCCGCCGTCAAGTCCTGATAGTCGGATTACCGGAGAAGCAAAGTAATAGTTTATTTGTGCGGTTTGTGCTGCGTTTATCAGGCATTAGCCCCGCATGCATCGCTTCGCGGAGTGCCACTAAAGCTTGTTTAGACCATCGAGCGCCGCTACTTTGTAGGCTTCGGCGAGCGTGGGGTAGTTAAAAACTGTATCGCGGAAATAGTCCACCTTGCCACCGTAATAAAGAACGGCTTGGCCGATGTGAATAATTTCCGTAGCGCGCTGGCCGATTACGTGAACACCGAGAAGTTTTAGCGTGTTGCGATCAAAGAGAACTTTAAGCATTCCGGTTTCGTCGCCCAACATCATGCTCTTGGCGAGTTCGGCATACTTGGCAATACCCACTTCGTAAGGAACCTTCGCGGCTGTGAGTTGTTCCTCGTTCTGGCCCACCATGGAAATTTCGGGGATGGTGTAAATACCGTACGGAAACAATTCAGTTATATGTTCCGAACGCGCACCGAACATATGGCAGCTCGAGAGTCGCCCTTGTTCCATCGATGTGCTGGCCAGGGCGGGAAATCCGATAATGTCGCCGGCCGCGTAGATATGCGGGACATCGGTCTGATAATGTTCGTTCACTTTGATCTTGCCGCGCGCGTCGGGCTCTAACCCGGCCGCTTCCAGGTTTATGCGATCTCCATTCGCTTGGCGACCGACCGCATAGATTAGAGCGTCGCCCTGTACTTTCTTTCCGCTTTCGAGTTCAGCAAATACCCGGTCGCGGTGGGGATCGATGCCTATTCGCGTCACTTTTTCGCCGAGACGAAAAGTCGTGCCCATTTGACGCAGGTGATAGGCCAGAGCTTCGATGATTTCACGATCCACGAAGTCCAGAAGCGTCGGGCGTTGGTCTATTAGTGTAACTTCCGTGCCTAAAGCGGCGAGAAAGGATGCGTATTCAAGGCCTACGACGCCGGCGCCCACCACGATGATTTCCCTAGGCAGACCTTCCATGGAAGAAATACTGTCGGTATCGAGAATGCGTTTATCGTCAAACGGAATCTCAGCGTTCCGTGCTGGTCGTGTTCCGCATGCGATCAGAATGTGATCTCCACGGACGGTGATTTTCTCGGTGTCGCCTTGAACCTCAATCGTATTGGGGTCGGCGAACTGCGCCGTGCCTTGAAACACTGCCACACCGTTTCGTTTGAGTTGTGCGCGGATCACTTCTGTCTCGCGCCCTACGATCGCTTTCACGCGAAAAGAAAGATCTTGAACCGTAATATCGTTTTTCCCGCGATAACTTTCGCCGTAAAAGGCCCTGACAGCATTCCCGGTAAGTTGAAAAATGGCCTCGCGCACACTCTTGCTTGGAATTGTGCCAGTGTGAACGCAGACGCCGCCTATCATTTGCGTGCGGTCGATCACGGCAACCCGCTTGCGCATTTTTGCCGCGCAAATCGCGCCCTTTTGTCCCGCCGGACCGCTTCCGATCACCACTAAATCAAACTGCGAGTTAGCCATGGAACCGCCTGAAATAAATCTCTTTTAACGACTGCACGTAATCCGTTGCGCGCAAATACGAGATGTGAACGCCGCAAGTGTATAGCAACCCTTTTTCTATAATGTGAACATTTCTAGGATACTGAAAAAAAAGGATGCCATGCCATTTACCGGCAAATCGAGAGCGAATGGGTTAACCGAGCCCTCTTTCCAAGCAGAAACAACCTAATATCTCAGGGCCCTCGACTGGTCACGCTAGAGCGATCAAATCGATTTCAACGCGGAAGTCCCTCGGAAGCCTGGCGACTTCTACCGTGGAGCGAGCCGGAGGATTTGCCGGGAAATATCGGGCGTACACTTCGTTCATCGCCGAAAAATCGTTCATGTCTTTCAGAAATACGCTTACTTTGACAACTCGATCGAGAGAAGATCCCGCAGCTTCCAAGATAGCCTTCAGATTCTCGAGCGTGCGCTGCGTTTGTTTTGCCGTGTCGCCTTCGATTGGCTTGCCCGTCGCGGGATCGAAGGCGATTTGACCAGAAATAAATATAAATCCATTTGCTTTGATCGCCTGCGAATAAGGCCCGATCGCCTTGGGACCTTTTTCGGTGGAAATGACTTCGCGCATTCTGTCTCCTCACACGATGGCTTTTCTAGTTTTTCCCGGCTTCTGCGTTTTGGTACTTTTCTTGGAATTCCGCCGGAATGCCCGCGTTATAGACCCAGGTGCGGAACATCGCTGCGAGATCTTTATTCGTTACGCCCTCGAGTGCCGCCCGAATGTCTGGGTAAGTGACCTCTTGACCGCGCAGCAGGCTCCTGATTTGCGTCAAGGCTCGACGAACTGGCTCTTCGCCATAAGCATCTTCAAGAGCAATGAAAAACAAGGGAGCTTTTGCCAGGACAATCCGGCGCTGTTCGACGGGATCTTGCAGCGTGGCCGAGATGAGCGGCTTTTCGACCGCTTCGCTGCACGCCTCTCTGTACTGTTTAAGATATTTGAACACAAGCTGGCGCCGCATAGCTTGGCCGTCAAGGGCTTCCTCAACCACAATGTCGGCATACTCCGGCAGGCCTGCGTCGATACCGATAAGAGAATCCGGCAAGGGATTCATATCAGGGAACCAACTATGGGCCAATCCGCTTGCTACCAGCTTCGAGAACTTTGGGCTATTGATTCCAAGTGCGAGGGCTTGTGAATTGACTAAAACACCGGCGGGAAAAGGAGTAGCCATAGGCTCGTCTGAACCGGCGGCGTGTGGACTTGATGATTCGACACTGTGCACAACAAGATCGCTTTTTCCCAGAGGGCCAAAGTTCTTTTGAAGGATATTTGCCACCGAAGCGATTTGCTGCTCAGCCACCGCCGGATCTTCCTTAAGCGGGTCAGAAGTCCAGAATATAGCGCCACCTTCGCGCCGCTTTGAAGATGTGGCCACGTATCGGCCGGCTACTATGTACGGCTTCAGGTCGCCTTTGCGCCATTCAAACCGATATTCCAGCATTCCTTGATTTTTCCTTCGACCTCGCGGCTTTCCCGATGACAGCACGAGGAAATCCACAGGAATTTGAACGGAATAGATCGAGCGGTCTGTGTCTGCAGGAAGCGAAGACAACCCATAATTAGGCGCTTGAAGCGCAGGAAGCCAGCCGGGCGAAATTAGATAAAAGGAGACTGCATCAACTCCGACGCGAGCCTGCGATCCTTCTGGAGCACTAAAGGTATATTCGATGACAACGTCGCGACGTTGTTTCGGATTCCAACCCGGATCGAATGGAATGCGGAATTTTGCCGCCTGTCCTGCTTGCCGACCTTCCGAAGCGGGTGGGGCGGTGACCGGGTGGCCGTCAACTTTAATCAGCAGATCTTTTATTCCGTAACGTGCCGCGTTCGGCAAGGCCACATCTATAAACGGCAAAACGGTGGCGCCGTAATTTTCGAGCGTGTAGCTGGCGGTTAATTGAAGTCCCGGTGTCTGGCCGGAAAGGAACTCTATCTTATTGGATTCCTTGGTAACTCGATAAGCAGGCGTCAAGGAAACGACGCAACCTGATGAGCATACAATAACGGAAATCGCGAATATAAGACTCAGCAATGGAAACGGGGGCGTGTGTTTTGCTACAGGAATCGGTCGATTCAAGGTGGGAAGATTCTATCGAGCAATCTCGAGGGGGAAAAGGCAGAAATAGTTTAATTGGCTGAATACGTGCGAACTTGTAGGCAACCTATGCGGCTGGGTATCGGCGAAGAAGATCGGAATCTTTCGCACCATGACGATGTAGTGCGATGAGGGCGGGAGCTTCAGAATCGGGGACGCCACGCCGAACAAGTTCCAACAGTGTGGATTCGTGCATACCTGCATTTTTCATGGTGGAGAGTGAGGCGCCGGATAAGACGTGCTTGCCCGCTGCCTCCTGGCGAGCTACTTCGAGGACCACCGTATCCGAAAAGCCAGCAAGTCGTATCAACTGTAGTTCACCAATGTTCACTCCAAACGCGTTGAGCTTGGCCAATTCGAGAATGGTGTCTTGTCTCAGGCCAGCTCGAAGAAGACCGGCAACCGTGTCGCCAGCGTTAAAAGGCAGGTTACGATCGTGGTATAAGCGAACAATCTGGATACACTTGTCGTCAGAAAATCCTGCGTTACGAGCCTTGGCAACCTCATCAAGTTCAGTCCTGCTGATATCCAGCGCTACCACTTGTTTGATAGCTGAGTAATTCATTCCGGCGCTATCGAGAGGCTTGGTATCGAGAGGCATCATGCGCTCACAACCGGCGGCCAAAAGTACTAGCGACAAGAAGAAAATCGGGGACGGACGAAAAAGCGCATGCAGCCGACGACCGGATAGCGGCCAGATAAATGAAGTTGTGTCGGCGTTGGGCATCAGTCTAATTCTACCGAGGGTCAGCAGACGCACGCCGCGGACCATGACGAGTTGTCGCGCATTGATTAACTGTTTCTTGCAGAACTGCCGGCTAGATTAGGTGGGCGAGGCGGGTCTTCAAACGTTGTAAACCCGCTCGATATCGAACACTCCGGGAATGCGCTTGACACCACTCAAGATGCGCTCGAGTTGTTTGCGGTCGTGAACGTCGAGCGCCACTTCAATGCGCGCGCGAAGATCTTGTCCGCCGCTTTCGAACGTGCGGATATTGGCGCCTGTATCGCTAATCACAGCAGTGATCCCGGCTAATATTCCAGGGCGGTCTTCGGAGAAAATGCGCAGACGCACAGGAAACGTCGCTTTAGTTTCTCCGGCCCATTCGACCGGTATTCTCCGCTCAGCTTCATAAAGAAGATTTTGAACATTCGGACAGTTTTTACTGTGCACCGCAATGCCCCGCCCGCGAGTAACATAGCCCACAATGTCGTCACCCGGAATCGGATTGCAGCACTTTGAACGAAAGACCATCAGCCCATCGTTGCCCCGCACGAGAATGGCCGAATCGTCCATTCCCAGCATCCGCTTAACCGTGGATACGATCTTCGGCTGCTTTTCTTCTCCCGGTTCAGCAAGGGGCTGCCCCGTCGCTTTCGCCAGCACTTGCCGCGCTGACCATTTCCCGTAGCCGAGCTCAGCGTAAAGATCCTCGATGCGGCCGCAGCCATAATCGGACGCGACGCGCGCCCAATCCTGGTCTGAAATTTTCTTCAGGGTAATGCCGGCTTGGCGAGCTTCTTTCTCAAGCAAGCGTCGGCCGACGTCGGTAGCTTCTTCGCGCTCGTGAAGATTGATCCACTGACGAATCTTGCTTCGCGCACGCGAAGTTTGAATCGAGGATAGCCAGTCGCGAGAAGGCGCGTGGCCTTTCTGCGTAATAATTTCAACGACATCACCATTGGCCAGCGCATGTCGTAGCGGAACAATTGCGCCATTCACCCTGGCGCCGACACATTGATGTCCCACTTCCGTATGAATGGCATACGCGAAATCAATGGGGGTTGCTCCACGGGGGAGCACTACCACACGGCCCTTGGGCGAGAAGGTGTAAACCTCTTCGGGATAAAGGTCCACCCGCAGCGTTGAAAGAAACTCGCTGGGCTCTTGCATTTCCTGCACCCACTCGATTAATTGCCGCATCCACACGATGCGCTGGTCGTCGGACTGCGAAACTTCCCGGCCGTCTTTATATTTCCAATGAGCCGCCACACCTTGTTCGGCAATGCGATGCATATCCTGCGTGCGCAATTGAACCTCGAAAGGTTGGCCGCCGTGGATAACCGTGGTGTGCAGGGATTGATAAAGGTTTGGCCGCGGCATCGCGATGTAATCTTTGAAGCGGCCAGGAACGGGCGGCCATATCTGATGAATCACGCCGAGAGCCGCGTAACAATTCTTGACCGTGTCGGTGATCACACGAACGGCCAAAAGATCGAAAACTTGATCCAAGGTGCGTTGTTGCTTTTGGATTTTCAAGTTTAATGAGTAAAACCTCTTCACCCGCGCCTGAACTTCGGCGGGAATTCCGTTTTCGACCAGCCGGTCGCGAATTGAACTCTGCACCTCTTGCAAAAACTTATCGAAAACTTTTTGCTTCGAGGCTAACTTCTTCTGTAGCTCAAAATAGGCTTCCGGCTCCAAATATCGGAACGCCAGGTCTTCCAGTTCGCCACGAATCAGGCCCATCCCAAGCCGATTGGCAACCGGCGCGTAGATGTCCAAAGTTTCGCGAGCGATGCGCTGCTGACGTTCCGAATCGAGATACTCGAGCGTGCGCATGTTGTGCAAGCGATCGGCCAGCTTTATCACCACGACGCGGACATCGTTCACCATGGCTAGAAGCATCTTCCGTACGTTCTCTGCTTGGCGAGCTTCCGGCGCTAGCAAGTCGAGGCGGCTGATTTTCGTGGTGCCCTCCACGAGTTGTGCCACATCGGGTCCAAAATGGCTGGATATCTGGTCCAGGGGAATTTTGGTGTCCTCTACAACGTCGTGAAGAAGAGCAGCGCATAGGGAGGTCACATCGAGTTTCATGCCTGCAAGAATGTGGGCCACTTCAACGGGATGGGAAAGAAACGGCTCGCCGGATAGACGCGTTTGCGTCTTGTGCTGTTCGGCGGCAAAGTCGTAGGCTCGTCGAAGAAGCTCCAAGTCATCGCCGGGACGGTTGCGCCGAACCTTGTCCATCAGCTCGACGAAGCGTAGATCCACAGCGCGCCTGGCTGCCTGCGTGATGGCGGGTTTTCCGGCTGGTTCCATGGAAACGCTTATTTTAGCCCTTACATCACTTGAGCGCGAGTTCTTGGTGATGCGTTGTTGACACTAGTTGAATCACTGAAGTACGGTGGCTTGGTCTTGCGAGTTGGTTGCTGCAGGCGGCTATCCGCAAGCCGAGTACAATCGATGACTGATTCTTCTTCTTCCCGCTCCAACTTTTGGTCCGTGGACCAACGGCTCACATTTTTTCTGGCATCTCTTATTCTTATTATTTTCGTGATTTTGCCATTAGCCGGGTTAGGAATGCTCGGCAAGTTCGTGGTGGATATTGTTCTGAGCATGCTGATGATTGCCGGCGTGATCGCGACACAGCGAAGTCTGGCTGTGAAGATCTTCGTCGGTTCATTGACCATCGGCGGCTTAATCTTCCATTGGACTAACGTGTACGTGCTTTCTCAGAGGCATCCTGAGCTCGATGCGCTCCTGCTGTTGTTCTGTCTATTCGCATTTGTAGTGATTACTTTGCTGCAATTGTTCCGTCCGGGGCCAGTAAACTTGCAACGCGTTCTCGGAGCCATCGCCGCGTATCTGTTGATCGGTTTAATGTGGAGCTATGCCTATCGCCTAACGGACTTGAAGATTCCAGGATCATTGCGATTCATCGGTTCTTTTGCCGATGGTGAAGCGCCCATGGCTCGCTACGTTTATTTTAGCTTTACCACACTGACCACCATAGGCTATGGGGACGTCTTGCCTGCTCATCCGCTTTCACGCATGCTGGCTGTATCGGAAGCTTTAATCGGTCAACTCTATCCTGCGGTGCTGATAGGCGGCTTGTTGGGCGTGGCTTTGCAATCGCGCAGCCAGCAATCCGAACAGGAATAGCCGCCTGACTGCGCTCACAACCTAGAGCTCAAAAAAAAAGGCGAGCCACATTCGGCTCGCCGTCACAAAAATTATCCGCAGTCTAAGAAGACGGCTCCGGATTCTCCATCTTTTTCTGCTTAATAGCTTTGACCTTGTCCACCAAGTCATCCGCTTGCTTGATGTCTGCTTCGCGCGCCTCCGGGGTGCTCTCCATATCGGCCTTTTGACGAAGAAGAAGATTCAGGTACGCCATGGCGTCATCATAATCCGGACGCAGCTCCATGGCCTTCTGAAGGTCCGTAATGCCTTCGCTTACGACGGCCCCATATTTCTGCTGAAATTGACCGGCGAGCGCAGGTGGCATGGGATCGGTGTCCTTAATCGTCTTTTTCGCGGTCCTGTTGTATTCCTCGCGGAGGTCTTTATTTCCACGGAACGCGATAGACCAATCGATCACGCCGATCCAATAATACGGTTCTGGATCGGTGGGCTTAATTTGAATGTGCTTTTCGTGGTAGGCCTTCGATTCTTCCATCTTCTTGGGATCGAAAGGGGTGCTGGCCATGTTGTAAAGAATCGAACCGATACCATCGATGGCATTCAGATTACTTGGATCTCTGCTCAGGACTTCTTGCCATTCCTGCATGGCCTGGTTACCCATGCGGACATTGTCTTCCGACGGGGCGCCAGGAATGTATTGACTTGCATACGCGGTCGCAAGATAGAGCTGGGCATTCGTCAGCGAAGGATCGAACGCTTTGGCTTGTTTGAAATCTTCAATTGCCAAATCGGTCTGGTTCGCTTTGTAGGCTTGTACGCCTTTGTTCAGCTTATCGCGAGCACGAAGCTTGTCGCATCCGGCCCCGGCTGCGGCCGACACCAGCACGACTGCTAAAACAAAATACGTGTGGGGCTTACGCTGCATCCCTTACTCTCCTTGATGAAGGCCGTCCTGGCCAATTCCCCATAAGCCAAGACGGCGAGGCTGTCACATTCTGTAGTGGACGCTGTTACTGGCCCGCTTCGACCTTTGCGGTAATCAATCCCACGCTATCGATTCCGGCTCCCCGCATCACGTCAATGGCCCGAGCGACCTGGCCAAAGTCCACAGCGTCGTCGCCTTTCACGAACGCCACCTTTTCTGCACGCAACTTGAAAATATCGTCCAAGCGGGGACCCAAGTCGTCCCAGCTAGTTTCGTCCTGATTGATCATTACCTTTCCGTTGGCCAAAACCTGCACCACGATTGTCTTCGCCAGCACGTCTGGATTTTCCTTCACGTTAGGCGGTGAGGGCTGCGGAACCAGCGTGTCCAGCCCTTGCGGAACGGTTGGCGTAATGACCATAAAAATGATGATGAGGACGAGCAGCACATCGATCAGCGGAACGATGTTAGGTTCCGACATCGAACCCTTACTTCCTCCAACTGCCATTCCCATGGAAAAACTCCTTTAAGTCTTATAACGATCTTTAGTCGCCGCTCGCGCCAGCAGCGGGTGGCGACGGCGGTGCAGGAGCACCCGTCTTGGCCCGGTTCTTTTCGGTGAGCAAGCCGATTTTGTCAACGCCTGCTGACCTCACTTCGTCCACCGCCTTGACCACGTCGCCATACTTCGCGCGCTGGTCAGAGCGCACGAATACGGTTTTGTCCAGGCGGTTGGCCAGGAGGTCTTTCACCTTGGTGGTTATTTCACTCAGGCCCACCTGCGTACTTCCCAAATACAGGTGCCCGTCTCGCGTGACTGCCACGATGATGGCGTCGTCCTTGTCCGCATCCTGCATGTCTTGAGCGTTATTTACCTTGGCCATATCCACCGACACGCCTTTTTGCAACATCGGCGTCACGACCATGAAAATAATCAACAAGACGAGCATGATGTCGGCCATCGGAATCACGTTTGGCGCAGCCATCACCGGCGGTGCTTTGGGTTTGTATCCCATGACTTACTTCTTTCCGCCCCGGCGAGTGATGAAGTAGTTGATCAACTCCATCGAGGAGTTGTCCATCTCCACGTCGAAAGCTTCCACTTTATTTGTAAAATAGTTGAAGGTCCACACAGCCGGCACTGCCACGAGAAGACCGAGCGCCGTGGTGACCAAAGCTTCAGCGATACCGCCGGCGACGGCGGAAAGTCCGGTTGCTTTGGAGGCCGAAATACCTTTGAACGCGTTGATGATGCCCATGACGGTGCCGAACAATCCGACGAACGGAGCCGTGGAACCGATCGTAGCGAGCCCCGAAAGGCCACGCTTCATTTCCGCGTGAACGATAGCCACCGAGCGCTCGAGTCCGCGCTTGGCTGCTTCGATCACTTCCTCGTCACCCACCTGTGCGGAGGCGGCTTGAAATTCAGAAAGGCCCGTCGCCACTACCTTG
>Ga0209420_1000198_pt1 | contig 37364 bp, 25 predicted proteins | sample BlaSpr_A8_OM1_O1_FD_187972 | JGI IMG/M metagenome (GOLD analysis project Ga0209420, IMG submission 187972) | Forest soil microbial communities from Thunder Bay, Ontario, Canada - Black Spruce, Ontario site 2_A8_OM1_O1 (SPAdes) (version 2) | ecosystem: Environmental > Terrestrial > Soil > Boreal...
AACTGAGGTTGCGATGCAAGGCTTTAACTTCGCGCCTGAATCGGACTGGGGCAGTTCCGCCGTGCTCTGCTATGACTTGAGAAGTGGCAAGCTGCTGCGGCGTATCGACGGGCCACACGGAAGCGCACTGGGCGACATGGCACTGATGGCGAATGGCGATGTCATCGTTAGTGACGGAGAAGGAGGAGGCGTGTACCGGTTGCTGGCGAAAGGTTCTGTATTGGAACGCTTGGACGACGGGGATTTCATCTCTCCCCAGACCCCGGCGATGCATCCGGATGGGAAACATATCTTCGTGCCTGATTATGCGCGCGGGATTGGTGTTCTGGAAGTTGCAACGAAGCAGGTGCGGTGGCTTTCGATGCAACAACGATTTGCCATCAACGGCATCGACGGGTTGTATTTCGATCACGGAAAATTGATCGCGGTGCAGAATGGGACATCTCCCGAACGCGTTGCAGTCTTCACGCTGGACGCGACGCTCACAAGAATTGAGTCTGAAAAGATTATCGAACGGTCGACGGGCACGCTCGGCGATCCGACCCACGGGGTGGTCATTGACAATGAGTTCTACTACATCGCCAACTCAGGATGGGATTCCATCGATGACCACGGAAATATGAAGCCAGGAGCAAAACCATCCGTGCCACGCATTATGCATGCTCGGTTTCAACGGATTTGACGCTTCGAAGCGGCGGACGGATCGGACCCGGTCCAAGGGCGCGAGGAAATGATGTTTTTGTAGCTCTTTCTGGCAAGCTCTTTTGAAGACTCAAACTACCACACCACGAAAACTCCCGTATGTCGCTGGCCCTGATCGCGTCCAGCTTTGGCGGCATAGATGTTTCCGCCGGCAATGTGAACGATGACCTCGCGGAAAGATCGCATCTCAGGCTTTAGCCGGAAGTCGTACTTGTCCTCCGGAAAGTCCTTGGCCATGTCGAGGATCTTCCGGTTGATGGACATGAAATGGCCGCGGACAACGTCAGGCGTCGGGCGTAGCGTGTTCTGGGCGAGTGCTGGAAGAGCAACGACGGCAAGAAAGAGCACACTTGTAAGCAGGGACCTAGGGTTCATGGAATCCTCCTGAGAGAGACGCGCAAACCGCAAGAACGTTACTCCGAGTCTCACCCTCGTCAAAACATCGTAGACGCGTGGAATCGGGGAGAGGTGGCAAACTTCAACCGACTTCTTTTTATCCTCGTCGATCTTCTTGCGGACTCGTCCCCAGGCGGAGCCGCTAAATACCCCACAGCATGAGCGCCATCTCAAACTCAGGGATGTTGAGGGACGTAGACATCGAAGAGCGCGCGCGTGAGGCGACATTCGCCAGGTCATTGGCCAGTGTTCCCGTCGCCCGCACACGAGAACTCGTCTCCGAGGCGCTCACCGTCGAGATGGACTCAGTTGTTCTACCCTGCAGCCTGCTGTGGAGGCAAGTCCATTTTCGTGCGCCAACTCCGAGGACCGCATTTGCGTACATGACCATGATGGAGGAGGCGATCGAGCATGGCGGCTATCCGGTGAGTGAGTTTTTCAACCGCCACAGGCGTTCGAGCAGTGATTGACCGCGCAATGAGGTGCAACGGGGCTCTGTTCTCAGTACCGCTCAGTGACCTGCTTTGAGAATTAGTTTTTGTATCCGCCAGTTCAGCAACTCGCTCACATAGAGTTCATTTTCCGACGGACATGCAATTTCGTGAATCCACCCAAACTGCTTGAGTTGTTTGCCGGATTCTCCCAACACTCCAAGCACCTTTCCGTCAAGACTTAGCTTGTAAATGCGGCCAGGGTAAGCGTCAGAACTAAACAACACTTGGTTCGGAGCTGGCGTGATGCAGAGTGCCCAGGGCGAGCCCGGCGCCATCGTTTGCGATCCTTTGATCGGTAAGACTGGCTTATTCCCAATGGCGGGACGGGCGTTCGGATCGAAGGGCACATCAATGGTGATTTGCCGCAGGAACTTTCCTTCGCTGTCGAATACCTGGATGCGGCGATTGCCGCGGTCGGCCACGTAGACGTGGTCCTCCGCATCGACAGCAATGCTGTGAGGAGTGCTAAACTGCCCCGGCTGGTCTCCAGGTTCTCCCCACGACTTAATCCAGGTGCCGTTTTTGGCGACCTTGGCGATGCGCGAATTGACATATCCGTCGCTGATATAGGTGTTACCGGCCCTGTCCCACGCCATGTCGGTTACCTGGCGGAACATTCCGTCGATCGGAGGCAGGGGCGGGTTCGGGTGCGGGAGAGGCCCGGTTTTCTCGTCAGACGCTTCTTGCTTGCGCCCGAAGACCATGGCTACGCGGCCCTCGGGATTAAATTTGATGACCATGTCTGAGCCCTTGTCGGCCACCCAGATGTTGTCCTCCTTATCGACCCTGACGTAGTGCGCATAAGACCAGGCGTAGAGGTTGTGGCCGATCTCCCGCAGGAATTTGCCTTCAGCGTCGAACTCCAGCAGTTGTGCCGCAGCCGCTCCGTACGCCGGGCCGGTCGTGTTGCCGCGCGACAACACGAAAATGTGTCCCTTGGAATTGACCGCCACTCCTGCTGTTTCACCGAGATACAAATCGGCTGGAAGTTTCAGGGCATCCGGGACCGATTGGAATCGGATTTCCGGCACTTGCGTTTGTTGCGCGTAGACGGAACTGCACATGAAGAGAAACAGTAGAAGGTGGATTCGTCTCATGACAACCTCCGAACCGACAAGAGCGCGTTGAGGCTACGATTGACAGGTTTTCGTCGCAAAACTATATCACCGGTTGGAAAACGATTTGATCTTCTCGCTCAGTTGCAATTCTTTGCGTGGAGCGAATGCCCGCGACCGAGCCTGGAACTCTGGGCGCAGTCCATAGAGTGTCACTCTTCCCCCAAACAGAGGCAACGCCTTCCACGCGCTACGATCTGAATTGCTTTTTTCCAAGAGATCACACCCACGCGACCTGCCACGATAGTTCGTGCACACCGAACACGAGATTTTGATTTTCCTATAACTGTTCGTCTATTGGCTGCTCTGGGGGGCGTAGAGAAATTCCTGCATTGGTGGATTGGCGATTATTGGGTGACACATTAGGTGTCAGCTAAGATGATTGTGGAGTGCGTTTAGTACGAGTGAGAAGCGCGGCCCTTCGTGTGGGCGTTAGCCATGTCAAAAGGATCATCGCCCAATTTCGATCAGCGCCGCCCGTCCGCGTCCGGGCGGTGGGCAGCCAGCAACGGCTGCTCCACTCCCCCCCTCAGCCGGGTCAACGCATTACGAAAAAACGCCCCATTCAACTGTCTGGGATGCTAAGTACAGGATCGGTGGCGCCGATGCCGTTGTGTTAAGCGCTCCATTCAATCAACTTGCGGAGCTTGTCATCGCTTTGTCCCTTGGATACAGGAGAATTTTGGGGATTTCCTAAAGCACCTGCGGAGACTATCAGCCCGGTGCCGTACCAAACTTCCAACCATCACCGAACCGAGCCTCAGGACATATCCCTCTCAGACCTCGCTGTAGCGGCTTCTTGTGAGCCGCGTTGGCCGCTCTGGGACTGTGCGATCTTGACCAGTCCCATTCAGCGGTTTGAGGTACTATTCCCCTGGAAAAGCGCCCTAAACCAAGCAGATACTCGCTATCCGTTGTTCGACTTGTCGCGCAGCTTCGGATCAGAAATGCGAACTGGGCACCGGCCAAACTCGTTCTGAGCCGCATCCGGCGCGCCGAATCGGCGCAAGATTAAGGCCAATCTGCGGCCGAAGGAGAACAAAATGGGAACCGTGTCGAACATTGTGAAGCAGTTGAAGAAAGAACGCGACCTCGTAGAGCGGCAGTTGTCAGGATTAAATGCAGCCCTATCCGCGTTCGCAGGCGTGTACGCAGGAGCCAAACCAGCACGCAAACGGCGCAAGCTGTCAGCAGCCGGTCGCAAAAGAATTGCAGCCGCGCAGCGTGCGAGGTGGGCAAAGATTCGAGCGAAGAAAGGCAAGTAAACAACACCATGTACCAATACATTGCAGTACGCTGTAGAGCGCTGCCCGGTCTCTAATCAACCTGTGATGTGGGTTGGCCTATCACTCGGACGGTTGGTTTGTTGGTGGGGCGCTCCGTTTTGAAGTGCAAGACGTGCGACGGAGCATTGCTCATGTACAGGCTTTCCGTGCTCATCGAACTTACATTCTGTAAGTGGCACTGCGAAGTTGCATATCCAGCAAGTAACACTTGCTTGGGTTGACATCTTGTTGAACCTCCGTCCCTCTGGGGTGGGCGGTAGTAAGTTTGTGTAATAGAAATTTTAGCATGGTGGTCAAGAGGAGTTTTTAACAGGTTTAACAATAACGTTAAGGCAGAAAAGTCAGAGCGGGCCGAACACAGGAACGACTAAGCTGCGGGCTGAGCTAGCACATTACGGTGGAAGTCTTCCGCGATCTGGGACCTGCTTTTGCGGCTGTCCTGGTTTTGATCTACGTGCTGGTCGTGGGCTGGTTCCGGTCGTTCGTCAGGCCGCTGGTCATCATGGCGCCGATTCCGCTCACCTTGGTCGGAATTCTGCCGGCGCCCACTTTGATGGGAGCATTCTTTACTGCGACCTCGATGATCGGCTTTATCGCTAGAGCCGGCATCATCGTCCGCAATTCCATCATTCTCGTCGATTTCATCGAATTGCGGCGCTCACAAGGAAGGTCGCTCGAGGAATTTGAACCTCCGACCGCAGTGCCGGTTCTTTGTTACCTCTCTCAGAGGGGAAACTCGCTTCCACCGATGCATCCACAATCCCCGGAAAGTGTCGCTGAATGCGAAACGCCGCAATGCGAAATTGTGTAGAACTTCCTCTCTCCCGACCAATCTTTTCAAATACTTAAACTGCGTTTCTGGTTTTCTGGCGGTATCTTCTCGCGAACTATTGCCGAAAACCTCCCCGTCCCTGCCCTTTTTCGCTTTGCGAATTCCCTCTACCCTTTTGACCTCGATAACGCTTTGAGATCTATGCGTTTCCGAGATTTACCTGTTAGGTTGCGGAATCGCTTGATTGGAATGATTGGAATGGCATTCAGTGGTGGGCCAATAGATTTCCGTGGTAACTTAGGAGCCAGGTGGAGTGCCGTGGGATCGGGCCCGCGAAGCACCTTATCTGACTGTCAGTGACCGCGCTTTGGTCGGGCGCTGTTTTACGGAAGCGGTTGGCGTTCATTGAGTCGAGCGAATCGGTGTATCGCTACCTCCGGCGAATCTCCTTCGCGTATAACCAATGGTACCGCCCAAAGTCAACAAGATCGGGAAGTACGAAATCCTCGACGTGATCGGTCGCGGTGGCATGGGACAAGTGTACAAGGCCATCGATCCGACCATCGGACGCATGGTCGCGATAAAAAAGGTCACATCCGTCTTTTCCGATGACCCCCTTCTTCTCAAACGCTTCTACCGCGAAGCTCATTCCACCGGGAAACTCCAGCACCCCAATATCGTAACGGTTTACGACCTCGGCGATCAGGACGGAGTCCCGTACCTGGTAATGGAATACCTGGAGGGTGACAGTCTGGAAAAAGTGATCAAGGAACAACGCCCCTTCAGCCTGGCGGAGAAGTTGAACATCATCACGCAGGTTTGTGAGGGCCTGGGTTATGCCCACCAGCGGCAGATCATCCATCGCGACGTAAAACCGGGCAACGTGGTTGTGTTGAACGATGGCGGGGTAAAGATCGTCGATTTCGGCATCGCGCAACTGGGGAATGAAAGATTCACGCAAACCGGGCAAGTCATTGGCAGTTTGTACTACATGTCTCCCGAGCAAATTCAGGGGCTGGATATCGACGCCCGGTCCGATATTTATTCCACCGGCGTCCTGCTGTTTGAGTTTTTGGCAGGAGTGCTCCCATTTCAGGGAAAAGATCCAACCTCAACTCTCGCGAAGATTCTTCAGGAACCTCCTCCTTCCCTCTCGAATCTCTTCACAGCCTGTCCTCCCGAACTCGACGCTGTGATTCAGCGGGCGTTGTCGAAAGATCGCAACAATCGCTACACCGCGATGGAAGACTTCGTTTTCGAACTCCAATCGGTACAGGAGAAGTTGAGCCGCGACCTGATCGCCGGTTGTCTCCGCAGCGCCGAATTTTCGATGGAGACTCGGGACTGGAACAAGGCGCGGGAACACCTTCGGCAGGTTCTGAAATTCGACAAGCAGCATCGGCGCGCCAGTGAGCTGCTTCGTGAGGTCCAAACCCAGATTCAGAGACAGCAAATCAGTGAACAGGTTGGGCTTCTGCGCTCACAAGCCGACGATGCCCTCGCTGCGCGACGGTGGGACGACGCCGTAGCCCTGCTCGATCAGGCCGTCAGACTGGACGGAACCAACTCTGAGATGATCGAGTTTCGTAACTCGGTTCGGCGGTCAAGCGAGCTGCTGGCCGAGGCTTTGCGCCGGGCGGAGCTCGCCCATGGCCAAGGCGATCTGGATACCGCCAAGAATGCCGTGCAGGCAGCTCTACGGGTCGACCCATCGGATACGACGGCCAAGGCGCTACTCGCCATTGTGTCGAAGGAAATCGCCGAACGCTCCAGGCGGAACAAGATCGATGAGCTCATCACCGAGGCGCGCAAAGAGATAGCTTTGCGCCGCTACACATCCGCTCGCGATATTTTGCGCCAGGCAGAAGCCGTCGACCCCACGGTCGCAGAAGTTCACCAGTTGATCCGCACCGCAACTGCGGGCCTTGAGCACGAACTGCGTCGGCGAGCCCTGGAAGACGCATGTAGCGAGATTGAAAACCTTCTGAACCGGGACGAATACGCAGCCGCATGCACCAAGGCTGACGAAGCGATGCAGCGCTTTCCCGAAGATCTTGGGCTTTTAAAATTAAGAGGTTTTGCCGAGAAGCAGCGGGAGGCTTGGACTCGGCGGCAGTTTATCGAAGCGCAGATGACGAGGGCCCGGCAGGTGCTGGACGCGGGTCAATTAATCCGTGCCCAGGGCATCTTGAATGAAGCGCTGGAACGTTATCCCGATGACTCCGGCCTGACCTCGCTGCTCGCGACGGTTACAGATGGTCTTGCGCGCCAGGAGACGCAGCGCAAAGAGGCCGAGCGCCAAGAGGCCGAGAAACTCCGCTACATTAATTTGCAGCTTGCCGCTGCGGATGAGCTGCAACGCTCAGGACAAACGGCACTGGCGTTGAAAAAACTTCAGGATGCGCTGCGCCACTACCCGGGAAACGAGGAACTGAAGGCTCAGGTCATCGTCGTCGAAGATCTACTGAAACAAGAAGAAGATCAGCGGCAGCGTGTCCAGCAAGAGGCGCAACGCAAGAGAGCGCAAGTCGAGCGCGAAATCGTGATCTCGCAACAGTTGCTGGGGGCCAGGCAAACCGATGCAGCGGTGGCGAAGCTGGAACAAGCGCTTCGGCAGTACCCGGAGAGTCAGGAACTGAAGTCGCAACTGGAGTTTGCGCAACGTCGCGCGGCGGTTGAGCAAGCGGAACGAGAGCGCGTCGAACAGCAAGCCAGGCGCCAGCGTTCGGAGATCGAAAGAGAGGTTGCCAAAGCTCAGGTGTTGCTGGATTCCAGGCAGGCGAGCCGCGCCGTCGCCACGCTGGAGCGGGGTCTTCACCAATACCCCGACAGTGAAGAGCTAAAGTCGCAACTCAAGATTGCCCGGCAGCGGGTGGATATTGAGCAAGCGGAACAGGAGCGAGCCGCACAGGAAGCTCGACTCAAGCAGCAACAGATCGAGCGCGACCTGGCAACGGCTCGGCAACTGCTGGATGGCAAAAAGGCCAATCAGGCAATCTCGAGTCTGGAGCAGGCACTTCACAGGTTCCCAGAGAGCAACGAGCTCAAGGCGCAGTTGGAAGCCGCCAGGCAACGTCTGGCCGATGACGAGGCCGAAGCCCAGAGAATGCAGCGGGAACTGCGCAGACGGGCTGCGATCGAAAAAGGAATCGCAGTTGCGCTGGATCTATTGGACTCCGACCAGACCGATCAAGCAGTTTCTACGCTGGAACAGGCGCTGCGAAATTATCCCGACAGTGAAGAACTGAAGTCCACGCTGCAAGGCGCACAGCGGCGCCTGGCGGCGCAGCGAGCGGAACGGGAAAAGGCTGAGCGCGAGGCTCGCCGCAAGCAAGCGGAGATCGACAGAGAGCTTACCGCATCTCGCCAACTCCTCGACGCGAAACAAACCAGCCAAGCCATCGCCAGCCTGGAACAAGCCCTGCGCACCTATCCCGACGCTAAGGAACTCAGGGCACAACTGGATCTCGCCAGTCGAGGCTTAGTGCGTGAGCGGGAAGAAAAGGCTCGCGCCGAAGAATTGGCCGCTCGCAGGCGCAGCGAGATCGAGGGCCGGATCCAGTCGGCTCGAGAGTTTCTGGAGGCAAAGCGAAACGAACAGGCAATTGACGCTCTCGAACGCGCTACGGGGGAATTTCCTGAGAGCGCGGAGTTGCGGTCGTTGCTGGCAACAGCCGAGCAGCGACTAAAGCAGGAGCGCGAAGAGCAGGCGCGCGAGGCCCAAGTCCGCAAAGAGCATATCGCCGCGGCGCTGGAAAACGCCAAGCGCTATCTGAAATCGAACCAAACGTCAAAGGCTTGTGGATTATTGGAAGAGGCGCTCCGGCTCTATCCGGAGAGTGAAGAACTACGTGGCCAACTTGCAGTCAGCCAGCAAAAACTCGCGCGCGAGCAAACTGAGCGGGAAGCGGAGGAACAACGTCGCCTCCGCCTGGCAGCCGGGATAGCCCAAGCTCAAGCCCTTCTTGATAGCGGAAAGCCGGGTGAGGCGATCGAGGCGGCAGAAGCCTCTTTACGGAGCCAAGGCAAGCATCCCCAGTTGCAATCTCTTCTGGAAGCCGCGCAAGCTGCGGCAAAGCAGAAAAAGGCGGAAGAACGCAAGCACGCCGCGCAGCAAAAACAGGTCGAAGAAGTCAAGCGCCGTCGAAATCGCGATCTCGCAGAACTAGAGAAGCTGGTGGAACTCTCTGCGTCCGGTATCAACATCCCGGTCTTGGAAAAGCGTATACGTCGAGCCAGTGAGCTGGCCGGGAATCATTCTGGCGATCAGGAATTCCAGGCGAGCTTCGCAAGGGTCAAAAAAGCTCTGGAATCCGCCATTGACGACTTCAATGAACAGAAAGCGGAGACGGCTCGAACCGGGCTAGCAACCGAAATGTTCGCACCTGTCCAGGAGGCGCGACGGACGATCGGCACAGTCGAAGAGCGAGCCACAGCCGCGGCTCAACCAATTTCGGAACTTGAGCCGCCCCGCATTCGTTCCGAGCTCCCAGTCAAATGGGTCGTTGTAGCGGCCCTTGGGCTAGTAGCCGTTGGTGCAATCGTAGTGAAGCTGCTCACAGCGAAAACCTATATCGTGCAAATTGCAACCCAGCCGGTCGGTGCGCAAGTGCGAGTCGGAGATCGAACCTGTGTCACTCCGAACTGTCGTCTCGACCTCCCAGCAGGTGACTACCAGATAAGCGCCCAACTGCAGGGGTACGGGCAGCATTCCGAAACCTTGACCGTCGATCCCCGCCACCCGGAGCCGACGGTCAGAATTACGTTGGATCTGGTTTCAAACCCACCAGCTTCAACCCAGGGAAGCTATCTCGTGGTAAAGACGGGCGTGGACGGAGCGGAAGTTCTAATCAACGGCAAGAAAGCCGCGCAATCGACGAGCGGAGGCGTGCTGCGTGTGCCATTGGATCCCGGAATGTACCGCGTGGAAGTCGAGAAAAGTGGATATTCGCCCGCAAAGGCCGAACAGGCTCAGGTGCGCAAAGATGCGGAGACGACAATCAACTTTAACCTGACGCTCTCGCCCACCAACGCGGGACTCATCATTAACGGCGCGAGACCCAATGCCCAAGTGCTGGCTGACGGACATTATCTGGGATTGACAGGGAGAGATGGAAGCTTCGCTCGTGATGTAAGTCCCGGCCGGCACGAGATTGTCTTATCCGAGGATGGGCGCAATTCCAATGCGATTGCCGGCAATTTCCTCCCGGGAAAGTCCCGCAACATTGACGGCAGCGAATTCAATTTCCCACAGCCTGCGAATTCCACCGCGTTTGCCGTTCTCCGGAACCTTCCGCCCGGTGCGTCCGTCAAGGTGGATGGCCGCGACGCGGATCACGCCGATAATTCCGGGGTCGCCCAATTTGAAGTCACGGCCGGAAATCATACGTTGGAACTCACGAAGGATGGGTTTAAGTCGAAAAGTATTCAGCACTCGTTCAACTCCGGCCAGACAACCTTGGATGGCTCGATGGAGCCGAGTGCGGATATGCTCGAGGCACAGTCGTGGAAGCAGGCAAATAGCACCCCCGACCCGAAGCAAATCGAAGAATACCTCGCGAAGTACCCGAGCGGACCGCACACTACAGAAGCAGAGTCCAGATTGCAGGATTTGGTTTGGGGGCTTACGAATCAGGGCGACGTTGCAGCGCTGCAGGGCTATGTGAGGCGCTTTCACAGCGGCCCCCATGCCGAAGAAGCGTCTCGCTTGATTGAGAACGCTCTCTGGACCCGGCTGGACAAGCAAAAACCCGGTGCCCTGCGAGACTTCCTGAGCCAATATCCGAACAGCGCACATCGTGAGGAGGCCCAATCATTCTTGACTAAAATCGATTTGCAAGGGGCCGACAAGAAAGCCATACAAACAGCTCTGGATAAGTTCAATGCTGCCTTTGAACACCATCAGACCCGGGAGTTGAAACAGATTTGGCCTGCAGTTACGGAGCAATATCTCAACCCACCGGCCGGTTACAAGGTCGTCCTCATGCTGCAACAAACCGGTGATGCTGCCATCTCGGGCGACACCGCAATCGTCCCCTGTCAAGTGAACTCCAAAACCATGAAGCCCGGTGGTCAAACGACCCAGAACCAAAAACAAACCAATCTCCACCTCCGCAAGAGTGGAGGCGGCTGGCTCATAAGCAGCTTCGGGCAATAAGCCGAAATCGCTCTCGCGCCTTCAGGCCTTGTGCAAAGCCGCCGCCCTTAAAACGTGTAGCTCAGCCCATACAGCGGCGTTGCGCGTGCGGTGAGACCGTTGTTGTCGAATCGAACTAGCATGTTGAACGTGGCCACCAAATTCCCTGCCAATCGTGCCTTGTAACCAAACGCGCCACTATACTGTCCAAACGATTCACGGCCGGCGCTGACCAGGCCGGAAGCAGTTACAAGTTGAGGAGCGGCACCCACTTTAGATTGCGGGAGCGGCACATTCGCCACAGACGCATCCATCAGGTTTTGGATGCCGTGAATCCATCCAATCTGATTTCCCAGAACATCAACCACAACGGTGTTATGCCGTCCCAGAGCAACTTCTGTTCCTACCGCCCAGGAAAACACGTCGGGAAGGTAATCCTTGCTCGACGCAAAAGGAGGTCCAAGCGCCGAGGAACCGCCCAGCGTTATGGGTGTTGCACTGAGTTGTCCACCCAGAATGCTTTTCCCGGCAATCTGCCACCCCACGTTGAGGTGAGGAGAGAACACGATGCTATTGCGCCAAGGCACGGTGTAGAGCGACAGCGCGGCAAAAGGCTTGACCGCCATCGCGCCCGTGCCCAGATAATTGTGTTCGTCGCCAGTCGGCAAGCGCAAGTCGACTCCGAGAGCGAGCGCAAGTTTGCGCGCTTCGAGTACGTTCCCCTTGAATCGCAGCAGGAGATCTCCAAACCCTGTTTTTGAAAAGCTGGAGTAATTGACCTGCGAAAGGGTCAGGCCCCCCCCGTTTACGGGAGCGACCGCAGGTGTGAATGTGTCGAGGCACCAGCAATTTCCGTTGCCGTTATTGTTAAATCCGTCTCCAACGTAAATCAGCCCGTTGGAGGTTCTGGAAGAAACCGCGGCATGAACTACCGGCAGCCCGACCGATACATCGATGCGTCCGGTAACGCCGTACGTGAGAAATGCCACGTCTTGCGACAGGCTAACATCTGCCACGTCATTCACCGTCGTCGGAAACGTCGTGAGCGGTTTTCCGCCAGCCTCAATATTTGTTGAATCGCCGCCGGGATCCAACAATGTCAGGTTTTTCAGAGATTCGCCGTTCAGAGACCTGAAGTGAAAGTCCTGGTTTGAGACTCCAATGTAGAACTTGTGTCTACCGATTGTTTCGGCGCGTTCCGTGAAGATTGGTCCCAGTGTGCTGCTGGAGGGCAGCTCCGCTCCCGTCGCCGGATCAATCTTTGTAATTACGCCGGATGCAGGAGATGCCAGGGGTATGACGGAGAGCGCCGTTGCAATGCTTCCATTCAGGCTTCCAGCCAGGTTCAGGATGCCGGACTGAGCTCTCCAGTTCGAAGGATTTGTAAGTTGCGCGCCCGTGCACGCCGGCGTCTTCGACCCCGCAGGCGGAGCCAGATCGCAGGTTGGCCCCTGATAGCTGGCGACACTCGCCACTGATCCCGCAAGGACTCCAGACGGCTGAATCGCCGAGAATGGCAAAACGTCGAATACATCTGGGGCGTTGGTTTGGGCGTTGGCAGCTGGCACAACGCAGACCGCTAGAATTCCGAGACCCAACAGCCGACAGGCGTGCATAGCGTTCCTTTCTTGAAAGTTTGACTTTTCGACCTGGCCCAGGGGGAAGGGGGCGGTGTAGCGAGCGACCACACGCACCCGGGTTCTAATGATTTACGACAAGAGATGTTTTAAGTCAACCCAAATCGGCCGGAACATCGAAGCTTTTTGAAAAAGCACGCGCCAACCGCTGCATCTGTGCCAATGAATAAATCGACACACGCGAACCGATACTGTCATAATCCCATCGCCGGTTCCACCGGCCGCGCCAACCGGCATCGAGGATATAGCAGTCGCTCTAGCGAGTCTGCCCCAGTTGGAAGTGGATGTGGTCGTTGTGTGACCGTCGTCCAGGAGTCGCCATCTCAGGATAATCCGGATGCATAATCCAACCTTTGCTGAGCGGCAGACCGAACGCGAACGAATGCGGACTGGCGTCGAACGCCTCCGCTCGCGTCTCCTCATAGGCGAATTCGTAAACTGCCGCGAAGAAGTCACATGCCATGGCATCCTGGGGTTCAGGCGACATTGCCAGCCGGTAGTAAGTCTTGGTTTCATTTTTCCAGCGATCCATGGCCCAGCCGTTGCCTTCGCTTGCATGGAGGTTACCCGCGCTGTCATATACCGGACGCATCCACCAGTCCTGCCGCACATCGAAGTTGCCTCTCTTCGTGTTGGCACCGTAGAAGTCCACGCAGTGCCCGGTGGAGTGGCAGTCGGTGACGTTCGCATTCCCTCCCGCTCCGATTCCCCCGTAGACAATCTGCGTCGCTCCCCAATCGTTCGCCAACAACTTCGCCAGTTTGTAAAGCACGATCGCAAACGCCGGTGTGGGGGCAAAGTATTGCTGCTGCGTCGCTCCCAGCGACCCGTTCGGACCGGGATTAGACCCCCGCGCCTTCAAAAACGGGATTCCCGCGATCACGGGAACGAGTCTGGTTTGTACACCGGGCTTGTGCGACGTGATGTTGCCGCTCTTGTCTTTTACCAACTTATCGAAAAGCGTGATATCTCCGGTACCCACCAGGTACATCATGAGATCAAACGCGTCGTCGTTGCTTAGATCGCGCGCCGGTTCGCTCAGCAGCGGGAGGATCTCCGTCCACAAGGTCGCGATTTGCTGAAATGGGTTGCCCATATTTCCTCCCGACGATGAAACGATCGAAAGATTGCAAGACGGAAAAGACTGATAGTAAAAAAGCCCGGAATCCCCCCTACTTTGAATATCGAAATCGGAGGTAAAAAGACGACACGCGATCGCGAGTGAACGGTTCTTATTGCACCGCGGCAGCGGTGAAATTTTATCAGAAGCTATGGATACACGCGGAATCTTTCGGGGCCCTTCTTATACTGGTGGACGAGCACGGAATTCCTGATCTTGCTAGCAAGTTCTTCATGTCCCGCACTGGCACCTGCCGGAACAGAGGTTCGTTTTTCTTCGTCACTTGGCGCAAGAACTGTGGGAGGCGTTGTCCCACCAAAGGGACATCGGAGACGCGTCGTTTGCCGCGGTGCCATCCACGCTTGAATTCCGGCCCCTGCGCGAGTACATTTCTTGCCGCAACCCTAACTATGTTCAGTCCGTCATCGACAGGAGCCTGCTCCTATGCGCTGTCTCTTTCTCTTGATTTCCTTCGGTTGTATGGGTGCCCTTTCTCAGGCGCAAACCGCGGATGAGTTGATCGCCAAAAACATCGAGGCGCGGGGCGGCCTCGAGAGAATCAAGGCCATCAAAACCATGCGCGTCACCGCCAAAATCAAAGGCTTCGGAGGACGTGTCATGGCGATGGGCGAAGAAAACTCTCGTCCTGATCTCGTCCGCGTCACCACCACCGTGCAGGGCATGACCGCCATTCAAGCCTATGACGGCACAACCGGTTGGCAAGTCGAGCCCTTTGGCGGCAAGAAAGATCCGGAACTGATGGGTGAAGATTCCCTGCGCGATCTATTGCTGGACGCCGACTTCGACGGCCCGTTGGTCGATTACAAAGAAAAAGGCAGCATGGTTGAATATCTGGGACATGACCTCGTCGATGGCGACGACGCTCTGCGCCTGAAAGTGATGCTCAAGAATGGCGACATCATCTATGACTATCTCGATCCCGATACTTTCATCGAGATTCGCCGCGAAATCCAGCAGTTTATTCGGGGCTCAGTACGCGAGCGGGAGGAAAGCCTCGGTTCGTACAAGCCGGTCGCTGGAGTCATGTTTCCGTTTGCGATCGCTACCGGATCACGGAACGTCCCCGACGCGCAAACGACCGAGGTACAGAAAATCGAAGTAAACGTGAACATCGATCCCGCTGATTTCGCGCTGCCCGAGTCGTTGAGGACAGAAGAAAAGAAATCAGGACTGGTTGGCATTCACTGAGCAGAGGTCATGAATCGGGTCATTGAGTGGCCGGTTCATCAAATGAATTCGGATCGCGATTTTTCCCGATCCTCTCATGGATTTTTCTGGAAAGGACTGATGACCATGAACCGATCCGCTCGCAATTTCTGGCCAATGGTGGTGGCCTTGGCGGGAATGACGCTGTGTGCTGCTTTGGCTTCGGCACAAGCGCCGTACCGCTTCGATGCTGCTGCCGTTTCGGGCCTGCCGGCCCGCAATATCGGTTCGGCCACGATGAGCGGCCGCATAGCCGCGCTCGATGCCGTCGACGAGAAAGGCCGCATCACCGTCTTCGTGGGCGCGGCCAGCGGCGGCGTCTGGAAGTCCATAAACGGCGGCACGACCTTCAAACCGGTTTTCGACCGCGAAAACGTGCAATCCATCGGCGCGGTGGCGATTGATCCCTCGAACCAGAGAAACGTCTGGGTGGGAACCGGCGAGTCGTGGGTGCGCAACAGCGTTTCCGTCGGCGCTGGAGTTTACAAATCCACTGACGGGGGCGAGAACTGGACCAACGTCGGCCTTAAAGACAGCGAACACATCGCCAAGATTCTGATAAATCCAGGCGACAGCAACGACGTGCTGGCCTGCGCCACCGGGCATCTCTGGGACGACAACGACGAGCGCGGCGTTTACCAAACCACCGACGGCGGTAAAACCTGGAACAAAGTTCTCGCCGGGTCTAACGGTTCGAGCGGGTGCGCCATGCTCGCCCGCAGCACGCAGGAACCGAAAACTGTCTATGCCGCCATGTGGGACTTCCGGCGTCAAGGCTGGACGTTCCGCTCGGGCGGCCCGGGCAGCGGTCTGTTCAAATCCACCGACGGCGGCGCTCACTGGACAGAGATCACCGATGCCAACGCCAAGGGCCTGCCTCCGAAACCATACGGGCGGCTCGCTTTGACTGTGGCCGACTCCAAACCGAAAGTGGTGTATTGCAACATCGAAGCCGAAAAAGGCCGCGGCCTCTATCGCTCGAACGACGCCGGCGCGACCTGGACCAAACTCGACGCGAGCACATACATGGTCTGGCGCCCATTTTATTTCGCCAACCTGACGGTCGATCCCAGAAATGAAAACAAGATTTTCAAACCCGATCTGATGCTTCTGCTAAGCAACGATGGCGGAAAGACCTTCAACGATGTTTCGGCCGCGGTGCACGGCGACTTTCATGACATTTGGATCGATCCCAAGGATCCAAATATCGTGATTTCCGGCGACGACGGCGGCTTGTGGCGCAGCGAAGACGGCGGCAACCGCTGGAAGCACTTCATGAACCTGCCGGTGTCGCAGTTCTATCACGTGAGCCTTGACAATTCCGACCCCTATCACGTGTATGGCGGCCTGCAGGACAACAGCTCCTGGGTGGGAGATTCGTCCTATCCCGCCGGCATCACCAACTCGCGCTGGGAAAACATGTATGGCGGCGACGGCTTCTGGATGTTCGAAGACCCGTCCGATGCCGACTACATCTACGCCGAAGCGCAGGGCGGAGAAATCGGCCGCGTGAATCGCTACACGCACGAAGGGCGGGGAATCAAGCCGTTGCCCAATTATGGCGAGAAAAAACTTCGCTTCAACTGGAACACCCCTATTCACGTGAGCCCGAACGAGAAAGGCACAATCTACATTGGGGCACAGTTCCTGTTCCGCTCGCGCGATCATGGCCAATCCTGGGAGCGCATCTCTCCCGACCTCACCACCAATGATGCAGAAAAGCAGAAACAGGAAGAATCCGGTGGCGTCACCGTCGACAATTCGTCCGCCGAGATGCACACCACGATCTATTCGATTTCAGAATCTCCCAAGAACGGCCAGATCATCTGGGTCGGCACGGATGACGGCAATGTGCAGATCACTCGCGATGGCGCCAAGACGTGGACGAACGTCGTCAGCAACATCCGTGGGCTAGCGAAGAATGCCTGGGTCTCGACGATCGAAGCCAGCCGCTTCGACGAAGCGACCGCGTATGCCACGTTCGACCGCCACTGGTACGGCGACCTGAAGCCGTACGTCTATAAAACAAGCGACTACGGCCAGACTTGGACCGCACTGCCCGCTCCGGAAAACGGTGTGCGCGGCTACGCCCACGTGATTAAGGAAGACACGGTCAATCGCAACGTTCTTTTCCTCGGGACTGAATTTGGGTTATGGATTTCCGTTGACGGCGGTCAGGGCTGGGCGCAATACAAGGGCTCCGATTTTCCGGCCGTGGCCATCGATGACATCGCAGTGCACGCGCGCGAATCCGATCTGGTGCTGGCCACTCACGGCCGTGGCATCTGGATCATCGACGACATTTCCCCTTTGCGATCCCTCACTCCTGACTTGATGGCGAAAGAAGCGGCGCTGATTCCCGGCCGGCCGGTGGTTCAATATTTCATCGCGCGCGGAGGCTGGTCCGAAGGCAACGAGACTTTCTCCGGCCGTCCACGCCCCTCCGGCGCCCAGATTACCTATTACCAGAAGAGTCGCCACATCTTCGGCGATTTGAAAATCGAAATCTTCGATCAGGATGGAAAACTCATTGACACGGTTGCCGGCAGCACCCACCGCGGCCTGAACCGCACCAGTTGGGTCATGCGCATAAAAGCGCCGGAGGTTGCCCCCGCCGCGACGGCGCTGAATGGGGCGCAGCGCGGCCCGCGCGTGTTGCCCGGCATATACACGGTCAAGCTCACCAAAGGGGATCAAACCTACACCGAGCAACTCAACGTCGTGATGGACCCGCGCGCCACCTATACACTCGCTGACCGCAAAGCCGAATTCGATCTCTCCATGAAAATCTACAACCTGCTCGAGCACATGACGTGGGGAGTCGAGGCCATCGAAGGCGTGCGCAACGCCGCCAACGCTCGTGCAGCCAAACTGTCCGAGAAAGATCCGTTGCGCAAACAGCTGCAGCAGCTTGCCGGCGACTGTGACGCGCTGCGCTCGAAGATTGTCGCCACCAAAGAAGGCGGAATGATCACCGGCGAAGAACGCATCCGCGAACTGATCGGCGAACTCTACGGAAACGTCACCGGATACGACGGCCGGCCAACCGATTATCAGGTAGCGCGCACCGACTCTCTCGGCCGCGAACTGAAAGACGTCATTGACGACTTCCAGAAACTCACGCAGAAGGGCCTGCCGGGCATCAACAGCAGCCTGAAGAAAAAGAAGATGGAGACGATCGTGGCGTTATCTGAAATCAACTGGCAGAAGAAGACCGCGTCGGGCGCCGCCGCCGGCGGTACTGCGATGCAGGAATCAGACGACACCCAAGGGGAGATGGATTAGATAGCGACAACAACATGTAGAGTCTGGTGGTTTCTCAATCGGAAATGCGCCGTCCGCCTCGCGACACTGTCCGCTCTAGTTCCTTCAACGTGGCCAGGGAGTATGCTGCGGCTTCGCGCTCCTGAATATCAGTAGTCCGCTCCAGTAATTCACTCAGCCGTCCCATAACAGCGTGCTTGGCTTCTTTGATCCGCTCTGCAAACTCGTCGGGGGGGATGTCTATGAGACCAGCTTCCGAGAGCACCCTCCAAACTCTTTCTTTCTCGGATTCCTCATCTGCTCGGGTCACGGCTCTATACTCCGTTCTCGGTGAGTCGAGTCTCCAACGTGGCCTCCACTTGTCACGCAGGGTCGGGCGGTTTGAGTTCCGCTCGCTTGAACCTAAGATAGGTATACGCCAGATACTGGTTTAGCTCTGCCCAGAAAGACTGCTCTTGATCTCGGGGATCCAACCCTTCTTCGGCCATTGAGACCAGCCGTCTTTCCCAAGCCTCCCGTTCGTCCTGCGTAACCTCCTCGGCCTGGCGCCAAACTGGCGGCTCAGGATGATCCAAAAGCTTGTGCTCCGGTATCACCCGTCCATCGTAAAGAATAAAATCTCGCCACACCAGTCCCCATCTCACCTCTTTGACGATGCCCTCGCTTAAACCATTCATCGACCTGAAGGCGATGCTTTGGCCCTCTTCCGGAGGCCAGTTCGCACCGGCGCTGGCTTGCTTTTCCGTGGCTCTCATCTGTTAGGCACCCGGCGCAATTTAGTTCAATTGAGTTCTTCTCGTTCGGGCTTGCGGCCGATGATTTGCGATCCGTTTGCAGACGGTCTCGGCCACGAACCGCGCGACAAGACGCGCTCCACGGCTTGCTCCACCATCGAAAGAAAACCATCATCCCCGGCTTGAGTTGACCCTACTAAAGACACATTCAGCGTGTTGAGTTGCGGAGCTGCGTCAATTTCCAGGATCGATTCGTTTTGACGCCTCAGGTACGTAATCCACAGAAGAGTAACGCCATTATATGCTGCACTCTTCACCAAGCTGACGATCGCAACCGGACCGTCGCCGAAGTGCATGACGATACTTACCAGCACGAGCTCGACGCCGGCAAAAATTCCGAAACCCATCGCGATTCCGAATACGTGTTGCCTCCAGCAATTTCTGAGGAACCGGCAAAGAATCATCAAAAGGAAGAAGAGTCCGCACTGCATAACGCGTACGCTGCGATCGAAAGCCAGTACCGCGGATACCACCCTGTCGGCCGTGGTCTGTTGGCTCGAGAAGGCATTCACGATCGAAAGCAAAAGCAGCAATCCACAGGACCATCGGAATACAAGAGATGTCAGCGTCTGAATGCCGCCATATCCTCGAAGGAGATTGCGCAATATTTCATCCATGACCGTGACGGCCAGCAACACGCTGAGGGCGCTACCAGTCCAGTAGGCGTCGAAGTAGTTTTCGTGATAGTAGCGATATATCACGAACAGGATACCGGACTTAACAATCTGAAAAACGACGTAGGAGAAGAATCGTGGAAAAACGACGTGCAACTTGCGCTGCATCATAAAGATGAGAAGCGTGATTTGCAGCACCGGACCCACCAGCCAACTCAGATACATTACGCTGTTCATTGCTTCTGTCCCCCGGAGCCCAGAAGCATACTTCTCCCCCGGCGGCCCTGCAAGCGTTTTGTCGAGGCCGGCCTAGTAGGCTACTACAGACTCGTATTTCTTATTTGCAGGCCTTTCCGCGGCAAAAAGGCATAGGGTCGCTACCATCAGCGACCACTACCATTTGTTCCGCTCCAATACGAGAGTTGTCGATCGGGGACGAGTTCTTTGGTATTGCACAATACATTCCGGCCAATGCCAAAGCGATTAGCACGATCTCGGCAGTCTTATTCATGGGGGAGGTTCTCCTAGGTGCAGAGTTCACGCGGGGGAAGTATATGCCTCTCACCCCTCATTTGCGTATCCCGCCTGTGCATAACTTCTAATTTTCGAATTGCCTCGAATCCGTGAAGAAAAGCGGCAACTTGGCGTGAAGAATTTTCTCGCAACGCCACCCGCGATGCACACTGGCCGTTAGCTTTTTGTGAGTTTATGCTTGGGGTTTACGCCTGGTGTGGCAACGTAGTTTGACGGCCTCTGCACTCGTTCACGAAGTGTGGCTGCCTGCTGTGTACGGTTATGCTGGCGACAGTTGTGAGCCGTGCGGGAACTGGTACCGCAGGATCCTCGCCGCAAGAGCCGGGCCCACAATGGGTTGCTCGAGTTCCACGGTTCGAACGACCTCGCCATGGCAGATGACTTCGGCGGTGGTCACTCCTGCAATTTCCGCCGGCAGCACGAGGCTAATCTCGAGCTTCGCGTTGGGTTGAATCAATTCCTCTGCCCGGAACAACATTCCCGAACGGCTGATGTTTTCGGTGGTGCCGTTGCGCCAAACGCTTTCCCCCACGATCCGGTATTTCAGAGGCAAATGAAGATTGAAGCGTTGTGCACGGGACGCGGAGGACACCTTCTCCCTCACCTTGGCACTCAGAGCAGAGAGTGAAAAGGGTTTCTGAAGGACGGTGCCTTCCTCTAGCATGCGGTTGTGTGCGAGGGCGTTCTCGGTATAGCCGGACATATAGAGGACTTTCGTCTCTGGCCGCATGTCACGGATCCGGCGAGACAGTTCGCGTCCGTTAATCCCCGGCATTATGAGGTCGGTCAACAGCAAGTGGATGGGTCCTGAATGGCCCTTGCAAACCTGTATCGCCACAGCCCCGTCGGCTGCTTCGAGCACGGCATAGCCCTGGTTCTCAAGATACTGGCGAGACAGGTTGCGAACGCTGCTTTCATCTTCAACCAGCAGAATTGTTTCCAAACCCTGCTCAGCCTTGGCCGTCAGAATGCTGGGTTCTCGCGCAATTGCTTGTCCCGTTGCGCCCACGCGTGGGAAATAGATATTAAACGAGGTACCCTTGCCCGGTTCGCTAGAGACTCGAATGAATCCCCCGCTTTGCTGGATGATGCCATAGACGGTAGAGAGTCCAAGTCCAGTTCCCTTTTGTCCTTTCGTAGTGAAGAAAGGCTCAAAGATGTGCAACTTGATTGCCTCATCCATGCCCACACCGGTGTCGCTAATCACAAGCATCACGTATTCCCCTTTTGTTAATGGAGGGTGAGAGTGGGCATATTCCTCGTCGCACGTGAAGTTTGCCGTCTCAATCGTGAGTTTGCCACCCTGCGGCATCGCGTCCCGCGCGTTCACCGCGAGGTTCATGATGACTTGATCAATCTGACCGGGATCGGCCTTCACTGCCCCAATCTCGGGCACCGCTATCATGACGAACTCGATGTCCTCCCCGATCATCTGAGTGAGCATGTGGAGGTTTCCCTTCACGAGGACATTCAAATCCACTACCTTCGGAGCCAGCATCTTTTTCCGGCTGAAGGTAAGCAGTTGTCGTGTAAGGGAAGTGGCACGCTCGCCCGCATTGGCAATTTCCTGGACTGATCTGCGAAGGGTCGCGTCCGAACCCATTCGCTCTAGCAAAAACTCGCAATAGCCGGAGATCACCATCAGCAGGTTGTTAAAATCGTGCGCGATGCCTCCGGTGAGATGGCCAACGGCTTCCATCTTCTGTGCGTGCCGCAGTTGCTGCTCCAAGGCGCGCTGCTCCGTCACATCTTCGGCGAAGAGTTCAAAGAAGCCGGCATTGCCTTCACCGCGGATGTTGCGTCCGGACAAGCGCACGATGACAGAACTCCCGTCCTTGCGGACCCACGCGGCGACTAGCCCGTGGAATCGCTGCAAAGAGCGAAAACGGTCAGCCAGATCGAACCACTCCTGGATATCGGTGTGCTGATTAGCCAAATGGCTTCCCACCAGCTCTGTACTCGACGCATAGCCGAGAATCCTGACCAGTGCTGGGTTGGCGTCCAACAGAACGCCCGCCGCGTCGCAGCGGCAGATGCCGTAAGGAGCATGGGTGACCAGCGAGCGGAGGTTACTCTCAGAATCACGCAACCCATTCTGGGCGGAGCGCAGCGCGGCATTAAACCAGCAAATCAGCAGCACGACAAACGCAAACAGAGTGAGATGGATGATAGCAGTCTGATAATCGTCCGGAACGCGAGCGGCTCTGATCGAGAAATAAGCGCTCACCGCCAAAGCGAACGAGGTGGCCACTAGACCAGGCCTCCACCCGCCATACCAGGCACTGACCATAACGGCGACGGCAAACACCACCAACCGGCTTTCAGCCACGTCAGACAACAACCACGCCGGAATCAAGGCGAGAATGCTGCTGAGGACGGCGACCCCGTAACCCAGAATCGGCCCCCGAGTCGTAAGGGATGGGCGAACAAGGGGGAGTTTGAATCGCATACCGGTCAATCCTAATCTGCGAATGCAAACGGCGAGTTACGTAGTTCAAAAGTCGCTGACTTCACAGCCGAGTTCGGAAAGACTCGACGGTTAATAGAGCATCAACATTCACACCTTTGCAGTTGGGGAACCACCGGAGCCATTCTACTAGCTATTGCGCCACACTGAAGACTCCGTGCAAGCCTTTGAGCAAGCTGATGAAGTCAATAAAGCCAAAGAGATGGCGGCGAAGTTGCTGCGGCGAGACTTGCGACGTGCCAGAACGAAACTGATACCAGCGATACCGTTTTCAGCGGAACTCAAGCAAATGAGGGAAACTATAGAAACTGTAGCCGATGACCGGAATCGCTTGTAACCCGCTGAGCACAGAGCGCCAGACTTCCTTCCAAGTTCCATCCAGCGATGCCAAAGTTAAGGGCTGCCGCCAAAGCGGGAGGTATATCCGCCTGGGTCCGTAGCGTCCCTACAGCGTGCCTGTTGGTTTGCAAGCCATCGATATTGATTAGGCAGGACAATGAATTTGTTACGGTTGTCTTTTCGACGCTATCGAGCGTCAGACGGTATCGGACACGCAGCGTTTGCTAACGCCTCTCGACCATTCCTCAAAAGCCGATGCGGATGGCCGCAATCGTCCCGGGTTCATGACATTGCCGGGGTCGAGTCCAGCTTTGATTGCAGCGACCGCCATTACACCCACGGGCGAAATGTCATCGGTGAGCCACGGCAGGTGTTCGGTGCCGACCGCGTGATGGTGTGAGAGGGTGGCCCGGTGATCGATGAATGACTGCTGTACCGCTCGTTTCGCGCGCAGATACTGAGTGATTTCGCGTCCGTACTGCTGCCGGCAGGCGAATGTCAAATAGAGGCTTGCCCCGCACTGATAGGTGTGGCTGATGTGACATCCGACCCAGGGTTTTATACCGCCCTCACTATCTAAGATCGCGGTGCGCAGTGCTGCGGTCGACGCCCGATACAGAGGGACGATGTTGCTCCAGACCGTTGCGGTCTCGCTCACGTCGGAAGTGATGCCGCGATCCAGGAGGAAATCACGTATGTGTGGAAAATCGTACTTGGTCGACTCGAAAGACTTTCCCGACCGGAGGCCTAGGTCCACTGCGCCGAAACGACGGTATATGGAGCTAACCTGATTATGTTGGCGGGCGACCTTGGCTTTGCTCCCTTCGAAAGTGGTGAGCATAAGGCAAGCTCGCATGAAATCAAAACCCTTCATCCGGAAGAAAGTCTTCATAACTCCGGCTACCGCCTGCGACAGTCGCGATGACGGCGGTTTGAATGCCAGCGACAATGCCGTCTTGTCGGGATCGTTGAGGCGGAACATTGAGGGCACACACTCTTTCCGCACACACTCATGCATCGCTTGGATGCCGCTTTCGAAATCGAGAAACAGATATCCGTGAGTGCGGCGCAACTCCGACCGGGGACGCACTTTCATCGTGGCTTCTGTAATGACTCCCAGAGTTCCCTCACTGCCGATGCACAGATGATTGACATCGATGCCGTTCGAGGACTTGGGCACAACTCGCGTCGCCAGAACGCCTATTGGCGTGACCATCCGCAGTGCTACTACCATATCTTCGATCTTGCCGTACTTATCGCTCTGCATTCCAGCAGACCGTGTGGCGATCCACCCGCCGAGCGTAGAGTGCAAGAAGGAGTCTGGAAAGTGGCCGAGGGTTAGTCCGTAGCACTGCAGTTGCTCTTCAAGATCGGGACCAAACACTCCGGCCTCGATGCGCGCCGTAAATGACTCCGCATCTACCGCCAGTACGCGTCCCATGCGTCGCATATCAAGCGACACCACCATGCGGCTGGTTTCGCTTCGCTCCAAGCAGCCGGCGATATTCGAACCGCCCCCAAATGGGATGACCGCGACATCGTGATGCGCCGCTGCCCGTATTGTCGCGAGCACCTCATGCTCGTTTTCGGGATAAAGCACCAAGTCAGGAGCGCCCTCAGCCATTCCCCGGCGCATACGAAACAGGTCGCGGAAGCCCTTGCCGTAGGCGTGGACCAAACGCTCGTGACGACTGTCGCAGATCTGATCGGTGCGCATCGATAAGCGCAGCTCAGCCAAAAAGCCGTCATGACAAATTGCCTCGCGCAACTGGGCGGCCTCGATCGATACGGGCGACGTGTCTAAATTCTCTTCTTCCACACCAAGTACCGCCTTGGCATAGGGCCACAAACCGGGATGGGCGCTAGAGTCGAAGCTGACCCCTGGGTCTCCCCATCCCCACCATTTCATATGCTTGACGGTGTACATAGTTCCTCAAGTGTCACAGATTTGGACTGCGTGAACCGGTGCGCGCCGTAGCACATCGGAGCCCGCCAATGTACGGCTCCCAACTTACCTGCTCGATCCCTGCTGCGCCGGAGGCTCTTTCGTGTTCCGGCCTCCTTGCGCCACAGCAGAGACGGATACTGTCGCGTGCTGTTCCGGTCCAGACGGTCTGGCCACGTCTCCGGCAGAAGGCCGCCGTTTTAGCCCACGGATGCGCTGCTCGAGCAATTCGACAGCTGCCCGACGGCGCCCACGCCCCCACCGAAAATCAAACTGATTCGATTCGAACACAATCGGCTCTCCGAAGCGCACGGTGACGGGCCCGGGCCGCGGCATGAACTTTCCCTTTGCCAGGATGTTATGCGCACCGTCGATATGCGCGGGCACCACGGGCACTCCCAGGTCGACCGCAAACAGCCCAGCACCACTTTTGAATGTCTGCATCTCGCCATCCAGCGACCGAGTACCTTCCGGATAGAGAATTAAATTGCCATGCGTCCGCTGGAGAAACTCCTCGCACATGGCCAAACTGCGCCGGACCGACTTGTGTTGTGCCCGGCGATCGATCGGTATGACATTCATGAATCGAGAGACTAAGAACCTCGCCCTCCAAGAATCAAAGAAATAATCGCTGGCACCGAGCAGTGCGAAGTCCGAAAACGGGAGCCCCGAAGCTGTCATCAGAACTGCGCTATCGACATGGCTCGTGTGGTTGCTACAGATGATGAACGGGGAAGCCGGAAGTTGATTCCGCCCCGCAACTGTAAGACGACAATAGAAGATGAAAAACGCTCTGCAAAAGGCTTCAAACATGGCGCTACCCGTCATCGGCGCCAGAAACATGTCCTCCGCCTTGCCCCGGTCCGTCAATCGGATGTCCAGAGCTGTATCGTTTGCTCTCTGATCAGGCGGTAGTTCGTCAGAGTCCGACAGAGCTTCTTTCGCTCCAGAGGTACCAATGGCTTAGGAAACGGGTTGAGCACCTCATAGCGTCCAGCCTGCAGTGATTCTTTCTCTGACACCTGAAGCACCCCCACACAGTTTTACTGTAGCTCGGACTGCGATGTTGGGCAATCAGGTCGACTATGTCAGGATACCCTGTCGTAAGCGCAGCATCATCGAGGTCGATTCGGCGACCTCTCAGGATCGTGCCCGAGTCACGGACCAGCGGGAGTAATCTCAAGGACTATTCCAGGGGCATGATGGGATGTTCCCGTGTTTTCTCAAAGGCGAGCCAACCCGCGGCAAAACGCTTTGAAGGCAGCCACCCGCGGCTTGTGCACCTGCAATTATGAGGGGGCCTACTCGTACCTCAACGCCACTATGGGATCGACCTTGGCCGCGTGCCAAGCTGGTAGAAACGCGGCCACACCGGCAACGAGCGCGACGCAGCCTGTTGCGACCACAAAACTCAGCGGATCGAAGGCAGAAAGCGCATAGAGCATCGAACTCAAAAAATGCACGCATAGAACCGCAAGGGGAAGCCCCGCTGCAGTGCCAATGCAGCTAATGAGCAGGCTCTCGCGCATAACCATCCAGAGCACCTGGCGACGTTGAGCGCCGAGTGCCATGCGCGTTCCGATCTCGGCTGTGCGGCGATTTGTCCGGTAAGACAATGTGCCGTAAAGTCCCGTCGCCACTAACAGCGCGGCCAATCCGCCGAAAAATCCTCCCAACCGCGCAAACATCTTCGGTTGTGAGTAAGACTCCTCGAACTGAGCGAGCTGTGTCATTGGCTTTTCCAGCGGAACATTGGGATCGATGTCATGGACCACCTGTCGAAGCGTCGGAAGCAGGTTCAGCGGTTCGCCATTCACCCTCATCTCGACGTGCATGGTTTCCCCACCGTTGAGCCTCTGGAAGCTGGGGTAATAAGCCATTGGCACAGGCGTCTCATCGACAGCTCTGTACTTGCTGTCCTTCGCAACCCCAACGATGGTTCTGCTATCGTGAAACTTATGCCCAAGTGGATTCGTAGTCGGTAAGAACCTCTTCACAAATGTTTCATTCACAACTACAACCGGCAAAGAGGACGGAGTGTCAGCCTCGGAAATGTCGCGGCCTTCAAGGAGTGGAACTCCGAGCACGCGGAAATAATCGGGACCAACATTGTTGCTTCGTACCAGCGTCGATTCAAACCTCCCCTTAAGTTTGGCGCCGTCCAGATCGTCATCATCGTTGTTGCTGCTCCATCCCGAGCCGATGCGATTTTCCATGAGGGTTGCGGATTCCACTCCTGGCACTGCACGAATCCGGTCGAGCAGAGTGCGATAAAACGTGAGCGTCTCCGAGGCGCTGTGAGCCCTCTGGGGAGTGATTCCAAAAACCAGTAGACCATCGGCGCGCATGCCTAAGTCTTGAGTCTCGTAATTTCGAAGCGTGCGCAGCAAAAGCACAGCCGCGACCAGCAGCAACATGCAGACTGCCACCTGCGACGACATCAGCACCCTTCCGCCGAGAGCACGGTGCCTGTCCTGCGTGATGTTAGTTGCAGTGGCCCGCAGAACATCCGAAACCGGTGCCCGCAGCGCAATCCATAACGGCGCAATACCGAAGGCCAGTGCGCTGATCGCTGAAATTCCGAGCGTGAACAGCAACACGTTGCGATCAGGCCCGAGTCCAGTCTCAATTCCCGACCAGGCGGCCAGCGCGTCAGTGGCAATAAGCGCGAATAGCCAACCGAGTCCCGCTCCTGCAATCACGAGCAGCGAACTTTCGGTTAAAAGTTGGCGGAAAAGGTGCACTTTCTCCGCCCCAACCGCCATTCGCAGGCTGAATTCCCGCTGCCTCGCCTCATTGCGAGCCACGATCAGCAAGGCAACATTGGAGCAGGCAATCAGCAAAACCAGAAATACCAAACCCATCAGTATTCGCACCGGCTCGCGGTATTGCTGGTTGTAGCCTTCGATCCCTTTGGTCGGATCGAAGTTTAACAACGGCTTCCACTGCTTCGGATCAATGGTGCCGACTCCGATCTTGGCTGCTTCTCCAAATGTCGATTGCAATGCATTTTGCGCCTGCCCAGGCGTGAAGCCTCGCTTGAGGCGGACCATCAGCGGCAGGCACCAGCATTTCGGAGAGTAAAGGCTGTCATCGCCCCCGGAATTACCCCAGGCATTCAGCTCCGTTCGGTTTTGCAATGGAATCCAAAAATCAGTTGACGTTGCCGGTTCGAGTCCGCGAAACCCCTGCGAAGCAATGCCCACAATAGTGAAAGGAGCATTCTTGATGAAGAGAGTTGTACCGAGAACCGCCGAGTCTCCCACAAAGCGCCGCGACCAATAGTCGTGACTGATGACGACTATTGGCGAGTGATCTTTCTCGTCCTCCAGGGAAAACCCGCGGCCTCGAAAAATTCCCGCGGTCAGACCCGAGAAAAAGTTTCCACTGACTTCTTCGCCTTCCGCTGCTTCCGGCGTGTCCCCATACCGCACCGCGACTTTGCCGATGCCGAGCGGAACGTAAGCAATAACGTCATCCAGGACGTCATTGCGCTGGCGAAGCGCTTCGAAGACGGTTTCTGAAAAGGATGTATCCGAGTTGCCTGTATTGCGCGCTCCTGGCGGCTGGTTCCCGCTCGCGATCTGCAAATAGTAGAGCCGTTGTGGATCGCGCACCGGCAGCATGCGCAATAACAGTGCATCCATTACGCTGAAAACGGCCGTATTCGCGCCAATGCCCAGGGCTAGCGTTATGACCGCGATGCAAGTGAAGCCCGGCGACTTCCGCAGCATGCGGAAACCGTAAGGAACATCCTGGATTAGGCTCTCCATACGTTTTTAAGTCGTATCGCGGCGCAACGATCGTATCGAATTTCGCGGCACACCGCGCCTGCTCAACCGGAACGCGACGGCGACAACGGTGCCAAGTGAACCTGTGGGAGCAAGGCCCTGACCAAATCTACTCAAATCTACTCAGGAGGTAACTTATTGACTATAAAAGGAAAATCGAACACTACGGTTAAGGAAGGGGATCATTCTGTCCGCCAACGAACGTCATTGTCCGGAAGTGAACAGCAATAATCAGTCTCCTGGGGCTTTCTGAGACCGGTTGTAGCATTTTGCTGGGATCATGGAGACCCGGCAAATGCTAAAGACACTTCTGGAACGTCCAAGCGCTTTGAACCGTCATCGGGAGGCCCCTGTGCTGAAGGAACGTGAAGAGTTCCTCCGGCGCCTGTAGCAGCAAGGAACAAGTCGTGCTGTTCCGCGGAATCTTTCGGGAGAATTAATCCACGTGGTTCCTCTCCTGAGATTAAGAAAACTGCGCGACGTGAGCCGAGAGGAGGTCCATAGAGCGGCGAAGCGCTTTGCTCGCCAACAACTGTCAAATCCAAAGGCTCACTCATACGTCCGCGCAGCGTCCTATTTTGCTTATGTGGCGACAAAATGGCTTCGCTTCGTCGGCCGGCTGAAACCGCCGAGTGTACGGCGGGCGCGATTCGCCGGCCAACTGGACGACTTCGTGCAGTACATGGCATTGGACCAGCGACTGTCGCCGCAATCTCTCCGGTCAAACTCCTGCATCGAAGTTTTTGACATGGTTCGGAAAGCAACATCGATCCCTGGCCAGCGTGAACCGCAATCATGTGGATGAGCGATGAAAGGTGCCAACGGATGGAATCGCAGATCGGTGTCCACGGCGGCACGTTCGTTTCTTCGACAGCATGAGGATGCAGAACTCCCCCACTTCACTGCGATCTGCGTCTCAGAGTTCCTTGACGGCTCGGGCGTAAGGCCGGGCACCTGGAATCAAAAGCGTGGGACACTGAAGGTCTTTTTTGAATACTGGGCAGTCTGCGTCAGGTAAAAACGTCTCCCGTCCCACCGAACGCTCTCAAGTGCAACGCAGGACTTCGTTCCCTACGTCTTCTCTCAAACCGAACGATGCCGGTTGGTAGAAGCCGTGCCCAAATGTCAGAGACGTTCTTCTTGCGTCGTGTCGGCGGCGACGTTCCGTAGCTTGTTGCTGTTCTTGTACGGAACCGGGATGCGGTCGGCGAAGCATTCAGGCTACGCGTCGTAGACGTGAATCTCGAGCTCAGTATGGTCACTGCCCAGTGCGGCCGGGTTCTTGATTTGTGTGGACAGCCGTGGTGTTCTTGAGCGAACGTGAAAGAGTTGAATCGCCTTCTGCATGTGTGGAGGCCATTAAATGAAGAAACCGGGAACGGATCAGCTCTCGCTGGCCCTCATTTGTCTTGTGGGCGTGTTCGTGGCCCTGCAAAACACAAAAGGTCTTGAAGGAACGGAATTTAGCGGAGGGTGGCTCACCGGTCCCCTACTCTGGATGGCCGAGATCGGGATCGGTCTCTTTCTGCTAGCTCTTGTCGTCGCCTTTATACACCGACGAGTTGCCGCGGCAATTGGCTTCGCGGCGTCGCTGTTCTGTTTGCCGCTTTATCTCTACTTTACGGCTCCCGTCCCCTTTAACCAGATCTTCGGTTTTGGGCATGAGTTAAAGGTTCAACCAAGGGGGGGCTTCCAATGGGACAGATGGGCGATAGCGGGGGTGCTCACCCTCGCGGTTACGACATATGTCTGCCTTCGTCGTGTCGCAGCCACTAGCCGGGAGCAAATCCCAGATCGATAACCGCCCTTTGAAATTGACTTTTTCCGCATCCTGCTAGCCTAGGACTTTAGCCCCGAGGCGGACCCGCTTGCGACTCACGAACAAACTTTGGAAAATCTCGTACCAACCGTCAGCGGGTTCAGGCGTTCCTTCTCGACTTGGAGAGTGATTCATTCGCTAGAAGAGCCTCTATACTAAGTCGGAGATCTTAAACAGGATTATCGCTGCGAGCGTTGAGCGTTTCCCCAGCAGCGGTTTACCAGGCTCCACCTGATAGAACGACCGACGATTGCAAAGGCCTGCAATATTCACGAGGAGGTGAGCATGTCGTTGACGAGGCGAGAAATCTGTAGTCTCATTCCGGCGCTGGTGGTCGCTGGAACAGCAGCCCCGGTGTTTGCCGCTCAGGATGATCCATTACCGTCAGCAACATTTGCATTCGAAAGTTTGCCCGTTCAGGACCTCGAGCATGCACAGGTGCGGAAGATCATGAAGGGCAGACTGGCAACAGGCGAGCATATCGAAGTGCATGAAACGACTCTGTCCCCGAATGGATATCCGCACAGTCCCCATCATCATCTCCATTCGGAAATGTGGCTTATCCGCGAAGGAACGGTTGAACTTACGATCAATGGCATCGGCCATCGTGTGGGCCCCGGCGGTCTCGGCTTCGTTCACTCGAATGAGGAGCACGGCATCAAGAACGTCGGTGCCGGTCCCGCGACCTACTACGTCGTCGCCATTGGTTCGGGAGCGGACACGCAATGATGATCTGTTGCGACCATCAATGACGGAAACGAGCTCAATGTGCACAACGCGCACGGGCTACGACCCCGGCGTGGCTGACGGACAACTTCGATGATTGAATGCTCTTGGAGCACTCCTGAATGAACCCGATCTCAACGACCACGCGATTGTCCCGGGCTGTGAATATCGAGGACTTGCGCGAACTGGCGCGCCATCGTGTGCCGAGAATTGTCTTCAACTACATCGACGGTGGTGCGGAAGACGAGTGGACGCTCCGCGAAAACCGCCGAGCTTTCGACACGATTACGTTTCGGCCCAGCCACGCCGTTGCCGTGCCAGCGTGTGATCTCCGAACTCGGGTGCTAGGTATGGAACTCTCCATGCCACTGCTGCTCGCACCTGTTGGTTATCTCCGCGTGATGCACCCCGACGGTGAAATCGCGGCTGCTCGGGCGACTGGCAAAGCCGGCGTTGGCTTGATACTCTCAACTGTTTCCGGTTACCGGCTCGAAGACGTGAAGGCTGCTTCTACCGGACAGGTCTGGTATCAGCTTTATCTGACCGGTGGCCGCGCCGCCGCAGAGAATGCACTCCGGCGAGCGATGGACGTGGGATACACGGTGCTTGTGATTACCATCGACTCGACCGTTATTGGACAGCGCGATCGTGAACTGCGGGATGGAATGGAACAGCTTTTGCGGGGGAGTATTTGGTCAAAGGTTCCTTTCGTTCCGCAGGTTTTCGTTCGGCCACGCTGGTTAACACGTTTTCTGCTGGATGGAGGTCTTCCCGACATGCCCAACATTGTCAGCCCGGAAAGCGGTGTACTCCGGGTTCGGGACGCGCACACCGCGATGAAGCGCGAGGCATTCTCTTGGGACGACATGAAGTGGATTCGGGCGTTGTGGAAAGGACCAATCGTCATCAAGGGTGTTCTCTCGGCAGAAGACGCCAAGCAGTCGCTCGACCATGGCGCCGCGGCGGTGGTTGTTTCCAATCATGGAGGCCGCCAACTGGACGGTGTTCCTGCGAGTCTCCAAGTCCTGCCGGAAGTAGTCGCGGCCGTCCATGATCAGGGTGAAGTCCTGATAGATAGCGGGATCCGGCGGGGATCAGACATCGTCAAGGCAATCTCTTTGGGTGCGCGCGCCGTCCTCTGCGGGCGTGCGTATGCCTATGGACTCGCTGCCGGTGGCGAAGCGGGCGTTACACGAGCACTCGATCTGCTTCGGTCCGACTTGGAGAGGTGTCTCAAACTGTTGGGGTGTCCTTCGGTTAGCGCCTTGAACAAATCCTACGTGCGGGTGGCGTCGGACTGCTGAAGGGCGGCCCAGTCCCGCATTTTGCCGGGATCATCTCGGCAATGCTATCTTGCCCCTTGCAGTTCTCTCGACCGGCGCAATCCTGAAGCGACCCCAGTGACCGTCGGAGAGCGAATGCAGTTACGTCTGAGACCTTCGGCTCTCGAGCAGCCCTTCGGGGGCAGTGAAGAAAGATTTCAGCAGAAGCCTTATTCTGCGCAGCAGAGGGCGTGATAACGTTCTCTCCCCGGATTTCGTCTGCTGGAGGAAGGAATGCAAAGACGCACATTTATGAACATGGCTGCCGGTATTACAACGGCGCTTGTGTTTGAACCGCTCGGCTTTGGAGCGGAGCAAGAACAAAAACATCCGGTGCTCTATCCTGATCCGGCGGTCGAAGTGATTGATCCGCGTTTCGCAAAATACAAGGCTGCTAACGCGGCCGTCGAGCGCCTATATACCGGCACGCGATGGGCCGAAGGGCCTGTGTGGTTCGGTGATGGGCGTTATCTGTTGTTCAGTGACATCCCTAATAACCGTATGCTGCGTTGGCAGGAGGAGACTGGAGAGGTCAGCGTTTTCCGCAGTCCGTCTAACTACAGCAATGGCAATTTCCGCGACCGGCAGGGCAGGTTGCTTACCTGTGAGCACGACACGCGCCGGCTAACGCGAACAGAATACGACGGCACGATCACGGTGCTGATGGACCAATTTAAGGGAAAAATGCTTAACGCTCCGAATGACCTGGCCGTGCATTCCGACGGGGCGATCTGGTTTACCGATCCTGGTTACGGCATCATGTCGAATTACGAAGGCCACAAAGCTCCCTTTGAGTTGCCGGACAATGCCTACCGCCTCGACCCGAAAACACGTGAAGTGAGTGTAGTTGTCAGCGATTTGGACAAGCCCAACGGTATCTGTTTTTCCCCGGACGAGAAAAAGCTCTACATCGTGGACACCGGGGTCCCAAAGCATCCCACCGATCCACATCCGATTTACGTGTATGACGTAGTCGATGGCGTTCGACTGACCAATCGTCGCCTTTTTGTAAATATGGCGCCGGGCAATTCCGACGGCATTCGTTGCGATGTCGATGGCAATGTCTGGTCCGCTGCTGGATGGGGGGGTGAAGGGTACAATGGCGTGCATGTATTTGCGCCCGACGGCACGCTAATCGGGAAAATCCACCTCCCTGAAACCTGTGCCAACCTATGTTTCGGAGGGGCCAAGAAGAACAGGTTGTTCATGGCTGCCAGCCAGTCTCTATACTCGGTCTACGTTGAGACTCAGGGAGCTCAAACGCCGTGAGTACAAACGTTCTCGCCGAAATCGCTTGCCCTAGGAGTCTCGGGGCTTCAACTCCCCGACCACAAACCAGTAGGCGAGCACCCCGGCAAAAAGAACAATCGACGCGAGTTCAAAACCCGGAACGTACGAGCCGTGCGATGCAATCAAGAAACCTACGGCCAGGGGAGCCATGATCCCAGCGAGGCTCCCTGCAAAATTCTCCGCTCCGGTCCAGATGCCCACCGCTTCCCCTGGTGCACACGACTGAAGAATCGCGAGCAGGTTTCCGGTCGCAAGACCGACGAGAGAACCACCCATGAGCAGCCCAATCGCGATTCCAGTATGGGCAGTGAGCATCGCTGCGATAAGGAACACACCCATGGCGAAAGCGATGGTCACGATTCCTTTCCGAGTGCGAGTTTCATCCCACCCGCGACGGATTACGCTATCAGCGATCCATCCGCCGATCGGTTCGGCAATCCCGAACGTGAAGAACACGAGTGAAGCATAAAAGCCCGCTTGAACGATGCTCAGCTGGCGAACAGTTACCAGATAGTCGGGCAGCCACGTCACCAGCACGTACCAGTAGTAATCAAAACAAAAGAATCCGAGGCATATTCCCGCCAAATTGCGATTGAGCAAGGTGCGACCGACCGCGCGTCGCGGAAGGTCAGTTGCTGCCCGATTCGCGTTCACGGCTTGCAAGCGATGAGGAAAAATCCGGAACCAGGGTGCAATCCAGGCGAGAGCTGTAAAACCCAAAATGAGAAAAGTGTGGCGCCATCCAACGCGAACCAAAAGCCAGGGGACCAGTACACCTTCGAGGACCAGCCCGGTTCGAGTCCCAAAATCGAAGAGCCCTGAGGGCAGTCCGCGCTCTTTCGGCGCGAACAGCAGACTGACGATTTTCGTTCCCCCCGGCAAGTAAATGGATTCTCCGACGCCAAGGAGAAACCGGAAGATTAGCAACGCGGCAAGACTGCTCGCCAGGCCAGTAAGCCCTTGCGCGAGTGACCAAATGATGAAGGCTCCGGCATAGAGCCAGCGCAGGTTGAATCGGTCGGCGCACCAACCGATCGGGATTTGCATCAGCGCATAGGACCAGAAGAAAGAAGAGAGCAGCAGGCCCTTGCTTTGCGCTGTAAGTCGGAAATCGATGGAGATCAGTGGCAGGGCGAATGAAATGGCAGCGCGGTCCAGGTAGTTGATTAGCGATGCTGCAAAAAGCAAACTGACAATCGACCAGCGCTGCTCGTTAGAAGATTCCGACAAATGCATTTTGCTAATCCGTTCAGGTCTGGGACCGGATAGATCAATCGGCAGCGTCTCAAGGGGCAGCTTCACGAATTTCATTCTGCGCCTGTGATCCGAACAATGTTCGAGGTCGCCGACTCCCATCATGGGTTCGTAGCGCAGACTCGATGGCAAACCTGGTGCCCTTTTCCCGCGAGATTCAGGATGCCTCGGGAGCAAGGTTCAACAGGCGGCGAAGCGCACTAATGTCAGGGCGTATCTGATTCGGAGAAACATCTCCTTCAGCGTGGCGCTCCCAATCGAGAAGCAGTGCTTCCACCATTTCCTTGCCGTCTGGATCACGAACGGCTTCCAACGGCGTGCACCCGCCCAACGCAGGAATCTTCTGGTGGACCCAGCTTTCGACTTGCTTCTGCACGGTGGCTTGCAGGAACTTCCTGGCTTCCGGATCGGCCAACAGCGCCTTCGTCTCGGCATCGTGCAATTCCGCTTCCTCTGCATCTGGTGGCGTATTCTTCCGCATCTGTTCGAGCGTTTGGGCGAGCGTGCTCTCGTGAGTCGCCAGCGTCCCGAGTCGTTTCTCAATCTCTTTGCGTATCCGTTTGGCGCGATTCTCCGAGTTCACCTCCGCGATCACACGTCCCTCGGAAATCTTGATGTGGCCCAGGATGGTGCTGTCCCAAGTCTTAAACTTACGATTGCCTTCCTTGATCCAATCGATGTCCACCTTCCACAGCTTCCCGTTATCGTTCAGTTCCGCATCGTCAAGCAACTCCTCACGGGAATGTCCCACTGCGAGCGGGGCCAATGCGTCGAACGCTGCTTCCGCCGACTCAATCCGAAACGTCAGCGTGTGAAACACCAACAGGTCGCCGTCCGAATTGCACAGCACTGGCGGAGCGAATAGCCGGTCGCGAATGTCCAGGTAAGTGGCGCGAATCAGATCTGCATATCGCAACAGGTCGTGCGGCGCCAGATAGCGATTCTGTTTGGCGATTCTCTTCTTCAGTGTTTTTCGGAGTTTGATGACCTCGATCTTCTTGTCCGGCGGAATGCAGATGGGAGCCATACTGCCGAACACGGCAATTTCCGGCTGGCGCCAGATCTGGGCAAAAAGCAGGTCTCCCTGCCTCAGGTGTCGCGACCCCGATCGCTCGATGACTTCGGTTTCTCCGCCAACCAGAACATCCCACACCCTCAAACGCTCACCGGGTTCATTCCAAACGACCTCGTAGAAGCTCAGCGGCTGTGTTGTAGCCTGCTGTAAAAACATCCGTTGCATCGCGGTTAGCTGCCTCGACTTCTCCAGCATGTACCAGCGAGCCACTACGCCGCCCTGCCCACGCGTGGTGGTCCGCCGGGCGTCCGGATTCCACTGGAACAAGAAATAGGGCATGAAGATCTGACGTTCGTCTGCAGCCTCTTCCAGCGGCTTCGGAACGTCACGCATGTTGAAGTCTTGCCACGCTTCATAGATCCGTTCCCCGAACTTACGCAAGGCAAACCGGGTGATCTCCCCCGTCAGGCGGTCCGACTCTTCGTGCTGCCGCGCCCACACCTGGCTGATAGATGGAGCATAGCCGGGCAGGCAGCAGTGCTTGTACTTCTTGCCGCTACCGCAGGGACAGGGATCGTTTCGTCCGATCTTTTCACGCGCATGAAGGGGCATCACTTGCGACATTATCGCGCGGGGTTGTGGAAGGGCAAGGGCATACTTGCAACGGAACGAAGGTTCCGTTTTCGTTTCCTGTCCTTCAACAGCTGCAAGAGAATCAGCGAGTCTTCTCCGATCTGTTTGGCTGGACTCCCGGTTCGGACCACAACGTTGAACTAGACGGCGCGCTGTTCCGCGGCGAAGTGCGCGGCGTGACCGGCAATTACTACGGTGCACTCGGTGCCTCTCCTCTGCTCGGAAGATTCATCGGACCCGAGGACGCCGTCGGCATCCCGGGAGCGCCCGTGGCAGTGATCGGCTATGAATTCTGGGAGCAGAAGTTCGGTCGCGACCAAGCGGTGATCGGCAAGGTGCTTCGCATCGAAGGCGAGCCAGTCACGATTATTGGCGTCAGTCGCAAGTGGTTTATGGGAATGACTCCCGGCACGCCGCCGGACATTACCGTCCCCATTACGGCCGGACCGTTCGCCGCCCTCACCACGAACCGTTCGGTGCTATGGATCTCCGCCACGGGAAGGCTGAAGGACGGTTTCACCATCGAGCAGGCACTAGCACAACTACGTTCATTCTGGCATGACGTTCTCGTCGCGACGGCGCCGACGGCAACTCCTGGGCAGCGGCTGCTATCGTGGCTGAATATGCGCTTGGACCTGAACTCCGCGGCCACCGGTGTCAATGCCGATCTGC
>Ga0209420_1000199_pt1 | contig 37294 bp, 32 predicted proteins | sample BlaSpr_A8_OM1_O1_FD_187972 | JGI IMG/M metagenome (GOLD analysis project Ga0209420, IMG submission 187972) | Forest soil microbial communities from Thunder Bay, Ontario, Canada - Black Spruce, Ontario site 2_A8_OM1_O1 (SPAdes) (version 2) | ecosystem: Environmental > Terrestrial > Soil > Boreal...
ACCAACTGCGCCGCGAATACGCTTACGCAGAGAAGACCATCCAATGAGCCTGCGACGATGACTTACGAAACTCTTACGCTCACGCTCGAAGGAACGATCGCGACGATCACCCTCAATCGCCCCGAAAAGCGAAATGCCATTTCCACGCAGATGATTGACGATCTGCGCGCCGCACTCGGCGAAATCGAGGCGAGCCCGGCGCAGGTCGGAATTATTACGGGTGCCGGAAAGGCTTTCTGTTCGGGAATGGACCTCGACGCGCTGCAGGCGCTGGCCGCGCAATCGGAAGCGCAAAATCTCGAAGACTCGCGCCGTATGGCGGGGATGTTCCGCGCGATCTGGGCCTTCCCCAAGGCGCTGATCGCCGCGGTCAATGGCCCTGCGGTGGCTGGGGGCACCGGGATCGCCACGCTGTGCGATTTCACACTAGCCGCGCCGGAGGCGAAGTTCGGTTATGCCGAGGTACGCATCGGTTTTATCCCGGCTCTCGTTTCTGTGTTTCTAGTTCGCCAGATCGGCGAAAAGCAAGCGCGCGATTTGTTGCTTACCGGCCGCGTTATCGACGCTCAGGAAGCACTCCGCTTGGGGCTCGTGAACGAGGTCGTTATGCCCGCGAAGCTCATGCCGCGCGCGCAGGAATTGGCGGCTGCCTTGGCAGCCAACAGTCCGGCAAGTATCCGCCGCACCAAGGAGCTGCTGCGCGATTCCGCCGCCGCACAGGTGGATCGCGACCTCGATCGCGCCATCGCTGAGAATGTGAAAATCCGCTCGACTCCGGATTTTCGCGAAGGGCTTGCCTCCTTCCTCGAAAAGCGCCGGCCGAATTGGACCGTGGGCTAATCGTCACGCTGCCCGTTTGTCTGGCGTCCACGTGACGCGTGCGACGCGGCTCTGTTAAACTCACCTGCTTAGGGCATTCGAGTAACAAATAAAGCCACTCATGACTGATTTCCACGAGACCACCGTGCGCGTGCGCTACGCTGAAACTGACCAAATGGGCGTCGTGTACCACGCCAATCATTACGTTTGGTTTGAAATCGGGCGCACGGAGATGCTGCGCTCCGCCGGAATCAATTACAAAGAGATGGAAACGCGCGACGATTGCTTCATCGTCGTCGTGGAGTCGAGTTGCCGGTATCTGCGCCCCGCGCGCTATGACGATGTGCTACGCATCCGCACGCGCATCACGGACGCCAAACCCCGCATCCTGCGCTTCGGGTACGAACTTCTAAAGGATTCCGATGGCGAATTGCTGGCCACCGGGGAGACCGTGCACGTGATTTGCGACAAATTGGGCCGTCCCAAAAGCCTTCCTCCGCGCTACCGAAGATTGTTTGGCATTACGAACCCGGGTCCCGACCCCACAATGAACTGAATATGAGCGAGAGCAAAGCGGTGCATCTCGACGGCAACGGCCTGATGTTTGGCCAGCTTTATGAAGTGGCACTTGCAGGGGCGCGTGTCGAACTTACCGCGGACGCTCGCGGACGCATGGACGCCTCGCGGGCGGTGGTCGAACGCATCGTTCGAGAGAACGCCACGGCTTACGGCGTCAACACCGGCTTTGGCGAACTGGCTGAAGTGCGCATCTCGGCCGACCAGATACGCCAACTCCAATTGAACCTCGTGCGCAGCCATGCCTGCGGCGTGGGCGCTCCGCTCGACGAAGCGGAAACGCGCGCCATGATGCTCCTGCGCGCAAACGCGCTGGCGAAAGGCTTTTCTGGTGTTCGCCCGGCGATCGTCGAGACGCTTTGCCAGATGTTGAACGGTCGCGTGCATCCGGTGATTCCCTGCCAAGGGTCCGTGGGAGCGTCTGGCGATCTCGCGCCGCTCGCGCACCTGGCGCTTGTGGTGATTGGAGAGGGCGAGGCAAATTACAACGGGGAGCGCCTGCCCGGGGGCGAGGCCATGCAGCGCGCGAAAATCGCGCCAGTAACGCTCGAAGCGAAGGATGGACTCTCTCTGCTGAATGGCACGCAGGGCATGCTGGCACTGCTCGCACTCGCGCTGACGCAGGCGCAAATTCTGGCGGACACGGCCGATGTGGCCGCAGCCCTTTCGCTCGACGCCTTGCGCGGCAGCCCGGCGGCATTTGACCTGCGCGTCGCGGCGGCCCGTCCTCATCCAGGAGCGATTCGCGTAGCGCAAAATCTCTTACAGCTAAACGCCGGCAGCGAGATCCGCGAATCCCACCGCGCCGCGGACCGCGACCCGCGCGTGCAGGACGCCTACAGCTTGCGCTGCACGCCACAAGTTCACGGTGCGGCGCGCGACTCGCTGACGCAAATCTCCGGTGTCCTCGCCATTGAACTCAACAGCGCTACCGACAATCCCCTCGTTTTCTCCGACGGTGCAAACGGAGAAATCATCAGCGGCGGCAATTTCCACGGGCAGCCCTTAGCCATGGCTGCGGATCAGATGGCCGTCGCATTGGCGACGCTCGCCGGCATCTCCGAGCGCCGCGTCGCGCAGATTACGAATCCGCATGCAAGTTTGCTCCCCGCATTTCTTACGAAGGAGCCGGGACTCAATTCGGGCTTTATGATTTTGCAGGTGACCGCCGCCGCGTTGACCAGTGAAATGAAGGCGATGTCCACGCCGCATTCCGTGGATTCAATTCCGACCTCAGCCGACCAGGAAGATTACGTTTCGATGGGGATGGCTGCGGCCCGGCGTTTGCGGCCCATGCTCGATAATCTCCGCTGCGCCATTGCCATCGAGTTGCTTTCTGCTTGCCAGGGTATTGATTTGTTGGCGCCGCTGCGAACCGGCAAAGACGCTCAGCGCGCTTTCGAACTCGTGCGGGGTGTTTCCGCGCGCGTGGACGCGGATCGTTCGCTGGCGCGCGATATCGAGGCGGTGGCGGAACTAATTGCCAGCGGCGCGTTCGCGCGCATCGTTCGCACTTCCTGATTGCAAGCTCCGGACCGCATCGCCGGCGTCACGTCAAGTGATGCCACATGTACATTCCTAACCGAAATCCCGCGATATAGCTGAAGGGCACCAATTCAAGCGAATAGTGCCCGCACGGCAAGACCAGCCGCTCGTGCGGCACATGCCACTTATCGAGCATTGCAAACATTTGATTGGTATATTCCATCAGGAAGGTAGGATCGTAGCGCCCACTTACCACGAAAAAGGGTCGTCCACTGTTGCTTAGTTTTTGTAAGTAGGGCACCGGGCTGACCACCGACCAGTAGGTTCGCAACTCCTCCGCGGAAACGCGCATGCGCATCGCTTCCCACACGTGCGCGGTCGTCATCCCCTCGCGGACTGCATCTCCAAAATAGGTGGAAACGTGAAGAAATCCGCCGGCCTTAGCTAAAGGCTCGTGCGCGAGCGTGATACTGCCGACCGCCGAGCCGATGCTCGTGCCTACGAGCCCTAATTTCGAATAGCCGCGGTCGCGGAGCCAATAAAGACACCGGCGCGTGTCAGTGACGGCCTGGCGGTTCGCTTGGAGCGTTAACCCGATATTTGATCCGACGAGGTGGTCGGCGCGCTCGTGTCCCGGAATGGCGCGGCGGTCGTGGTACGGCAAGCTCATACGGAGCACGCTGATTCCGAGCTTATTGAGCCATCGGCAAAGGCTCAGTTGCCCATCCCATTTAGCGTTCCAATTGGGTAGCAGCACCACGGCCGGACCGTTCGTGCTCACAGGGAAGAATCGGGCAACAACGCGATTATTCTCCGCCCACGGTGACAGCACGCCGCTGGTAAACGTCAGGATGCATTCGCGGCCCGCTCCATTCGCAGCACCGGCCGGCTCAAGGCGGTAGTCCATCGCCGGCGTAGTGGCAAACCATTCGTCGCTAGACGCGATGGTGGCGGGCACCCATTCCGCGAGAAATCCTCGTGGATCAGGCTCGTCGGCACGACCCCCGATATATTCCAGCCCCCATTCGAAGGGATAAACCCTGCGATTGTCGTCGGTAGTCCAGCGGGCATGCTCGTAGCGGCGGATTCTCTGTTCAAGCCAGGCCATTTAGTGTCGTTTCGAATATAGGCACCGGTGAAAAGGCTGTCAAACCAAGCGCGGTTAGGTATCGGACACGACTGTACTTAGGGCACATTGAGCGCCGCGTTTCCTTGTGGCAGATTGGCTATGTGCCAGGCGTGTTCGCATTTCTCTTCGGATTGATCATCGGCAGCTTTTTGAATGTCTGCATCCTGCGGATTCCAGCAGGGGAATCGGTCGTGCGCCCGGGATCGCGTTGCCCACGCTGCCACAAAGCCATCGCGTTTTACGACAACATTCCGGTATTGGGCTGGCTGTTTCTTGGCGGCAAGTGCCGCAACTGCAAGGCCAAGATATCGCCGATGTATCCGGCAATTGAGCTTCTGACGGGTGTGCTCTTTTTTCTTTGCTATCGGTTCTTCGGCGTGAGTTTCACTGCGGTGAAGTGGGCCGTTTTTTCGGCGGCGTTGATCGTTCTGATCGTTACCGATATTCGCGAACGGATTCTGCCGGACGTGGTAAATCTGAGTGCCGCAATTCTGGGTTTGCTGCTGAGCCTCGTGACGCTGCCGGTTGATGGCTCTGCTCTTTGGCTTGCGAACCGCATTTTCGATTTTCCGCCGCCCGCCCCCGTGCTCTCGCTGGTAGATGGAGTGCTCGGCGCGGCTGTTGGCGCGGGCCTCCTCTGGATCGTCGGCGAAGGCTATTTCCGATTGCGCGGACGAGAGGGCATGGGTTTCGGCGACGTGAAAATGATGGGCATGGTGGGCGTATTCCTCGGCGTCAAGCGCACTTTGCTCACCATTCTGTTGGGCTCGTTGCTTGGCAGCGTGATCGGCATCATTGTGATTGCCTCCACGCGCAAGGGCCGCGACTACGAACTTCCCTTCGGCACATTTTTGGGCGCCGGCGCGCTTCTCGTAGTGTTCTTCGGTTCGCCGGTACTGGGATGGTATCAGACGCTGTTGTCGGCCCGTTAAAGCGTGATTGGAATGCTTGCTTCAGCTCACAATCCGATTCCCTGGGGCTTCTGGATCGCCAGCGGCCTGGGCTTGATCGCGCTCCTTGGGATCGCCGCATATGCTATCGCGGCCCTTCGCCGGCGCCTTCATACGAGTGCTGCGCCCACAGAAAAGCCCGCACCTTCTTTCCGTCCGCGTGACGACAATCCCAATGAGTTCATGGCCGCTTCCATGCAAGCCGTGATTCAAAAACTGCGCGAACAGGAAAAGGAGTTGGCCCAGCTTCATCAACTCGAAAAGGAACGTGCCCAGCAGACGGAGCGGCTGAGTGAGGCCGTGACGCGCAACATGCCGGCGGGCCTCCTGGTAGTGAATTCCGCGGGCCTTGTTGCCAGTTCGAATCCCGCCGCCGAAGCTGCCTTAGGTGCGCGATCGCTGGCGTTTCGGCGCTACACCGAGGTTTTGGGCCCGAGTTCGCCGCTGACGGACATGATCCGGGAATGCCTCGAGAGCGGCGCAACGTTTCGCCGTGAGGAAATTGAGTATACGAATCCGGCGAGCGAGCTACGCCATCTGGGCGTAACGATTTCCCCGATCACCAATAAGCCCGGGGACGTCTCCGGCGCTCTTTGCTTGCTCAGCGATCTCACCGAACTCGCCGCGCTGCAGAAGCAAGTGCAGGTGAAAGAAAGCCTTGCCGCGCTTGGCGAACTCTCTGCAGGTATCGCCCACGAGTTCAAGAATGCGCTGGCGACCATCTCGGGTTACGCACAAATGATTCGGAGCGAAGCTCAGGCGGCGAGCGATGTCCGCGACAATGCCGAGCGCATCCTAGATCAAACGCGCGCCATCACTCACGTGGTGACTGAATTCTTGAAGTTTGCGCGACCGCTGGTGCTGGCCGACGAAGAAGTTTCCTTGGCCTCTCTTGCGCCGCGGGTGATTGACGAATTACGCGAAACGCAACCGGGCGTGGCGATCGCGCTGGAAGGCGATTTCACGGAAATTTCGGGCGACGAAGGCCTGCTGCGCCAGGCGCTGCTCAATTTGGTCCGCAACGCCGCCGAGGCGGCCGCCGGCCAATCCTTCGGTGGCCGCGTCACGATTCGGGGCAGCATCGAGCAATCGGGCGCTACATTTGCGCAGCGCATATCCGTATGCGACAACGGTCCCGGTGTCCCGGCGGAAAATCTTTCGAAGATATTCGTTCCGTTTTACACCACGAAGGCGCAAGGCACGGGTCTCGGTTTGGCTATCGTGCAAAAGATCATCGTGCAGCACAGCGGCACCGTTGAAGCTCGAAACCTGCCCGAGGGAGGCGCGGAATTCATCGTTTGGCTGCCCGGACAGCGGGCAGCCGCGCAGCGGGCGGTATCAGCTTCAGCGCAAATTTGATGGGAGCAAAGCAAATTTGCTCGAGAAAGGTTCAGTCATGAAACAATATTCAGTAATCCTAGCGGCCGGAATGTTTCTCGCATTTGGGTACGCGGCGTCCGCACGCGCTCAACAAACACCCGTCACGCCTGCACAAAGCCCGCAAACTCAAACCAGCACAATGAAGTCTTCGCAAAAAGATTCCACCGACTCGGTGGCCGAAGCCGCGCGCAAGGCTCGGGAACAGCAGAAGAAGGACCCGGCGATGGCCAAGACCTTCACTAATGACGATATCCCTGCGATACAGGCCGCGAGTCCCTCGGTGGGCCTGGCATCTACCACTCCGCCGGTGTCCTCGAAGAGCGCCAAAGCGGCCGGTGGTAGCTCCGATACAAAAGCGGCGGGAGAGACGCCGGAGGTGAAGAAAGACGAAACTTACTGGCGAAAACGCTTCAGTGACCTGCATGGCAAACTTGAGCTCAGCGAAAAAGAGCTGGACGTATTGCAACGGGAGCTGAATCTCAACCAACGCCAGTTCTACTCCGATCCAAACCAGGCCTTGCAGCAACAATACAGCCGCGACGATATCAATCAGAAGACCGACAAGATCACCGCGAAGCAAAAGGAAGTGGAAGACTTGAAACAGCAACTCTCGGACCTGGAAGATGCTCTCCGGAAATCGGGCGGCGATCCGGCCTGGGCGAGATAAGTTCCTCCCTACGCCGAAGCTGGGATTAAGCTAGCCTGAGCAGGCATTGTCGTCTTCAAAATACGGCGTTTTGGTCAAAACGCCGGCGCGGGCATGCTAGTTCTGGATCTGTACGTGCTTACCTCCGCACATGGCCGGTCGCCGTGCGTCCGCCAAGCGCAGTAAGCGTGGTAAAAATAAGCTTACTCACCAATGGAACCTATCTTACTCGTCGAAGATAAGAACGAGCTGCGCGCCATGCTGCGCAAAGCGCTCGAGCGTTCAGGCTATGCAGTGGAGGATGTGCCCGACGGTTCGACCGCCGTAAACCGCATCCGCGCGCGGCGCTATCTCTTGGTGCTCACAGACCTCAAGTTGCCAGGCCGCTCTGGTATCGAAATCCTGCGCGAAACGAAGCAAGCCGATCCGACGATCCCAGTCATCCTCATCACTGCCTACGGTTCTATCGAAGAGGCCGTCACCGCCATGAAGGAAGGCGCCTTCGACTTTATTCAAAAGCCCGTGGATCTGGATCACTTGAACCTTCTGGTGGGGCGCGCCGCCGGCCAACAGGAATTGCTTCGAGAAAACATCCTGCTCCGTGAGGAATACTCCACGCGGTACGGTTTCCCGAGGATCGTCGGCGAGCATCCGAGCATGCAAGATGCAACCACCCAGGTACAACGCGTCGCCGCCACAGACTCCACCGTGTTACTTCTTGGTCCGAGCGGGACAGGTAAAGAACTGTTTGCGCGCGCCGTGCACCATCTGTCCCCACGCCGCGAACATCCTTTCGTAGCGCTGAATTGCGCCGCGATTCCCGAAGGCCTGGTGGAGAACGAATTGTTCGGGCATGAGCGCGGGGCCTATACAGGCGCCGGTTCGCGGAAGATCGGCAAGATGGAATTGGCGCATCACGGCACGCTTTTTCTCGACGAAATTGGCGAATTGCCGCTGCCAATCCAGTCAAAGCTTTTGCGCGTGTTGGAGGAGCGTAGCTTCGAGCGTGTCGGCGGCACGCAGGCCGTCGAGGTGGATGTGCGGATCGTGGCGGCCACCAATCGCGATCTTCGCTCCGCAATCGAAGCCAAGCTTTTCCGCGAAGATCTCTTCTTTCGCATCTCCGCCGTACCCATAACGATTCCGCCGTTATCGCAACGCGGTGACGACGTATTGCTCCTGGCCGATCATTTCCTCGACCGTTTCCGCAAGGAATTTCGCAAGCCGGAGCTCCATTTCACCCCCGAGGCTCGTACACGACTCAAGGAATATTCGTGGCCCGGCAATGTGCGGGAGCTGCAAAACACTGTGGAGCGCGCCGCAATTCTGGCGGATGACAATAAACTTGATTCCACCGCCCTTCAACTGCCCGCTCCCCGGCCGGCGGCCGGGCAAATGCCGGAAGGGATGATCGAAGAAAGCTTCACGTGGGAAGGGACGCTCGACGACGTAACGTCACGCGCCACCGAATACGTTGAGCGCTTCAAAATCACCGCCGCCCTCCGCGATTGTAAGTGGAACAAGAGCCGCGCGGCGGAACGCCTCGGCGTTTCTTACAAAACACTGTTGAACAAAATCCGCGCGTTGGGTCTCGAGCAGTAAGCCCGTCATCTTTTTACGCCGCGATGAAGCGCCACGATTCCCCCGCTCCACAGTTCGTATCGTGCGTCCGTGAACCCCGCCTCCCGCATGCGATCAGCGAGCTCGGGCGGAAGCGGAAACTTCAGCACTGAGTTTGGCAGATACGTGTAGGCAGAATCGTCACCGGAGATGGCCTTCCCGATTCGCGGCAGAATCTGCGTAAAGTAGAAGCGGTAGAGGGCGCCGAAGAGAGCGGCACGCGGCTCCGAAAATTCCAGGATGCCAATTTCTCCCCCCGGGCGCAGGACCCGCGCGACTTCCTGCAAACCCCGGTCGTAGTTGGCCAAATTTCGAAAACCGAACGCCAGCGTAACTAGACCAAAGCTGGCATCCGCGAAAGGTAGACGAAGGGCATCCGCCTCGACGTATCCGGCGAATTTTCCAGACGTACCTAGATCGTGCGCTGCATTGTGCGACTTGGCCTCCGCGCGCGTCAACATCGGATGTGCAAAATCGCTCCCAATCACCGTGCCACGGCTCTTGCGCAGCAGCGCTAGGGTTAGGTCACCCGTGCCGCAACATAGGTCGAGGGTCCTCGAATCCGGTCGTTCCAAGGTATTGCGAAAACGGGCGGCGACCCGATTTCGCCAAACGCGGTCAAGCGAAAGCGACAGCACGTGGTTCAGCAGATCGTAACGTGGGGCGATCCCGGCAAACATCTGCCGCACGTGCCGGGCGGCTTCGTGCTCGTTCTCCACGCCCTCCGGGCGGGTTCCCATTGCATCGTGTCGCGTGAAGGGCGGAGTAGGCTGTGACGCGCTCATATCAAACGCTCGCGCCGGCCGGCATTCGACCTTTCGGCGCTCAATAGTTCACGCCAAACGGCGCCGGCCAACTCGTCAGATACGTCCACACCCCAGTCGGCTCTTCCGATCCTTCGCGGCAACACGAATCGCAATCGTCCACCGCGCGCCTTCTTATCGGAACGCATCGCGGCGACAATCTGGCCTTCCGAGATTCCCGGCAACTTCGGCAGCGGACCGATTCGCCTTACGAGAGAGATGATTCTTCCAGCAGCTTGCGGGGTGAGGTGATTGGTGGCAATGGCCAGCAGAGCTGCCGCGATCATTCCCCATGCGACCGCTTCCCCGTGACGGTAGACGCGATAACGCGTGACCGATTCAAGCGCGTGGCCAAAGGTGTGGCCAAAGTTCAATATTTCTCGCCGGCCGGATTCGCGTGCGTCGGCTGCTGTGATTCTCGCCTTTTGCGTGATGCAACTGGTGATCACCCAATCGAGCGTTGTGGCGTCTCTCCGGAGTAGCTGCTCCAGATATTTCTCGAGCAGTTCGAAGAGCCGGGCATCGCCGATGACCCCATATTTCACCACTTCGTATAATCCGGAGCGATAGTCCCGGTCTGGCAGCGTTTTGAGCGTCCCAGGATCGCAGAGCACCAGATCGGGCTGGTAGAACGCGCCGACGAGATTCTTCCCTTCCGGCAGGTTTACGCCGGTCTTCCCCCCGATCGCGCTATCCACTTGGCCAACGAGCGTGGTGGGGACGTGGACTAGGCGTACACCTCGCAGGTAAGTGGCCGCGACGAAGCCCGCGACGTCACCTACAACCCCGCCGCCTACGGCAACAATCAACGCTCTCCGGTCTGCACCAGCACGCGACAGCGCGCGACACACCTTCTCGAACGTCGTCAGATTCTTCGCCGCCTCACGGTCGTCGAATAGAATCACCTGTCTTGGGCCGGCGGTTCGCAAGCTATGCTGGATGGCCGCGCCCCAGTGCCGCCACACACGCGGTGAAGAGAGCACAAAGACGCCTGTAGTGGGTCCAAGCTTGCCGATTCGTCGCCCGGCAGTGCGCAATGCGCCATGCGCGCAGACCACTGCGTAGTGCTTTCCGGGCGCCCGGACGATGCCTTGGGATGGTTTCATTGTTGCTGTAACTGTGCCGGGATCAGCGGTGCCGTGCAATTTCGGGCAAGCTCGTCAGGATCACGTCGCCCACAATTTGCATGCTCTGTGGCGCTATCTTATCGAGCGTATCTTGATCGGTGTGCCAGTACGGTTCCTCGCAGCAATCCACAATATCGACCGATGGCACGTGGCGTCGCGTGAACGAAAGCTGATCATCTTCGATCGGACGATGGTCGTCGAGAAATACGCTTTGAAAACCGAGCTTGCGTGCGGAAGCCCAGATCTCGTCCGTTAGCCATGCGCCGGACTCCACGGAATAATCGTCTTTCCGCAATTGCAGATTCTTACCGCCCACCAGATCCGCAAGAACAAACGCCTTCACGTGCTTCAGTTCCCCTGATATCGCCAATTTCGCGGCCATCTCGCGGCTGCCGTAGGTATTATCGGGGTCTTTCCAATCGGAATTGAAAGCCTCTTCCCCGTCAAAGAAGGCAATCCACACGGGACCGGGCTGGGGCTTGCCACAAAGCACGCGCGCGATTTCCAGCATCACACCCGTCGAAGAACCGGCGTCATCTGCGCCGACAAAGTTGGGCAGCAATTTCGTGTCATAGTGCGTGCCGAGCAGGATGATGCCGGGTGCCGGACCAGGAATCTTCGCGACGATGTTTTCCATTGCGACACTGCCCTTCGGCGTGTCCGCGTGAAAATCGTCCACGTCCACTTTGCAACCAAAGCCCTTTAACTGGCCCACCAGGTATGCTTGTAATTGATGGATGGCGTCCGACCCCGGAGACCTTGGTCCGAATGCCACCTGTTTCGCAACGAAGTCGTACGCGTGCCTACCGCTGAACCCATCCACGCCAGGATCAGCGGCTACGGGCGACTGCACGGCTTGCGGTGTTGGGATGCGCGCCGGCCCGGCTCCGGCGTTTGCGATCAAGCCATCGCCACCAGAGGCGGCTTTTAATGCTACGCACGTTCCTACGGTTAGCGCCAACGCGATTAGACTTATCCACACCCCGGTTATCCGTTTCATGTCAGCTTGCCCCCTGGCGCGCCAGCTCTTTGCCGCTTCTCCTCCGCAACACGGCCCAGGAAACCACGATCCCAATGATATACAGCAGAATCATCGGCGCCATAAATACCAACATGGTGGTCGCATCTGGCGTCGGCGTCACGATAGCCGCGACGATGGTAATAACCAAGATCGCGTAGCGGAAATTCTTCCACAGGAATGCGGGCGTGACGATCCCGAAAAGAGAAAGAATCAGGATTACCATTGGCAATTCGAAAATTACCCCGACTCCCAGTAGCACGATCAGCACCAGGCTGAAATACTCGTCGATGTTGATCATCGGCGTCAAAGGCAACCCGGTCTGGAAATTGACGAGAAAGCGCAACAAGTAAGGCAAAATCACGTAGTATGAAAACGCGATTCCCACCAAGAATAACAGCACCGACGGAATGATGAACCCTGCCACGGCCCTACGTTCGTGTTTGTAAAGCCCCGGGGCAACAAAGAGCCAGATTTGATAGAGCACATAAGGCGATGCAATCACCACGCCCAGATAAATCCCTAGATTAATCACGAGACTGACGACGCCTGTAGGATCGGTGTTGATCAGCTTGTCCTGCAAATGTGCGGCCTGGAGGGCGACCACCATGGGCTTCATCACAAATCCAATGACGTGCTTGGCAACTCCTACCCCTACGAATGCCCCGATCGCAATCGCCGCGCAGGCATGAATCAGGCGTGTCCGCAACTCGCCCAGATGCTCGAAAAACGACATGCGTCCGACGGGCTCATCGGCCCCCGGTGGCGGCGTGGGATCAGGAAGATTGGGAGTGGACATGCGAGGAAGGCTCGGTGGAATCTACGTCCTCAGGACTTGGGACCGTCGCAGGAATTTGTGCCGCACGGCCGTTGGGGCGCTCCCCGGGGATCGTCCCAGGCGGGGCAATGGATGGAACTACTTCCGTTTGAACGGTTTGCGAGGTGTTCACCGCCCCCGCAGACACGCCCTGCCCCGCAATGACGCCAGAATCAGGCAGGGCGGCGGCCTGTGCCGGGGTTTGGGCAGCAACGCCGGGCAGGCTCCGCTGTGCCACGGTATCCTTTGCGCGAATTTCCGCTTCACGCGCAGCCCTTTCCATTTCTCGCATTTCGTCTTCAACCACTCGTTTCAGATCAAAAGTGATCTTTCGAAACTCAGCCATCACTTTGCCCACGGTCCGCGCGAGGCCAGGCAATTTTTCAGGTCCAAGAACGATGAGGGCGACTACAAAAAGAAGTACGAGATGGGGGAGACTGAGCATCGCGGAACATAATAAAGACGTGTCTTTTGCATCATAGAAGAGAGGCCATAGCGAGTCAATTCCGCCTGGGCCCTATGTTATACTCACTATCTACAGGAGTTGTGAGGTGATCATGCCTTCGGAAAAACGCGGCGCTCTTCTGGTAGCAATCGTCCTGGTGGCGTCGGCCATCCTCGGCGGCATTTATGGGCCTTCGGTGCGCGCCACAGCGGCCGGGGCCAGCGACCTGCAAGACTCCGTCAAGAGCTTTACCCAAGTGCTTACCGTGGTCCAGCAGAACTATGCGATTCCGGTGGATACGGACAAGGTCGTCTACGACGGGGCCATTCCCGGAATGCTACGGACGCTCGATCCACACTCCATTTTTTTTGACGCCAAGCAGTTTGCGCTGATGCGCGAGGAGCAGGAAGGCCGTTACTACGGTGTGGGCATGTACATCGTGCCGCGTCCCGATGGCCGCGTGCAAGTCGTCTCCGCCTTCGTGGGCTCTCCTGCTTACAAAGCCGGACTGAAGCCGGGCGACACCTTGATCAAGATTGACGATAAGTCCGTCGTCGGAAAACCCAGCGGCGATATAGCGGACCTGCTCAAAGGTCCTGCGGGCACAACTGTGCACATCGGCGTCACGCGCGAAGGCACTCCCGATCAGATCACGTTTTCCGTTACCCGGGCGGACATCCCCAAGCACGACGTTGATCCTCCGCTCGTCATTCGTCCTGGCATTGGATACATCTACATTCGCAGCTTCCAAAGTGAAGATACCGCCGAGGACTTTGGCGACGACCTGCAAAAGTTAGCCGGCGAGAATCTAACGGGCCTGGTGCTGGACCTGCGCGACAATGGCGGCGGCTTGCTGAATTCCGCCATCGGAATCGGCGACGACATTTTGGACAAGAACCAATTGATCGTTTCGCAGCACGGCCGCGTTTCGCCGGAGCGCCGCTATTACGCCATCCACGGGAATCAGGGCATTCGCGTACCGGTGGTGGTGCTCGTAAACGGCAACACCGCTTCGGCTTCGGAGATCGTTTCGGGCGCGATTCAAGACCACGATCGAGGGCTCATCTTCGGCGAACGTACCTTCGGCAAAGGTCTCGTCCAGAGCGTGACTTCGCTTGCGGAAGGCACCGGATTAGCGCTGACCACTGCCCATTACTACACACCGAGCGGGCGCCTGATTCAGCGGGACTACAAGACGGTCTCGCTCTTTGAATATCAATTCAATCACAATACTTCGGTGCACCAGACCGAGGTGAAGCTGACCGATAGCGGGCGCCAGGTCTACGGCGGCGGCGGGATCACGCCGGACGTGGAATACACGCCACCCAAGCCGAACGATTTCCAGATACGGCTGCAGAATTACAGTAATAACGTTCTAGTGTTCGCCGGAAATGCCCCGAGCCAGGACAATGCCGTGGGCGATTTCACCACCCATTATCTGGGCACGCACCCGACGATCACCAAGAATTTTGTGGTGGACGATAGCATAATCCATCAATTCCGCGATTTCCTGACGGCGCACAATATCAAGTACACCGACCAGGACATCACGGATAACCTCGATTGGATCAAATTGCACATCAAGCGCGAAGTCTTCACCTACGTCTTCGGCCAACTGGAAGGATATCGGGTGGAAGCGGAAGGCGATCCGGAGATCCTGAAGGCGACCGACTTGGTGCCGCAAGCGCGCGCCCTCTACGACAACGCGCGCCGTATTGTCGCGGAACGTACCGCGCAAGGTCCGAACCGCTAGGCTCCCAATCTGTTGAGGCCCTGTGGCGGGCTCTTTCAGGGGCCGTCTTTACAGCCTCACGTGTTTGTGGAATTATTTCTGTGGCATGGGCGTGTAGCTCAGTTGGGAGAGCGCGGCGTTCGCAACGCCGAGGTCAGGGGTTCGACCCCCCTCACGTCCACCAGCTTTTTCTTCATTTTCTCCCTTTGCCTCGAGGCGACGAAGTTGTAGTTTACCTTCGCTCCAACAGGCATCGGGGACGCGTGAAACGCAAGAAGCTCTCTTCCAGCAGCGACCATTTCGCCCAGTACATTACCCGTCGCGATTTTCTGAACACGACGCTGCTGGGTGCCGGGGCCGCGCTGCTTACGGCCAACGCTCCCTCCGTAATCTTCGCGGAATCGCAAGCCCGCGGCACAACTGCACACACTCCGGACGGCGACGCCTGGACCGGCTACGGTGGCACTGGCGATTATGCCCACGCCAATGGAAACACTTGGCCGGTGATGAACGCCGCGCACACGATACGCGATGCCGGTTACAACAAGCTACCCAACGTGCTGGACACCGGCGAACTCTACGACGTGATCGTCGTAGGTGGCGGCCTCACCGGTCTCAGCTCTGCATATTTCATCAACAATGAAACCGGCGGTGCGAAGAAGTGCCTGATTCTCGAAAACCACGCCGTATTTGGCGGCGAGTGCCGGCAAAATGAGTTCATCGTCCATGGCCAGAGATTGATCGGCCCGCAGGGCTCGAATGACTTCGGCCTGCCGCGCGGAGGCTCATCCGTGGGCGATCAGCTTTACACCGCGCTGCGTATCCCCCGCGAGTTCGGCTATCAGTCCTGGGATGCGCGCCTGAAGCCGCTGCGGATTCCTCGCGACAATTACACGAATATGGATGGCATCAACGAGAGCGCGGTGGACGTCGGTTATTTCTTCGACCGACAAGGCGGGGCCGGCAAGCCCACGTGGCTGCGAAATATCTGGGATTCGGATTTCGCGGGTACACCCTTCACAGAAGAAACCAAGCGGGATTTGCAGCGCTGGCGAACGGAAGCCGGGAAATTGCCCGCTGGCCAGACGCAAGATCAATTTCGCCGCTATCTTGACGGCATCACTTACAAAGATTATCTCGAACGCGATCTGCGTCTGAGCCCGCAAGTAACGAAGTTTATCGAGCCCATCGTTGGGCTTCTCAACGGCACCAGCGCCGATGCGCACTCCGCGCGGGCGGGATTGATCGTCCCGGAGAAACGCAATGATTCCTTAGGACTCTCCTTTCCTGGCGGCAACACCACTTTCGCCCGTTATCTAGTCCGTGCGATGCTTCCCGACTCCCTGCCCGCAGGCGAAGATTTCGATCGCATGCTCACGGGCAAGATCAATTTCGCCGCGCTCGATCGCTCCGGCGCCCCGGTACGAATCCGTTTGAACGCAACGGTGATCCGCGTCGAGCACGAGCATTCGGGGGGAACCACTGGCGGCGTGGTCGTCACCTACGAGAAAGAAGGCCAGCTCTATCGAACCAGGGCACGCGCGGCTATCATGGCCTCAGGCGGGTGGATCACGAAATACATCCTTCCGGAGATTCCGGACGACATTCGCAACGCCTACAATGATTTCCTCTACGCCTGCGATTTGGTGGTGAACGTCGTGCTGACTAATTGGCGCTTTCTTTACAGTCTTGGCGCGCCCGCCTGCCGCTGGTTCGATGGCGATTTCGGTTTCGCGTGCAATATCCGCAACTCTATGGTCACTGATAGTTATCATCCGCCATTGCATCCGGACCAGCCCACGATTTTAACTTTTTACATGGGACTTTACGTGCCAGGACGATCCGCTGCCGATCAGGGCAATCTTGCGCGCACAACCATGCTGTCCACCTCCTACGCACAGTACGAGCACAAGATTCGTGACCATATGCTGGGGTTATTTGGGGATGCTGGCTTCGTGCCACGCCGGGATGTTGCGGGCATCGTCCTGAATCGCTGGGGACACGCGCGAATCGTGCAGGTTCCTGGTTTTTATTATGGCGTAGAAGGCAAGTCCGCAGGGCGCGAGATCGTTCAGAAGGGCTTCGGACGGATCGCCATTGGACATTCCGAGTTGAACGGGCATCAGAACTGGACAGGCGCCGTGGAACACGGCAAACGCACCGCGCAACAAGTCTTGCAAATGGTTTAGGGGACTGCGCCGCCGGGCTCCAGCGCAAACCAGCGATTCTTTTTACGGTTTCCGGACTGGTGGCTTGGCGAACTGAGAATCGTCAATCGGTACGTTGTGACGAACGTCCGTGAGATGGACGATGAGCGTTACTGTTTGATGTGTTTGTCCGTCCGTCGTGGCCTCACCTATTGTGAACGGGTACTTAATCCCATCCGTGTCTCGATAATCGCCGATATCGATCTGCGTGAATTGCCGCGCATTCGCCGGTCCTTGCTCTTCTTCGCTCCGCACCATTAGACCCGAGACCATATCAAAATACGTGCGTCGCAGTGTGCCGTCTCCCGGATCGCCTTCGAGAACGTAAGCCTGGTGTCCCGCGACGTCCTGAGTATCTTTGAGCGTGAGGCTCGGATAGAGCTTGGCAATATCCAGCACCTGATAGAAATCGGAGGAGCGGCGCATGCTGCTGAGGTCCTGGCCAGTAAGATCCTGCACGCCGCTTTCTGGCCCATCGACCCACCCGCTCGCGCCGTTATAGCAGCGGCGAATTTCTCCGTAACCGGGAATATTGATAATCGAGACGTATTTGTCCGGAGCCTTCGCATAGGACTCGACGGTCCCTTGCGTGGGGGTTCCAACCACCTCAATCGTACCTTTGGAGACGCGCGAGGTGATTTTGGTGATGGCGTCGCGTCCACCAATGGCGGCCGCGTAGTTCGAGAGGATTTGTCCGGCCGATGGGGTGGCGGCTTGCGGGTTGGCCTCGACGGTCGCGAAGCGCACGCTCCCCGCACACGCCAAACCAACCAGGGCCCATCGAAGCAGACTCAATTTCATCGAGACACCCCGGAATCCTCGCAACCCACAGAGGATTGCAACACCACAAATCCTCAGCCGATCAGCCGCGCAAGGGCTTGATCGAGAAGACGAGCCACGTCACTTTCTTTACCGACAGTTCCCTGCGCAAAATCGCGCGTACCACCACCTTTGCCGCCAAACGCGGCGAGGCATTCGCGCAACAAGGCGTTCATGTCCGCGTCCAGCCCATTGCTCTGCGCGAAAATCACGTGGCCCTCACGCGTGGCCAGCAATACGCGCATGTCAGGTTGTCCAACGATTTTCGTGGCGATCATCCGCATATAGGTTGGGTCCTGATCCCCCAGTACTTTACAAACCACGCCGGGCCGCCCCGCTTTTCCGGCACGACGATCCGTCGCCAGCAGCATCAGCGCCTGAAGCTCCGCAAGCTCCTCTGTAAGACGCTGCCGCGCGCGATGGGTTGCCTGGCGTTCGTCCAGGGCGCGCTCGACCATGCTGGGTACTTCGGTAGCGCCGCAGGTGAGCAATCTTGCCGCTTCGCCCAGCAACGCCGCATCCAGCCGTGCCGCACGTAGCGCGCGAAAACCACAGACGAACTCGACGCGCCAGTTCCCTTTCACCTTTTCGCTCTTGCGCAATAACAGCAAACCGACTTGGCCCGTCCGGGCCGCGTGCGTACCACCGCAGGGCTGCCGGTCAAAGCTTTCCACCTCGATCGCGCGAAGTGTCCCTGCGCGTTGCACCTGTTTGCGAATCCCGGCCGTTGCTAACTCCTCCGCAGTGCCAAAACGGATTCCGATAGGCCGATCCTCGAAGATGATCTCATTCACGCGCCGCTCGGCGGCTTCCAGGTGTTGCGATCCGACCGTCGGCGCGGCGAGGTCGATCGTTGAAATGTCGCGCCCCAGATGGAAAGAAACTGTCTGCATGGCGAACAAGTCGATAAACGCCGCGGAGAGTAGGTGCTGGCCGGTATGTTGCTGAATGTGGTCGAAGCGGCGCTCCCAGTCGATGCGTCCGTGAACTGGTCCGCTGGCAAGCGCGCGATCCGTGATGTGGAGCACGGTGTCGTCGCTTTGGCGATCGATCACTTCCAGCACGCGCGCGTCGCCAAGCGTGCCGGTATCAAACGGTTGGCCGCCCGAGGTCGGATAAAAGGCTGTTCGGTCCAGAACTACCTGCCAGCGTTCGCCTGCGGGCTCGCACGAAAGGACCTGGGCGTCGAACTCCCGGAGAAACGAATCGTGATAATAGAGGCGCTCGGTCATTAACTGGCCGTCTTCGTGGGTCGCAGGGCCGCTTCCCACGCTTCGCTGTACTTGTAGCCCGTGCCGGTGTTGAAGAGCACCACGGTCTCGCTAGATTTGATCCAGCCCTTTTGGGCGAGCTTTTGCGCTGCAACCACCGTCGCTGCCCCCTCCGGCGCGGCGAAAATTCCCTCTGCGGCGGCCAGTTCCTTTCCGGCGGCAAACATCTCCTCGTCGGTTGCCGTGAGGGCGGTGCCGTGCGTCGTGCGCACATCTTCCAGAATGATGAAATCACCGAGCGCTTTGGGAACACGAAGCCCGGAAGCGAGCGTAGCCGCGTTTGGCCAGAACTCCGAATTCGGTGAGCCTTTCTCGTACGCAGCCACAATCGGCGCGCAGCCCGCAGCCTGTACGGAGACCATGCGAGGACGCTCGCTCCCGATCCAGCCCATTTGCTCCATTTCGTTGAACGCCTTGCACATGCCGATCAAGCCCACGCCGCCGCCCGTAGGATAAATCACCACATCGGGTAGCTTGCTCGCGAATTGCTCCCACAATTCATATCCCATCGTCTTCTTGCCCTCAATGCGATAGGGTTCTTTTAACGTGCTTACTTCAAACCACTGTTCCTCTTCCCTGTGCTCGGCTACATACCTGCCGCAATCGGAGATCAGCCCGTCCAGCTTTCGAACGTCGGCGCCAAATGCCAGACATTCCTGTACGTTGGCGCGCGGAGTGTCCGCCGGCATCACGATCACCGCTGGAATGCCGGCTTTTGCGGCGTATGCGGCCAGCGCGCCGCCGGCGTTGCCCGCAGTAGGGGTGGCCAGAATCTTTGCGCCCAACGCCTTGGCGCGCGTGACGGCTGCGGAAAGTCCGCGAGCCTTGAACGATCCGGTGGGGTTCAGCCCTTCGTCCTTTACATAAAGCCGGTCGAGACCGAGCTTCTTGCCCAGACGTGGCGCCAAAAGCATGGGCGTCAGGCCCTCGCCGAGAGTCACCGGCTCGTCCGGAGGCAATACCTCCGCATAGCGCCACATGCTGTACGGGCGGTCCGCCAGCGCCTCCCGTGAAAAGGTGCGGGCGGCAGCTTTCAAGTCATATCGAGCCAGCAGCGGCTTAGCGCACTGTGGACACAGGTTTTGCAGCACGGTATGAGGCCAGATTTTGCGGCAATGCGAACACTCAAGATGCGTCAGCGTGGAAAGTTTATTGGGCATAAAACGTGAGTGTAACACAAGGGTGCGAAGGCCATTACCGCGCGCTTCGAGCGTTCCTAGCGCGTCGTCGCCGAATATTCCCGAAGTTTGCGCATGGCCGGTGTCAGGACGTTCAAGTTACAATTGGGTGTGTCCATCCGGCTGATTGCCATCGATATTGACGGCACGCTCCTCGATAGCAAGTTCAAAGTTCCCGAAGCCAATCGCCGGGCCATCGCGGAGGCGGTGTCGCGTGGCATTGAAGTAGCTCTCGTCACGGGCCGCCGTTTCGATTTTGCTCGGCCCATTGCCGAGGAAGTCGGTTCGCCCCTCACTATGATCGTCAACAACGGGGCGCTTGTTAAATCAAGCGACGGCGCCACTCGTTTACGACACTTGCTGCCGGCCAAAGTGGCACTCGAGGTTTTGCAAGCCACCCAGAATTACCGCGCCGGCACGGGCGTGGTATTTGACCGGCCGCGCTCCGACCAAGTGATATACGAACACGTGGATTGGAAGGACCCAAAACGCGGCGGATATTACGAGCGCAACCGCGAATATATCGCCGAAGTCGCGCCGCTGGAGGCCTGCCTTACCGAGGACCCCATCGTCGTGATGTATCTGGGGACGGTGAAGATGATGAGGGAAGCCGAGGCCTTGCTCCGTGGTCTGCTCGCCGACCGCGGCGCCCGAGGGTCATTCTCGCTGGCGATCACCGAATATCCGGCGAGGGATTTCGCCATGCTGGATGTCGGGCATCCATCCGTTTCGAAAGGCGCGACCCTTGGCGAATGGGCGGCACTCCGCGGATTCGGGCGTGACGAAACCATGGCCATCGGCGATAATCATAATGACCGAGAAATGTTGGAATTTGCCGGTGTGCCCATAGTTATGGCCAATTGTGTGGACGAATTGAAGACAACCGGGTGGCGAGCGACACTCAGCAACGACGAGGCCGGCGTGGCCGCGGCGATCAACACCTATGCGCTAGGTGGTGCACGTTGACCGCACGCCGCTCTGTGCGAGCCACTTTGTTTTCGATGGCTCTGGCGGCCGTTTGTGCCTTTGCGCCCGGGGCGCGGGCCGATTATGCCGTAATGGCTACCGGCGAGCGGTTGCACATCACCGGCTTTGAGAAAATGGGTGCGACCGTCCGGTTGCACGTTACCGGCGGAACTGTCGATGTCCCCACAGAACAAATCACACGTTTCGAGCCCGAGGAAGTTTACGAAGTCGTGGCGCCAGCCCAAAAGAGCGCCCGACTGACGGCTCCTTACTCAGACTTAATCGTGCAGGCAGCCAAGAGATATGGATTGGACGAGCACCTTCTTGCCGGGGTGATAAAGGCTGAATCGAATTTCGATCCGCGCGCGGTGTCGGCGAAAAATGCACAAGGCTTGATGCAGCTTCTGCCGTCCACTGCGAGCCACCTCGCCGTGCGAAACACGTTCGATCCTGCACAGAGCATCGAGGCCGGCGCGCGTTACCTCAAGCAATTGCTCGATCGCTTCAGCGGCAACGTTGCTTTGGCGCTCGCCGCTTATAACGCTGGTCCGCAACGTGTGGCGCAATATAACAGCGTGCCGCCCTACCGCGAGACGCAGAACTACGTGAAACGCATCACCAAGGGCCTCGCACCGAATACCTCGGCGGCTACGCCCGCGGAGCTGCAGGCCCTGCTGGTAACACTCAGCAAACCTCAGTAGCCCATTCTGCCGCTTTTCCGAAACGCCTCGAATCCGCGAGTTTAGTTCTGGCCGATGATCTGCCGTATAAACGTGACTTCATCCTGACGATACGGCTGCCCGTCCATTCGAAATACTTCATGGAACCATACCGGCGGCTGACGATCGGTGTAGGGGTGCTCCCACGAGTCCCAAGGCAGAAACGTCTGCGTTTTGCCCGCCACGAGCCCCCAGTTGATCGCCGCTACGCGATACTTCTTCGCTACAGGAAGGATCGTCTGAAACGTGCTGCCGCGCGGCCGCGCCATGTACTCGGTGCAAACGATGGGCCGGCGGAACTGCCGCAGATCAAGGATATGCTTCTCGAAAACTTCGGGCTTTTCGTAGCTGTGGAACGAAATGATGTCGGAATTTGAGATTTGCTCTTTGGCCATCGCGTTCATTTTTTCAAACGATGACCAATCCCCATCCCACACGCCGCTGGTGAGCGGCTGCGTCGCGCCCGCTTCGCGCGCCCACTGGAACGCTTTAAGTAGCAGCGCCAGCACCAGCTCCACTTTGTTCGGCGGTTCCTCCTGCTTATAACTGCCGTCGTTGGTGTTATCCGGCTCATTCCAGATGTCCCAGGCTAGAACTCTGGGGTCGTTGGCAAAAGCCCCTACAATGCCCTTTACGTAGGCTGCCAGCCGCGGATATTGCGAAGGATCGGCCAAGGCCTTGGCGCCGGGGCTCTGCACCCAGCCTGAGTTGTGCACGCCCAGAACGGGCGCATGCTGCCCGCCAAGATGCGGCAGCGGGTCCCACACCGAATCGAACAGCACAAAGATTGGGCGGATATGGTGTTTCGAAGTTATTTCCAGAAACGTATTGATGCGCTTCTGGAAGCCGGCGGGATCCTGTTGCCACGGCAGATCGTGTAGGAACACGCGCATCGTGTTCATCCCGAGCGATTCCGCCCAACCGAGTTCGAGGTCAATGCGTTTCGGATCGAACGTCTCCGCCTGCCACATTTCGAGCTCGTTGATCGCGTCGGCGGGAATGTAGTTGCTGCCCACGAGCCAGGGCTGGCTCGCGTACCAATCGTTGGCGCGCTGCTCGGTCCAACGAGACACAGGGGCGGCGGAAGTAGCCCCAATAGATATCCCGCACAGCATCAGAAAAAGCACGATCGAGCGCTTCACGATTCTTCCTCGGAGGCCGGTTGGCCAGCGGCATTATGACGCTTATTGCTGGATTTGCGACTGTTGGATCGTGGGAAGCTGTGAATTCTGGTTGGGCGGCCCGTTCTGATTTTGCGCCGGACCCGTGGGAGAAGGCTGGCCAGCAGGCTGGCCGGGCGTTCCGGGAGTTTGCATGCCTGGCGCGGCGCCAGTGCCCTGTGTTTTCGTGGGATCCCAGATGAATTCCCACTGGAAATACGTGGTTCCCTGTTCGTAGACGCGCAAAGATGGTTTTTTGATTTTGCTCGCGACGCCAATCAGATTTCCGCCCAGCACCGGTCCCCTAGTCCCGTTTTGGTCGCCGGTCAGAGAGTCTGTGCTTCCCGTAGTCGCCGAGCCGATCGAAGATGCGCCCGCCGCTGTCGTTGCGCTCGCTGGACTCGTTGTGCCCAACCCCGTGCTCATGGCGGATGGCGAACCTGGGGAAGGTGATGCACCCATGCCTGTCGACGTTCCGGATCCCGGCGCGCCGCCGGCAGTGTTCCCTTGCCCTTGGCCCTGTCCGCCAAACAAGCCGGGAATCACTCCGGCGCCGCTACCCTGCCCGAGCGAAGTATGCATGACGCTGCCAATCAACTGGCCACTGGGCGTGACGTAAATGAAGCGCCAGCTTCCATCCTGCTTGTTCATCGGGTCTGTGTACGCCTTGCGAATGAAACGCGGCTGACCGATATCGTGTTTGGTCAGGCCTTCGATGGTTTGGGGAAAGCGGCCATTTTTCCGGTAGTAGAGCCGGATCGCCCGGACGTATTGGTTGCCGCGCCACTCAAGCTCTTCCTCCTTCGCGCGGCGGCCTTCGGTACCTACGTTTAATACCGCGGCCATGGCAATCAGTAGCATGGTTGCGGCCAAAAACATTACGGTCAGCAGTGCATACCCGCGCTGTTTTTCATCGGTGCGCGTACGTTTCGAGTCAGCCCCGGCGAGCGCCATAACGTCAGCCCTCATCGCTCTATACCCTGCGGCCCTTCCGGTCCCTGCGGAGGCGCTTGGGCTTGCTCGGGGGGTTGTTCCATAGTGAGCGTGGCGTGCCTGCCGGAACTGATTTCCTCAAGGTCTGCCGTATCGTTACCGATGCGCGCGACGCGATAGCGGCCTTCGAGCGTGTCACCTTGCGCGGCGATGAAGACGTCGTCGCCATTTGTAAAAAATGCCCGGCGCTTCCCGGTCGCGCGGTCATCGACGTATCCATAAAATTTTACATCCACAACGAGAGGCGGCGGTGGAGGTGGCAGCGTCGGCCCCATCGCTCGGCGCCGATTCGCCTCCTCGACTTGGGCGGGAGTAGGCCCGGGCGGTGGCGGTGCTGTTTCGGTGAAAATATTGCGGTGCCGCCCCGTGTATTCCACTTGGTGCGAATGCGAGAGCAGATCCAATCGCAATGAAGGATTCTCCACCGCCAGCGGCTGATAGGGGATGTCCGCGGAAACAAATTCAGCAGGATTGGAAGGGGCGGCAAGCTCCCAATAGAAAATAATCACGATGGCCACAAGTAGCAACGCGAGAAAGACGATTTCACTGCGCTTCTTAGCGGTCATGAGCGGAAATAGGTCCGAATCTGCAAAGTAAGGTGCAGAATCCCATTCGTCGTGGTGTCAAGCCCAAGGCTATCGAGAAGATAAAAGTTATTGGATCGTTCGAGCGATCCGATAAAGGTAACCAGGCTTGGATACGGCCCTTCCATGTTCAAAGCAATGGATACTTCCGCCACGCCATGTTTTGGAATTTCCTGCTGCTTGAATCGCGTGGATTCGATATTGAGCCCGGAATCATGCGCGATCGTGCCGATATCGGCGAGAATGGCGGAATAGCCGCCATCCGAAGGCCGCAAATCCTTTTGGAAAAATTCGTCGCATTGTCGCTGGACGGCGGGCAGGTCACGGCGAATGCCTTCAGCTCGCCGCAAGTCCAGGGTCATCAGCTCCTGTTCCCGCCGCAAGAGCAACACCTGTTCACCCGCGGTTTGCGGAGCCAGGCGCAAGCGCCAATTTACGCCGAGAAGTACGAGATCCGCGAGCAGCACAAGTCCGATGGCAATCTGAATTAGCAACCTGCGGCGCTTGGGTAAAAGAACCATGTTCAGCTGGCCTCGTACCAGGCGGTGAGTTCGAGATAAACGTGGTCTGGATCGTTTGCGTGCTGCGGACGGGTTTCCGACACCGGCTGAATATGCGAAAAGGCCCGCGAAGTCTCGAGCGTGCGCAGGAATTTCAGCTTCGCTTCATCGCTTTCCGCACCGGTCACAAGATGCAATTCAATGTGGTTACCGACCAGCTTCGGAGAAATGGTGACGACACGTACGCCCTCGGGCAGCAGATTCTCAAGATCCATAAAAATTCGCGTCCACGGAAAACTGCGTTCTTCGATCAGGCCGTTTAGAAAGGCGGCTCGGTCGCGAACCTTCAGGACCGAGGGGTTATTGAAATAGGTCTCGAGTTGGGCGCGTTGCGCGTTGAGGTTGGCGATCTGCGCCTGCACTTGCGCAAGCTCCGCCTTTTCGCGGCGCTCGGTGCGGCTCACGCTGTAGGCGCGCGTAGCCAGCAGAATAAACGCGATGACGGCAATGGAGCCGACCACGGCGGCTCCAAAGGCAAAGCGGCGTCCACCCTCGAGCGGTTCGGTTGCGAGATTTAGCCGTACTTTCAAGTTGATCTCACCGGCGGCGAGTTATGCGCCGCGATTCAAATTCCATCCAATCAAGGAATCGAGTTCTTTTTCAGCCAGCGGCGTCGCATCCGAGGTCACAAGTCCGCTACTGACCGCCGTGCGCACCAGGCCTGCGACCGGACAGTGCAACTCCGCTTGCATGGCCTGCTGAAACTCTCCAATGCGGTTCCCAAACCCCGAAAGCTGTACGGCGCGCAGCCCCTCGCTCCAGGCGTCCTGGTAATAAGCCGCCACAGGGAAGATTTCTTCCAGCAGGCTTCGCGGATTGAGCGTATCGAGCGTGCCGGGCAGCTCCGTACACCGATAGCCGCAGAGCACACCCTCTCGTGCAATCGCGGTGGTTAGCGAAGTCCCGCAAACGCGCGCCAACATCATAGGGCCGGAATCATCCAACAACGGCAGCGTCGCCAGTGTCGAACTCATGATCACACCCGCGTGCAGCGGCTCCACAAGCGATTCGTATTCCTTGATGATGCGTAGTCGGCCAAGCCCCGTGACCACATCCACGCCATCTTCGCGGGGCGCTTGCCGCATATAGGAAATGAGCGTTTCCTCCGCCTCAAAGGGAACGCTCTTCTTCAAGCGCCAGCGCAGCATTGGAATTGCTTCGGCCGCCGTCCTCGGAAAAACGTCAAAGTGCAACACGAAGACTCGAATCACGGAGTCTGGCACGAGTAACGCGATAGGCTGCCCGTGGCCGCCGACAGCGGCAATTGCTTCCTGTACAGCCCTACGAACCGCGGCGGGATCGATCAGGTTTGTCTCTACGGCCGAAGGGCGCAATACGCCGGCGTCCAACGGTACAAGCGAGTGAGCAGCCAAATTATAGCTGCCGCGCGACCACCGGGCCGCCGCCACGTAATTGGGAGCAATCTCGCAGGCCAGCAGCGGGTGCGGAATGGCATCCAACACGCGCGCAATCTTGCGCACCCACGCGCTGCGGTAGATTCCCTGCCGGATTCCGTCGGCGCTACTCAATGAACGTTACCTTGTTGATTTCGCGCAATGTGGTAGTACCCTCGCGCACCTTGGCAAGCCCCGCATCCCGAAGGAACGTCATCCCTCCAGCCCGCGCAACGCGCTTGATTTCGGAGGTCGGCCGCCGGTTGATGATCATTTCGCGAATCTCGTCAGACAGATCGAGCAGTTCGGCAATGGCCGCGCGGCCATGATACCCCGTTCCCGAGCATTCGAGGCAGCCAGCTCCCTGCGCAACGGGAATACCTCCCCACTCCGCGGGATCGAGTGCCGAGGCCTTCAACTCTTCCGCCGTCGGCTTGACCATCTTCTTGCAATGTTCGCAGACGACGCGCACGAGCCGCTGCGCCAAAATGCAATTCAAAGCCGAGACAAAGTTGTAGGGCTCGACACCCATATTGATAAAGCGGCCGATCACGTCGGTGACGTTGTTCGCGTGCACGGTGGTAAACACCAGGTGGCCCGTCAGCGCGGACTGGATCGCAATCTGCGCCGTCTCCTGGTCGCGGATTTCGCCGACCATGATCTTGTCCGGATCGTGCCGCAAGATGGAGCGTAGCCCGCGTGCGAAAGTAAGTCCCTTCTTCTCGTTCACGGGAATCTGCGTGATCCCGCGGACCTGGTACTCGACGGGGTCTTCGATGGTGATGATCTTGTCCTCATCCGTCTTGATTTCATTGATCGCGGCATACAGCGTCGTGGTTTTCCCCGACCCCGTTGGACCGGTCACCAGCACCATGCCGTAGGGCTCGCGGATATAGCGGCGGAACTTGCGGATATCTTCCCCACCAAAGCCCACCACATCCAAGCTCAAATTTTGGAATTTCTCGGAGAGCGTCTCTTTATCCAGCACGCGCAACACGGCATCTTCACCGTGGATGCTGGGCATAATGGATACGCGGAAGTCGACGTAGCGGCCTTTGTAACGCACGCGAAAGCGCCCGTCTTGCGGCACGCGCCGCTCGGCAATGTCCAGATCGCTCATTACCTTGATACGGGAAAGAATCGTGGAATGCCAATCCTTGGCGATCGGCGGCATGGCGTGTTGCAATACGCCGTCAATACGGTACTTAACGATGACCTCGATATCGCGGGCTTCGATGTGAATATCACTAGCACGGCGTTCGAGTGCGGTGAAGATTACGGTATCGACCAACCGCACCACGGGGTTCACGGCGGTGTCGCGTGTCAGGCGGTCCGCGGAGATGGTGTCTTCGCTTTCTTCCTCGTCCTCGACGACTTGCAGCGTGAATGCCTCGGTCGCCTGTTCGAGTACGCGTTGCGATTGTTCGGTGCGCTTTAGCAGGTCGCTGATCTGTGAGGGCGTAGCCACCTTGAGTACGAGTTTCTTGCCAAGCAAGAGCGTCAATTCATCACTCAACAATACTTGCGCGGGGTCGGCGACGGCTACCAGTAGCGCGTTTTCCCGCGATTCCAGCGGAACAAAATTAAAGCGGAACATCAGATCGGCAGGAATGCTGCGGAAGAGTTCCGGATCGATGCGCTGCTCGCGCAAATCCACAAAACCACAACGATAACGCTCCGCAAGCTTAAGCGAGTGCTCTCGCTCGGCCTGGAGGTCCGCGGCGATCAGAAGTCCGGCTTTGCTATCCGCGACGCTCATTCGTCAGCCTCCCGGGTTCGTGCCAACGCCAAAACTAAAGATAGGCAAATAAAGTGAAATCAAGATGAACGCGACCACACAACCCATCACCACCAGGATCGCGGGCTCGATAAAAGCAACCATGGTAGCGAGGCGATTATTCACTTCTTCCTCATAAAATTCCGAGACGCTGTTCAGCATAGCCGGGAGCGAACCGCTGGCCTCGCCGACTTCCACCATTTCGAGCGCCAGTTCCGGCATGATCTTCGTTGCTGCAAGCGATTCGTGAAAAGATTGCCCCTCGCGCACCCGCTGGCTTGCGCTGCGGATCGCGTCCGCCGTTAAGCGGCTGGGTGCCGCCTGGGCTGCGGTTGCGAGGGCCTGCATCAAAGGAGTGCCGCCGACCAGCAGAGTGGAAAGCGTGCGCATCACCTGCGCCACCTGAAACTTGATCCAGGTCTCCCCCACAAAGGGCAGTTTGAGCTTTACCTTATCGAGAGCCAGTCCGCCTTTTTCGGAGCGCGACCATAAATAGATGCCCGCGGCGACTGCCAGGATGGCCATGAAGCCCAGGATGAAATAGGGCCGGTAATCTACGGCCACGGTGATCAAAATGCGCGTCGTCAGCGGCAAATCGATGTGCATGTCTGCGTAGAGTTTTGCGAACTGCGGCAAGACGAAGGTCACGATATAGGTGACGATGGAGATTGCCGCGATCACCAGGATCGTGGGGTAAATCAAGGTGCTGATCAGCTTTTTCCGCAGCCCGGAGCTAATGCGCTGGTACGCGATGTAATGATCGAGCACCCCCGGCAAATCGCCGCTGCGCTCTCCGGCCAGTATCGACGTCGTGTAAATTTTCGGGAAATCGCCTGTTTGATCGAGCGCCTCCGATAGCAGCGCTCCCTCCCGTACGCGCTGCCGGACTTCGCCCAATAGTGGACGCAGCTTTGGTGAGGCCGCACGATCGGAAAGCAGATCGAGTGCCCGCAAAATCGGGAGACCCGCCTTGATGAGCGTATTGAACTGCTGGTTGAATACCAGGAAATCTTCGCCACGCACCGCTTTTTTTCGGGTGCGCGTAAGCAAGGACGACAGCAGTCCCTCTTGCGGCTTAACCGAATAGACATAGAGCCCGCGGTCGGCCAGCTTCTGGCGCGCTTCCTCCAGGCTCTGCGCCACCTCGATTTGCGAGGAAACGTGTCCCGAAGCGTCCGCTACTTTGCAGAGAAAATCAGCCACAGATGAAGTCTACCTCATTCATTTCCAGTGCCGAAGATAAGCGCGGCGCCTGATTCCATAGATGCAAACCTCGTCATCGACGCAAGCCGAAATTCCTAAATCCGCGACCAACGTTTCCGCCGTCAATGGCAACGGCGCTTCGCCCGATGCTCCGGCGATCGCGTCCAGTCCCAGCCCTCGCATCGAAGGGCGCACGCTTCGCAAATCCAACCTGCGGCTCGATGCGAGCAGCCGCGCGGCATTCTACGCGATGTCCGCAATCCTGCACCTCGCGAGTTTGCTTCCCGATTTCATTTTGTATCCGCTCGGCGTGCTCGGAGGATTCCTCGGCTACTGCTTCGATCGGCGTCACCTGAAAATCGGGATGAAGAATCTTTCGATTGCCTTTCCAGAGCGCAGCGAAAAGGAGCGCCGACGCATCCTGCGCGCTTCCTACGTCAATCTCGGAAGAGGCGCGGCGGAATACATTCGGCTGGCGGGATTTTTCCACATGCGCCTGAAGGCTCGCGTGAAGTACGACCGATTGCATTACTGGGATGAGGTCATGCGGAAGCATCCCGGCAAGGGTTTGGTGGTGCTGTCGGCGCACTTCGGAAATTTCGAGCTGATGGCGCCAGCGCATGCGATGCATGGTTACCAGATCAACCTGGTTCATCACACGCAGCGATTTCTAGCTGGCGACGCGCTGATGACGTTCGCGCGCGAGCGCACCGGGGTCGAGATTCTGCGCAAGCATTCCGCCGCGCGCGCGGTGCTGAAGGCGCTTCGCAGCGGCGATCTGGTCGGGGTTCCATTCGATCAAAACGCCAAGCGCAGCGAGGCGGTATGGGTGCCGTTTTTCGGCGAGCCGGCCGCAACCACCAGCGGACTTGCGCGCGTTACGGCGATTTCAGGCGCACCGGTGATTCCCGCATTCATCGTGCGCGAGCCCGACGGACGTCATCATCGCATCGAGATTCAGGACGAGATCCCCCTCCAGCATACTGACAATGCCGAAGCCGACGTCCTCGAAAACACCGCGCGCTTTGTGAAGTCGATCGAAAATATGGTGCGCCGCTATCCCGAGCAGTTCCTGTGGACGCATCGTAGATATCGAACTCGTCCTCGCGGCCTCCCTCCGATTTACGACCAATAGATTCTGCGGTATTTCTTTTCCGTCGAAGGAACCTAACCCCTAGCCCCTTGCCTTTAGTGAAGGGGAACCGGAAGAGAAATGTCGATTTGTTTCCTTCCCTTCCCTAAAGGGAAGGGAAGAGCAGCGCGATTGTCGCTCTTTGATTTGCGACAATCGTGCGGCGAAGGGTTAGGTCTGCGTGCAGCGCCGCTCTGGATGAAATTTTCCGCCGTGATAGTCTCTCGCGAAATCAATCCTCACCTCCATGGAGTTTAGAGTGGCCACCAGAGACTACGCGCATACCAAAGATGGTCTGAAAATCCGCTACGAAATTCGCGGACAAGGCGACCCGCTCGCGTTGATAATGGGCTTCAGCGGTTCCAGTCGCGGATGGGGCGAGGCCTTTCTGAATGATATCGAGCGGCGGTTCCAAACCGTCGTCATCGATAATCGCGGCACCGGCGAAAGCGATAAGCCCGATCAGCCGTGGTCTCTGACGGATATGGCAAACGACGTCGCCGCGGTCCTCGATCACGCGAAAATTCAGCGCGCACACATCTACGGGATCTCGATGGGTGGGATGATCGCGCAGGAGTTTGCGTTCCATCATGCGCCACGGGTGCGCGGCCTCGTGCTCGGATGCACCAATAGCGGCATGAAGCATTCAGTAGCGGCGAATCCCGAAGACGTCTCGAAGCTGATGCCGCAACCCGGGAAACCTGCCGAGGAGCAGGCGCGGCTCGCGTTCTCGGCCGCGTGTGGCACCGCATTTTTGAATTCGAGGCACGGCCAGGACGTTCTCAATCAAGCGATTGCCGATATGGGAAATTACCCTGCGACGCCGATGCATACCTTCGCGCGACAGTTCGGCGCCATCCAGGGCTTCGATTCATACGATAAGCTCGGCGAGATCAAAGCGCCGACGATGGTGATTCATGGTGACGACGACAAAATCGTGCCGTGGAAAAACGCCGAGATTTTGCATCAAGGAATTCGTGGCTCGAAGCTGCACATCCTCAAGGGTGCGGGGCACATGTTCTTCTGGGAAATGCCGGAGGAATCGGTGCGGGTGCCCGCGGATTTTATCGCCGCGGCGAAATAGTCGCAGGGAGAAAGCAAATGGCGAACTACGAAACCATCACTTATGAAAAGGTGGAAGACAAAATCTTCCGCCTCACGCTCAATCGCCCCGAGAAACTCAACGCGCTATCGCAAAAGCTGCTCAAGGAATTCGAGCTCGTGATGGATGAGTACGAAAGCGATCCCGCAGCTAGCGTGCTGATTATTCGCGGCGCCGGGCGCGCGTTTTCCGCGGGCTACGATCTCCAGGGCACTCAGCATCCCGGCTCCAAGTTCACCGTAACCAGCGACCGGCTCGGTTTGCATAAAACTATCGAGCGGTGGCAGCGGCTGTGGTCGATCAACAAACCCACCATCGCGCAGGTGCACGGATACTGTCTGGCCGGCGGAACCGAGCTGGTGGGACATTGCGATCTGGTTTTCGCCAGCGAGGATGCGGTCTTCGGTCATCCGGCGGGGCGCTCGCTGGGAATTTTGCCGACGCTTTCGATGTGGCCGATTCTGATGGGCCCGCGAAAAACCAAGGAGTACTTTTTCACCGGCGACTATATGCCGGCGAAAGAAGCGCTGGAATGGCATTTGATCAATCGCGTGTTCCCGAAAGACAAGCTCGAAGAGGAAACGCTCAATTACGCGCGTCGCGCTGCAATGGTGCCGGCGGAGTTGCTGATGCTGCATAAGGCCGCGGTGAATCGCTTTTACGATATCCTCGGTCTGCGCGCGGCGGAGCAGTCATCGGCGGATATCGATGTCATCGCGCATCAGACCGACACGGTGAAAGATTGGATGAAGGCGAGTCGCGAGCGCGGCCTCAAGGAAGCGCTCGGCGAGCGCGACCGCCCATTTGCGAAGAAGAAGTAGTCCTTTGTCATTCTGAGTATTTTCCATTGTCATCCTGAGTACTCGAAGGATCTCGTGGAATCACTACAACCTGTAGCCCCGCGATCCGCACCAAGTGAGATCCATCTGTTCGGTGCGGATCGATGGCTCCGCAAGTTCGCAACTTCACGAGATCCTTCGAGTACTCAGGATGACAAAGTAACGAGTCAGGCTGACAAAAGCGCGGCAGGCCGTTCTATTCTCGCGCGGCGAGATTCAGCACCTGCGCGAGATGCATCGGGCGCCGGCCGGGACAGAATTGACGAATCTGCGAGCGGCATGAAAAGCCGTCGGAGATCACAATCGTATCGGTGCCGCTTCCGTTGATCGCGGGAACCAGCACCCGGTCCGCGCATGCCTTCGAGACCGCGAAATGCGACTCCTCGTAGCCGAATGGCCCCGCCATCCCACAGCATCCGGCGTCGAGGACTTCCAAATCGAGTCCCTTTACGCGCGACAGCAATGCCGTCTCGCTGGCCAGACCCGCGATCGCCTTCTGGTGGCAGTGGCCATGGAGTATCGCCTTAGCATTGATCGATTTATGTTGTGGCGGCGAAAAATCCGGGATCTCTTTCGCGATGAATTCGTCGAGCAGCAGCGATTTCTCGCTGAGGATTCGGGCGCGTCCGTTGTCGGGAAACAATGACGGCAGTTCGTCGCGAAAAGTCAGGATGCAACTCGGCTCGAGGCCGACCAGGTACGCGCCGCCGCTGAGCATCATCCACAGCGAATCCATTACCTCGCGCAAACGATCCTTGGCCTGACCGAGCATCCCCTGATCGTAGAGCGGACGCCCGCAACACAAATCGTCCTCGGGGATCACCACCCTGAAATTCGCGCGCTCGAGGACTTCGGTTGCCGCGATCCCAACCTCGGGCTCGAAATAATTGGTGAAAGTGTCTGGAAACAGCACCAGTTGGCGTTGAGACGAGTTCAATGGCGAGCGGCGACGATTGTTGAACCATTCCCGAAAAGTATGATGCGCGAAGCGCGGCAGGCTGCGCTGGGGATGAATGCCGTACCATCGCTTGCCGAGGCCCGAGACCAACGGCGCATGCGAAATCAGATTCGCAATGCGCGGCGTCCTCGAGGCTCTCTGCGCCAGCTCGCGAATGTTGCTGTAAAATTTCGCCGATCGCGGGCGCGGATTGTCCGCGTAGTAATGCGCCAGGAACTCGGCTTTGTAGGTCGCCATGTCCACCGACGATGGACATTCGGTTTTGCAACTCTTGCATGACAAACAAAGATCTAGCGCCTTGTGAACCGCGCTGTCGGTGAAGCCACTGAGCGTGTCGCCGGTGAGCGCCTCAAATAAAATGCGCGCACGTCCGCGGGTCGAATGCATCTCCTCGCGGGTCGCCATGTATGACGGACACATGGTACCCGCGTCGGTCTTGCGGCACTTGCCGATACCGACGCACTTGAGCGCCGCGCCCGCCAAGCCTTCATCGGCGCGGAAATCGAAAGTGGTTTCGATCGGCCGCGGACTGTAGGACGCACCTTGTTTGAGATGCGAATCGAGCGGAAACGGATCGACCAGGTTTCCGGGATTGAGCATTTTTTCCGGATCGAAAATTTGTTTGAACTCGCGAAACGCCTCGATGAGTTTGGGATTGAAAATCTTCGGCAACAGTTCCGATCGCGCGATCCCGTCGCCATGCTCTCCCGAAAGCGATCCGCCCGCCTCGGCGACTGCCGCCGCCAGCTCTTCCATCGCGAATCTGAAAACCGCGATGCCCCGCGTGCTCGCGAGATCGAAACTGATCCGCGCGTGAACACATCCTTCGCCGAAGTGTCCGTAATACGCGCCGACGGTCAGTTTGTGATCGGCGAGAATTGCAGCGAACCGGCGGAGAAACCCTCCCAGCTTCGCCGGCGGCACCGCGAGGTCCTCGGCGCCCGGCCAGGTCCTCGGCGAGCCCGCAAAGTAGGCGCCGGAGCCGAGACCCGACTCGCGCAAACGCCATACCGAAGTTTGCTGCTCGAGGTCGGTTATCAATGTCATACCGATGCACGCGGAAACGTAGCGCGCGTCCATCATCAGCTTTTGCGCGCGCTCGTTCACCTCATCGTCAGTCTCTCCGCCCAGCTCGGCAATCAGAAACGCGCGCCCGGTTGGCAACAGGCGCGCACCCGCAAGGCCCTTGCGGCGCGCGAACTCGGGCAGCTTCTCGTCGAAGCCCTCGAGCGCTTCGGGGCGATGTGGCGTTATCCACCACATCTGATCCGCCGCGATAAAAACGTCCTCGAAACCGAACACCACCATCGCGAGTTTTTTCGGCTTCGGCACCGCGCGCACAGTCGCCGACAGTGTGATGCCGAGCGTTCCTTCCGATCCAACCAGCGCGCGCGCGAGGTTGAAGTCGTTCTCCGGCAGCAGCTCGTCGAGGTTGTAACCCGACACGCGGCGCGGCAAGCGCGGAAATCCGCTTCGCACTTCCGAGGCATATCGATTGCGCAAGCCACGGAGCTTCGAATATAAAGCGGCAGGCGAACCACCGGCAGCCTTGATGCGACTGAAATCCGCCTCGCTGGTCGGCCCAATCTTCAATCGGGTGCCGTCGTATAGCAGGACTTCCATCGAATCGAGGTTATCGACCGTCTTGCCGTACGCCGCGGAATGCGCGCCGCACGAATTGTTGCCGATCATGCCGCCAATCGTGCATCGATCCTTGGTCGATGGATCCGGCGCGAAAAAAAGTCCGTGCTGCGCCAGCTCGGCGTTGAGCGCACTCTGGATTACCCCGGGCTGAACGGTCGCGAGCTTGCGCTCGGAATCGATCGCGATCACCCGGTTCATGTATTTGGAAAAATCCAGCAGCAGCGCCGCGCCGGTCGCCTGACCTCCGAGCGCCGTGCCGCCGCCGCGCGCCAGTATCGGAATGCGATTGTCGCGCGCCAACGCGACCGTCGCGATCACGTCTTCTTCGTGACGCGGTATGACGACCCCGAGTGGCACCTGCCGATAGTTCGAGGCGTCGTGCGAGTACACCGCGATAGTGCCGCGATCGAAGCGAACCTCGCCTTCGATCGACATCACCAGCTTTTCCCTGAAAGTTGCGAACGACTGCATCCGGCTTCTTGGCTAATCTATTGCGGAAAGCGAGGCAATGAGGCCAGTCGCAATTAAATGATCAGAAGTCTTACGGAGGGCCGGCGATGCACAGCGCCTCGGCGCTTCTGATTTCTCGTGCGGAGGGGTTCTAAGTTCTTAGTCTTTAGGGAAAGCCTGATTACGCGATCGAAGGTGCCCGGGCGGCTTCGCGTTCGGAGCGTTCCTTATTGGCGTAGTGGAGAGCGATCGGCAAAACTAGCGACGGAACGGCCTGGTCTTCCAGTCCACGAATGTCCAAGCCCCACGACCGATTACGAGAAGCGCGAGAATCACAAAAAGAGCATTACGCCAGCTCATAGAAATCATAGACTCAATCCTGAATGTTGGTACTGCTTTCCATTACGCTCGAGCGGTCGGGGCTTATTCACTCCAAGTGGTCGAGACGGCCAAGGTTGGTTTGCAAGACATCGGAGCCGTTCGCGGGACAAGATGAACTGATCCTGGCGCAACACTAGTGGCTGCGATCATTACCGTCGCCAACCGATCCGGATATCAACGGATGGATGCCAGACTCGCAGGCTCAGCTCTTTTTCCAGTTGATCTACCAACGCATCCTCGAGCGCGGTGGTGATGATCTCTATTTCATTGGACATAAGTTCGTTTCGAAAGCCGACCGTGGTTAGAATCTAGGATGCGGGTTGATTAGCGATGAGTTTTACGCGCGACGCGAACTCCTTGCGCTGATGCTCGTTACGTGCAGTTCCCACCTGCGCCAAGCCGGCAGCCGCCAGCAGCGCGAGCCATCGATCGAGAGAATCGGGCTGATGGCCCGGGAGCCACAGCGCGTTGATAGTGAACCAGCCCAGGCATACGATCGTCAGCGCACTTTGCCATCGTGCACTCCATGGCACCAGGGAGCCCGCTCCAAACAATAGCAGCATGACAGCCATCAGTAGCGGCTCGGTACGATGAGTGATGAAACTCAAGTAGCTTGCGGCGATCAGTATTGCGAGACAGAAGCTGAAGGCGACCGTACGCCATTGATGTTCGAAGCGCGAGGCCCACAAGAACCATAGGCAGGTGACAGCCGCGACGGCATTGAAGATTTCGAAGGGAAAATACCGTCCCGAGTTATGAAACAAGAAGGCGCTCGCCGCGATGCTCGCAATCTCGAAGACCGCAATCAGCAGCAGACCCGGACGCATGAATTGACTGCTCCAGTTCTCGCGCCAGATCTGGTCATGTAGCGCAGCGCGAAAAGACAGGTAAGGAAGCATCCGCTCCTTAAATGTAACTGTTCCGTTCTCTTTGCGATCCGATTTTGGGACCCAACTCATGAATATCGCAACTCCTTGTGCGGGTTGACCTAACGTTGCAAACCAGCTGAGCGGGAAAATCGTGAGCGATGGTTCGGTCACGTCAACCTGGTGACTATAACGAGAGTACGCTGAGCGATGCTGCGAAGGACGTAAGGATCGGTTCGATTGGTAATGCGGGTAACCAACACCAACGATCATTTGAAATCAGTCAGGTAGACGACGTCTACGCATGCCTATGTTCGGCTCCCCAAAGCTGAGATGTCTATGGGTTTACGAGGCGCGATAGATTGTGTAGGGCGATCGCGGGTCTCACGGAGGGCTGGCGAAACACAGTGCCTCGATCGCATCGGCGAGCGACGTCACCGCAGCCGTGCTGATCTGCTTGACCTCCAGAACCCGGTCGATTTCCACCTCGTGCTCGAGGTGAAGATGCAGGTTGGCGAGTAGGTCGCAGAACAGCGGGTCGGCC